>WNFZ01000710.1_pt1 | contig 32298 bp, 33 predicted proteins | sample 5400081 | NCBI WGS metagenome assembly WNFZ01 (sample SAMN13153365, study PRJNA577476) | soil metagenome | isolation source: 80 cm soil or saprolite under grassland replicate 1 | place: USA:California | collected 2016-06-15 | reverse complement strand
GTGATTTCATATGGGCCAAGTCGTGTGCCAGCACTAAGAGTCAATAGGTTTTGCTCAACATTGCATCACTGCGGCAGTCCGACGCGCCGCAAGAGAACTGCGACGCGCGGGTCTGAACGCAGGCTGTCCCATCTTGGCTCGACTTTGAGCAAAGTCATACTAAACGAATGCTCCTTGTAAGCCATCCCACCCGCGCCAATCCGCGAGTGGACCTCTTAGCGACCAAGACGTGTACGGGAAGGAATGGCCATATCACCCTTGAAACCGCCTCAGGGTGCGCGGCCGATGCGCCGATCAGTGCTGAGTGAAAAGAATTTAGGGGAACTGTGCCAAAGGCTAAATCAATTCGAGCAGATGTTAACGCCAGCAGTTTATGCGCGCAAGCCTCATGCGCGCTCAATTACTGTGATCGTCATCATTCAAGTTTGCTGTTTGTGCCGTGTCTACTCCGCCGGAAATTTATTTATCTTGCAGCTTCGCTTCAGGTTAGGAAGCGGCGGCTGATCCCGAGCTTGCAGAGGACTTGCTGGAACTGTTCGCGCGGCTAATTCTCAAACTCTTTGCGACACTGTTCGAGTTGATCGAGGATCTCCGGCGCGCCCTTGAGTTCAGCCAGTGGGCGCAACTGCTCGTGGATGTAATTCCAGTCGAGCTTGCCAGTTTGCCGCACAACAATGCGCTCCACATCTGCCCAATCCTGCGTGCGTCCCGCAAAGGCCTTCAAGATGATCAGATCTTCGGCCGAGCAGATTCGCAGAGCAATGTTCGGTGGGTAATGGAAGAACGAGGATCGATGGACGAGCAACTCTTCAAAAGGCAAACCAGCAAGTGCTATGTCCAAGCCAACTCCGTTCGGCGCCCGCAAAAGGAGCACGCGTCGCTCGCGAGCAAATTCCGCCGCCTCAGGGATTCTTCCTTCATAGTGTCGCAGCAAGATTTGAATGAATTGCTCTTCGTGGCCAAAGCCAGTCAGGAGAGTCAGGTCCACATCCACTGTTTCGCGCGGCTCGCCCCACCGCTGTACTGCCAGTCCGCCAATGAAACAGAACTGCCAGTTCTCTTCGGTACAGATCGCTTGGAGTTTGGCTGCGGCTTGAATGACCTCATTCACGGTGGACCGCCTTCATGAACCATCGCTGTTGCTCTACAAGGCCGGAATAGGGTTTGGGTGCTCGGGGCGGACGGGTGTAGTCAGCGGGACCACAGAGCAACGCAATCGTCCGGTAGGTGTCGCGTTCTCGAATCTCCTTCCGCCGAATGCGCTCCAAATCTGGTCCTGCAAGCCGCCAGGTTTCGATCCAACGCCGAGTCATGGCAATCTGCTCTGGCGTCCAACCAGCTATGGCCGAAACGTTTTCTTTCATTGGGTGTGAGCATAATGGAAAACCAGGCGTCACGAAAGCAGTCGTGCGCCCTGCGGCCTGCGTCAGGTATCTGTCGTAAAGACTCAAGGATTGGACATCAAATGTCGGCCCTCGCGCAGCCAAGCCAGAATCTTTCTGGCAGAATTACCGCTCACACGCCTGAGCCAATCGCTGATAGTACCGCTGCGATTATTGACGATTACGTGGGCGTGGTCGGGCATCAAAACGTAGCCGATAAGCTTGGATACTTCTCTCGCGTTTCTCTCAGCACCTCAACGAAAAGTTCACAGGCTCGCTCGCTGCGAAAAACCGGAATGCATTACCGCTGACACCCTCAGATAAGTGAGGGGAAACCATCCTGCCTCTGCAAAATGTGCTGCAGAAACTGTACGCCACCGAAATCCTTGTAGGCGCCATATTCAGTCTCGATGAGCATATCGCCCACAATCGACTGACCGATCCACGTCTGGACACTCGCGAGTTGATTCTGCGCGTTGATGATACCGGTCATGTTGTACTTGCCACCGATCGTAAACGAAACCTCCGTTCCGTTCGCTAGCTTTTTAGTCGTGGCCTTGTTTGCTATTGCCGTTTTGATAAATCCTTGCGGTATTGCCCAAAGTGTGAGCATGCATTCGACCTGACTTTCCGGCGCGGATGCGGGCTCCGGTGACCCGTCGGTCCGGCCCAACTTGTGCCTCCAGCTTCAGGCATCGTGCAAGGCGTGGCTTGGACCCGCACCGCCTGGCGCCGCCAGAGTTACAGGAACGTTCCAAGCGGAATCTCCGCTGACTACCTGAAGCTGCGGTAGTTCGCCGAAGAAAGGCACACCGCCCCCACGCGGCATTGTTGCGCCCATTTCGCGCAACAACTCCAGCCGCATGCTGCGACTCTCGTAGTTGATCAGCTCACGTCCTTCACTTGATACCTAACACCCCAAAGACCTAAGACAACGCTTAACGACCCGCAAAAACATGCGTTAGAAAAATCGCAAGAAAAACACTTGCGTAGTTAAATGACTTCATGTATATTTGTAGTTAGGTAACTACACAATGCGTCTGAGAAGAGATGTTTTCCAAGCCATAGCAGACCCGACAAGAAGGGCCATACTTCTGTTGGTAGCTTCACAAACCATGACAGCAGGTGCGATAGCTTCAAACTTTGACACAGCAAGGCCGACAGTTTCAAAACACTTGCAAATACTCACCGAGTGCGAATTGCTTGAACAAGAGCAAAACGGCAGGGAAATTTACTATCACATCAATGCAAAAAAAATGAAAGAAGTAGCCGACTTTATTGAACCATTCCGCAAAATATGGGATGACAGGTTCAATAAATTAGAAACCATAATGAAAAAATACAAATCAAAGAAATAGAAGAATATGGAACAAGAAACAAAAATCAATGCCGAAGACGGCAAACAGGAATTAGTGATTACAAGGGAATTTGATTTGCCATTGGAATTACTTTTTAAAGCGTATGTAGAGCCCGACATTGTTGAGCAATGGATGGGAACGAAAGTGCTGAAACTTGAAAGTAAAAAGCACGGCAGTTACCAATTTGAAACAACCGATGCTCAAGGAAACAAATACGGGTTCAATGGGGTAATCCACGAGTTTGTTCCAAACCGGAAAATCACACGGACATTTGAAATGGAGAATACGCCTTTTGGCGTTCAGCTTGAGTTCTATGAATTTGAACGACTTACTGACGACACCAGCAAACTCAATATGCACGTGATATATGAATCGGTAGCACACAGAGACCAGATGCTGCAGTTACCTTTTGCTCAAGGCATAAACATGGCACATAACCGAATACAAGACATCGTAAGCAAATTAAAATAACCCATGGCCGGGTCAGTCGGTGCTGCGGGAACGGCGGGAGCGGGCCAGAGCCAGCCCACCGAGGTTCATGCCGATCAGCCCAAGCACCAGGGCCACGATGGCCCCGGCTCGCCCGTTGCCGGTGCCGATACGACCGGCGGAGCGGGCCAGAGCCAGCCCACCGACGACCAAGCTGATCAGCCCCACCACGGCGGCCACGTTGGCCTCGAATCGTCCGGGGTCATGGCGTAACCACTGCGGCGGAATTTCCGTCTGCCGCATTACCACAAGCCATCACGCCTAAAGCGATAAGACTCAAAAGAAGGCAGAACGGCAGCAAAAAGTGAATTTTATTTCTTGTGAACATAATTACCTTCCTATGAAAAATATTATGTCACCGTAGACTTTTGCTTGTATTGGATAAAATTGACCTGGTTCAGATACACGGAAGGTGGATTATTCTTTACGTGTATGTCCTGTTCGAGGAAGCGGTCGTGCTAACGGAGATAAGCCGCGGGGCTGATGCCGGAGAGTTCATGAAACTCGCGAATCAGGTGTGATTGGTCAAAATATCCGCATTCCATGGCAATATCGATCCAATCGGAAGATTCCATCTGCTCGATAAGAGTTCGGACCCGTTGAAAACGCTGCACGCGGCTAAACAGCTTGGGGATCATTCCCACTTCCGCCTTGAAAACCTGAATGAACCGACGCTGGCTTAGACCAAGATACTTTGCGGCCTCCCTGACTGTCGGCCCGGCTTGATTCTTCCCGAACATTTCGAGCGGCGCCGAAACCGCGTAATGCTGTTCCACGCCGTGACACAAGCGGCTCGACAGAGCCTCATGGAGCAACTGAAACCGCTCGGCAGTAGTTCTTGCCTCACAAAGGCGCTCTCGCAGCCGACCAGCCGACGGTCCCCAAAGTGTTTCCAGATTAACGTGAGGGTCGGCGAGATCGCCCGCCGGGAGTCCGAGAAACGGAAAAGCTCCGCCCGGTTTGAAGTGAACCCCGATGATAAAGATATCTTCCGCGTCGGTCTTGTGCTCCGCCTCGTGGCCTTCGTATAGCCAAAAACTGTCTACAAACTTCGAAAGCGGCGGTTTCGGTTTGTAGGTCAGATACATAAGACGCTCAGTCAAACGCAGAGGATATTCACGCCTGTTGTTCGAGGGTATCATTTCACCAGAAATCGGGTCACCATGAAGATCTCAATGTTTCACTTCCGCTATGGCGACTTTGTTAACGCCACTGCAAGCCAAGTAAAGCTTGTCGTCAGGCGTGGCGACCATGTTCCGTACCACGCCGCCGCCCGAAGGAATGGGCCACGACTGAAACGATTTCGTTTTTGGATCGAAGGCAATTAACGTGTTTGGTTTGACGCCGGACTCGCTGTACCAAACAACACCGTCGCGCGTTGACGCAATTCCATAGGGACTCGAATTTGGACCACTGGGTGAAGGCCATTCTTCAACCTTCTCAGTCTTTGGATCAAACCTGCCAATGAAGCCGCGCGCGAAGTCGCTGTAGTAGATCGTGAAAAAAATCAATCCTTCTTGATTAAAGACGAGACTGTGCGGATCGCGTGCACGTGGATCAGGCATTCGATATTCCGTTACATCTCCTGTGCGCGGATCGAGCCTACCGATGTACGCCTTGAAGTTCGCGGTGAACCAGATGTTACCGTCCTTATCAGCAGCGAGCCCGTGCGGACCGGAGCCGGCCGTCTTCAATGGATACTCTTTGATTTCTCCTGTCTTTGGATCGAGCCTGCCCAACTTGTTCGTTAATTGGCCCGTGTACCACAACGCGCCATCCGGAGCGACTGCGGGATCATGCGGACGCGAGTTTGGCGTCGGCACGTCATACTCTCGAATGGTGACTCGCACATCATTAGTCACTGGTCGGGCAGCACAAAAGACAAACAATGGACAGAGAAAAAGAAAGACAAACTTCTTAACCATAACAAAGTGCCTCCGCCACCTAATTATCGATTCACCATTAGAGAAGCTTCAAGTCGCATCAGGGTTGGCTATCGAAAACTTGTCGAGCAATAAAACTGCGAATTTCCGCTGCGCTTGACTACGCTTTTGAGCGCCTTTATCGTTTTTCGTTGTCGAAATCCGATAATGCGCACTCAAGGTAAGGCCTGATGAGCGACAAGGAACTCTATTCCGGAATGATCCGGCTGCACATTCTTTATCACGCCTCAAGGGGTCCGATCTTCGGGTTGTGGATCATCGAGGAGTTGGGGCGGCACGGCTACAAGCTAAGTCCGGGAACTCTTTATCCAATTCTTCATGCGTTGGAGCGCAAGGGCTATCTGCGCTCTGCTCAGAAAAGAGAAGGACGTCAGGCGCGGCGCTTGTACCGGACGACACCGGCTGGGAGGAAAGCCCTTGCAGCGGCCAAGGTAAAAGTTCGAGAACTTGTCGGCGAGCTATTCGAGGATTGAGTAGTGTCCAGCGGAGATCACTTTTGATCTGCTCTTAAGGAGGAATTGAAAGCATGAAATCAAATACACGGCGTGACTTTCTGCATACATCAGCAATCGTCGGAACGGGATTGGTGTTGACGGGTTGCAGTGGAGGAAATATGGCGAACACAGAGGGACAGAAAAAGGCGGAGACTTCATCCAAACCGGATGAAAACAAGATGGGCGGCGAAGTCACCGCGACTGAAGATTTGATGCGCGAGCACGGAATACTACGACGCGCCTTACTGGTCTACAGCGCGGCGGCAATTAAACTTCGCGCGAATCCTTCGGCGATTGTTCCTGACTCACTCCAGAAGACAGCTAAGCTGTTCCGCGCATTCGGTGAGGAGTACCACGAGAAGAAACTCGAGGAGGCTTACATTTTTCCCGCCGTAAAGAAAGTAGGCGGCGAGGCAGCCACTTACCCGGACATTCTAATCGTTCAGCACAATCGCGGTCGGGAGATCACCGATTACATCGTCAGCGTGACAGAGGGCAGCAAGTTCGGCGCAAATAATGCCGAGCCAATGGCGAAGGCTTTGGAGGCTTTCGTGCTGATGTATCGCAATCATGCCGCGCGTGAAGACACGATTATCTTTCCCGCATGGAAACAGACAATGACGGGTAAACAGCTCGACGAGATGAACGATAAGTTTGAGGACATCGAGCACGAGCAGTTCGGTGAGGATGGTTTTGAAGACGCTGTCAAACAGATCGCCGCAATCGAGAGCAGTCTCGGGCTTGCCGATATCTCACAGTTTACAGCGCCCTCGCCGCCAAAGATGTAAGAGATTCCCAGAGGATGAGTTGATGAGTTCACTTCGAAGACTTATGACTACGACGGCCCCTGCATCAGTAATCCTGATCCGTATTGCGGTGGGAGCTGTCTTTCTTTCAGAGGGCATTCAGAAGTTTCTCTTTCCGAATGAACTCGGTGCAGGGCGTTTCGTCAAGATCGGGATTCCAGCGCCGGAAGTAATGGGTCCCTTTGTCGGCACAGTCGAGACAGTCTGTGGCTCATTGATTATTCTCGGTCTCTTAACGAGATTAGCCGCAATTCCCCTGATCATCGATTTGTGTGTGGCGCTTATCTCAACGAAACTTCCAATTCTTTTAGGTCATGGGTTCTGGCGTTTCAGCCTCACCAAACTGTCCGCATACGGTTTCTGGAGCATGGCGCATGAAGCACGTACCGACGTCGCGATGCTGCTAGGATCGATTTTCCTGCTGATAGTCGGGGCTGGTGCATTTTCGTTGGATTCGCGGCTTGCTGCAAACGCCCAACGGAACGAGAAAAGCTCTCGCGAACAATGACTAAGAACAAGGACAACATCGCGAAAACCGCGTTTGCATTTGTCCTGGTCATCGGCATCGTAAATTTCTTTGCCGATATGACGTACGAAGGTGCGCGTAGCATCACCGGTCCTTTTCTCGGATCGCTTGGAGCGAGTGCAAGTGTAGTCGGTGTTGTGGCGGGCACCGGTGAACTTCTTGGCTACAGCCTGCGTTCAGTAGCGGGCTATTTTGCTGATAAGACTCACCGATACTGGCTCATCGTGTTTGTCGGGTACGTAATCAATATGCTTGCCGTTCCAGCACTGGCACTTGCCGGTAACTGGCCTATCGCTGCGACGCTGATAGTCGCAGAACGCACCGGACGAGCACTTAGAAAGCCGGTTGTGGATGCGATGATCTCCTACGCAGGTAAGTCTATCGGACGCGGGTGGGTGTTTGGACTGAATGAAGGACTCGATCAAGCGGGCGCGACTGTTGGGCCTCTTATCGTCGCATTGGTCCTCTACCTGAAGTCAGGATTCCGCACTGGATTTGGCGTGTTGCTCGTTTCTTCCGTTTTGTGTTTGGCAACACTCGTCGTCGCGCGATTGTGGTATCCCCGCCCTCAGGAACTAGAGACGGAATCAGCAGATTTAGCAAAGGCCAAGGGCTTTCCAAAGACGTATTGGATCTACGTCGCTGCGAGCGCACTGATTGCTGCAGGCTTTGCTGATTTCTCGCTGATCTCGTTTCACTTCCAGAAAGAGGGCGTCATTTCACAGACGGGCATTCCCTTGTTTTATGCTGTAGCAATGGGGGCAGGCGCGCTGACTAATTTGCTCTTCGGACGTCTCTTCGACCGCGTCGGCTTTCCGATAGTCATCTCTGCTTTCTTTCTCGGTGCACTGTTTGCCCCGTTCGTTTTCCTGGGACAGTTCTGGCTGAGCTTAATTGGTATGGCTCTGTGGGGAATCGGCATGGGCGCGCAGAACTCTTTACTAAAAGCTCTGCTGACGGGCGTCCTGTCGGTAGCGAAGCGAAGCACCGGATTCGGACTCTTCTATACGGGCTTTGGCATTGCGTGGTTTCTCGGCAGTGCTGCAATGGGTTTGCTGTATGACAAATCTATTCTCGCGGTCGTTATCTTTTCCGTCGTGTTTCAACTCCTCGCCTTGCCGGTCTTCCTTTGGGCAAGAAGCTGGTCCAAAAGCGATGCACTCGCTTGATGACTTTATGTCAACGTGCCTTAACGATGAATGAAGCAATCCTCTAGAGAACTAATCCGTGGTCTTCGACATGAAGCGGGCAAGGTTGCGGTAATGGCTAGACGGACGTGGATATTGATTGTGGCTGCGACTTTCCTGCACGGCGTTCTCGCCGGCTTGACTGTAGACAGGAGTCTGGTGGGCCTAGCTGCCTGGCACGAAATTGGAGTTGTGGCGTGGGCAAACTATAGCCGCTCGGCCGATCTCGGCAACGGGTTGGTGTTGTACCCAGGGCTGGCGATTAGCGGCGCACTACTTTCACTTGGCGCTGCCAAGTTTCGGATCCTTTGCACAGAGGATGATGCGGATACTCGTGATCTCATCGTCCTTCTACTGAATAGTCATAACTGCGAGGTGGTCACATCGGCGAGCTCTCATGACTCCCTCTATTTGGCTCGAACCCAGCACTTCGATCTCTATTTATTAGATAATTGGCTGCCTGGTTCTTCCGGGGTCGCACTATGTAAAAAGTTGAGAAGGTTCGATTCTAAGACTCCCATACTTTTTTACTCTGGTGCTGCCTACGATCACGACAAGAAGGATGCTGAGGAATCCGGTGCACAGGGGTATGTAACTAAGCCAGCAGACGGTGATGAATTAGTTTCGGAAGTGCTTCGGCTAATCTCTGCATCGAGATTGTCCCGTAATTAATTCGGCTTAGGCATAGGCTCCATGAAGACCCCGGAGGAATGTTTTGATGGATAGCAGAAAAATAACGATCGGTATGGCTTTGATTGTCCTTTGTTGATATGTGCGGCCCGCTTTGCGCTCAAAATCATTTACTTTTTGTCTTGACTAAAAACATTGAGAATTATGATCGCGAGTTCACCCACTTCGACGGGCTTTGGGACAAACATTTGATAACCTGCTTCAAGCGCTCGCATTCTCTCTTCGACTCTGACATAGCCCGTTAAGGCGATGGCCGGAATATTCCCGCCTGCTTCTGATGATAGCGCCCTGACTCTTTTTATCAACACATAGCCGTCCTCTTCCGGCATTCCAATATCACTAACTAGCACATTCGGTTTCCATGCTGGTAAAACATCGATTGCGTCCCTCGCTGACGACGCCGTGGTCACGTCGGCGCCCAATTGCTCAAGCACAGTTCGCAGCATTTCCCGTGCATCGGCCTCGTCGTCGACCACCAGGATTCGGATTCCATTCAGATCGGGAGACTCCGAAGCCGTTGGTAATCCGGGCAATGCATGACGCTTCGCTGAATCAACCTGAGCAGTCCCTGCCGTGCTCGCGTCGCCAAGCGGTAATCTGACTTTGAAAGCCGCTCCCAATCCTGCTCCCGCACTATCTGCTTCTATTGTTCCACCGTGCAATTCCATTAAGTGACGGGCTATTGCCAGGCCTAATCCCAAGCCCGCATGCTTTCTGCTAATCGAACCATCCGCCTGTTTGAAACGGTCGAAAACGTAAGGCAGAAATTCACGGCGAATACCCTCGCCTGTATCTGTCACAATGATCTCCGCCATGGAGTCGCTACGTTCAACTTTAACCGAGACGTCTCCGCCCTTCGGCGTAAACTTGATACTGTTTGATAGCAGATTCCAAATGACCTGCTGCAAGCGTGCTGCATCTCCTCTGGTGTTGTCGACGGCTGGATCGCCAATGATTTGCAATTGGATTTCTTTGGCGTCAGCGGCAGGCTGGACAGAATCCATTGCCGCTTTTATTACCGAGGTCAGAGCAATTGGCTTGACATCAAGCCTCAAGTTGCCAGAAATGATCCGCGATACGTCAAGAAGATCCTCAACGAGTTGTGCCTGGGCCTTGGCATTGCGCTCGATCGCCGCGATTCCACGACTCGCCGTCACATCGTCGACCGCGCCTTTGCGTAATATGGTCCCCCAGCCGAGAATTGCGTTTAGTGGGGTGCGTAGCTCGTGGGAAAGTGTTGCGAGAAACTCATCTTTCGCGCGAGCGGCACGTTCGGCGTCGACCCTTAACGCATGTTCCCGCACAATTGATTGCTCGCGCTCTTGTTCGGCTTGTTTGCGCTCGGTAATATTGCGGTTGGTCTCCAGCACCAATCGCTGAAATGATGATTCGATCAACTGCTGACGACTTTCAACCGAAACCCGGCATCCGCTTTTGGTTATCTGGCGCAACTCACCGGACCAATGACCTTCGAGTTCGAGGGTTTTTTGATATTGCTCCTGAGATATCAGGAATTCTGTTTTAAGCAATTCATTACTTCTTCGATTGATCGCTTCCGATTTGCTGTAGCCATAGAGCTGTTCACAGCCTTTGTTCCACTCGATAATTCCCTTATCCACGTCCCATACGAAGATCGGCTCATAGGACAGATCGATTAGAGCTGCCAGCCGTAGTAGCCGCTCCGCTCCTTCTGAAGCTGAAGCGTCTGAGAGCGCCTGTTGTTGCTCGATGTGTTTCAGCTTTAGAGCAACGCGCCAGATTGCAAGGATGAAGGTGATTATGATTCCGATCACCAGGAGAGCTGTGCCAAAGCCGAGATCGAAGTGACCGGCACGTTGTCCCGCTAGACGCAGCCAGCCAAGTATGAGAGGCACTCCGATGCCTACAACCGTCAATCGCCGGGCCATGATTCCCGCAGCATTCTCATCGCAGACTATCGATAAGATTCCTTCGTCGACGCGTGCTCCAAGAATACCAATACTCAAGACAAATAGCGCGACAGCTGTAGGGAAGGCTATGCCGGTATAGCGGGAGATGCCGAACAGTGCTTCGGCTTGATAGGCGTAACCGATCACCGCGAGTAGCGCCCAAAAACCTGCGATCATCGTTAGGATTTGAGCGAATCGAATAGCGCGTCGGCGATACAGGAGCAGCAGGGCGACTCCGAACATGGTGAAGTCCGAAGACGCTGTGATACCCATGCGACCTGGGCTGGTCGTCGCCAGCGCTCCAGGCTGTTCTGAAAACAATAACTGGTCGATGCCGAGATTCCATCCGATGACATGCTGGCTTAGCGTCAGCAGACCAATCAAAGCAGCGCTGGCGGCGCAGACTTGTCCTAATACTCTGAAGGCTTGGTGGCGATTAGTTCTCAAGGCCCAAAGGGACACTCCGACCAGTATCAACGTGAGGGCCGCGTTCGCCTTCATCGTGATGACACCGTAAATACTCTTGAGACGGTTGATATCGAACAGCCAGCCCATCATTACTAATGCGCCAACGACTATGACAAAAACAGCGGCTGCGCGCGAAAAGGCTTTCGAACGGGTAACGAACGTAGCGGAGTTTGCAAGACGGTCAGCCATTGGGGGAAACCCATAGGATCGATCAGGCTCGCCTGCTTCATAGCTTGGGTCAACGGAGAAATGATTTATAACACATTCGGCACAACAGTTCCCTATTCAGCCACCTTGGCCTACTCTTTCTCCCCTCAAGCTTCGTGCTCAAACTTCCGCGAGCAGTGAATTCCTTATCCTCGCGGACGAAGTGGTGAATCAGAATCGGAATGTCAGATGATCAGGCTCGGGCCCGCGCTAACAGCCGATGCAAAGATGGGGCTAAGATCGTTTACAGGCACTTGCGATCATTGTCTAACCCTAAGATCTCGCGGTTGGTGTGTCTATGGTGTGGGAACTGTTCCGAAAGGAGTTAATTCTTGAGTCTTGAAACAGATTATCCGTACCTCACGATCATGCATCCGGCGCATCTTGCATACATTCGCCATCTTCCTCTCAATACCATGAATTATTTCCTGCGGAGTGTACTCGTCATTATTCTCGCCACTGGTTCAGCCGTTTCTTTCGCGCAAAGTACCGACACTGCGGTTATCGACAAGTTCATATCAACTCAGGCGGCGAAGGAAAAAGGAGAAGAGCCTGAAGGGATAAGAAAAGTAGTGACAGGTGACTTAAACCATGATGGCATTGTCGACACCGCAGTGCTCTACACCATCGAAGGCCAAAACGGAAGCAACAACTACATCCAATACCTAGCAGTATTTGTTCGCACTAAGAAAGGCCTCATTCATACTGCGCACCGATCTGTTGGCGGCAAGAACCGTAGAGAGGCTGAACTCACTTCGATCACAAACAGTGTGATCAACCTCAACACGGTAGACTATGGGCCAAAGGACCCATCCTGCTGTCCTACTATCAAGGGCACCACAAGATTCGCTCTCGATGCCGGCATCCTGAAGGAGAGACGCCGCCGACCGTAGTTTTCAATCGGCTATCAGCGCAGAATTGCCGCCGCAGCTCTCTGCGAAGCAAGAAACTAACTTCTTGTTTTTTTTGAGCAAACTTTTTCGCAACGGCGGCACAGCCGGAACGAACACAGTAATATTTTGGTTGCGGCTTGCTGCGCTGCGAAGCAATGCTTTAATTCTCATCTTTTAGTTTAGGGTTTGGGTAACGGATCTGGGCAAAAGTTGGCATGGACCAGGTTCCGTGATTTAATGTCTCTTTCTCGGGAACGATTTATTTCAACGCATTTGGAGGCGCGCAGAAAATCATGGCAAAGAAAATGACTGCTGTCTTTATTTTAATTACATCAATGACGATTATCGGTGTTCAGGCAAAGGCACAGACTCCGAAACGAATTCAGTTTGCTAAAGGCCAAAGTTCTACCTCGGTCAAAGGAACCACCGGCAATTACGGCGTCTCTTATGTTGTCGGAGCAAAGTCCGGACAAAAATTGGTTCTTAAGCTAACCCCAATTTCAGGACTTGGCATCAAAGTTGAAACCGAAGGAACAGAAGGACAGAGGGTTTTACTGCGCGAAGAAAAAGGCGGAACTTACGAGATAGGATTAGATGAGAGTGGCGACTACACGATCTTTATTGGCTCGACTACCGGCCGACCCATTTCGTTTACTCTAACCATCAAAATCACAAAACTGGCTGACATCTAAAGCTCCATCTCGCGATGTCTGGCCCACGCCTGCTTCCTTCCGCTGGTTATTCACATTCGGATCACCGGCTCGAACGGCCTGGGCCACGGCCAGCCGGGCCCTCGGAACAACATCGTTCCAATCCAACGATCGTTCGATATGCAGAGCATGATTTCCTATATACGAAGCTTCGACCACGGTGTTCTTCATGACTTCCCGGGAGATGGTCAGGTTCCACTGCCAACTCTCAGGCGGACGAAAGTCCTCATTCACAGCATCGAAAGACGTCGTGCTGGCGAGCGCATTCTTTAGCCCGGGATTAATGGTGTCGAGGCTGCGGGATGTAGGACTATCATTGAGAGAAGAACTACTTCCTCCCCAACCCGCATCGACTGTTTGAGTCCATGGTGGATTGCTGCCTAAGGCAATCATGCGAGCGATAATCGGTCGGCCAATGTAGCGTCCGGCGCCCAGCCGAAGCGCGGTCTTGCCGTCACCAAAGATATCCCAGGCAATCCCCAGTCTCGGCTGGAAGCCTTTGTTGTACTGCTTCACCAAAGAGCGATTGAACCCCTGCGAACTGCCTGGACCAGAGCGCTGGCGGGATCTGAGCCATCGTACAATCTCGGGATGAAGTTAGTGATGCGATCGTTGGCAGAGTAGGGCTGGCCATATCTTGACCACCGCAGCCCCAGCGTGAGCGTGACCCTTGACGTTAGTTTCCACGTGTCATTCCCGTAAAACTCCAGGTCGTGCCAGCGGCCCAGCACGTTCTCCTGATGGTCGTGCTCGATATAACAACCAAGCGGTAAATCCTTCAGCAGTAGGTCCGCAATCGCATTCCCGGTGCGGCTGTTAGTCCCACAAAGCAGGTAGGGTCCCCCGCTGCCCAAGAGGGTCTCCTCATTCTTGATGTTATGGCTGAAGAGCCCCCCACCTTGAGACTATGGACGCCATGCACCTTGGCGAAGTCATCCTTCCAGATGAAGAGGTCTTCTTCGTTGCTCCATGGCGCGCCGTGGGCTAGAGGTTGGTATCTATCCTGAAAAAAAATGAGGGTAGGTGCCGCCTTTGGTGATCAGATTGATGACTGCTCCCTGTGCCTGCCCAAACTCCGCGCTGAAGCTGTTGCGCTCAACACGAAACTCCTGAATAGAGTCTATCGATGGATAGACCAGCAGCGTGTGGTTTGAGCCCACGTCCATATTGTTGACGCCGTCAACGGTCCAGAGATTTTGGTTCGAGCCGTTGTCGTTCACCGAGGCACCCACGAAGGAATCAAGTCCGGTACCACGGGTAGTGAAATTGTCGTTGGTGGGCGAAACTCCAGGCACCATTAACTACCAACTGAGCGTAGTTGCGGCCATTGAGTGGCAGCTCCGTGACCTGCTTCTCTGAAACAAGACTGCTAACCTCACCGCTGCGCGTTTCGACAGGTTCGGCTTCGTTGGATACAGTGACGGTTTCGCTTACGGGTCCGATTTCAAGGGTCAGATTAACAACCAGGTTCTCGTTGATATGCAGCTCTAGTCCGGTGCTAAGGATCTTTTTGAATCCCTGCGGCGCTGTGGTCACAGAGTAGCGGCCAAAAGGCAAACTAGGAGCGGAGTATAATCGCCCGCAGTTGATGCCGTCTTAATAACTGAAATGGCTTTAGCGCAGTGCGACGGAGCCGCGCTTGAACGGATTATGGCGGATGACTTAGTGGTAGCGTACCCGCAGTCTAAGGCACTGGGCGGGCGACAACTCTGAATCCGAGATATGGCGTCTGGACTTCAGGTTGGAAATTTTCTCGATAGGGTATGTAGAGAACAGCGATGCTCGCAGTGTACCAGGAACCGCCTCGCAGGACTCGTTCGCCCGCCGTCTCATCCTGGTTACGATCATCGTCATCAACATACGGATGCTGGCGGTTGTAAGCGCGGTAGATGGACTGGGTCCACTCGGCTACGTTGCCCGTCATGTGGTAGACACCGTAACGATTGGCTTGGTACTTTGATTTCGTCTCTTGAAGACCGACAACTGTCACCTCTGCTCCCGGATTTTTCTTCCAGTTGTACAACCTTACTTCGTTATCGCTAACGTTCATGCCAAGTCCGTAATCGAAATTATCCGGTCCGCGTGCAGCTTTTTCCCATTCGGCTTCGGTGGGCAGTGCGAATATCCATTTCCCTGCCCCGACCCTTTTAGTCAGCCAATGGCAAAACGCGTTTGCTTCGAACCAGTTTACCTGCACGACCGGCAGATCAGGCTGGCCGAAGCGTTTGAAGTCGGCATTTGTCGGCTTCAGTTGGGCAGTCTCGTGTGAAGCGTTAGATGATTTCCATCTTCGTCCGGCTTCAGTCCAGTTTGCATCGTCAGAGTATCCGTGGGGGTCGATCAGAAATTCTTGGAATTCTGCGTTTGTAACCTCAAACGGGTTGATGAAGAACCCGCCGAGCCAAACGTAATGCGGCTCCTGCACGCGCATGTGATCGCCGAAAAGGAAGTGACCGCTGGGGATGAAAACAAAGTCCGGCAAGTCTGGAAGCAGCCCGTGCGGTGAGTCTTTCAGAGGCGAACGGATCGTGACCGTAAGCGTGCCTTCTTTGTCGGGACCGCTGCGATAACTAACAATCGGAAGCGGATAGAAGAATGTCCTGGCGGATTGGTTCACTTCTAAAAAGTAATTCCCTTTCGGCAGCCAGATTCGTTCTCCACCTATGGCCGGCATTGTGACCGCGTCTTGAAGGTTCTTCCCTGCTTTGAAAAGAGTGAGATGCGCGCCAGGGATATTTGAAATGATGAGTTCCGTCTCTTCGCGTTCATAGTGCAGCCGCTCGTGTCGCTCGACGGAACGAAAGTAGAACAGCGAAACTGTGGCGATGATAATGCCGATCGCGGCACCGCCAACGGCGTAGAGTTTCCTCATATTGCATCGGCTTCTTTGACGACCGTTGAAAGATAAATGACTCGCATCAACCGTACCGGTCGGCTCGAATGACATTTAGCACGCACCCCGGCTTGAGCACCATTGCTATTTCCACTGCACAACACTGGACTTCAGCGGTGAGCCGCCTGACCATCAAATGTCCTGCCGTCTTAGCAGTCTCTGTGCGATAAACAGTGGTGCAATAACCCAAAGGGCGAGCGCGATGAGCAGCAACACAATGCTGAGACCTTCACCGCCCAGGAATCTCAAAAGCGCCGCACCGCCGGCCCCAAAAATATCTTTGCCATTGAGCGTCATAAGGCTGGCGATGCGCACCATGTCTACAGGATTTCCGAACAGCGAGCCGAAGATGAAGGCGTTGGCCGTCCGCTCCTTGAACAGAAACGTCAAGCCAATCACCAGCAGGTCATAGAAGAGCACGAAGAAAAACCAGACAAAGAGCGCTACTCCAAATGCTTTAGTCTGGCGCCGGCAGAGTGCTGAGATGAAGGCTGACAAACTGAGAAAGATAAGCGCCAGTAGCAGAGAGAAGCCGACGAATGCGGGATAACGCAGTGAGCCCTCAGTTCCAGCGTTAGCGGCGATGATGATACCGGCAAGGCCAAAGCCGACTAGCGTGGCGGTGAAAATCGAAGCGAACAGACCCAGGAATTTGCCGAGCAGGATCTCGCCGCAGGTTACGGGCTGGGAGAATAACAACTCGCTGGCGCTCTTTTCGCTGGTAAAGCTGAGCGTCCCCATCGTCAAAGCCACCAGCGGAACGATGTAGAGCACCATGTTGAGCAGGCTCGCCGACGTGCGCGCGAAACCCTGGAAACCAACTGTGCCGCCGGTAACCAATCCGAAGTAGGAAATTGCAAGCACCAGAACTCCGAAGACGCCGGCAAACACGAGCGTCCACCGGTTTCGAATATTGATAACCAGTTCCTGCCGAGCGATGGTTGTGATCGCGTTTGTGTCCATCATTATGTGTTACGGATTGAAAATATCTTTAAAGCGAAGCAGCTCGCCTTGATATTTACCGATCGCTTCCTGAGCCTTCGACTGGTTCTTGAAAGCAATAACGCCTCCATTCATCGGCGTCGTTAACTCAGAAGAACGGACATAATAGGCATCATCAGCCTTAGTCCATTGCCGTTCATCGAAATCCATTACAAAGTAGGCGACAATCTTCGTCGTGTTCTTCTTGCTCTTAATAAAGTTAGCCATGCAACCGATGTCGTCGAACTTGAACGCCTGCCCTTCGCTGTCTATTAATTCAGCTGCGTAACGCTTTTCCGAAATGGCCATCTTGCAGTAAGCGCACATGTCCTCGGGCGCCAGGGCAACCGGCCCGATCATGCTTTTTTGACAACTCGCAAGAAAAATTCCAGCAATCACGATCCGCGAAACCACATTAAGCGACCCGAATTTGTTTGGAATGAATTCGTGTGATTTCGTGGATCGTGCTTCGAAATCCGCTCTATTTCTTTTGAGAGCCCTCTTCACGAACGTACCTCATATATATGTCTTCGAGCGACAACTCTTCGGTGGCAAAGCTTCTTATTCGTCCACCCGCCGTTTCTATCGCTCGCAAAATCTTCAGCCGATCCTCCGCGCGAGAAGTTATCACCAGCGAATCCCCCTGCAGGGCGGCGTCGTCCACGCCGCAGGCCCGCACCACTTCCAGCAGGCGTTCGCCCGGATTCGCCAGCACGACGCGCATTCGTGAACTGCGCATCAACTCTTCTCGCAACGCGGCGACTGATTGCAGAGCGACCAACTTACCACCGACCAGAATCGCCACGCGGTCCGCCAGTTGTTCTACATCGGCCAGCATGTGCGAGGAGAAGACAATCGTTTTGCCTTTGCGCTTGAGCGAAGCCAGAAACTCGCGAAACTGAATAGCTCCACTGGGATCGAGGCTAACAGTCGGCTCATCCAGAACCAGCACCGGCGCGTCGGGCAGGCAGGCGACGGCGAGGCCGAGTCGCTGAATCATGCCGCCTGAGAATTGGCTGACTGACTTTTCAAAGAACCCGTTGAAATGGAAGTTCGAGGTATTCAATGTCTCGTCGATTCGTTGCGACGGTATTCGCCGCAAGCGACAGTAAAACTCCAGAACCTCGCGCCCGGTCAACTGATCGCTGAAGCTAACGCGCTGAGGCAGGAAGCTCATCAATCGCTTAGCTTCGCGACTATTGCGCAAGACATCAAAACCTTCGACCGCGATGTTTCCCGAGGTTGGCAGAGTCAACCCAACCATGCATTTCAACGTCGTGGTTTTGCCGCTTCCGTTTGGACCGAGCAGTGCGAAAGTCTCACCGTCTTCGATGTCGAACGATACGTCGTTGACAGCCACGAAGTCTTTGAACTTCTTAGTCAGGTTTCTGACGTTGATAGTCATTGCTGATTAGGCTTGTGTCCTTTCCAGATCACCATCGCAGCGGCGGTTAGTATCAGAAGTGAGGTCATCATCAACCCGGCATGAATGTGACTCGCGGGCCGTTCCGCCGCGAACAGGTAATGCAACTCGACAGGTTTCATTAACGGCGCTTCATCTAGCTCCGACGAGCCTCTCAAGATCGGGAATGTCTTTTCCGCGAAGGCCATCGCCCGCGCAGCTGGACTGTCGAGATAAAGGCGCAAGCGTGGATGATTGCCTTCCATGTACTCGAAGACGTTCTGGATCTTAAGTGGCACATCGCCGCGCCCGTCTTCGTTCAGATCGTAGCCATCATAGTCACTCCAGAAATTCCCGCGCCCGTTCTCTGACCACTTCGTCGTAGTGCTTCTGCCGATGAGTTGCAGCGGACTCAAGTTGTCAACGAAGTTATTCTCGGTGAAAACGTTTGCGTCCGAACTGCTGAACATCTGCAAAGCCACATCGTTGTTCGCAATGGTGTTATGGCGGAAGGTAGTCTTGCGCAGGGCTTCCATGAAGATGCCGGTGCCGTTGTCGACGATGAAGTTCTCTTCGGCCAGCAGGTCATTGCATTCCTGAAACAGGATGCCGAAGGAGCTAAAACCGCGATTATGGACAAAAGCATTGCGGCGGAATTCAATGTGGTTGGAGTACATGATCGCCGCGCCCGCGACGTTATGCGAGAAGAAGTTATCCTCAAATAGGTTCCGATCGGAGAACATGTAATGCAAACCGTAGCGCAAGTTTGAGACGCGGTTGCGGCGAATCTGATTGCCATTGCAACTCTGGATGTACATCCCATCGCGCTCTTCGGAGATGATGTTGTCCTCGATAATATTGTCAGGCGAATTCCACAAGTGTAGTCCCGCACCGCGATCACCTTGTTCTAATTCAGATCTGCCGCGAACTCGATTACGCCGCAGAACATTGCCATGCGAACTGTAGAGATAGATTCCGTAGAGTATGTCGCGCAGTTCGTTGTCTTCGATTTGGTTGTTGCTCGATTTGAGCAAAATGCCCGAGTCTTCGCGCGTCAGATCGCCGCCACTGTGCTCGATAATGAATCCTCGTATGGCGCACCCATCGGCAAATACTGTGACGACGCTGGCTACGCCTTCACCACGCAGCGTCGGGCGGCTTATTCCTTCAAGCGTAATCCGCTTATTAAGCCTGAGATTGCCGGCGTAGGTTCCGGCGCGCACTTGAACTATGTCTCCGAGGTGAGCGGCGGCGATCGCAGTCTGAACGGATTGAAACTGAGCGTTTGCCCCGCCAACCACAAGGGTCGCGGCCGTTGCCGATGCAGCGCCGGCGGTAAGTACGAGGCAGAGCAGCCATACAGGTCCGACAAACTTCAGTTTGTCGCGGGACTCGAAACTCCTGCGCGCGGCGACAAACTGAAGTTTATCGGACATCAAGAGCGTTCTAAGTTGCAGCCGCCTTCTCATCTGCCTCCTCTCTGACCTGTTTCGCCGATAGAAGGATTGCAATTAGTAACAAGATCGCAAAGGCAAACAGTGCGTAAGAGCCTGGTCCTGGATAACTATTGACCATGAAGTTGGCGATTTGTTTCGAGCCAAAGAGGGGCGGGGTAAAGGGCTGAACTTTGATCGAGGCCGTAGGGTCCAGGTTATGGCCGTACATGTAGAGCTTGTGATAGAAACCCCACATCGAGAACAACCCGAAATAGGTAAAGATCACAAACACGTCAACGAGATTGGAGATCTTCCCGAGGACCATCGCTCTGAGGGCGAGGATTATCAACAGGCCGATGACCAGCGGCACCCAGGTGAACTCGCTGAAGTCACTTTCCAGCAGTGGCCGCATGCCGATGTAGTGATTGAGTGAATTGATCTCCCTCAGGTCGTCGCGGTTGGGTGTTTTCCCGCCCTCCAATTGATATGAATAAATGTGCAGGACCAGTCCGTCTGTGTACTGGTTTGAGTAGAAGCTCATGTTCCAGAGCGGGAAGAAGTAGGCCGGGAGCACCGCCACGACCGCGACGAGGATCAGAACGCGGCTCTTCAACGTGAGCGGCAGCTCGAAGAAAGTGGTTTCTCTGTCAAGAAAGCTACTCATGTTAGGACTGCCCCTTCCTCGGAATGTCAGTACCGCCTGCGGTAGCGGGCGAATGTCATCGCTGCTCCCGCCCGCCAGCGCAGGCCGTACTGACAACTGCCTCGGTCCGAAAACTACTTTGGCTTGACCAACAAATAGCCTTGCATCTCCTGGTGAAGCGCTGAGCAGAAGTTGGTGCAGTAATAGGGAAAGACGCCGGTCTTGTCGGCGATGAAATCGATAACCTTCATCTCGCCCGGATCAACCACGATGTTCAGGTTGTACTCGCCGAGTCCGAAACCGTGCAGCTCGTCGGTCGTCTGCTCGATATTGGTCAGGTAGATGGTCACATGGTCGCCTTGCGTTACCTCGACCTTGTTGGGTTCGAAGCTGCTACGAGCGGCGGTCATCTTTACCACGACATTGTTACCGTTGCGCGTGACCCCGGTATCCTTCACATCCCAAACGGCATTGACGTTCTTCATTTCCTCTTTGGGATAGACCTCGATCGGTTTGAGCTTGTCGGCCTTGATCATCTGCGCGTAGTGTGGCTCCGGCTCAGTGAAGGCGTCGTAGAGAAGCTTCATCTTTTCGCCGCTGATGTTGATGAGCTGTGAGCTTTCCGGCTGCGAGGGACCAACAGTCATGTGACGCCCATGAGAAAGCTTGTTTAGCGCCACCAGATATTTTCCGTCCGGGTGCACTGTATCGCCTCCGGCAACGGAGAGGTGTCCGATGTTGTAGCTGATCGGAATCTTATCCACGACTTCCCAAGTTCCGAGTTTCCATTTGGCCACGGCGCTTTCGACGAAAAGGCTTGTGTAAGCGTAGCCCTGATCGTCAAATTGCGTATGCAGCGGTCCCAGTCCGACATTGACCTCGGCATCCTTCACATGGTCGTAATTGATAACCGGAATACCGTCCTCGTCGCCGGTGAAATCCTTGTTCTGAATCGCCGTCAAAATCTTTTCCATGTTGAAGGCGGTCGTGATGGATTGCAGTTTCCCGCTGGCGATGACGTATTTGCCATCGGGACTGACATCAACACCGTGCGGACTCTTGCTGCATGGAATCAGATAGACGACGCCCGGCGCCTGCTTTGGATCGATGACCTGGACGCCGCCGATCATCTTGAACTTGCCGTCCTTGATCGCCTGCTCCGCGGCTTTCCAGTTCACGGCGATTACATAGTCGCGGTCTTTCTGCGTCGAGGTGACTTCGAGTTTCCCGGTCGCGCGTTCCGAGTTATAGCAAGTCCAGAAAGCCCAGCCTTCGCTTGCGCCTTTCCCCGTCGAACCAAGATCGAAGTCGAAAGGCGGCATCAAAATTTGCCAGCCCGTAGTCATCTCGCCGGACTGAGGATTGATGGCGATTCCAGCCACGACCCCATTGTATTTCGTTGCGTAATTCTCAATCGGTTCATACGTACCTTTCGGCAGCGGCACTGAGAAGCGCGAAGCGGCCAGCACGTACTCGCTGTTTGGAGTTACAAATGCACCGCCGTGAAAGCCCGAGATATTCGGCACCGGACCAAGAATCTGCCTGGTCTTAAAGTCGCGCAGGTCGATTCGCGCCATGCGGTTGTTGGCATTGTCGTTGACGAAGAGCCACCGCCCGTCATAGTCGCCTTTGGTCTGGCTGAGCGCGGGGTGATGCACGTCACCCCAGGTGTACGGACCCAGCATCTCTTTCGTCTCTTTATCGAAACCGTAACCCGTCGCGGGATACGGCGCGAACACGGGAATGGTCGTGATATGCCTCATCGAAGGAATGCCGGCTACATAGACATTGCCGGAATGGCCACCCGAATAGAACATGTAGTATTCATCCGTGTCGCCTGGTGCGACATAAGTCGCAATTGCTGCTTCGGCCACGTCGCCGCGCTCCACTTTGGGTTTCTTCGAGCAACTGACGAGAATGCCCGCTACTACCAGAGTGCAAAGCACACCAAGACCGAACCACGTCAGTTTTGTATGATTGCCTTTCATGTTTGCTTCTCCTTTTGAGCCCTGTCCGACAAACTTCAGTTTGTCGCTCGTTTCGGCAATGGAATTCTTTCGGCCACCCCCGACAAACTTCAGTTTGTCGCTCGTTTCTGCAATGGAATTCTTTCGGCCACCCCCGACAAACTTCAGTTTGTCGCTCGTTTCTGCAATGGACTTCTTTCGGCCACCCGCGACAAACTGAAGTTTGTCGGACAGGGCTCAGTTTTTCGGCGGCTGCGCCGTTGCCTTTTTCAACGCTTGATTAGCAGCCTCCGCTTGCTGGTCCATCTTCTTTTGATAAGCGCTCTTTAACTTCTCAACCGCTTCCCGCTTCTCCTCATCGGTGAGCTGGATCTGCGTTGATAAAACAACCGCCATCGTGCCCGTAGGTTTAGCCAGGAAATCTTCCAACGTCTTTCCGAAACGGTTCTGCACATCCGAAACCGCGAACGACAGATCGGGACCGATGTCTGAGGCTGACTTGATCTCGAACGCACTAATCGAGTGGCAAGCGAAACAGCCCTTCTTCACAAAGAATGCTCCCTCGCCTGTCAGCATCTGCTTTTCTTTCTCTGCTTCTTCCGGCGTTTGCGAATCAGCCAACTTCACACCAGCGAGAAAGCGCGCCGGGATCGAAGCTCGCTTCCAGCTCATGACCAACAGCGAGAGAGATTGCGCCTCGCGACTATTGAATCCAAAGTTCGGCATCACCGTTTCGGGCACCAGCGATTTCGGATTTTGAATATGGGCCACGTGCCAGGCGAATGCTGTTTTGACCCCGAGCATGCGCGAGTAGTCGTACTGCTCAGCGGATTTGTCGCCGACATTAGTCAAGTCTGGACCGATGACACCGCCGCGCCCGTTGATCGTGTGGCAAGCACGGCAGTTCTTGGCTTGGACCAGTTGTTTGGCCTGATTGATGTAGTCTGCGCCGGCGGTTTCCCGATCGTAGCGATGACAGACGTTACAGTTCATCTGCATCATCGCCTTCTTGTCTTTTACCAGATAGAGATCGCTTACTTGCTTGCCCATGAGCGGATCATCCCAGTTGGATGTGAAACCATGGGCTGATTCCATATCAGTGGCAAAACCCTGCCCGCTGTGACAAACCGTGCAGCCGTATTGGCTAACAGGATGCTTCTTCAGGATTTCCTGCGGATGCGACTTGAACGGATTGGGCGCGCTGTCGAGTCCTTTCCATTCCATGCCCTGATGACAGGTCGTGCAGCGGTCGACCCGGTCAAGATCTTTCGCCCAGATCTGTTGCAGTCCGCGCGGGATCTGCGCGGCTCTTTCGGGTCCAAACTTCTTCGCTACCATCTCCTGAAACTCGTCCTGATAACCCTTCCATTCAGGTGTGTAGTAGTTCCAGAAGACAAGGGCCGTGATGATCAGAACCACTCCACCGAACGAGTACAGCAAGATTGAATCTTTCTTGAACACCGTCGCCCCTCCTTAGAATTTTCGTGGCATCGTGGGCCAGCTCTCCCAGGGCCAGTAAAAATTCCAGTAAGGCCCGCGCAGGTAAGTGCCTATGATCGTCAGGATCAGGATTGCCGCCACGACAATCAGAAACACAAGATTCTGTTTGCGCCTTGCCCTCGCCATCCAGACGCCGACTGTCGACAGCGGAGACTTATCCAGGTAAGGCCAGGCAATCGCCGCAATTAAGAGAATGCCGGGAAGGATGATTCCCCCTATGAGAGCGCCGTTGATTGTGATCCCGCCGATTGTGAAGGTTGTGTCAGTAACCAGTTCCTGCAACCAAAGGAAGTACCAGGGCGCTTTCGCCGGATTCGGTGTGATGCTGGGATTGGCTGCTTCTTCGAGCGGCGCGTGAAACAGCATGGTCAATAGCGCAGCGACCGCGAGAGTTCCCAGGGTCACCAACAGCAACCGCCGCGTCAGGTTCGGTGACGAAGCAACCGTGTGCCTGTCCTCGTCAACTATTGACGTTTCCACGTGCACAGTCCTGCCGCTGGCGATTCCCAGGAGTGAATAGGTCTTACTCTTGATTGGCTCTACGTTATGTTTCTTTTGCTCAAGCGAAAGTTGATCGACGCAAGCGAGCCCGCCGTCTTTTCTGACGCGCCACATGTGATAAGAGAAAAGGAGCAACACACCCAGCGGCAGGAAGAAGCAATGCAGCACGTAGAAACGTATGAGTGTGTTTTGATCAATCGTTCTGCCGCCCAACAAGAAAAAGCGCATGCGTTCCCCGACCATCGGCGCCGACGATGCTATGTTCGTGCCCACGGTGATGGCCCAATAGGCGAGCTGATCCCACGGCAACAAATAGCCGGTGAACGAAAGCAGCAAAGTAAGGAGAAGCAACACGACGCCGATGATCCAGTTGAGTTGGCGATTCTGGTTTGCAGCCGTGCCGTTCTTGTATGCGCCCGCCAGGAACACTCGTACCATGTGCAGGAAAACGACCGCGACCATCAGATGGGCCGCGATGCGATGCAGTCCTCTCAAGAACCAACCGAACGAAACTGTGAACTCCAAATCTTTCACCGAGAGATATGCGCGCTCGACCGAAGGCACGTAAAGAAACATAAGCGGAATACCCGTGATGATGAGGATTAGGAACAGGACTGCGGAGATAGTGCCGAGCCAGAAAGAGTAGTTCCACGAAAGGCTCTGCCGCGTCACTTTGGCCGGGAACCAGTGCAGCAGAAAGTTCCGCACGACCGAGTCTCCCGCCTCTCGATTAGTCTCAGGCCGCCACGTCCATTTCATCTTTTCCCAGGTTGCGCGTCTATTCTTCAGCATGGCCCAGGCCGAGCCTTTCGTTATCATGAGTTGATCCCTTCTCTAAACGGTCAATCTAAAATCCTGGGACACGGTCTGCGAGGTATCCACGATCAGTTGCCCATCTTCGGGCGCCACCTCCAGTTTGTAATGGGCCAGCGGTCGCGGCGCCGGGCCCGCGTAATTCGTGCCATCCCCATAGTATTTCGACCCGTGGCAGGGGCAGGCAAACTCCACCACCTCGTCAATCTCACGGCCGCGCACGCTCACTTTCTTCCGTTGGTTCAAGCTCTGCATCTTCACGGTACAGCCAAGATGTGTGCAGGTAGCGGAAATACAATGGAAAGTGTTTTTCTGACGAAAGATGAAGACGCGCTTGTCATCGATGAACTTCGCGCCTTCGCCGAATTGATCGATTGTGCCAACTTTGAATCGCTGCGGATCTTCGTAGAGGACATTCGGCACGAGAGAGCGAATGAATGCATATGCCTGACCACCAATAGCCAGAACGGTCGCGCCCACACCGATCCGCGAAATTAGTTTGCGTCGCGTCAGATTAGTGTCGCCTGACTTTTTGCTCTCATCTGGTGTTTGAGGCACGCCGGCTGGTTTGGCCGCATTCTCAAACCCTGACTTCTTGCTCCTCATAGTAAAAGACCTCCATGGTCATGGCGTCTGTTGGGCAACGAATGGCACACAGCCCGCAGCGAATGCACTTCTCATCATCTTTAAGCATGGCCGACAGCGGCCCATTCAGCGAGATGCCTTCGTTCGCGATGATCTTCTCCTTAACTTCTGGTTCGAGATCCAGCTCTTCGAGAGGAACTAGCTTCAGACAGTATTCGGGACAGATATCGACGCAGCGATTGCAGAGCACGCACTTCTCTGCATCGTAAATGGTTTGAATGTGGCAGTAGAGGCAGCGTTCGGCTTGACGTTTCGCTTCTTCCTCCGTGTAGCCAGTCTCAACTTCAGAAATGCCTGTCCGGCGATCGAGCGAGATCGTCGGCGGAGTTTCGCGCTCGCACTTATCGTAATCTTCGGGGCGACGGTAGGAGCGGGTCGGCAATTCCTCGATGCGGAGGCTGACTACCAGATCGGTCTTCACTCCTCGAAGATAGTCATCAATCGAGAGCGCCGCACGTTTGCCGTTCGCTACCGCTTCGATCAGATTGCGCGGGCCAAAGGCAACATCGCCGCCCGCGAACAGACCGGGCGCGGAAGTCGCCAGCGTAGCGGGGCTAACCTTGATGGTTCCTTGCGGGCTCAACTCCACACGATCCTCGGAAGTCAGGAACGAGAGGTCTGCCTGCTGCCCAATGGCGAGGATCACCGAATCCACCTCGAATGTTTCGCTGAAGTCCGGATCGTAAACGGGATTGAATCGGCCATTCTCGTCGTAGGTTCGCTTGACCCCCATGAACTCGACAGCTTTGAGACGGCCATTGTCGCCGACGAATCGCTTAGCTCCGCGTTGTGGAATGAAGTGCACGCCTTCGCGCTTCGACTCTTCAAACTCTTCGCGGCCCTGTGTCGTCCGCATCACCGGCATCTCTTCGAAGGATTCAAGGCTGGCGATGTGAACCTCGACGGCTCCGGCGCGAATGGCCGCCCGCGCTGCATCTATCGCAGCATGTAGCCCGTCACCTCCTTGTGCTTCAATGTCTTCACCTGTCTCGTCTGCCCTTCCTGCTGCTTCTATTCCCGCGCGCAGCGCCATGCGCGCGGCGTCAAAGGCCACAAAACCACCGCCGATCACCAAGACCTTGCGGCCCAGGTCCACTCGATAGCCGTTATTGATGTTGAGCAGGTAGTCGATTGCCTTGATGACGCCATCCAGGTTTGAGCCTTCGATGGTCATGTCGCGGCCTTTCTGCACGCCGACACTGAGAAACACAGCCTCGTAACCTTCCGCTCTGAGTTCCTTCATCCCGAACTTCTCGTTGAGGGGAGTATTGAGTCTAATCTCGACACCAAGTTGAACGACCTTTTGAATCTCTTTCTCGATGATCGAGCGTGAAAGACGAAACTCGGGGATGCCATGAAACATCATTCCGCCGGCTTGATTAGTCGCTTCAAAGACGGTCACTCGATAGCCCATCAAAGCCAGATCGTGCGCCGCAGCAATTCCGGCAGGGCCGGCGCCGATGACTGCGACTTTCTGCCCGCGGGCAACATTGGCGCGACTCTCTTGCAGCACCGGAAGATGCCCCCGCCGCTTGTTGCCTGCATCCTGAATTCCTTCACGCAGTTCATCTTGTGTGTCCGGCTCCATCGATTCGACGCCGTACTTTTCGGTCACAAAACGCTTCAGCGCGCGGATCGTAATCGGCGCGTCAATTCTTCCGCGACGACAGGCGTCCTCGCAGGGAGCGGCACACACGCGCCCACAAACAGAAGCGAAGGGATTCGGCGAGCGGGCTATGAGATAGGATTCTTTGAACTGACCTTCGGCGATGAGTTGAACATATTTGCCCGCGTCCGTTTTGACCGGACAGGCGGCCTGGCAGGGGATCATGCCCATCCAGAATTCAATATCCGGGACGAGCGTTTTGTATTTAGTCACACTCATGACGGCGGTCGAAGGGTCGATTGACTAAATGTCAAGCAAGAGCTGCTCCAAAACGAAACGGAGACTTAGAAGGAACTACAGGTGAGACTTTAGAACCCTTGAAGGACGAAGGCAGTGACTTAGGTCACGGCTTAAACCCGTTAGGAGGCCGTAAGATCAAATGGCCGAGTTAATTCCGCTTATCGGGCACATTTGGAGGGAACGCTGGTAAATGCAGGCACTGCGAAAAGCTACGCACGAGGTGCGGAGTTTTGAGCACACGATCCCAGGGAAGACGTCTTCAAAGGAGCTAAACACGTGGGCAGTAGATTAAGATTCAGTGCGCAGGAAAAGTTACCATCCGACAACGTGGCCCAGGACTACGGCAAACACTGTCATGGCGCCGAAGCCGAGTTCGCGCAGCCCAAGCCTTTTCGGCGTCACTCGCTTGCCGGATTTTGAGAAACCAATCACGGCGCGCAAGAGCAGAATCACCAACGCGGCAACTGCAAGAAACGGCACTACTCCCGCACGGGCGAGCCCAAACACTATTAGTATCGCCAGCAGGTGCACCGTAATCACCACGCCGGGCGACGCCGACTTGCGATGCAGGAGCCTGAGCCTGGCGCGGATATATAGAATCGTCGGGACTGTGCGCGCCGCTAAAATGACCCACAGTCCGAACGCCGCCGGGGGCGGCCAGCCACCGGCTATCGCAATAGCGGTAGCCACCGCGCCAATTGAAATCGACCCGGCCAATTCAGCCATCAACGTGCGACTGCGGCCTATTGCATCGTAGAACCACTGGATGATCGCGATCGGCACCGCGAATAGGAGCGGGAACACAACTCCCGGACCACCGTTCTTGATAGCAAAGGCAAGGCCGAACGTTGCGATGACGAAATAAAGAATGGCAAAGCGTTCCGCAAGTGCCGTACGTTCGGAGCGTCGGTTGCGACGCCAGTCCCCGATCGACAGCTTCAAAGGGTGCCGCGCCAGAAAGGCTCCCATCGCTCCGACAGAAAGGAATAGCCCCGCCAGCGATGGGGCCAGCAGCAGCCCGAGTACTATAGGCTCAAACAGAAGGCCCCACCCGCCATGTTCCACGGGCAAGGCAATGGGCCTGATGCGAATCCCCCGCGAAGCTTTGAGATGGCTAGCGGCTATCAATTCACCTCCGAGAACGCATTAGTTAAATGCGATTCCCTAAAGTCGTAGGGCCTTGATGTCTGATTTACGCGCTTCTTCTTCCATTATCATCTCGATTACCGCCAGCCGGAATGACTTATGTCACAAACGGAAGCGCATAAACTTGTGCGCTGCTGCCCGAGAGCTTGAATAGCGGAGCAAAAGGGCGTGATGATGTTGTCAAATGACCTGATCGGGGTGCGATCTGTTGCTTCAATTGTTGAGTTAATGAGAAAGCGCTGCCCGTCGGCAGAAGGTGAGGAACGCTAGTAGCCCATTTCTCTGGATTTAGGATCGATGCGCACAACCCTCGCTAGCTACCTGGACGATTTTCTGTCACGCGGTAATGAGACCGCGTTCGCGCACAGGCGCGGATTAAGAATCAAGCGCTGGTCTTACAGTCAGATTGCGCAGACCGCACGGCGGTTTGCCAGGGAACTGGAAGCGCGAAGGATCGCGAAGGGTGATCGCCTTTTGCTCTGGGCCAGGAACAGTCCTGAGTGGGTTTCAGCCTTCTTTGGATGTCTTCTTCGAGGAGTGATCGTCGTGCCCCTGGATCTTCAGAGTGAGCCTGGATTCGTTAAACGAGTTCAAGAGCAGGTTGAGCCAAAGCTTGCGCTCTGTGACGTGGCAACTTCTGCCTTAGTCGGACAAACTCTGCCGGTGATCGAGCTTGACGAACTGAACTCGCAGATCGCACATCATTCCTCAAAACCCTATCCCATAACAGACAATGGGTACGACGATACCATAGAGATCGTCTTCACATCCGGAACAACGGCTGAGCCTAAAGGCGTCCTCATTACTCACCGCAATTTGATGGCGAATCTGACCCCACTCGAGCAGGAGATTAAGCGGTATCTGAAATGGGAGCGCCTGGTTCACCCCGTTCGTTTTCTCAATCTACTGCCGCTGAGCCACGTCTTCGGACAATTCATGGGCGTCTTCGTGCCGCAATTGCTCGGTGGCGAGGTCTTCTTTCAAGAGTCCCTCAGCCCGTTACAGATCCTTGAAACGGTGAAACGCGAGCGAATCTCCGTCGTCATCACCGTGCCGCGCATTCTCGATGGGCTACGAGAAAAGATCGAGAGCGACTTCGAAGCACGGGGGAACCTGGCGAGACTTCGCAGCGCGATTGCCTTGTCTGCCGGCCGACATTTTTTACGAAGCTGGTGGACGTTTCGCGCAATTCATAAGATGTTCGGTTGGAAATTCTGGGCCTTCGTCTCAGGCGGCGCGACGCTCAATCCGGATACCGAGGAGTTCTGGCAGCGGCTCGGATTCGCCGTGATTCAGGGCTACGGCATGACAGAGACTGCAGCGCTGATCAGCGTCAACCACCCGTTCAAGAAGAACCGCGGTTCCATCGGCAGGATAATGCCGGGTCAGGAAGTGAAACTAGCCGAGGATGGCGAAATTCTGGTGCGCGGTAAGAATGTGTCACCCGGGTATTGGAAGCATAGCGGACAGGCAAAGGCCACGAACGATGACTGGTTTCGCACCGGCGATGTCGGTGAGATCGACGAGGAAGGCAGCCTCTATTTCAAAGGCCGAAAAAGAGAGGTCATCGTTACCTCAGCCGGTTTGAACGTTTACCCGGGAGACATTGAACTGGTGCTGGGTCGCCAACCTGAAATAAAAGCCAGTGTGGTCATCGAAAACGAAGGCCCACATGGGCCGGAACCCCTCGCTGTTCTGATACTGCGCGAGACGGGCGCGAACGCGGAAGCTACGGTCAACCGGGTGAACGAATTACTGGCGCCGCATCAGCAAATCCGTCGCTGGTTTGTTTGGCCCGGCGAAGATTTTCCGCGTACCTCAACGCAGAAGGTCCGAAAGCAGGTTGTCGGAGAAGTCGTGAGGGCTGAGTTAGCGGGCGCGGCTCAGATCTCTGGCTCCGGTGCTTCTCTAGCCGGCCGTTCGAACGAACTTGTTGAGATTATCGCCCGCATCAACAAAGACGTACCGGCCAACCGTGATCCATCTGCAAAGCTCGGAACGGATCTAAGGCTTGATTCGCTCGACCGCGTCGAGTTGTTGAGTGCACTCGAGGATCGCTATCAATTAGAGATCGATGAAGCTGCTTTCACCGATGCAACCACGCTAGCCGAAGTTGAAAAGATAGTTCGCGAAGGCAGGCACGAAGAAGCAGCGCAGTATCCCTATCCAAAATGGCAACAGCGCTGGCCGTTGAGCTGGCTGCGAATTGCCCTGCTCTATCTGATTGTGTTGCCGATCACTCGCGTCATGGGTTGGCCCAGAATCAGGGGCAGGGATTATTTGCGCACCGCTCGGGGACCATTAGTGTTCGTCTGCAACCACGTCACGATGGCGGACCACGCGTTGGTTCTGCTGGCGCTTCCGAGAAGGTACCGAACAAGGATAGCAATCGCCATGGATGGAGAGCTACTGCGAGACTGGCTCCATCCATCGGCAGGGACCGGACTGCTCACTCGTTTGCTCGGTCTGCTCAAGTACGTGTCCGTCGTTTCCTTCTTCAATGTCTTTTCGATGCCGCAAAAGAGCGGCTTTCGGCGGAGCTTTGTGTTTGCAGGCGAAATGATGGACCAGGGTTCCAGTCTGCTGGTATTTCCCGAAGGGCAACGCACAAAGCATGGCGCACTGAATCCTTTCATGCCCGGCACGGGTTTGTTAATTCAGAGGCTGGATGCGCCTGTGGTGCCGATGCGAATTGACGGATTGTGGGAACTCAAGAAAGCAGGCAGACATTTTGCGTGGCCTGGTGAGGTCTCAGTGATTATCGGCGAGCCAGTCACTTACTCGCCCGAACAGGATCCGGAAGCCGTTACTGCGGATTTGGCAAAACAAGTCAGAGCCCTATGACTTTAATAGCGCAATAGAGCCATAATCGAACGGGGTGATTCGCACTGTGTAACGAACCGTTAACTTCTTGTTTTTTTGAGCAGAGTTTTTTGAGTAAACAAAGCGATCCACGAAACTACACGAACCAAAGACACGAACTGACACGAAACATTGTTAGTGTTACTTCGTGTGTTTTCACTTCGTGTGATGCGCGTGGATCATGTTTTGATTTAGGTTTGGTTGTGGCCGGAGCCGCGCTGCGTGAAAACCGGGATGCATGACAAGGAAACTCCGGAGGAGTGAGATGTTTATAGCCTGAGTTGAAATGCCAGAACCAACGGCGTTCGGAGGAGCGGAATGTCAATAGTGAGTTCAGTTTCATGCGCCTCTATGTAAGCGAACAGGTTGGATCTGAACCATCCACCAACTACTGTTGGTGGGATTCTTGAATTCGGGAGCTGCCTTCTGTAGGCCGGATCTGAACAATCCACCCACTGCCGTAACTGCCGTGGTTGGGATTTCTGAGTTTTCACAACGGTCTCGGTATGGACCAATGCAAAC
>WNFZ01000919.1_pt1 | contig 32303 bp, 35 predicted proteins | sample 5400081 | NCBI WGS metagenome assembly WNFZ01 (sample SAMN13153365, study PRJNA577476) | soil metagenome | isolation source: 80 cm soil or saprolite under grassland replicate 1 | place: USA:California | collected 2016-06-15 | reverse complement strand
CAACACCAAGGCGGCGGCGGTGAGCCATTTTGCCCGATCGCCGGCGAGGTCGCGCCGCTCCGGCTCGGGAGCCGGCAGGGCGCCGCGCCCCTCGGCGTCGGTCGACGGGAGGGCTGGTGGGGTCGGCAATTCCTCGGCCATGGCCATGCTTTAACGCTCCGATCGCCGCACTCAGGATAGCACTGTCTCGGGCTCCGACGGAATTATCCGACCTGCAACAAGCCGATCCGGATCCGCCCGTATGGGCGGGCTGCGGCCGGCATGGGGCTGTGGACAGCGAGCGGGATTTTCCGCGGCCGTTGCAGAAGTGTAACAGCGCAAGGCGAACCGCCCCGGTAAGATAGGCCATCGAGACGGGAGGAGCCGTTGGAGAAACTCTTGCTGGCAACCGCCGTGGGCGGTGCGTTCGATCTGGGCGGTCCCGCGCTTGCAGACACTTGCACGATCGACGCGCTGGTCGCCTCCGCGGGCGCAAAGATGCTGGCCGGAATAGCGCTGGCGCTGAGCGGCCTCACCGTGACGGCTTCGATGTTCGTCGTGCGCAAATGGCTGTGGCGCTATCTCGGCCTCCATGCCACGGACCGGCTGCGTCGGTTCGGCAGCATCGGCCTGCTCCTTGCGACGCTCGGCATCGCCGGCGCGGTCTATAGCGCTGACATTACCGGGATCGCGCGACAAGTCCCGGAGCCTTGGCTGCGGATCGGAATTGCGGCCGGAGCCGCATTGCTCGGCGCGATTGCGGTGCGCGCCATCGCGGACGTGATCTGGGGACGGGCTTCGAAATGGGGGCGCCGGATCCGATACGGCGGCAGCGGCATCGCGGCCCTCGGCGTTGCCAGCGTGCTTATCGTGCAGGGCGCGGTTTTCTTTCACCTCGATGAAAAAATCAATTCGATTCCTCGCCTGAAGGAAATCAGCTCGATCCAGCGCATCGTCCAAATCTTCAGCCGATAGTGAGGCGCCGTCGTATGCGGTCGACCTCGCATCTCGATCCGCGATCGCGACGCAGGCTCAGCGCATCGACATCGGCAGAAGCGCGAGCAGACCGGTGAGGGCGGCGATCAAGCCGGCGGCGCCGGCCACGGCTGCCCAATAGCGGAGCGATTGCAGTCTCGAGCTCTCGGCCGCGCCGGCCGGATCTTCGCCGTGCAACGATGGATCGACGACGGGCTCCGGCGGCGCGGTCTCGCCGGCGGGACGCGCGGGAGCTTCGCTCGGCGAATCCCCGGATCCGGCTTCGGGCTTGGCGCGCACGATTTCAGGCCCCAGCCGCTCGAGCGCCTCGTGCCAGCGATGCTCGTCGCTCGATTCATCCATTGGTTTGAAACAATGTTGTCCCGATCCCGCCGGATCAGCCATGCCAGAGGCGCGAGCGTATCGGGACCGAGGAAACGATTCAATCAGGATCCGCGCAAGCCGGGAGCGTAGGGTTAATCCGGCAGTTTCCGGCTGGACCGCCCCAAGCATGCCAATCGGAGCTCCCCAGAAATGGAATGCGGGTCGCCTCGCCCGGCCCATCTGTCCGTCGTGTGTCGTCGTTGGTTACTTCACCAGCAGGCCCGTGCTTTGCGCGCTTCGCGGCGCGTCGACCTGCGCCAGGATGTCGGTAATGCGGCGATCACAGAGATTTTCCACTCGTTCCCGCCGCACCACGGCCAAGGCGGCATCGCATACGAGCGCGGTCTCGGAGCCGACGAGCCTCCATTGCTTGAGCTTGTTTTCGAGTTGCGTCAGCTCGTCCTCGATCATTGCCTTGTCGACGTTCGCTCCGTCCGATCCGAATCCCGCCGCCCGTTTGAGGATCCGCGCATATGACCCGATTGCGGCGCGAGCCTTCTCGGCGCGCTCGCCGACCAGGCCGCGCGCGCGCACGATTCGATAGAGCGCTTCGTGAAACAGGACGATCTGAGGTTTCGCCATTGGGGCCTCAATTCCCGCCGCCCCCTCTGATGACGAATTCGGCTTCCCTCGCTCCTTGGATAAAGGGCCGGTACCCGAAGGCCCGGCCCCGTTTTCTCAGCGCTTCGGCACTCCGGAGAGCCGCTGGTCAGGCGGAAGGCCGTCGTGCACTGGCTGACGGAGACCGCGTGACGCCGTTTGACCGATTGGCATCAGAGGCTGCCACCTTACCGCATGCTAATGCGCCGGCACCCCGGAAGTTCCGTTCCGCAAACGGCGGTGGCGGATCGATCCAGGGAGCGGGATCGAGATTGCGCCCCGGCACTCGCGCAGGCCCGGCCGAGCAATCCGAAGCAAGCAGGCGTCAACGAGGCGTGGGAAACACCAGGGTGAGCGTGCCGATCAAAGCCGCGAGCAAAAACAGATGATGATGCTCGGCGCTTTGCAGCGCGGTCGCGAATTGATCGCATAGCCGATCGATCGACCCGAGCAAGCCAAGCAGCGGATCGCTGCCGCCATAGGAGCCGGCCGCGAGCCAGAAATCCGGACGGAGCATGATTTGCAAGGTGTTTGGCAACATGGTTTTGAGAAATGCCGAAGGCCTGCAGTGCTTGGCAATGGCAACATGGCAGATTTACGGCGGGCTGGTAGGCGCGTTGATATCCCGGAACATGCGGTACGTCGGCGGCGCGAACCCTCGATTTGGCGATGCCGACCGCGCTTACACCGGCGGCCAGGATCGAGGCTGCTGCGACGTGACGGCGCTCCGTGATTCTGACGGCGATTTGGACAGCGCCGCCCGTTGGAGCCCGTGCCGGCTGCGGCATTCGGCCGCGCCAAACGCGAAACCGGAGTGCGCGCATCTACGGCCGCAGCCTTGCTTGGAATGATCGTTCGTCAGGGCAGCGGGCCTTGAACGAAGCTTTTCCGGCTGTCTGTGCGCCGCACGTTCACCGACATGTGAGTGCGAGCGTCTCACGAATGACGATTTCCCCCTCTACCACGGGCCCACGTGACAAAAACATCAAGCGCGAGGGTCGCAATGGCTTCCGTAATGATTGTTTGTCCTGAGACCTGTCGAGAGATTTATACCGGCATCGAGACGGACGAGGCGAGCTTTGCGAAATTGCCGGACGTGCCGAGCCGCACGCAATGCCCGATCTGCGGGCAGGACCATGTCTGGACCAGGGAGGACGCCTGGCTGTCCATGACGCGACTGAAGCAGGTCGCCTGACCCCGCGCGCGCTGCGCGCTCTTCGCCCACTCTTGGCCGCGGAGCGGCCCGGCTGGAACCCAGCCGGGCGTTTCGACGTTGTTGAGCGCCAGTTCGTGTTTTCCAAGTCTGGTCCTGGCGAACGGCACAGCCCCGGTTCACGTACCGAGCATCGGACCGGGGCTGTCTTCCGCTCATGCGTTCCTTCGGCAGCACGGAACGGTCGCGCCTCGACGGCGAGGCTACAGATGGCGAGCGGGGTGAGCCATGAACGCAACATCCGACAAGGACGCCCGACTGAGCCGGGACATCCAGGCCAAGATCGGCGAGAAGCTGGCGTTGCTCTATGTGCCGGTGTTGCGGCAGGACATGCCGCAGCAATTGTCCGATCTGTCGCGGCGGCTGGAAGCGACCGGAAAAACCCGACGCACGCGCCGCTCCCCGCTGTCGAGAATGCTGGAAGCACTGCGACGGCGCGGCCCACGCTCCTGAAGATTCGCAGCTCAAGCCAAGTTGCGCGCGCTTGCGCCGACACCAACGGCGGCGCGAAGTGAGGGCATTCGACCGCCTTGCAAACAATGAGGGCACGCGCTCCTCATCGTTGCTTTACGCATCTGGTCAGTGAAAGCCGCCGAGCAGCCAAACCAGCAGAATTATGGGAATGGGGATGCCAATGATCCACAGCAACAAAGCGCGACCCATGAGTGATCTCCTCGAAAGCGTTGTCACACCTCAACTCGGATCCGACGGACCCGGTTCCAAGCGACCAAGTCGCATGTTTGCTCCTGCCGCGGTAATCAGGAGCCAAAGGGAACCTTTGGCCGCGTTGTGCCTGTAGCCAAAGCCGGCCCCGGGGCACGGCGAATCGGTCCTCTCGCCGGTTAGTTTCCAAATATTGCTTCGCAGCATCGATCAGGAGCGCGACCGGATTCGCTGCCAAACAGGCGGCTTGTCGGCAGTTGCCGCCGCTCTTGGTTCGACTGACCTCCCGGAACGTTTTCGGCCGCCGGGAATTGACGGCGGGAAGAGGCGTTAAGGAGGTCAGGCCATGTTGGGCTTGGTTGTCACTCTGCTGATCATCGCGCTGATCGCGGCCGTGCTGGGCTTCGGCGGGATCGCCGGGGCGGCGGTCGGGATGGCGAAGATCGTGTTCTTCGTCGCGTTGGTCCTGTTCCTGATCTCGCTGGTATTCGGACTCTCCCGCGGAAGTCTTCGCTGGTAGAGAACGGATCGTGGGATCGGCCCGGCCGCCGCCCGACCACGGGCGGCGGTCGTGCGATTCAGACGACGCAGAACAGGACGGCGGAAGGCGGACGTCCAGCCGTCGCCGCCGCGCGAGTGTGGCCGAATAGTCATAGGCGGCTCCGAACCGCGCCGACGATTATCCAGGCACCTTTTAATTCCCGGCCCCGGCCTCTACCATTGCCGGCCACCAACCGGCGGCTGGAGCCTTGGCATGAAATGCGGGCCTTCCCTCTTGGCAATCCTCGGGCTGGGATTGCTGCTGACGGCCTGTGCCGGCGTGCATGGGATCAAGAGCAACGATACCGGCGGCATCATTCCGTGGTCGCCGGAAAACCAGGCCTCCGCCTTTGCCATCGCCTCGGAGCGGTGCGCGCGCTTCCACAAATACGCCCGCATCAACAGCGTGCATGCGCAATACGGAGACTACATCGGGTTCTCCTGCGTGTGGTCGCCCTACGCCCGTCCCTGACGGATGTCCGCTCGCCCGGCCGGCTGCCGAAGCTGCCGGCGATCGGATGATCGCTCCGGCCCGTCCCTCCCATAGGTTGCGAGGTCCATCATGGGTAAACCGCTATCGCTCACCGCCAAGGACGCGCATTGTCTCGGCGCCTACCGCGCCGACCCGGACGGAGCGCCGCGGGGCGGCATCGTGGTCGTGCAGGAGATATTCGGCGTCAATCATCACATCCGGTCGGTGTGCGACCGGCTTGCGGCGCTCGGGTATACCGCCGTGGCGCCGGCGCTGTTCGACCGATTCGCCCGCGACTTCCAGTCGGGCTACTCGCCGGACGAGGTCGCCCAGGCCCGCAAGTTCCTCGCCGATGTCGATTGGGCGGCCTTCGTGCGCGACACCGCCGCCGCCGTCGAGGCGCTGCCGCGACCGGCCGCGATTTTGGGATTCTGCATGGGCGGCACGGTCGCCTATCTCGCCGCCACGCAGCTCGACGGGCTTGCCGCCGCCGTGTGTTTTTACGGCGGACAGATCGCCAAGTCCGCCGACCAGAAACCGCGCTGTCCCACGCAAATGCATTTCGGCGAAAAGGACGAGCACATCGCGATGAGCGATGTGAACGCGATCCGGGCCAAGCGGCCGGATTGCGAAATTCACGTGTATCCCGCCGGGCACGGCTTCTATTGCGACGAGCGGGCGAGCTTCCATGCGGAAAGCGCGGCGATCGCCTGGGGCAGGACGTTGCGGTTCCTCGACGCGGTCATGGCACAGGCGGGCAAGCGGTAATCAGCGCGCGATGCTCGTTAAGCGATTTTGCCCAATCCGTCGTCAGCCGGCGGCCGGAATCGCGACCGGTTCCTCGCCCGACGCGGCGGTCGCGAGCACCCGCCCGATCATGACCAGAACCGGACCCGCGGGAGAGATCGCTTCGAGCCGCGCGGCAATATCCGCAACGCTGCCGCGCAACACGATCTCGCCGGCGCGCGTCGCCTCGGCAACCGCCACGGCGGGAGTAGCCGGGTCGATGCCGTGCTGGAGGGCCGACGCGGTGATGGCCGCAAGCGTGCGCTTGGGCATATAGATCACGGTCGTGGTCAACGGATCGGCAACGCTGGCCCAATCGATCTGCGGCGAGGGCCCGCCGTCGGCGTGATGACCGGTGACGTATTGCAGCCGGCGCGAATGCCGGCGGTGGGTCAGCGAGACGGCAAGCCGGCTGGCCGCGCCCTGTGCGGCCGTGATGCCCGGAACCACTTCGACCGGAATGCCGGCAGCGCGGCAGGCGGCGATTTCCTCTCCCGCGCGCCCGAATACCATCGGATCGCCGCTCTTGAGGCGCACCACGCGCCTACCGGCTCGGGCGAGGAAGATCATCAATTGATTGATCTCCTCCTGACGACAGGACGGTCCATAGCCGGTCTTGCCGACGAGCATCTTCTTGGCTTCGCGACGGGCGAAGTCGAGAATCTCCGGCGCGACGAGATCGTCGATCAGGATTACGTCGGCCGATTGCAGCGCGCGTACCGCCCGCAGCGTCAACAGCTCGGGATCACCGGGGCCGGCGCCGACCAGCACGACGGAGCCCGCTCGTTCCGGCTCGGCGCGGGCATCCGCGCTCAGCGCTTCGAGCTCGGAAGGATCCGGAACGTCGTTGGGTCGCGTGAGCGCGGCTTGCGTGAAGCGTTCCCACAGCTCTCGCCGCGCCCGGAATGACAGTCCGAGCGATTGAATGCGCGGCCGCCACGTCCGCGCGGCCTCCGCCCAGCGCGAAAAGCCTCTCGGAATCAGGGCTTCCAGTTTGGCCCGGATGGCTTGGCCGAACACCGGTGCCGCGCCGTCGGTCGAAATGCCGATCACCAGCGGAGAGCGATTGACGATGGCGCCGAAGGCAAAGTCGCACAGCGCCGGCTTGTCCACGACATTGACCGGCACGCCGGCGTTGCGCGCAGCCGCCGCAAAGGCCGCGGCCTGCGCCTCGTCCTCGATCGCGGCGACGGCGATGGCAGCGCCGGCGAGATCGGGAGGCTCAAATCCGCGCGCATGGATGGCGATCGAGTCTCGCGGCGCCTCCGCGGCGATTGCCAGAAGCTCCTCGCAAGGATCTTGCGCATAGACATCGACGCGAGCCCCGGCCGCCGACAGGAGCTCCGCCTTCCAGGCCGCGGCCGCGCTGCCGCCGACGAGGACCGCGCGCTTGGCCTCGAGCGCAAGAAAAATCGGCAGCCGCGCGAGCGCCTCCATGCGCGGCGTGGGCGCTTCATGCGGGCTCCGGGTCATCGTATCGGGCGGCCCCAAGTCGCCGCCGGGCGCGTGATCGCGACGGTGCTGTTCATGGTGCGATCCTTCTCGCTCCTCCTCCCCGGCCAATGCGCAGCCATAATCGCGCTTCAACGCGCCGGCGCCGAGATCGAAACAGATATAGGCAAACCGATGATATCAAGTGCCGTGCCAGCCCGCGGCCCTCTCTGCTATGGAGTTGAATCTACGATAAAATCTGGCCTGCGGGTAGTCGACCTGGTCATGCCGGTTCGCCGTCGAGCTGCCCGGTTTTGCTCCACCGAGCCCGCGGTTTGGGCAAAATGGGTCGCACGAGAGCCCGATCGGGCGCCGCGATCGCGGGTTCTTCCGCCTTATCACCCCGTCTAGTTTAGGCGACGCGCGAGGCGCGCGCCTGCAGCGCGCGGATACGGTCGGCGAGGCTGCCCTTGCCCTCTTCGCTGGCCGATGCGGATTGCGGCTTGCCCGCGCCGTTGCCCTGGAGCCGCACGCTTTCCTCGGCAAGAATCGCGTCAATCGCCGAGCCGGAGCCTTCAAGCACCGAGGTCAGCCGCACGACCTCGGCGGCGACGTCGTTGATCCGCTCCCGTAGCAGCGCGTTCTCGACCCGCTCGGCCGCCCACGCGGCTTCCGCCTCGCGCTTCATCGCAGAAAGCTCCCGCTGCAGCTTGGCGCGGTCCTCGCGGGCGCGATCGAGCTGGGTCTCGATCAGGGACTTTTCGGTCTTCACCGCTTCAATCGCATCGCCATGCCGGCGATCCGTGGTGGTGAGCTCCTGGCGCAGCTCCGCCTCGATCTTGCGCGCCGCTTCGGCGTCGCGCCGAAACTGGTCGCGCTCGTGCTCGCGTTCCGCAAGCATGCGGTTCTGCTCGGCAAGGCGCATTTCGAGATCGGCAAGACGGCGGCTGAGGATCTCGGCCTCGGCGACCTGACCGGCAAGCTGGCGCTCCAATTGGCCGACCCGCTGGCCGAGCTTGTCGACCTGCCCGCGTTCCTCGGCGAGCTCCTGCGACGCGGCTTCGGCATCGAGCCGTTCGCGGGCGAGACGATCCTCGGTAGCGCGAACCTCCTTCTTTAGGCCGACGATCTGCCCTTTGAGCGCATCGACCTGGGTCCGCAGCGCCACGGTCTCCACGCTTTGACTGTCGAAGACGACGGACCTTTCCTCGAGCTCGGCGGTGAGGCGGGCGAGCTCGGCCTCCTTGTCGGCCAGCACGCGCTCGACTTCCCGCAGCGTGCCGGTCTTGGCGGAAAGCTCCTCCTCGGTGGCGTGCAGCTGGTCCTTGAGCGCCTTGTCGCGCGCCTCGAGCGCGAAGATCGCGGCGGTCTTTTCGCCGAGATCGATCTTGAGGCGGTTGATGGTGTCGGTCTTCTTGCCGAGCTCCGCGAGCTGGCTGGTGGTCTTGGTCTTGAGCTGATCGACGCTCATTTCGAGCCGGCGCGTCGACATCGCGAACTCGGCGCGCAACTGATCCTTGTCGGCCTGGATTTCCGCCATCGACAGCGGCGTGGCCGCCTCGAGCCGACGCATGGTCAGCCGCACGGCGCGAGCATGGACGAACGGGATGATGACAAGCGCGGCCAGGCTGGCGACGAGAAAGCCGAGCCCCACATACATGATCGGCTCGATCATGAATTACGCCTCCGACCGCGAACGCCACGCTCGCGCGGCAACATGCCACGCGCTTCGATCCGGTTCCAGTCTCATGCCCACCTTTACCGAGCCGATCAGAACGGATTCCAGGTCGCCTGCGGCGTGAACTTGAGGTACCCGACATTGGCGCCGAGCCGCACGCCGACGCCGGAGCGGATCGGAATCACCACGATGCTGTTCGCGGTCAATACCGTCATTCCCAGCCCGCCCACGAAATACGCCGACCCGTCGAGACCGCCGAAGCGCTGATAAACCGCCTGCGTCGCCGGCAGGTTATAGACCAGCATCATGGTGCGGGCGCCTTCGCCGCCGACGTCCCAACCGAGCGTGGGACCCTGCCAATACACCCGCAGATCGCCGGCATTCTTGGTGTAAAGCGTGCCTTCGCCGTAACGCAGTCCGCCGATGAAAGCTCCACCGGCCTCCTGGCCGAGGACGTAGCCGTTGGGGAGGCCCCATTGGCTCACCGCCCGCTCGACGATCTGGGCAAGGCCGCGCGAGACCCCGCCGAAGAACCTGTGACCCACGTCTACCAGCTCGCCGGGCGAAAACCGGGAGGAATCGGCGGGTGGAGGCGCGGCCTGAGCGGCTGCAGGCGCGGCCCCGAACCCATAGGCGAGGAGGGCGAGGCAAAGGATGCGAAGGAGAGCGCGCATGAATGCTCCATCGGCTTGACGAACCCGCATCGCACCGGAAGGACCGGAGGGGGCGGGATGCGAATCAGGCATTCGTTGTCCACAACTATGGCGTCAGCACGGCTGCGGTGAAAGTCGGATACTCTATTCGGACTGCCCGCCGGCAGCCCTCGGGCCGGTTCAAGGCGTGCGCTCTTGGCCGGTGGCGTCCCGGATGGTCTGGCGCACCGCGGCGCGATCGCCGAAGGCCAGGAACGCGGGCACCCGGAACCCCTCCGCCACCTGTCCGTAGCAGAGCGCCGTACCGTCGGGCTTCTTCACCACGCCGCCCGCCGCAGCAAGCAGTGCGTCGCCGGCCGCAATATCCCATTCGGAAGTCGGCGCGAGCCGCGGGTAGAGGTCGGCGCCCCCCTCGGCGATCCGGCAGAATTTCAGCGACGACCCGCAGGGGATCGTCTCGGCGACCGGCAGCCGCGCGAGCAGCGCCGCGGTACCGGCATCGAGGTGCGAACGGCTCACCGCAACCCGGATTCGCCCCGGGATTTGCGGACGCGTGCGGATCGCGATGGCCGCATCGAATCCGCTCGGCCGCGCCGGATCGAAGCGCAGCCGCTCTGCGCCCATCCCGACGAACCCGCGCCACACGCTGCCGAGCGCGGGCGCGGCAATGATGCCCAGGACCGGCACGCCCGCGGATACGATCGCCAGATTGACCGTGAACTCGGGCCGTCCGTCCAGGAACTCCCGGGTGCCGTCGAGGGGATCGACCAGGGCGAAGGTCCGCCCAAGCGCTGGCGGCAGAGGCAACCCGGTTGCCTCCTCGCAGATCGTCGGCAGCCCGGGAAAGAGTTCCGACAAGCCCTGCAAGACGACCGTCTGCGCGGCTTCATCGGCGGAGGTTACGAAGGAACGATCGGATTTTTGCCGGCGCGGCGCGGTCGCCGGATCGACTGCGACGATTGCCGCCGCCGCTTTGCCGACGACGGCGGTGAGATCGTCGAGCCGTCCCGCAAACGACGCGAGGTCCCGGTCGAAGCTGAGATCGGCAGTCACGTTGGCTGCGCTCCAGGAAGCCGAAACGGCGGCGGCTTCGGCATGTGCAGCAGGGTCCAAGTGCACGAGAATGTGGGGAAACCAGGGTCGCCCTGGCAGGCCGCGCGAGTGCGTTGTATCACACCCGCGGTCGCGCGCGACGGCTGAGTCGCGCCGGCCGCGCCCAGGCCGCTGGTCGCATGCAACCGGAGACCCGCAATGCACGGCTCCCTCGAAATGCTCGATCTTGCCGCCCTGCTCTGCTCGAGGGTGTGCCACGACCTGATCAGCCCGGTCGGGGCGGTCGTCAATGGGCTGGAAGTGCTCGAGGACGACAATGACCCGGAGACCAAGATCTTCGCGCTCGACCTGATCAAGAAGAGCGCGCGGCAGGCCTCGGCGCGCCTGCAATTCTGCCGGCTTGCGTTCGGTGCCGCCGGCTCGGCCGGCGCGGCCATCGATCTCGGCAATGCCGAAGAAGTGGCGCGCGGGCTGCTCGAGGACGATAAGACCAGGATCGCGTGGAATCTGCCGCGGGTGCTCTCGCCGAAGAACCGCGTCAAGCTTCTGCTCAACCTGCTGATTCTCGCCGGGCAGACGATTCCGCGGGGCGGAACCCTGACGGTCGATGCGATCGGGGATGGCGAGGTCGAAGGTTTTCGGGTCACGGCCGCCGGCCTCAACGCCCGCATTCCGCAGGCGATTCCCGGGCTCGTTTCCGGGGAGGCCGGATCGGCCGCGATCGATGCGCACGCGATCCAGCCGTTCTATACCGGCTTGCTTGCGCGCAGCTGCGGCCTGTCGGTGGTGCTGGTGCCGGACGGCGACAGGATCGTGATCACCGCCGGCTAAGGGCCGGGCTCCTCTGACGGCGGCTGGAAACGAATTGTTTACCGTGCGCGCCTGCCGCAGGTTCGGATGGCCGGAAAGCGCCGGGAATTTGCCGCCCGCCGCATCTCTTCGGCAACGGGGCAACCAATCTTAAACCGTTTCCCAACAGACTGGCCTCGCTCGCGACAGGCGCGGGGCACGCGGCTCGCGTTGCCTCGCGGCCAGGGGCGTTTCCATGGACGAATTGCTGCGCGAATTCCTGACCGAGACCAATGAGAGCCTCGACGTCATCGACGTCGAGCTGGTCCGCTTCGAGCAGGATCCGAACAACGCCAAGATCCTCGACAACATCTTCCGCCTGGTCCACACGGTCAAAGGTACCTGCGGATTTCTCGGACTGCCGCGGCTGCAGGCGCTTGCGCATTCGGCGGAGACGCTGATGGGCAGGTTTCGCGATGGTCTTGCCGTCACCGCCGAGGCCGTCACGCTCGTTCTCGCCACCATCGATCGCATCAAGGAGATCCTTGTCGAGCTCGAACACAGCGAGCGAGAACCAGAAGGGTCGGACCGGGACCTGATCGACCTGCTCGAGCGCATGGCGGCCGGCGCGGCCGCCGAGAGCGCAATCGCGATTTCGCGGACCACGAGTGGATCGCTGGTCTACCAAGTATTGGAACGTCCCCTTCGTCCAGGCGAAGTGCCGCTCGACGAGGTCGAGCGGGCATTTCGGGAAACAGCCGGTCCCGCGGATTTCGCCGCTGCAGCCGACACGCCCCCGCACTCGCAGGACGAGGCCGAAAACCGATCGCCGCCGCCGGATCGGGTCGGCAAAGACAACGATAAGCTCGAAAAGGGCGTGGCCAGCCAATCCATCCGCGTCCATGTGGAGACGCTGGAAAAACTCATGACCATGGTCTCCGAGCTGGTGCTCACCCGCAATCAGCTCCTGGAAATCGTGCGCCAGCACGAGGAATCCGAGTTCAAGGGGCCGCTGCAGCGACTCTCCAACGTCACCGCCGAGCTGCAGGAAGGGGTGATGAAAACCCGCATGCAGCCGATCGGCAATGCCTGGCAAAAATTGCCGCGCATGGTGCGGGATCTCGCCGCCGATCTCGGCAAGGAGATCGAGCTGGAAATGCACGGCGCCGAGACCGAGCTCGACCGCCAGGTCCTCGACCTCATCAAGGATCCGCTCACCCACATGGTGCGCAACTCCGCCGACCATGGTCTCGAGGACCCCGCCGAGCGCCGGCGTGCCGGCAAGCCCCAGAAAGGCACGATCCGGCTCTCGGCCTATCACGAGGGCGGGCACATCATCATCCAGATCGCCGACGACGGCCGCGGATTGGATACCGAACGCATCAGGGCCAAGGCGATTGCCGGCGGACTGGCTTCGGAATCCGAACTCGATAAGATGACCGAGGCGCAGATCCACAGGTTCATCTTCCGGCCCGGGTTTTCCACCGCCGCGCAAGTGACGAGCCTGTCGGGCCGCGGCATCGGCATGGACATCGTGCGCGCCAACATCGATCAGATCGGCGGCACGATCGACGTCAAATCCGCGGCAGGAGCGGGTTCGAGCTTCAGCATCAAGATCCCGCTGACGCTCGCCATCGTGTCGGCGCTGATCGTCCAGGCGGGCGGCGACCGCTTCGCCATTCCGCAGCTTTCCGTGGTGGAGCTGGTCCGCGCCCAAAGCAATTCGGAGCACAGGATCGAGCGCATCAGGCACGCGCCGGTGCTGCGCCTGCGCAACAAGCTGCTGCCGTTGGCGCGCCTGGACCAACTGCTCGGGATCGCCGGTGCGGCGTCCAGCGAGGCGGAAGGCGGCTTCATCGTCGTCGTTCAAGTCGGCAGCCAGACGTTCGGGATCGTCGTCGACGCCGTATTCCACACCGAAGAAATCGTGGTCAAACCGATGTCGACCAAGCTGCGTCACATCCCGACGTTCTCCGGCAATACCATCCTGGGCGATGGGTCGGTGATCATGATCATCGACCCGAACGGCATCGCGCAGGCGATCGGGACCGGGGCGGCGCAGGTCCCGGAGCCGGCGGCCGATGCTCAGCGCGCCGAATCCGACGTCAAGGCGGTGTCGCTCTTGGTGTTTCGGGCCGGCTCCGCCGAACTCAAAGCCGTGCCGCTTTCGCTGGTGACTCGCCTCGAGGAGGTCGACTGCAGGAAGATCGAACTCTCCGGCGGTCGGCATTTGGTGCAATATCGCGGACAATTGATGCCGCTGGTGCGGCTCAAGGACGAATTCCGCATTCGCACCGAAGGTAGACAGCCGCTGCTGGTATTCTCGGATCGCGGTCGCTCGATGGGACTGGCGGTCGACGAGATCGTCGATATCGTCGAAGAAAAGCTCGACATCGAAGTGCCGGGCGAGACTCCCGGCTCGCTCGGCTGTGCGGTGATCCGCGGCCAGGCGACCGAGGTCGTCGACGTCGGATATTTCCTTCCGCTTGCGTTCCAGGATTGGTTCCGCCGCAACGACGCGCAGGTCGCCGGCGGGCCGAAATCGCTGCTGCTCGTCGACGATTCCGCGTTCTTCCGCAACATGCTGTGCCCGGTGCTCGAGGCTGCCGGCTACGAAGTGACCGCCGCGGCCGGGGCCGAGGAGGCGCTCGCGATCCTCAAATCAGGTCGGCAGTTCGAGCTCATCGTCACCGATATCGAGATGCCCGGCATGTCCGGATACGAGCTTGCCGAAGCGGTGCGCAACGAGAACCGGGCAGCGAATGTGACGCTGATTGCACTTTCCGCGCTGGCTTCCGAAGCGACGATCGAGCGCGGGCGCCGGGCCGGCTTCGACAATTTCGTGGCCAAATTCGATCGCCAAGGCCTGATCGCGGCCCTGAAGCAAGCCAGCCTGCAGTGGGTCGAGGCAGCGTGAGGACCGCATGACGAGAGACAGTCCTGGCGGCGCCGAATGCCTCACCGAATACGTGACCGTCGTGGTCGACGGCCAGTTGTTCGGCCTGCCGATCGCTCAAGTGCAGGACGTCTTCATGCCGGAGCTGTTGACGCGGGTGCCGCTGTCCGGGCCGGAAATCGCCGGCATTCTCAATTTGCGCGGCCGCATCGTCACCGCCGTCGATCTGCGGTGCCGCCTCGGCCTGCCGCGGCGCCAGGATGCCGCGCGCCCGATGGCGGTCGGCATCGAATGGCGCGGAGAGTCCTATGGCCTGCTCGTCGATGCGGTCGGCGAGGTCATCAAGCTTGCCGATTCCGGACGCGAGCCCAATCCCGTCAATCTCGACGCCAAGTTCGCGCGGGTCTCGGTCGGCGTGCACCGGCTCGAGGCGCAGCTCATGGTCGTGCTCGATGTCGAGCGGGTGCTCGGCTCGGCGGCCGAGCCGATCGCAGCATGAGCCCGTAGGCCGGCACGGACAACACCCAACGGAACGCAACCAACGAAATGGAACCGTCATGAAGACCTGTCTGGTAGTCGATGATTCGAGCGTCATCCGCAAGGTAGCCCGCCGCATCCTGGAGGGGCTGGCATTTCAAATCACCGAGGCGGGGGACGGCCGCCAGGCGCTCCAGCATTGCGAGCGCGAGCTGCCCGATGCCGTGCTGCTCGACTGGAACATGCCGGTCATGGACGGCTACGAGTTCCTCAAGGCGCTGCGCCGCCTGCCCGGCGGCGACCGGCCGAAGGTGGTGTTCTGCACCACGGAGAACGACGTCGTTCACATCGCCCGGGCGCTTCATGCCGGCGCCAACGAGTACATCATGAAACCGTTCGACAAAGAGATCGTCGAGGCGAAATTCCAGGAAGTCGGACTGATTTGAATTCAGTCGGCGTAGCAGTGTCCCGAGTACCGGTTCGATGAGTCTCGCGTTTCATCCCGCGCCAGCATTGCCGGCGACGGACGGGGCTCCGCTCCGCGTCATGATCGTCGACGACGCCGTCGTGGTCCGCGGCCTGCTCTCGCGCTGGATCGCCGAGCAAACCGGGCTGAGTGTCGTCGCTTCGCTGTGCACCGGCCGGCAGGCGGTCGATCAGCTGGAGCGCGCCGACCCGGACGTCGTCGTGCTCGACATCGATATGCCGGAGCTCGACGGCATCTCCGCCCTCCCGCTGCTGCTCGAGAAGAGGCGCGATCTCGTGGTCATCATGGCCTCGACACTGACGCGCCGGAACGCCGAAATCAGCTTGAAGGCGCTCGCGCTGGGCGCAACCGATTATGTTCCCAAGCCGGAGACCAACCGCGGCATCACTACTTCGATCGCGTTCCGACGCGAGCTGATCGAAAAGATCGTGGAGCTCGGCGGCCGCCGCAGGCGGCGCCGCGGCGAGGCCTGGGTCCCGCCCCCGACTGCGGTCCCCCGTCCAGGATTGCGTCCGCTGCCCGCCGCAGTGCAGCCGATCGCGCTGCGTCGGTTCTCCATCATTCCCCCGCGCGTGCTCCTGGTCGGCGCCTCGACCGGAGGCCCGCAGGCGCTGCGAGCCTTGGTCCCGCAACTCGCCGCCGTGTGCGACCGCGTTCCGGTGCTGATCACGCAGCACATGCCGCCCATGTTCACTACGATCATGGCCGAGCATCTCGCGCGGGCGAGCGGCCGGCCGGCGCACGAGCCGAGCGACGGCGAGCCGGTTCGACCGGGAACGATCTATCTCGCGCCCGGCGGACGGCACATGCGGGTCAAGCGCTGCGACCGGCTGCCGGTCGTCGCCCTCGACGACGGGCCTCCCGTCAATTTCTGCCGGCCCGCAGTCGATCCGCTGTTCGCCTCGGCGGCGAAGGTCTGGGGCGGTGCGGTGCTGGCGTTGGTCCTCACCGGCATGGGCGTGGACGGTGCCCAGGGTGCGGCCGCGATCGTGGCGGCGGGCGGCAGCGTCGTTGCGCAAGACGAAACCAGCAGCGTTGGGGCATGCCGGGGGCGGTGGCGCGTGCGGGCCTGTGCTCCGCGGTGCTGCCGCTCGACCGGATCGCGCCGAAGCTCGTGGAATTGTGCACGGAGGCGAGGTCGTGACTCCGGCCGATTACGACTTCCTCCGCGCCATGCTCAAGGAGCGCTCCGGGCTCGTGCTCTCCGCCGGCAAGCAGTATCTGGTGGAAAACCGATTGTTCCCGGTGGCCCGCAAAGCGGGCCTCACCGGACTTGCAGCGCTGGTGCAGAAGCTCAGGGGTCGAGCCGAGCCGCTCATCGCCGAAGTCGTCGAGGCGATGACCACCAACGAATCGTTGTTTTTCCGCGACAAGGTCCCGTTCGAGCAATTTCGCGACGTCATGATGCCGGCGCTTCTCGCCGTGCGCAGGAATCGCCGGATTCGGATCTGGTGCGCGGCGGCGTCCACCGGCCAGGAGCCGTACTCGCTGGCGATGTGCCTGCGCCAGATGCAGGCGAAACTCGCCGGCTGGCGCATCAAGATCCTCGCCACGGATATTTCCACCGAAGTGCTGGAGAAGGCCAGGGCGGGCATCTACAGCCAATTCGAGGTGCAGCGCGGATTGCCGATCGCGCTGCTGGTCAAATATTTTTCGCGAGTCGGCGACCTGTGGCAGATCGCGCCCGAGATCCGCGCCATGGTGCAGTTCCGGACGCTGAACCTGCTGGAGGAGTTCACGCATCTGGGCGCGTTCGACGTCGTATTCTGCCGCAATGTCCTGATCTATTTCGATCAGGACACCAAAAGTAAGCTGCTGCAGAATATCGCGCGGGTGACCCGGGCCGATGGCTATCTGGTGCTCGGCGCCGCCGAGACGGTGGTCGGGCTTACCGACGCATTCGAGCCAAAATCGGACCAGCGCGGCCTCTATGTCCAAACCCCGATCGCACGGCGAACGGCCGGCGTTGCGATCGGCCGCAAACCGCAGCGGGTCGTCACGTTCGCCCGCGCCCGCTGAGCGGTCGGACTGCGATTGGGTTCGCTATCGGAAACGAGCGCCGCGCTCCTGCGGGTCCGAAGCGTCGAACCCGCGACGGCGGCTCCGGACCGGCGCCGGCGTCAGGCTGAGATTCGCGCTTCTTCCTCGGCCGGCTCGCGCAGGACGTAGCCGCGGCCCCAGACCGTCTCGATGTAATTCTTGCCGCTCGAGGCGTTGGCGAGCTTCTTGCGCAGCTTGCAGATGAACACGTCGATGATCTTCAGCTCCGGCTCGTCCATGCCGCCGTACAGATGGTTGAGGAACATTTCCTTGGTCAGCGTCGTGCCTTTGCGCAGGCTCAGGAGCTCCAGCATCTGGTACTCCTTGCCGGTCAGGTGCACGCGCTGGGCGTTGACCTCCACGGTCTTGGTGTCGAGATTGACCACGAGGTCGCCGGTCTGAATGACCGATTGGGCGTGGCCTTTGGAGCGGCGCACGATGGCATGGATGCGGGCGACGAGCTCGTCCTTGTGGAACGGCTTGGTCATGTAGTCGTCGGCGCCGAAGCCCAGACCCTTGACCTTGTCTTCGATCCCGGCAAGCCCCGACAGGATCAGGATCGGGGTCTTCACCTTGGATATGCGCAAGGTGCGGAGCACCTCGTAGCCCGACATATCCGGCAGGTTCAGGTCCAGCATGATGATGTCGTAGTCGTAGAGCTTGCCGAGATCGACGCCCTCTTCGCCGAGGTCCGTCGTATAGACGTTGAAACTCTCGGATTTGAGCATCAGCTCGATGGACTGCGCGGTGGCGCTATCGTCCTCGATCAGCAAAACGCGCATGCCAGTCCCTTTCCTCGCCGCCTCGGGCTCAGGTCGGCACGCCGCTTCCGCGGCCCCTCGTAACGCCTTGGGACGATTTGATTCGGCACGCTACCGGCCAATGGTTAACAAAAACTGTTTCCCGTGTCCAAGCATTCTCGCGGGAAATTTGTATGACCCGCCGTAAAAGGCTGTGGGAAAGCAGTTTTTTCGCCACGTTCCGGCTCATGCTTCACATTAAGAACCGTGGTCAACCGATTCGCGCGGCCCGGCTGCCGAGGGAAGCCCCGATGGCCCAAGACATTGGAACGCAATGTTTAACGAAGCGGGTAAATGTCGGGTTAAGAAACGGCCGAGAGGGAACGCCGAAAAGCGCGATCTGCCCGGATCCGCCAAAGAAACCGAAAACTAACGTTGTGCCCTTAGGCTTCCCCCGCAGTTCGCCGCCGCGCCCGTCGCGCGCCGCCGGATGCAGAGCCGTCAACCGGACCTCCGGGGGTATGAGTCGATGAAATCGCGTGAGACGCTCATTCGCCTGAAGAAATTTCAGGTAGAGGAGAAGCGGCGGAAAGTCGCGCAGATCGAAACCATGATCGCCGAGTTCGAGCGCATGGCCGGCGACCTCGACCGCGAGATCGCAACCGAGCAGGAGCGGTCCGGCATTCACGACCCGGGACATTTCGCCTATCCGACCTACGCCAAGGCGGCAATGACCCGCCGCGACAATCTGCGGCGTTCGGCCCAGGAACTCAGGACCCAGCTCGACGATGCCAAGGCGGCGCTGGGCGAGGCTTTCGAGGACCTCAAGAAGGTCGAATTGCTGGACGAGCGCGACCAGATGCGCGAGCGGGTCGCGGAAAACGCTCGCGAGCCAAGCGAGCTCGACCGTTTCGGCTTGCTGCGTGCTCGCATCTAGGCATCCGTAATCCGAAGTCGGTCCGGAAGCCGGCTACAGAAGCCGGAAGCCAGGTTTCTGAGCTCCGACCTCCGACCCTGACTTATGACCCCCGACCCGGGGGCTCGACGCGGCGGCGCTTGCCCGGCTATATCCGGCGCGACGCGCTCGGCCCGCAGAGCGACGACAGGGGTCTCATGCTGACGTCGGACGAAATGGTGTGGCTGCTCGCGGCCGTGGCCAAGGGCGATACGGCGGCGTTCGAGCGGGTTTATGACGCGACCCGGGCCAGGCTCTACGGGGTGGTGCTGCGGATTCTGCGCCGACCCGACCTCGCCGCCGAAGTCATGCAGGAATGTTACCTGAGGATTTGGCGCGGCGCGGCCGAGTTCGACTCCCGGGTCGCCACCCCGATCACCTGGATGGTGGCGATCGCGCGCAGCCGGGCTCTCGATCTCGTGCGCAATCCCGGTATGCCCGACGAGGCAGCGGAAACGCCGGACGTGAGCGCGGATGAGTCCGGTCCGGTGGATCCCCACATCACGGAGGAGCTTCGGCACCTGCTCGCCTGCCTCGGCGAGCTCGAGCCGGAGCATCGGCGACTGGTGCTGCTGGCCTACTACAGCGGCTGGAGCCGCGAGCAGCTCGCGGCCCGATTCGAAACCGGGCTCGACAACGTCAAAGTGTCGCTGCGCGGCAGTCTGCTGCGGATCCGTGAGTGTCTCGGATCATGATGGAATCCAATCTCGATGAGCAGGAATTGCTCGCGGCCGAGTACGTGCTGGGCACGCTCGATGCCGAGGAGCGTGCCCGCGCGCGGGCCTTGGTGGCGATGGATACCGGGTTTGCGGCGACGGTTCGCGCCTGGGAACGGCGGCTGGGCGAGCTCAACGTGCTGGTCGCCGCGGTCGAGCCGCCGCCGGACATCTGGGGCCGCATCAAGGCGGGCATTGCCGGCGTGGCGCCGGCCGAGAACTTGGCAGCGCCTGCGGCAGAGCTTCTGCAGGAGCCGACGAGCTTCGAGGACCTGCGAGCCCCCGCGCCGGAGCCCGCCGCGGAGCAGCCGATTGCCGAGGACCGCAGCCGCGAAATTCTGCGGCTGCGGCGGCGCGTCCGCCGCTGGCGCAGGCTTGCGCTGTGGCTCTTCCTCATCGCCGCGGCAGGTGCCGGGTTCGGCGTTTTTCGCGAGCTGCGGCCCGAATCGCTGCCGCCCGAGCTGCGGCCCAAGATGAAGACGCTCGAAGTCGCCAAGACGGTGGAAATCCCCTCGCCGAAGCCGGCGCAATTCGTGGCCGTGCTGGAAAAGGATGGGTCCCAGCCCGCATTTCTGCTCAGCTTCGATCTCGAACGTCGCACCGTGATGGTGCGCAACGTCAGCGCGCCGCCGCAGGCCGGCAAGAGCTATCAGCTCTGGCTCATTTCCAGCAAATTTTCCTCGCCGCGGTCGCTCGGCGTGATCGGCACGGAGGAGTACACGCGACCGCAGCTCGCGGCCTTTGATCCGGTCATCCTCCACTCGGCGACCTATTTGGTCTCGCTCGAGCCGGAGGGCGGCTCGCGGACCGGCACGCCGAGCGGGCCCATGCTCTACTCGGGCAAGCTGATCCAGGTGACGCCGATCGGATTTCGCGACCAGACCCCGTGAGCTGCCGGAAGTGATCGAGCGAACTTGGGCGGATCAGCGCACGGAGGGGACGTCCGCCCGCGTGTAGGTCGCGGGCTTGCCGGCCTTGAGGACCGGCGCGCCGATCTCGAACCGCGCCGCACTCATGTTGTCGGCGAGCCGCGCGGTAATTCCAACGACGACCACGGCGATCGCCGCGATCAGCGCGAGCGACACGATCTTGAGATGCGTGTTGCGATCGGCCGACAGCAGGGAGTAGTTCATGGCGTTCTCCCGAGGTCCCATGGCCCTTCGTCGCTCAACTAGCGAAAAAGGTTCACGATTCTCGAACGCAACGACTCCCGCTCACCTAGCCCCCCGCCGCGCTCCTATCGGTCGGCGCGACTGAGCCAACAAACGCCCGAGGCCCGGGAAAGTTCCGCCGGGTCGCATATGCGGGTGGGATGGGGTGGTGCGGGTGGGAATGGGGTAGGCAGTGGCCGAACCGGCGCCGGCGGGTCGCGTGGCGAGCGCGCGTCGACCCCCGGGTCAGCGGCCGGCGGCAGGCTCGCCCGCTGGCGGGCGGTCGCCCAATTCACTGGCGGTATTGCTGAATTCGCGTGGTGCGCAGCCCGGCGAGCCCGTGCCGGTCGATCGAATATTGCCAGGCCAGAAATTCCTCGACCGTCAGCGTATAGCGGCTGCATGCCTCTTCGAGCGACAGGAGCCCCCCGCGCACGGCGGCCACCACTTCGGCCTTGCGCCGGATCACCCAACGTTTCGTGCCCGGAGCCGGCAGGTCCGCGATGGTGAGGGGACTGCCGTCAGGGCCGATGACGTACTTGGCCCGCGGACGATGCGGCTCGGTCATGGATACTCTCACGCAACTGACAAACCTGAAGCGAGACCGAGACTAGGGGGCGCCGCTTAAAATTTGGCTAAGCCGTGGCGGCAAATTGGGAAATCACGGCGATCGAGCCCTTTGCCCCGAAAACGGGCCGTTTTCTCGCCAGAGGCCGCCTCTTGGCAATCGACTGCGGCCCCCGGGCCGACCCAAAGGTACTCGGCGCATGGATTGCGCGCGCTCGCTCCCACCCTATTATTAAGCGGTGGAGCCCGGTATGGTCGGGCTGGCCCGGGAAGCCCAATCGATCCGAGCTTTTCGCCCCGATCCATCGCGGCGCGTGCGCTCGCTTCAACGGGAACTCAGGGAAGGCCGCGGCGGCGATGCTCAACAGCCTCGAATTGGAAGGTCGGCCGGAATCGACCCGCGTCGTCGTCGCAATGTCGGGCGGGGTGGATTCGTCGGTGACCGCGGCGCTGCTCAAGTCCCAGGGCTATGACGCGGTGGGCGTGACGCTGCAGCTCTACGATCACGGCGAGGCGATGCACCGCAAAGGCGCCTGTTGCGCCGGACAGGACATCTACGACGCGCGACTCGTCGCCGAGCGGATCGGCATTCCCCATTACGTGCTCGACTACGAGAGCCGCTTCCAGGAGGCGGTGATCGATCGGTTCGCGCAGAGCTATGCCGCCGGCGAGACCCCGGTGCCGTGCGTCGACTGCAACCAGGCGATCAAATTCCACGACCTGTTGTTGACCGCGCGCGAACTCGGCGCGAGCGTGCTGGCAACCGGGCATTATGTCGCCAGCCGCTGGCTCCCGGAGGGAGAGCGCGCGCTCTATCGCGCCCGCGAGCAGGAGCGCGACCAGAGCTATTTCCTGTTCGCGACCACGCGCGAGCAGCTCGAGCATCTGCGCTTCCCGCTCGGCGAGAGCTCGAAAGCCGAAGTCCGCGAGCTTGCGCGCCGGTTCGGCCTCGCCGTCGCGGACAAGCACGACAGCCAGGACATCTGCTTCGTTCCTTCCGGCCGCTATACCGACGTGATCGAGCGGCTGCGGCCGGGCGCGGCGGAGCCCGGCGAGATCGTCGATCTCGACGGCCGGGTGCTGGGCCGCCACCACGGCGTCATCCATTTCACGGTCGGCCAGCGGCGCGGGATCGGGATCGCAGCCGGCTATCCGCTCTACGTCGTGCGGCTCGAGGCGCAGAGCCGTCGCGTCGTGGTCGGTCCGCGCGACGCGCTGACCACGCGAAAAATCCTGCTGCGCGACGTGAACTGGCTCGGCGACGGCGACATCGATGCTGCGCTGGCGCGCGGCCGCGAGGTGTTCGTCAAGGTGCGCTCGACCCGCGCCCCGCAGCCGGCGTGGCTCGCCGAGGGCCCCGAAGGCGTCGAGGTCGATCTCTTCGAGGGCGAGGACGGCGTCTCGCCCGGCCAGGCTTGCGTCTTCTACGATGCCGCCGATGGCCAGGCGCGCGTGCTCGGCGGCGGTTTCATCAAGCGCGCTTTGAGCGCCGGCCCATACGCGCGCGAGCGCCCGGGCGAGCTCCTCGCCGCGCGCGGCTGAGCGGATCGGGGCGGACCGAGGGCGGGGGCCATGGCCGACCTCGATAAGCGGGCCGTCGCCAAGGCCTATGCACGCTGGGCTCCCGTTTACGACCTCGTGTTCGGCGCGGTGTTCGACCGCGGCCGCCGCGCCGCGATCGATGCCGCGCAAAAGCTCGGCGGACGCATTCTCGAAGTCGGCGTCGGCACCGGCATCTCGCTGCCCGATTATGATCGCAGCGTGCGTCTCGTCGGGGTCGATCTCTCCTGGCCGATGCTGCGCAAGGCGCGGGCCCGGGTGGGAACCGAGGCGCTCGCGCACGTCGAGGGGCTCGCGGTCATGGATGCGCAACATCTCGGCTTCCGCGACGCCGCCTTCGACGTGGTGGTGGCGCAATATGTGATTACCGCCGTGCCGAATCCGGAACGCACGCTCGATGAATTCGCGCGGGTCCTGCGGCCGGGCGGGGAGATCGTTCTCGTCAATCACATCGGCGCCGAGGCCGGGGTGCGCCGCACCTTCGAGCATTCGTTCGCGCCGGTGGCGCGGCGCTTGGGTTGGCGGCCGGAATTTCCCTGGCGACGTCTGGAAGGCTGGGCAGCCGAGCACGGCGGGGTCACGCTGCTGGAGCGTCGCGACATGCCTCCGCTCGGGCATTTCTCGCTGATCCGGTTTTCCCGCAACGGGGCAGGGGACGGGGGAGGAGACGGGGCGCGCGATATGCGCGGGCGCACGGGCGCGGCCGATCGTTGAGGTCAGTCTGCCCGCAGGGCCGGCTCACGGCGCTGAAAAAATCCTAAAACCCGGTGCCTTACAGCCAGTCCATTTTGCGGCATACATCTTTCGATTGTTCGAGGGTTGCCTTAAAGCTTGCTTGCCGTAACGGCTGCTGCCTGGATTGACGGTCGCTCGGCACAGGGTAACGCGAAGATTTAACCTAATGTAGCGCGAAGATTTATCCCAATCGTCGACTCGCGGAGGCTGAATTGCCGAAACGGCGCAAGGCGCTTCATTGCGGGAAATTCGCCGCGGATCAATCAATCATGCGCTCCCCTTCTTGCGCTTGCCGGCGTCCTCGGTCGCCGCCTGGTTCGCCAACCGGAGCGCTTTCAACCGCGCGATCTTCTCGTCCACGCCGCGGTACTGGGCTTGATATTCCGCCCAAGCTTTGGTGCCCTCCCGAGCTTGGTCTTGCTTGCGTTTGAAGCTGGCCTCGGCACGGGTCTTGGCTTCTTTCGAATTCGACACGACTACCTCCATCTACATAGGTCTGGTGTATCGAGCGAACGAAATCCCCCTATGTATGAGATAGGAAGAAAATGCTGCTTTGCAATGGATGGGACACCAAGCGTCTCAGCTCACAGCAACGAAGCCCGGGCGCGGGTGCGCCCGGGCCCCGTCACGATCTTAGGGACCGATTACGATGCCACACGGAACGGACTGGTCGCTCCCTTGGCAAGCGGTTGCGCGGTGGAAGTCGCTACCTTCTGCACCAAGCCTGACAGTTCTTTTGTCCGCTCCGAGAAGGTATCGTACGCGCTGCGAGCCCAGGCGTTCCAAACCTCGACGAACTCCAGTGGGGTCTGGACGCTCGCGAGTTCACGCGCAAGATCGAAGCCGGTGACCGTATTTTCCTGCGCCATCTCAAGTACCTTCAGATAGCACTCCCGCGCCCGTTGAAGGCGGTCAAAGCGCTCTGTTCGGCCCGGCGCGTTTCTTCCACAGTTGCGGCGCCCGCCTCGTCGAAGGTGCTCTTGGCCCGTGCTGCACTCTGTTCGGCGAGCCTTCGCGTATTTGCCGAAACATTGCTCATGCAGTCGTCTCCTATGATACCTGCTGCCCCTGCGCCCTATAGATAGGTAGCAAATGCTGCAGCGCAACAAGGCAGACACAAAACGTGATCTGGCGGGAGGGAAGAACCCGGCGCGGCGTGAGAGCGAGCCGCGGGCAGCAAGCCGCGGGCAGCAAGCCGGACCGGCAAAAAGGCGTATAGTCCTTTCACGCGATGATTCGTGTGATTGGTGTATAGAAGCGGAAATCTCTCACTGGAGTATTGGATGAAATCTCCGTTTGAGTTGCGGCGTCTTCCGACGCGAACCGAGCGATTGCGCTCGGAGATCGCGCAGCTGGAGGCGCGCTATGACTCCGGTGCCATGCCACGGAGCATCTACGAGGTTCTGAAGCGATTGCGCGCGGAGCTGGCAAAGAGCACCGCGGGGAACCAATGACGAATCCGCGCGCAATCGGTCACGGTCCCGCTGCCATTTCCGGTAGCTAGAGCTGCAGCGGCGGCGGCCGGGGATGGCCGCGCCCGGCCGAGCGCGGAAGGCCGGTCCCGGAAGCCGCAGCCCGTAGCCCGGATGAGCGTCGCGAAATCCGCGGGCGGGACTCGGCCGATCTCCAGGCCGGGCTCGGCTTGACAGCATTTCCTCGCGCTTCCTATATCACCGCCGTCAACGTCGACCTCATCGGCATCACGCCCAGAGGTCGCCATGGCCGGGCTTGTCCCGGCCATCCACGTTTTTGGTATATTGAAGCTCGATGGAAGCACGTTCTTCGGCCGATCGGCGCAAAGGTCCGCGCCGAATCGCGAATGGCGGAGTAGCTCAGCTGGTTAGAGCAGCGGAATCATAATCCGTGTGTCGGGGGTTCGAGTCCCTCCTCCGCTACCAAATAAATCAATGACTTAGCTCAAAAACCAAAAGCGTTAGGCACTGAATAGGCACGGCTTTGAGCATCTCCTCAATTCAATTCAACTATGCAAAGGGAACTAGTGTAGCGAAACGCGCGACGCCAATAGCGCACGAGCCTTCCTGCACGCCCCAAGAGCACCAAGTGATTCGGCTACTTGACCGGACTGGCGGCTAGCGATTCTTGGGCTTTGGCAAGAGTGACGTAGTGGCTGGCGATCAGCCGATACTCAGCCTTAGACTCTGCCGTCGGTGCCATCTCCGAGAGACGCAGACACTCTTCTGCGAGGTCTCGGTATTTTCTTGCTCTTTTCAGTGGATCGGACATGACACAGCCCCAGGGCCTACGACCGAGAAAGGAATTTAGAACACCATTAGCGCTGTTCAAGCGCGAGTGCCAAAGCGGCATCTTGAGAACAAAGAGGGAACGTGTCAAGTGTCGGCTTATGGCGTTGATCGACTTAAACGAGCGGGATGTGGACAAGTGGACGCTCCGCTTGGTGATAGAGCGGGGTGCTTTGGCTTTCGAGTGCCGAACTTGCTGGCACCTTTCGCAAATCGACGTGCTCGGGCTTGTGGAGCGCTTCGGGGCGGAAGCTCTCGTATCCGAGTTAAGACGACGAGCTCGGTGCAGGCTATGCAGATCGCGGCGTGTACGCTCGCTGGTGCGCCTCAAAGTCGGTCGGAAGGATCTAGCCTGGGTCCCTGTGCCACCGCGCACGGGGCGGTAGGTCCGAGATCTGAAGGACGATCATGTCGGTACGCCGATCCACATTACTGAACGGCTTCTAACCACGTTTCTGGTACGCAAGCCGGTATTGTCAGTGTGTATCAACGACACGAATATCTTCCTGAGACGCGCAAAGCGGTCGATGCTTTCGAAGCACATTTGACTTCAATATTGCGACCGTAATGAATCGTGGCGCTAGCATTCATCTTGGAGGCAGCTTCAAGTAAAAGATTGCAGCCGCTTCGAATGACTTTCTACTGGGCTCAGCTTTAAGCTTGCCAGGCCACGCCGAACATGTCTGCGAGTTCCCAATGCCGCGTGAAATTGCCGAATTTGCCTACGATCTGCATGCCGGGCTCTCGGCACATCAAGTGCCCGAGTTCGATGACCTGCACACAATCGGCATGGCCGCCACATTGGCCATCCACATCAAGGGGTTGGGCGAAATCGAGTACGAGGTACTGCGGAAGGTATCTGACTACTACATGTCCATTCCGTCGATTGCCCTTGAGAAAATCCTGCGCGTCCTCGAAGAGGTCGGTTTTGTCAGGCTCATCGAAAAGGGGCGGAAGATAGAGCGCGTGATTCCGAACATTCCCGTCTTCGACGACGTCTATGCCGAGATCGGCAAATTTGCATCCTCGGAATACGACCTCAATAGCCACGAGCAGGCAACGCTTGAGATTCTGACAGCCCTCCGTGACGCGCCTCGTAACCGCGATGCGCTGTTCAACAGTCTGGGCATCGAGAAATTTATTTTTGACCGGTGCATCAAAATTGGCAACGCAAGCGGCATTTTCTCCGAGCATCAGGCCCGTGGCCGGCCGATGCTGATCAGCCCTTTCTACTTCGCCGACAATCTCGACGGCTTGGCAGACGCAGCCGCTGTGGTCGGCGCATCGGCGATCCAGTCGACCTTGAACAAAGTAAAGAACAATCAGGGCTGGCCTCTTTCCCTGGTGGCGACAACGGGGGAGATTGGCGGGGTGAAGCTGGCACCTCCAGAGTTGGCGCTAATCGAGAAACTGTCTGAGGAAGGCGTCATCAAACCACCGACCATCAAGTTCGGTGGCAAGTCTGAATCCTTCGTCTTCACGCCGCGACCGGGCAAGACGCGACTTAACGCGGCAAACCGTGAGATTTACGAACGTGCTATGGCCCTAATCTCCGCGGTCAGGAAAGGGCAGCTTCTACCTGCCAGATTCGAAATCAGGTCTCCCATCAGAATCCTAGAGGCCCTTCGCGATCGCGGCTACCTTGGATCAAACTCGGAGGCTCAGGACCAGTATCACAATCTCGTCGTGCTCCGGGTCGCTTACCTGAAGCCAGTGGGCTTCGGATGGCAGCTACACCTTAACAAAACGACCGAAAACGAAGCTGCGCTAGACCTTGCCATCAATCTGCTGCGCACCGGCACTCTTGCGGGGATGGAGGTCAATCAGGAAGCCCGGATCGCCCTTACGAAAGGCGAACAGTACATCCAGTCCCTGATCTCGGCCGGCGAACTGAAAAGGCGGAAGAAGCAGATCAATGATGAGCAGGCCGCTCACGAGTTTGAACAGCTCCTTCTAAAGTTCGATTGACATACGGGCCGATGAGACATGGGAAAGTACGACAAGGATCGTTTTCAGAAGGAGCTGGCCATTCGGTATTGCCTCGCAAGAGGTGTGGTGCCATTTCTGGAGGTGGTCGTCCGCAGTATCGCGGACCTCAGCGATTCAGTTGAAATTCTCACTGACCTCGACGTTCTTGGGATCGAGACCCTTGGCGATGGCGGTCTCCGGCGGACCATTTTCGACTGCAAGACAACGATTAAGATGAGTTCGATCAACCGCGCTTTTTGGGCCGCGGGCGTCAAGGAATATACCGGCTGCAACGAGGCCTACGTCCTCGTCAAGGGAAAGGCCGTTCACAATCACCGCATCTCCGCCCTCGCGATCGACGTCGATCTGCATGATGAGCAGTCTTTCAAAGACTTGGGCCGCACGTTCGACCAAGCATTTCCAGCGGACGACTGCTATCAAGCTGCAATTGTTCGCTGGAATGCGGTTTTCGATTGCTATGCGAAGAACGGTTGGGCCGAGAATTTGTTCGATCTCTCCCGCAACGTTGTCCCGCTTTCGCGTGCGTTTTTTGACGTGCTGGCGTCGGCTTTCGTACTGTGGGCGGCTATGGGAAGGGACATCCGCCGGTTCTACGAACCGTCAATGGAAAAGGCCGTGTTCGAAACCGGGCTGCGATACTACCTCTGGGGCGGGAAGGAATCCTTATAACATCCGTCAGCAGATGCGAGAGCGGGCAGCCGCAGAGAATCGTGGCACCGTGGAACTACCGGGTTGGGAGTCCCTCATCGCTTTCGTCGGCCTGATCGTGTCCGCGCCACAGAGTATCCTCGATTGCGCAAATGTCTGTCGCGAACTGTCCATCAGAGCTGCGGCCGGCGCTGACGCTACCTTCGACAAGCGGATATCAAATCATCTCAAAACAAAATCACGAATCCGGCAATTTTCCGCGGGTCTGGGTGATTATCTTGTGGAGGCGGGGGCACTTCCCAAAGATCTTGCGAAGCGCATGCAAAGCGGTTTGTTCGAAGTCTGACCAGGGGAACAATCATGCATCCTTGCGCTTGGTGGCGGTCTCAGCCGCCTCTTTCGCCAATCGAAGCGCCCTTAACTGTTCCGTCCTTTCGGCCACGGCACGGCGCTGTGCCTCATACTCTGCCCAGGCTGTCGCGCCCGGGCGAGCCTGCTCTTCCTTACGCTTAAAGCTAGCCTCGGCACGAGCCCTGGCGTCCTTCGAATTTGACATCTTTCGCCTGTACGCGCAGCGCGCACTGTGCAGTCATTACTCAATGTAGATAGGGATAAAGCTCGCCATTTCAATGGATTAGGTTCTACGGGGCAGCCTTAGGGCGTGAACTCATAAACATGCTGTTGGATGGCTGCCAAGTTCGCTATGCCTTCGATAGCCGGGCGAAGTATTATGGCGCAGCGAAACGACGCGATGTACCAAGACCAGACTCGCACCCTTCGTCTATGCTATCTTCGGTCCACAACCATCGCCCGACGAATTGAATCGGAAGGAACTCTGTGCCGCAAGAGCGCGTGCAACGCCGACTGGAAGCAATCCTGTTTGCCGACGTGGTCGGCTATAGCCGCCTTACTGGTCAGGACGAGGTCGGCACGTGGCGGCGTCTGCAGAGCGTATTGCGGGACGTGGTGCCGCCGCACGTCAAGGCTCATGCTGGGCGGGTCGTCAGGATCAAAGGCGACGGCATTTTGGTGGAGTTCGCGAGTGCGGTGGAGGCGGTGGCTAGCGCCGTCGCGCTGCAGCAAGCGATGGCTCGGAGGAACGCCACTCTCGCGGACGCGCAGCGCATCGTATTGCGCATCGGCATCAATCTCGGTGATGTCATCATCAACAATGACGACGTCCTGGGGGATGGAGTCAACATAGCCGCTCGCCTCGAACCTTTGGCGGAGCCCGGCGGAATCTGCATCTCCGCCACGGTGCACGAGCACGTGCGTGCGAAGCTCGCCTACTCGTTCGAAAATCGTGGAGAACAGACGCTCAAGAATATTGCCGATCCAGTACGGATCTACTCGCTTGGACCTGAGATCATCGCGGGGCTGCCGAGTGACTACCCGCGGTCGGACACGCATAAGAAGACCTGGCGCTGGTACGCGGCCGCGCTTGCATTCGGATTTGCGTGCGCGGGGGCGCTGTGGACGGTGTGGCCCTATCTTGGGCCGGCCGGGCAAACGGTCGCCACGCAGACCCGTTTGCCCGGTACGCCAGCCACACCCCTGGCCGAAACGAGTGGTCAGACCAGCGCGCAGCCGCTGTCCATCGTGGTGCTGCCGTTCACCAATGTGGCCCACGATCCGGAGCAAGAATATTTCGCGGAAGGAATGACCGAAGATTTGACCACCGATCTGTCGCGCATTCCCGGGTCGTTCGTGATCGCACCGAGCACCGCGTTCTCCTACAAGGGAAAACCGATCGACGTTCGGCAGATAGGGCACGAATTGTCGGTGCGCTACGTCCTGCAGGGCAGCGTGCGCAGAATCATGGACTCCTTGCGCATCAACGCGCAACTTGTCGAGGCTGCAAACGCCTCGCAGCTCTGGGCGGAACGATTTGAGGGGCAGATCGCGCAGCTCGCAAAAGTCCAGGACAACGTCACTCAGCGCATAGCTGGTGCGCTGAACGTGGCGCTCATCGATGCAGAGAGTCAGCGCGCCCTGCGCGATCGGCCGAACAATCCCGATGCCGTCGATCTGACCATGCGCGGGTTGGCACTGCTCAACAAGCCGGCGAGCCGCGAGAGCATGCAGCGCGCGCGCCACTTATTCGAAGAAGCGTTGCAGCTTAGTCCCGATCATCTTCCGCATCGACTGGATGATCTTGCCGGGCATCGAGCCGATATAGGTCCTTCGATGCCCGCGGATCTCCGCCTCGTCGCACACTCCGCCGAGCGAGACGCGCACGAAGTCGCGGCCCGTGGCCCGCGCGATCGACTTGCCGAGCGAGGTCTTGCCCACGCCGGGGGGACCGACCAGGCACAGGATCGGCCCGGTCAGCTTGTTGGCGCGCTGCTGGACCGCGAGATACTCGACGATGCGCTCCTTGACCTTCTCCAGGCCGAAATGGTCGTTGTCGAGAATCTCCTGGGCGAGCATGAGGCTCTTCTTGAGCTTGGACTCCTTGCCCCATGGGATCGACAACAGCCAGTCGAGATAGTTGCGCACGACGGTGGATTCCGGCGACATCGGCGACATCTGGCGCAGCTTCTTGAGCTCGTGTTGGGCCTTTTCGCGCGCCTCCTTGGACAGCTTGATCTTCTTGATCTTGTCCTCGAGCTCGCCGAGCTCGTCGCGGCCTTCCTCGTCGCCGAGCTCATTCTGGATCGCCTTCATCTGCTCGTTGAGGTAGTACTCACGCTGCGCCTTCTCCATCTGCCGCTTGACACGCGTACGGAGGCGCTTCTCGACCTGGAGCCCGGAGATCACGCTCTCCATCAGGCCGAACACCCTCTCCAGCCGCTCGGTGATCGCCGTCGTCTCCAGAATCGCCTGCTTGTCGAGGATCTTCACGGCCAAGTGGGAGGCGACCGTGTCGGCGATCCGGCCATAGTCGTCGATCTGGTGGACCACGCCGACGACCTCCGGCGACATCTTCTTGTTGAGCTTCACGTAACTCTCGAACTCGGTGACGACCGAGCGGACGAGCGCTTTGGCCTCGACGCGCTCGCCGACCGTATTCTCGAGCACGACAGCGTTGGCCTCGTAGTAGTCGGTGCGATCGGTGTACTTGAGGATCTTCGCGCGTTCGGCGCCTTCAACGAGCACCTTGATCGTCCCGTCGGGCAGCTTGAGCAGCTGCAGCACGCTCGCGAGTGTGCCCACCGCGAAGATGGCGTCGGTCGCGGGATCGTCGTCCGAGGCGTTCTTCTGGGTCGCCAGCAGGATGAAGGCGTTGTTGCGCATCGCCTCCTCGAGCGCGCGGATCGACCTCTCGCGCCCGACGAAAAGAGCGGCACGACCACGTGCGGGAACACCACGATATCGCGCAGCGGCAACACCGGATAGGCCCGGGTTTCACCCCGCGCGATTGTGGGTCGTGGTTTCGTAGTGGTCATGGCCGAAGTCCTTATTATTGTTGATTATTGGGACGACCCGCCAAGGCGCGGTCACAGCCGCGTGCTAATGGAAGCTCAGCGGGAGCCGCGCAGCGCTGGCGGGTACGACACCCTGCCCGAAACCGTTTGTACGCTATTAGGTGGGCGTGATGCTGCGGTCCAAAATTGATGGTGAAATTGCGGAGCGTCGCCTCGTTCATCCCAGCTCTCTCAAGTTCGCTGGACCGGCAGTCGCCGTATTGCGACCGGCTTGACCGAGATCATCACACCAAGCCTCATCAACCGATGCGCCAGCGGTGTCAGGTGCGTCGGAGGGTGTCACCGGCTCAGGTTTGCTTCATCGGATACGCGTTACTCCACCGGCAGCGCCGCTAGACTTCCATGGCCGCGACGCGGTTCTTCACCGCCTTCTGCACCTTCTCAACCGACCTCACCTCGATCTGGCGCACGCGCTCGCGGCACACGCCGAATTCCCC
>WNFZ01001046.1_pt1 | contig 32305 bp, 28 predicted proteins | sample 5400081 | NCBI WGS metagenome assembly WNFZ01 (sample SAMN13153365, study PRJNA577476) | soil metagenome | isolation source: 80 cm soil or saprolite under grassland replicate 1 | place: USA:California | collected 2016-06-15 | reverse complement strand
TTAGAACAAATAATATCATAATAAGAAACGAATCCAAATCTTTCGTTGCCTGCCATTAATTTATGAAGGTAAGTAGTACCACTTCTGTAATGTCCGAGAATAAAAACAGGCTGTTTTCTAATCTTTGTTCTTTTAATTTTTTGTGAGTAAAAAAGAAATTGTAAAAAAGCAAGTGGCATTACCAGTATTAATTTTATGTAATACACAATTAGCAATAGCACTCCTCTTGCAGAGACACCACCACTTGCAAGCAACCGTCTTGTGAATTCTATTACGGGGATATTAACAGGAAATGTTTTGCTTTTCATGTTTCGATTTTTGCATTTGGTTTTGATTGTTCCTTCCCAGGCACACGATTAAAAACTTAAGACTGTTACAAAAGCTGTCACGTTATCGTTGCTGTTTGTTAACAGTCTTTAGTGCTAAAGCAACATCCTGTGCTTTTTTGTATTTCTCTCTTGAAAATTGATCGAAAGCTCCTTTGCTTTGAAACTTGTATAACTCGTTATAATTTGTTTTACCGGTAATGCGTTCGAGGTCATGATAATAACCACCGCTTGCCAGAATATAAGACGATACAGTATTTTCTGCAGATGCCGGTAATGCATACCTGAATGATATGAATTCATCGTTTGAAAGATGTGTATATACTTTATCGTTGTTTAGTAATACAATTCTTTGATCGGTACTGTCTGATTTAAGAACCATTTTAGGTTCAATTACATTTGGGGTGAAAGCTTCATCTGTAGTATAGTCAATACCTGCAAAATCCAGATCCCAGAAACGGTATGCTGTTTCAAGTTTCAGTTCAATTTTATTACCGGTAATTTCCTTTGTGTTTATTTGCATGATCATATCACGGGTTGCCGTATTGCCAATAATCGGAAAGTAATCAACGAATTTCCATCCGCCTGCAATTTTTATATATACCATTAAAGGCAGCGCCTGGTCGGTTTGCCACTTTTCGAGTTCTTTGGTATCCGCCTTCTCCTGCTTTTCTCTCCACTTATTAAAATTGTCTCCAAAAAACTGCATAAATTCTTTATGCAGTAAACCTGCCCAGGAAGTATTGCGTGCATGAATTACAAGTTTTGCTGTAGCGGCATCTTCAGGTTTGTCAAAGTTGAGCATAACATCGCTGAACCCATTATCGTTCCCGGCATTATCAAAAGAATAATATGCACTATCCGTTTTTTTCAAAATATCCGTAATATCATCGCTGCCCTTTGTTACAGCTTTTACAGGAAAATGGATGTCGTGGTAAGAAAGTATATTGCCATGCCTGTCGGGCAATATATATGTACCGGGTAAATGATTTATCTGAAGTAGTTCAACTTTATTGATGAATTGTTCTTCATTCTTTGCATTGGCCATTTTAAATGAAACTTCTTTCGCATCATAAGGTACAGTGTTGAGCGGCAGATAATCCATTCGCTCCAGTGTTGAATATACGGCACCGCTGTACATGCCGCTGGTAAAACTGTAAGCTCCATTATTATCGATATATACCTGTGGGCAATTGCAGGCAATAGCGAATGCTATAAGACCAACTATCGTTGTTGTTACTAATACTATACCAACAGTACTGATAATATGATTGGCGGTGGTTGCACCTTTGTTTAACTCATATACATCAGCCCTGTTAAAAGATGTTATGCTTGCAGAAAACAAAGAATCATTATGCTTCAATTCTGTATTCGTATACAAATGCACTTCCAGCAATGCATCCCTTTTGTCTTTAGCTCTTACACGGTTTTGTCTGCTGGCACTGTCAGGATGTAAATATTTTGAATGTTCTGCCGGCAATGGAACAATTTTGCCATATATCATATCACCATTTACGGAAACCTGCTCAAGACCATTCGTACTGTTTGCAAAATGTATAATGAAGTATTTAGATTCTGAACTGAGCCTTGAGGCTGTAGCAGTATCAATGGATGGTTTTGTATTTGTCCGATAGAAACTAAGATAGCAACCGGTTAGCGTGATAAGCGCCAGACAAATGAATGTATAAGCGATTTTTTTTCGCTTGCGGAAAATAATCAGCAACGGAAAAAATATGAAAGGTAAAATACAGGAGAGTTTTGAGGTTAAGCTATTCATGGTTGTATGTTTAAAAAATGTAAATGGAACTTCTTTTATTAATCTCTTATTTTGTTTTCATTGAAGCTATCTGCATCAATCCGCTAACATTTAATCATTGTTTAGAGAAGAAACACTTTTGATTATATAGTATTGTGAGTACTTATTTATCAACTAACTGCAATATCCTTCAGGAGTAAAGAAATGGCTATCAGATTTGATTCAAAAAATATCAGTTTTGAATCATCTGTATGTAAAAGGTTATTCTTAACACCAATTCAGCTGTTTCATGGCTCTTTGAAATTGCACCACAAGAAAGAATGCATTTTTTGGAGTGGAGCAGCACTTATGGTAATCATCAACCAAAAAACAATTATTTTATCATTGCTGGTATCTACACGGTAAATAGCATTCTTATCTTTCTCGTACACAGTAGTTATTAAAGAGTGCATATAAAAAGTTGTTTTTGTTATGCTTATCGCTGAGAATTCAAAGACTATTACTTTTTTTGCGGAAATTAGAAACCAGGAACAGTTATAATAAGTGTAAACAATTATAAAATTTCATGTGGATATTTGAATTATTATTTCTCTTGCAATATCCTCGAGGCTTGAAGAAATAACTATCAGATTTGAATCAAAAAAATATCTTTTGAATCACTCATCTTTGCCAGCGTAAAACAAAAGCAGTTGCCAATTGCATCAACAACTGCTTACTTCGAGCATACAACCTATAAGAAAAGTATTTATGATCTTCCTTGTTAGAAATTGTTTGGATTCGTGGATAATAAAATATTTTTAAAAGCAAGGGAAGGAAACTTTTATGATCTTTTCAAACAACACCGTTACAACAAAGATGTATAAATGAACTACCAAAATCAAGAGAGTATTTCCGCATTTTAGAAATCAGGTATTAATACGCAAAAGCGTAAAAACACGTTTTTATTTCTGAGTAGAAATACGCATACCAATATTGATTTGTGATTGACAAATTCAGATCAGGATCGTTAAAAAGCTTTTAGTAATTGAAACGTTTTATCGCCTTAATATGAGTTTTTGCTGACTAACACCCATTGCAGTTTGTAAGCGGCTTATATACACTCCGGCAGGAAGATTACCCGCTTTAAAATTCACTTCATGGAGTTTACTATGCTTTAATAGTTGCTAACAAGCCTATTAATAACATGAAGGCGTACAGTGTGGTTAGTTTTGTTTTCATGTGTTTATTTTTATGTGTTGAAAAATATTTTTTATAAGCAATAAACTTTTGCTGAATATGTTTTTCTTCCAGCAACCTTTATCAGCGTATGACGGTACTGATGCAAATACTTTTGCAGTAGGTGATTTTTAAATTCTACAAACAAGCAGAGGGTTGAAAGGAAAAATAAGATGTGGATTATCGTTAATCATTTATAATTATAGTTGAGAATTACCTTATCTACCTCCAAACATATATCCAATACGAATTCCAAAATACCTGTTGTGATATTTGCCACTAAAGTCAGGATCACCATTGGCAAGATTGTTCAATCCTGCATTGTAATTGGCTGCAAGGAGAAACCCTGCTTTGAACTGGTAACCTGTTAAGAAGTTAATTCCCGCTTCGAAAGCTTTGAAATCATCTTCATCGCCGTTTCCGAATTTAATATCGCTGGTCTGTGGACTATAACCATCATCCCATTTGTCTTTACCCGATAAACCGATGCTTAGTGATGGACCTGCTCCAATAAAGAATTTCCCTTTCGACGAATGTGTGTTGTAAACAAAATTTAATGGAAGCTCTAAATAGTTCAGCGTTGTTTTGTCTGTAGTGCCTTCTTGTTTAAAGTTGCCGCCTTTTTGAACAAAATTTAAAGCAGGTTGAAAACTGAAACTCTTTCTCAGAGAAACAGAAGATGTAAGGCCCAGGGTAAGACCAACTTTTGTTTTTGGGGTGATGGATATGGATTCTATTTTGGCTTTGTATGAAGCAAAAGCTGCTCCTGCTGTTAAGCCAATAGATGTTTTTTGCGCTTTTGAATAATTCATCAATGAAATAAAACTGATGAATAAGCATAATGTCTTTTTCATGATACTTAAGTTAATTAGTGAAAAAATTGTTTTGAGAAATTTTATTAAAATGGATAATCGTCCGGTTTGAGGGTAAGTATTTTTTCTTTTATAATCTTCCATTTTTCCGGATCGCCATTAATAAAAAATTTTTGTCTTTTAGCTACTATTCCCGAAACCGCTCCGGCAATAGTACCTGCTGCGATGCCGGACAGAACACCTGTACCGATAATACGCCATCCCCTGGCACCGATATATTCTACATCTTTTATTAAGTCGGAAGTTATAAGCACAGACAAGATTGTACCAGCGCCAAAACCTCCTGCGATATCAGCTCCGAGACCTCTTTTTATTTTTATATATCCTATTTTAGTAATTAAGATAGTATCTGTATTGTTATTGCGCATTATCTCAAGGGATGTATCAGACATATTCAGCACTTTGCCTTTTCCAATCTTTTTTCCATGATTGTTATATACTCTTATGAAAGCCTGGCTATGAGATTTGTAACAAATCAAAATCATGCATCCAACAAAAAGTATAAGGATCACTTGTTTCATGGAGTTGAGTTACATGTAAGAAAAGCTGGTTTAAAAATTTATCGCCACTCCCACCGAAAGCATCTTCTTTGGAGGCATTTGCGGAGTCATGGATATGGTATTTCTACTTAACAAAAGTTTACCTCTCTTTTCATTTTTACCTCCCATGATTACAAATGGTACGCCTGCAACAAACATAACTCCGCCTGTTACTGCTAATGCAGTTCCTGAATTCAAGTCTGATTCTCCGCGCTGTGGATTACGCCAATCAAAACCTTTTGCAAAACCATGTAAACTAACTGCAAGTCCAATTGTACCAAGCACTGCTCCGCCAACAACTAATACAGCTCCTATTGTTTTTTGACTCTTGCCTTTTTTAAGATATTGCATGCCGAGTTCTTTGTCAGTCAGTTTAAGATTCTGTATTGTATCTTTCAAAAGTTGCGCGTTGGATGCATAAGCATAACTAATGATTGTGCAGATGAGAATTATTTTTTTCATAACTATATTTTTAAGAACGATTCACGAAATAGGTTTATCTGATTTGTGTGTGGCAAATTCAATCAGGCAATTCAGTAATAGGTACTCAAGAAGTCTTCTTGACTAATCGGTGTTTATCTTCTCAATACGAGTTTTTGCTCACTAACACCATTAGCAGTTTGTAAGCGACTTATATATATTCCTGCAGGCAGATTACCGACTTCCCAATTCACCTGCTGAATCACACTCTTGCCTGCTACTCCATTGAAAAGAGTAGACACCAATTTACCATTCATATCATAAATGCGAAGATTTGCAGGACCTGGTTGAATAACACGGAATGACAGCGTTACATGATTAGTAAATGGATTGGGAAAAGCAGTGAGTTTGTACTGTAATTGTCCTTGTATTTGTGCATTTGTAATTGTGTTACTTTCTGCTTTTAAAACAGGTTGAGTACATCCACCCAGATATGCACCTTTCTGTATCAAGGCTGGGGCTGCAGAACGATCAACACATACATTTCTTTTTTATTTTGATTGCCACACAAAAAATTTGGAAGTGCTTCATAAAGTGCTTTGGCAATTGCATAAGGATCGGCGCCATAAAAATTTGTCAATACAACTATGGTCATTTTTCTGTCGGGTTGATAAAACATCACTGAGCGATAACCCGGAGCTCTTCCATTATGACCCACAAAATAATCTGTAGCGCTGATGCGAGTAGTTACAAAAATCCCATACCCAAGCCGGTCACCATCTTCATCGGGAATAGGTGAAATAGAGTTTAGCATAGCATCTAACGTGGATTTACTTGTAGCCCTTCCGCCAAATAATGCATTACCCCATTCCGCAAGATCAGCAGCATTAGAAACGATACCACCACCTGTAAAAGCAAGCGATACAATCGCATCCATTGGAAAACGTGAAATGTTGGTATATGTATCAGGAAAAGTTGGCTGCCCTGTTAATTGAAAGATTGGATTGAAAGCACTGATATTGTCATGCGGAGAAGCAAGGTATCCGCGGTTGCCAATGGATTCTCTTATTCCCAGAAACATTGAATGAAGACTCAGTTTATCAAAGAATCTTTCCCTGTAATGCTGCTCAACAGGTTTGCCTGTTGCAGCTTCAATGATAGCACCAAGAAGAATGTAGTTGGTGCTTGAATACCTGCGTTCAGCACCCGGCTGAGCAATCTGGTGAACAAAAGATACCATCTCATAAGGCGTCCATATATGTGTGGGGCTAAATGCCACTGCTACCTGGAGATTAATTTCATTAGTATAATCAGAGTAACCACTCTCATGCGCCAACAGTTGACGAATGGTTACAGAGCCCTTGATGTTTGGATTAACAACATTTATCAAAGGAAGATATTTGCTTACCGGTTCCTGAAGATTAAATGCACCTTCCTTTGCAAGCTCAAGCACCACCGCTGCTGTAAAAGTTTTAGTAACACTGTAGATGCGCGAAAGTGTATCTGTAGTAAAGGGTGTGCCTCCTGGCAACAGGTTATTTTGTACATCAATATTGCGGGCAGCGTAACCGGTAGCACCTTGCCAAAGAGCTAATCCATCAACTTTAATAGCTGCAGATATGCCACCTATGAAAGGAATATTGGGATTGTTTTGAAAACCATCAATTGCTTGCTGAAGTCTTGCCTGTGTTTCGGGTGAGAAGCCTTGTGCAAAGGAATAGAGAGTTGCACCTGTAAGGTAAATAAATAAAAGGCATGTGCGCCTAGCCGAATCGTAAAAATAATTTTTCATAATTTTTTGTTTTGAAGTGAAGGAAATGATTATAGAATTTGATTGCAATACGCGATATTGCCAAACTAATATTGCTTTTATCGCAAATCAATCTGCATTTAGCAGTTAATAGATAGAAATTGATAATTGGATTTAGTAACTTTCTATAGAAGGTTGTCAAATAGAAATCTTCAGTTATGAATCGGAATGATAACGTCAAACTAAAAACTACGATCTTACTTATGATTATCACAGCAAACAGTAAAAATGGTATAAAAGATTGTGTTTAATTGGGCAGCCAGTTCTGCTTTTGAACGATTATTTTTTATAGCAATTTTTTTTGTTTGAAAATGAATTGATGCTTATGTTCTATCCGCAGCGCTAACAGGAGTACATGATTTTTATAACTCAAATCTCTGTCTCTTTATAGCCGGTTCCTAATTGATAAGCGTAAATTTTCAAAGTGTTTTTTGTGTTTTCTGCAATCGTTTTTGCGCATTTATTAAGCTGTTGCAGTTCTCGCAAAAAATCCTGTTTTTTAAAAGAAGAAGATGTAAGTATTGTATTGTAAAAATATTTGCGGTATATTAGAAATATAACTTAACCCTATGCAAGCAATCGAATTACAAACTGCTTTTTTCAAACATCTGAAGGAAAAATTGTCAAACCATCTTTCGCTGGTGGATGAAGTGGCAGAATTACTGAACATTAGCAACGACAGTGCATGCAGAAGGATTCGTGGTGACAAAACACTTGCATTCGATGAGATACAAATTTTGGCTGATCATTATAAAGTATCTCTCGACCAGTTTCTTCGTTTAAGAACAGATGCTTTTTTATTTTCAGGAAATCTTATTAACCGTGAAAGGTTTGAAATGAGTGACTATCTGGAGGGAATTGCTAACCAGCTTTCCTATTTTGCAGATGCTGAAAAAAAACACATTTATTATATCAATAAAGACATTCCAATCTTTCACCATTTTATGTTTCCCGAACTGGCAGCTTTTAAATGTTATTTCTGGAGCCGTTATAATCTTAACTATGCGCATTTTAACAGAGGTCAATTTTTAATAAGCGATTTCATTGATCTCTTTAATAAAACAGGAAAAAAAATTTCTGAATTGTATCTCGAAATTCCATCTACTGAAATATGGAACCTTGATTGCATTAATACTACTATCCGGCAAATTGATTATTACCGGGAATCAAAAGTATTTTCATCGGTTCAGGATATTATTACGGTTTTTGAATGTTTGGAAAAATTAGTAGATCATATAGAGCAGCAGGTTGAATATGGTGCTAAATTTCCATTTGGTAAACCAGACCTTTCACAAAAGGTTAAGTATACCGTTTTTGTAAATGAGTTTGTTCTTGGCGATAATACTTTATTGATAGAGGTGGATAACCAACGAATGATTAGTTTAAATCATAATGTTATTAATTACGCTATAACCACAGATGAAAAGTTTGTAGAGTACTCCTGGCAAACGATGAATACTCTTCTAAAAAAATCCACGCTTATTAGCGGGACGGGCGAAAAAGATCGCCAACTTTTTTTTGATACGCTGCGTCAACGGATTCATGATAAAAGAAAGCTTGTTTGAATGGATGCTTGGAGAATAAAATTCTCACTTTAGATGTTAAGCCATGATAAGAAATTTTGAAAAAAAAGAATGGGATTGTATGCAAATAATTTAGCAAGCATTATTTGCTTTTTCTGGGGAAAGCAAAAATATGCAACGAATACATGAAAGAAAAAATTATTATTGCCAGTAAACAACAGCACTCATGAACACATCAACACCTGCACAGCTATCTGGCGGCATGCAATATCAACTGCAGATTTATTTTGCCGGAACACAAAATGTCAAACCTCAATTGCCTGTATCATTTGAAGAGCTTGAACAAAAAGCCCGGGAAGTAATGACTCCTGAAGCCTTTGGTTATATAGCCGGGGGCGGGTGGTGAAACGACTATGAGTAATAACCAGCAAGCTTTCAACAATTGGCAGATCATACCACGCATGATGCATGATGTATCGAAACGCAGTATTGCAGTTGAACTATTTGGTACAAAATTGCCCACGCCTGTTTTGATCGCCCCTATAGGGGTTTTATCAATCGCCCATCCTGAAGGTGAACTGGCTGTTGCCCGTGCTGCTAAGGCGCTGAAAGTACCGCAGATAGTGAGTACTGTATCTTCTAAAACGATTGAAGAAATAGCCAGCGTGCATAATGAGCACCCGCATTGGTTTCAGTTGTACTGGGGTCGCGATAATGATTTTACACGAAGTATTATTAGCCGTGCTGAAAAATCAGGATACGGCGCAATAGTTGTAACGCTGGACACAAGATTATTTGCCTGGCGTGAACGCGATATTAAAAATGCTTACTTACCTTTTTTGTACAATGAGGGATTAGCTAATTATTTTACAGATGCTGTTTTTCTTGCTGCGGTTGGGGATCCCGCAAAAAATAAAATGCAAACCATGATGCATTTTGCAAATTGTTTTTCCAACCCTTCATCCACATGGAGTGATCTTGCAGTTATTAGAAACTGCACCAAATTGCCTGTTATCCTTAAAGGCATTCAGCATCCTGATGATGCAAAAAAGGCGATAGATCACGGCGCAGATGGAATTATCGTGTCAAAATCATGGTGGGCGGCAATTAGATGGTGCTATTGGTGCGCTTGATACACTTGCCAGCATAGCCGATGCTGTTGCCGATAAAACCACTATATTATTTGACAGTGGAATCCGTCGTGGGGCTGATGTTTTTAAAGCGATGGCATTAGGTGCTGGAGCGGTTCTCATTGGGCGCCCTTACGCTTATGGGCTGGCTCTTGCCGGCGAGCAAGGCGTAAAAGAAGTGCTTGCAAATTTGCTTGCTGATATTGATCTTACCATTGGTCTTGCTGGCTGTAACTCGTGGGCAGATGTTACAAAAGACAAACTACACCATTTCGGCTTGTACTTTGAAAAGTAGTTAATAGTTTTTATGTTATGTATAAATACAGGAGACACTGATTTTGCAAGGCTATAGCTCATTTATATTGCGAAATCTTTCCTGGGATAAGAGCTAAACAATCTTCAATCTATAGCCCGCCAGTCTACCTCGTGTAAAAAACAACTTTTATTTGATGCACTAACGCAACGTTTATATGATAAAAGAAAGTTGGCTTGAATGCGTATTGGGACAGAAGATAATTCTCACTCAGGCGTTAAGGGGGTAAAAAATTTAAAAAAAGAAAATTGGATTGCTTGCAAATAAATTAATAAGCATGCTTTGTTTTTTCTGCAAGTATGGAAAGCAAAATATGTGCGGCGGCATTTAATAAATCCTGACGGGGTTTATTTGAGGTATAAAGGGGGACTGAAGAATAGCTGTATAAATTTCTTGAATAACAATGAGGGTTTATTAATAAATTTTGATTTTTTATTGTGAGGGATGAAAAATGTGCCGGTTGAATTAACAGTTGTCTTTCTGAAAAAAATATTTCTGAAACGGTATCTTTTTTTGCAGGAGCACTATCTGTTTGCGCGTTTGAGCATACAGAGATAAAAATGAAGGCTATCATAAAGACAAGTAGCAGTTTCATAAAGAAAATTTATGCAAATAACAGGAACCCGAAACTTTCCTTCAACAGTGACTTGATAAAGTGATGATTTAAGTTGACAACTCTATGATTTGAACTGCTTCGCGGTTAAATATCCCTTATCGCAAGTATTACAGCAAACAAAACAGCAACAGCTTTTTGATAAGAATTTTCTATATCATTTCGAATCCAAATATTGAGCGGCTTCTGTTTAAACTCAAGTGCAGCAAGATGTTCATCTTTTGTATTTACCAATATAAGATCAGCAGAAAACGATGAATATCCCTGCATATAAAGAGAATCTTTCTCATTCTTGAGATAGCCATGCGATATAGATGCTACCGGACGTGAATTTCCTTCAGTTTGCCTGCCTCCGCTTGTAAAATTGTCTATAAAAAATTTCCAGTGTGAAGAATCAGTTCCTGCTTTAATTATTCCTGATACATCCCTGTTATAATTCAGCACAACATCTTTCCCCTCATCATTCTTGCTCAAAACTTTGCCAAGGAAGGTTTGCCTTTTTTCTCTTGACACTGATGAGATGGAGAATACTGCTTCTATTGTGTCTGCATTTGCCGCAAGCTGCAGTTTATAAAATTTTGTTTTTTCTATTGTTAGAAATTTACTCTGATCAATATCTGTGCCCTCACTTGAAATTTCCACGTCTATATTTTTGCCGTCTTTTGTTTTCTTTTTTGTAACGGTTGAATCAAATCTTCCTACACCGATCGTTGTAAAGGAACCAAAATCTGGTTTAGACAAACCCAATAATCCTTTGTGTTGCTGGACTTTCCATTTTTCACTGTTTGCCAATAATACAGAATCTTCATTCACCTGGCAAAAGCAGGGGATGCAATAAAAGCAGAATATTATAGGCCAAAATTTTTTCATAGCGGCAGAGCATTTAATAAAGGTTTATTCTATGGCATCAATTATATTTTTTAAAAAAGCATTTTCATCAAAAGACTTATCCAATGTTAATCCCAAACGAACCACCACCAGTTTTTTTGAAGGGATTATATAAATGTCCTGGAAACCATAACCATCACAATAAAACATATCGGCAGGCACATTGGGGAAAATTCGCTTTGACGTATCATTTTTATTTACACCATTTAGCCAGAATTGATAGCCATAATTTTTAAGTGCGTTTGCAGCAGGCGCAGTTGCAGTTTCTTTTACCCATCCTTCCGGTAAAATTCTTTCGCTGTTCCAAACGCCGTCGTTGTAATACAACAAACCAAATCTTGCAAAGTCTCTTGCCGTTGCCATAATGTACGATGAACCAACGTAAGTGCCCGAAGCATCGGGTTCAAGCAATGTATGATACATTCCTATTTTATAAAATAATTCCGTGCAAGGAAATGCTGCATAATCTTTTTCTCCAACGGTTTGCCTGATAATACGCGAAAGAATATTTGAATTACCACTCGAGTAATTAAAAATAGTACCGGGCTCATGTGCAAGATCCTGTGTCGCGATATATGCTGCCATATCACCTTTTTTAAAAAGCATATTGGTGACACTGCTTGCCTTAGTATAATCTTCCTGAAAATCGAGACCACTGGTTTGTTGTAACAAATGTTTTATAGTAATGGCATGTCTTGGATCGTTTATATCGCTCCATTCTTGTACCGGTGCGGGTTTTGTGATGTTTAATTTTCCTTTATTTACCAATATGCCAATTAATGCGGCGGTAAAACTTTTTGCCATTGACCAGCCAAACATCATTGTATTCTTATCAAAACCCGGCGCATATCTTTCAGCAATCAATTGCCCTTCATAAACAACTACAACTGCGCGTGTTCTTACTTTCTTATCTGGAAAAGGTTCTCTAAACGCCAGGTCAACGTCTGCATTCAGTTTCTCTTTGTTAATGCCTGCTGGAATGGTATCAACTTTATCTCCATAAGGAAAAGGAGCGGAATCTGTATTGACAGGTGGGGAAGGTATTGCAAATGTTTGCGACCTTAATTCTTTTTCTGTTATATCGTTTATTAAAGTGCAGCCAATTCCTTTTCTGTAGATCGCTTTCTTCTTTGCCATGCCCCATATACTTCCTGTAACAGAAGAATCTTTCATGTCAGGTTTGTATGTGCCGAGTGTAAAAGGAAAATCTGCAAGCTCACTTGTATCTATCGATTCTTTTGTCCTCCCCGAAACAAACATGCATGAACACATTTGCTTTGCACCAAAGCCACTGATGATGGGGAAGGAGATCCATGCATAATGTATTACCCAAATCAATACTGCTGCAAGAATAAGAAGAGAAGAATATCTGAATATTTTTTTTCTATCGGGCATTAGGAAAAATTGAAGCAAGGGTAAGCTATGAAATATATACCTCTTTTGCAAATTGCTATTTGATGATTGCGTCATTTGAATTGATAAGCAGATAATAATTGGGAAGTTTTTTTATGAGCCTGGCTTTTGAATATGATGGCATCGCCTGTTGCCACGCACACCGCAACAATTCTAATAAATGATTTTCAATTTTCTTTTTTTAAAAAACTTAAGTATTTTGTAAGAACACTTATGAGAATTAATATTCGCATTTTTATTTTTTAAATCAACAGTATTTAAAATTAACGTATGCTCTTTCGCGTCTCGGCAATTATTTGCTTACTATCCATAAACGCAAACTTGCTGTGGGCACAGCAAATAACTTTTCATCTGGTGCCACCACTTGAAGATAATCCCTGGACTTGGATAGGGGGAATAACACAAGATTTGCAGGGATATATGTGGTTCGCATCAGCACAGGGCCTGACCCACTTTGATGGTTACAAGGTAACTCACTACATGCACAGTCGCTCAAACAATAATTCCCTTGTAAATAATAAAGTTGAGAGTATTTGTGCTGATTCAAAGGGAATTATCTGGGCAGGTACCTTTGGTTATGGGCTTGATAAATTTGATCCGGTTCAAAATGTATTTACGCACTTTCAACACCAGGCTGAAGATAAAACAAGCTTGATCAATGATACGGTTACAGCCATCATAGAAGATCATGAAAAAAATATTTGGATAGGCACTTACGGCGGGTTTGAATTGTTAGATAGGAAGACGGGGCGATTTACTCATTATAGACATGATGACAATGATCCGTCAAGCCTTAGCAATAATCATATACGGGCTATATATGAAGATAAACAGGGAACTATATGGATAGGGACGGGCAGTCCTTTTGTAAACGATAAAGGAGTAGTGCCCGATGAAGGAGGATTAAATCGGTTTGATAAAAAGACCGGAAAATTTATTCGTTATCTGCATGATCCAAAAAATCCGTACAGCCTTGTTGACAACCGTGTAAGAGCCATTTTCGAAGACAGTCATGGAAATTTTTGGGTATGTACTGCAGGTGATGGGTTACATTTATTGGATCGGACAACCGGTGTTTTCACAAAGTATTCATATGACCCAGCTCATCCGCAAAAACTAAGCAGACCTCCTGTAAGAAAACTTTTTCCCTGGTGTGACGATCACGTAACTTTTATTACAGAAGATGCTGCGGGTGCTTTATGGATTGGATCTTTTTCCGGTGGTCTTAACCGCTACGATCCTGCAACACAAAAAATAACATTCTATGGATGGCAGGAACCGCATTTGCCCGGCAGTTTTAATGATTTCAACGGGTGGTGTGCTTACACTTCCAAAGACGGGGTGCTTTGGATAAGCACAATGATTGGTAATTTATTTCGTATTGATCCTCTTCATCATAAATTTCCTTACTATGAGTTAGATGAAGACACACACACTGTAATAGAAGACAGTACAGGAACAATTTGGATAGGCAGCGAGAGTGGGTTGTTCAAAGCACAGAAAGATGGAAAAATTATGAAAAAGTATGTTTACGACTCACTTCACACCAACAGTATCAGCAACAGTTATGTAGACGATATTTGCAAAGATTTTTCTGGTAAATTTTGGATATCTACTTATGGCGGCGGTTTTAATTATTTTGATCCTGTAACAGAAACGTTTACTCGCTTTCAGCATGATCCAAAAAACAGCAACAGTTTAATCGATAATACAATAGGCATTATTTATATGGATAGGAAACAAAACGTGTGGATAGGAACCGAGGTTGGATTAGACAAAATGGAAATTAAAACACGCAGGTTTACACACTATAAAAATAATCCGGCGGATACAAACAGCCTTATTAGTGACGTCGCTGCTTGTTTTCTGGAAGACAGGAAAAACCACTTATGGATTGGATGCACAGAAGGGATAAATCTGTTGGATAATAAAACAGGAAAGTTCAGACATTATCTTAAGGGTAATGGTATAATGAATCTTTTTGAAGATGGGTCTGATATTATTTGGGCAAGTACATACCGTAAAGGACTATTTAGATTCGATTCTTCCACAGGAAATTTTATTTCTTTTGTTAATCCAAACACAGGATTACCAATCAACAATGTTTTAGCTGTCACTGAAGATAATCAAAAAAATCTGTGGTTATTTAGCATCACTACAATCATGAGATTAAATGCCAAACGGGACTTATTGATAACGTATGGTAAGGATTATGGTATAAGAAGAAATCAAAATGGTTGGGTAAGAACCATTAAGGGACCCTCCGGAGATATTTTAAGTGGAGATCAAAGCGGTTACTATATGTTTTCTCCCGATAGCATTATAAGCAACCCCTGTTCCGCCCCAGGTTCTTATAACTGATTTTTTTCTCAGGGAACAATTGATTCAAGCCGGTGCGAAGAGTCCTTTAAAAGTTCCGCTTTCTCAAACAAAAGAAATACGACTCAATTATAAGCAAAATGTTTTTTCCTTCGACTTTGTTGTATTGCACTACAGTAACCCGGAGAACAATCAACATCTTTTTATGCTTGAGGGCTATGATAATACCTGGCGAAACAGCGGAACTGAAAAAAGAGCTTTTTATTTCAATGTTCCTCCCGGCAATTATACTTTTCGTGTAAAAGGAGCAAATAATGTAGGAATATGGGCTGAGAAAAGTATAAGTATCATCATTACTCCGCCATGGTGGCAAACATGGTGGTTTTGGACTATAGCAGCATTGATATTAATATTTGCTATTTATGCTATTATAAAAGTAAGAGTGGGCATAGTTAGAAGATCAGAACAATCAAAATCAAGGCATGAAAAAGAATTACTCGAACTTGAAGCCAAAGCACTTCGCGCACAAATGAACCCGCACTTTATTTTCAACTGCATGAACTCTATCAAATCACTCATGCAGAAAAACGATCAGGATAAAGCCGTTACATATCATACAACTTTTTCAAAACTCATCAGAACGATTTTCCAGAATTCTGATAAGAGAGAAATTACATTATTTGATGAAACGGAAACCTGCCGTTTATATACACAACTGGAGAGCATGCGTTTTGGAAAAAAATTTTTCTGGCATTTCAACATAGATGAAACACTTGATCTAAAATCTATACAAGTTCCCGCACTAATTATTCAGCCATTTATTGAAAACGCGATATGGCATGGCATTATGCCAAAAGAAGAAGGCGGAACACTTACGGTTACGGTTACAAAAAATCAAGATGCCATTTCCTGTATTATAGATGATGATGGAATAGGGAGAGAAACGTCCATGCAAAATAAATTCAAAGGAGAGCCATCTGGACATCAATCAAAGGGCGTACAATCGACACAGAGCCGTCTTGATCTCAATAACACATTAAACCAGGGAAATGCATCAGTTGAAATTATTGACAAGAAAGATGTGGGAGGTAAGTCAACAGGAACAAAAATTGTTTTAACCTTTATGGAATTTTAAATGCACATAGATGAGCATTGTGTTTGGTTAAAAGATGCTGCATATTAATACCGATCTTCTTTTAACGAAAACATAATAGCACTACTGCAGTTGGGTAAAAAATATCTTATTCGAATCCTAGTTGTGCTTTTTATTTTTTATGAAATATTTTAAAACGGATACCTGCTTCTGCAAGCAGCATGGAGGTTTTTGATTCCTGCGGAACTAAAGTTATTTGAAGATTTTGTATATCGGGATGTGAAAAATATTTTGCGTTGCCGCCATACAGGTAAGAGAATTTAAATATAAACGCCAGTTTTTTCTTTTTTCCCATCAGCATTTCTGTACCTGCACCGCACCCGGCTCTGAGCGCCCAATAACTATGAGAAGACGAGCTGTCAATTATTAATTTTGAAGAGAAATCGTTAGGATCAATTCCAGAAAAAAAAGTATGCTTATCGTGAGAAATACCAGAAGATGTAAAAAAGATATTTGTTCCAACACTGAAGTCTAAAAAAATTTTCATTGTATTTTGTAATACAGGAAAATTTACCCTGAGTTTTGGCGCAATCGAAAAAATATAACTCGTTGACCCTACATGATAAGTATTATACTTGTTTTGATAATAGCCATTATAAATCTCATCGGTATGATTTAGTTGCATGAAGCCGGCTTCACCACCAGCACCTATAAACGAATTATCTTGTAATTGATGAACTATGTCAAATAAAAAACCTGTGCCGGTTTTGGGATAGGTTTGTTTATAGTCGCCCTGGGGCAAACTTAATTGAAAACTAAGTGATGCATAGTTTATTTGTGCTTCTGTTTTTGTAAATAGCAAGGATGCTACTATAATAAATAAATAACCGCATAAAAGAATTATTTCGTGTGAACATTTAGCAGAACAAATAAAATCATTATTCAATCGATCTTTATTCAATATCTGAAATGATTGCTGTTGCTTTATCAACATGAAGCGATACCAAATAATAATAAGCCTGTGAAAGTTTGGTTTCTATGCTGCTATTGCCTTTATATTTTTTACGAAGCGTGTACCATTTGTAAATGAGTTCCAACTCGGTTTTAGTATAAGCAACACCTGTGTATTGCTGAATGGTTTCTAAAAAACTGAAGTTAAATTCAACGGTTGGTTCTATCATCGTGCCTTCGCCGAAATCATTCCATGTAATTAACTGGATGTTGGATAGGTTACTATTTTTCGCAAGGTCGAGTGTACTTTGCAATGTGTTTGTACCATTATGATCAAGTGTCAATAAAGTATTGCCCCAGCCACCGGGAGAATAGAAATCTTTAAACCCGGGATAGGCTGCGGCAAATGCAGTCGGGAGGCCCGGCGCACGATACTGGTAATAACTCTGCAGGCCGGTAAGATAATCTGCATATACCCATGCAAATTCCCCACTCCCCGAATTGCCGGTAACATCACCCTGGTACCAAAGTGTGTGATAATAGCCTGGGTTTATTACTGAGAAAGGAAAATGTTTGCTGCCATTTGTCGGGTGTTTTCATCACCTGCGGACCAAAACACAGCACCAAAGGTTGATCATTGATCTTTATATAACTGCTGCTGTCAAAATATTTGGATTGCAGATAAGCAAAATCTTGCTGTGCGGCCAATATAGTATCAATACCAGCTATTGATTTTACATATCTTAATGTGGCATCCTCATAACAAACGGCAAACTGCAAGCCCACTTTGGGCATCCTGTAAAAAAGCGAATCTGTATTCCGCCTGTTAAGCGGGTAATCGTAAACATTATGAGACCCGCCCCAGTCAACTATTGCGCCATCTATTCCTGCATATTTCATTAGTAAAGTGTGATAGTCTATTACATCCCTGTCGGAACTGGCATATGGGCCAATCATAGGATAAAACCATGAGGCGATCTGCCTGTTGCCATTCGATAAAATAACATCCGGATTTTCATTCGCCATGGTCCAGTGCATACCCCATTTCCCATCTGGTGAGGTGGACTTATCTTCAAACCACGGCATATAATGCACATACACTTTCTGACTATTTGTTTTTGTAACCGCTACTGGATTCAATATAGTTACAGTTATGTCGCTGTCTTCATTGCCGCCGTCACTGCCGCCGGGTGTTGCATTATTTTTTTTGCACGAAAAAATAGTCGTACGGACAGAGAACAATAAAATAAAATGCAGCTTTTTCATGATGATAATTTTTCCGGGATGCCTTTTATATTGTGATTATCCTGCCTTCTCTATATTTGAGCAGAAGTTATGAAAACTTTTCTGACCATGAGTATAATGCGTGCAAAACGGCTCTTATACCCTTCGGACTTTATATTATAACTTTCGTTGGCAACTGTACCAATCTTTTTTGCGTTGCACACTCCAGTATTTTTTTCAAATAATCTTTGTATAAACATGTATTAATAATTTATGTTTATAGCAACAGTATCAAAGGCATTAATTTGTTGCGGCAATGTTTGTCCGGTAGCTCCGGGAATTACTGTGTTTGTGCTGTCCAATATGTACCAGTTAAGAGAATCTGTGGTATTTCCATAGCATGCAATATTTATTGTTGTGTCTCCTGGAGTATTATTGAATAAGAATTCTGGTTCAGGATAATAGTAAGGAAAGTCATCCAATGGAATCTGATCTCCCCCAATTATCACAGAAAGTTTTGATTTATCAGGATAAGCATTTACTTTTTTTTTGCATGCAGTTCTATCCATGCCTGCGGTACGAGGTGAATATAAGTACAATTGTTTTCGGTTACAGCGAAATATTTCGAGGCAGTAACATAGATGCGATCAACTTTCGCTTTTCTGTCAAATTGATATTCGCCATTCTTATCTGTAGTCAATACATCAACTATTGCATAATCGAGACAGCCGAATATATCCGGATGTGTACATTTGTTAAGGGTTACGCTGGCTCCTGCAATTGGCTTTTCTGTTTTATACTCCAGCACTTTAAGTGTAACGGGATCAACAGAAGATTGTCCACCGGACTTTTTGCAATTTGTTGTAACGAAAGAAAATGCAATTATAACTATAAGCCATAAAATGTATTTCCTGTTGCCCATGATTTAATAATTTAAAGAAAAAATACTTACTATAAACTGTTTATTCAATACCCGTTTAACAGGAATTGCTTTTGGGTTGATAATTTTCTTTTTTAAATTGATGGTTGATAAAACCAACAGTAACAGTTGTTAAGTGAAATGAATTTATTATTAAACCATAATGATGGTTTGCTGGCAGGCATTATGAAATAGGGAAAAGAATTTTTATATTTAGAGAATGAAGGCCTGTGTATATAAAAGGTTTCTTTTTTCTATATCCAAAAAAATATTGCTGATCGTTTTTATTTTCAGTGTCTATGCATTAATGCCCAACAAAGCAAAATTGAGAGTTTAAAAAAATGTTATAACTCAACTAAAGAGAATTATTCCTATTACCGTTGCAACTATAATCACTCACATTAATTTTTTGCTTTGATAACAAATAATAAACTTCCGTTAATCTGATTTTTTCAACCGCGGAAGTTTATTTATTTGACGCTACATCTTTATAAATTTCTTCACAACATTTTCTTTGATGTTAGCAGAAATTATTTTTAAGAAATAAGTGCCTGCAGGCAGATTTGAAATATTAATCTGACTTAATGCTCCACTGGGTATTACTATATTATTAATTAGTAGTTTGCCGTTAACATCTGTTATAACCAGTGACATTTTACTATTAAGTGACGATGCAATTTTTACATTTAATGTATTGCTGGCCGGATCGGGATATATACTTGTTAGAACTGATTTATCATTATTATTAATTATTGGTTTTCCTATTGACAAATCTTCACGTTGAAGGTCAAAGTCATAAACATTACCTACCCACATTTCAGCCCCAGTGGAGGCTGGTGCCGTCAGAAGTTCCGTCTGATGTCCATAAAGTACCGTTGTTCAAAAAATATAACTGACCATTCAAATTTGTCAAATCATTTACACCGTAACTGCCATCAATACCCGGGGTTATATCTTTCACCAATTGCGTGCCATGGGCAGTGCCATCAGATTTCCAGACCTCATAACCATGAATGTTTTCATAAGCAGTAAAATATATTAAAGATCCGGCACTCGTCAGGATGGAAGGAAATGATGAATTATAATCTCCAGGATAAATGTCTTTAACTAATTTGGTTCCCCGTTCAGTTCCATCAGTGGCCCAAAGCTCGAAACCTGCCATTGTATTAAGATCATCCCCTGTAAAAAACAATTTGCCATTTGCCTGTGCAAACGGGATCCAGGAAGCAACATTTACAGTATTAACAATCTTTGTTCCGTTGACACTACCATCCGATACCCACAGATCATTATTATAAGAAGTATCATAAGCAGTGAAATAAAGTTTGTTTTTAAATGCATAAAAATCCTGGGGGAAACTACCTCCCGATAAAGGAACAAATTTAGTACCTGCTGATGTGCCATCTGTTTCCCAAAGTCCATAGCCATTAATGTAGTCGAAATTTGTAAAAAACAACGTCTTGCCAACCGGAGTTAAAATGGGGTAATAATAATTACTGATATCGGTTTTGATGGCATAAGTTCCTGCGCTTGTTCCATCAGTGCGCCAGAGTTCATATCCATAAGTTGAAAAATTGAATACCAGCAGATATAATAAGTTATCCGTTGAAATTTTAGATACCACATAACCGAATTGATTTATTAAAGTTTCCAATGCCGGAACACATAACATGGATGTCCCTTTTTCGGTACCATCTGTTTTCCAGAAACGGCTCACTAAAAATACATCGTCACTATAGTGAGCAACCGGGTCATCAATATTTGCAAAGAAATAAGTTGCATTTTTTAAATTCCCCGGAAGATAAGGCCTGGAATCAAACGAGCCTTTATAGATATCTTTTATTACGTGAGTTCCCGATTCTGTACCATCGGTTATTCTCATTTCATTCCCATACTCAGGGTCATAGGCACTAAAGATCAAACTTTTATTATCCGGAGCAGGCGTAAGCCAACCAGGATTAGATGAAGCAGAGCTTGACTGGTTGATATTTTTAACCAGCTTTGTGCCGGTTGCAGTTCCATCAGTAGTCCATAATTCAAGGCCTGTCTTTCCATCATAAGCTTCGAAAAGAGTGATATTATTTTTCAGATAGGAAATGTTTGTAACAGCCGCACTATATATTCCCGGGTTAATTTCTTTTACTATAGTTGTTCCATTACCGGTGCCATCACTTTTCCATAATTCATACCCATGAATATCATCATAAAAAGAAAAAAACAAGATGCCATTTGCATTTTCAAAATGCTTATACAAATAAACATTATGGCCTCCGGGGTTAATATCTTTTACCTGCATAGTTCCGGCAGAAGTTCCATCTGATTTCCAAAGTGCCTGGTCTGTTCCATTAAAAACTGTAAAAAATAAAGTACCATTTACATTGGTGATATTATACAGGTTGTAGCAATATGTACCGGGATTTATATCCTTAACAATTTCAACATTGTTGGTAGAGTTGGAAGCATCATATTTGCATAACTCTGTACCATCTCCATCCGAACTGTATCCGGTAAAATAAATACTGTTGTCTTTAATTGTAAAACGCATAACAGTATTATTATCCAAATGAATGTTATTGTTATTATTTACTACATAGGTACCGGCGTCTGTCCCGTCAGATTGCCACAACATAGTTCCATCAACGCCATTAGCAGAAAAATAAAGCAATCCGTTAAATGCAGTTAAGTAAGTAGGATTGCTGTTCCCGTAAGGATTAATGGTATTTATCATTTGCGTATTGATGCCATCCGATGTGTACAACTCATTGTCATACCCATAATTCGCTAAAGAAAAAAATACACGCCCATTAACATTTGTAATCTGTCTTCCCTGTGAAGCGTAATTAAACTCTGGTGTATAGAAATCTGAAACCAACATAGTGCCATTTGCCGTACCATCTGATTTCCATAATTGAGAAGCAGTCACCGGATAATACCCATAATAGTTTACATCGGTAAAAAAATATAACACACCATTGATGTCGGTTAAATAGGTTGGATTATAAGATCCATAAATCCCTAAATCAGTTACTGGTTGGGTTCCTTGTTCTGTTCCGTCAGTCACCCAAATTTCCTGGACATTCGTTTCGTTGGTAGCGCTGAAGAAAATTTTGCCCCCTGAAATGGTAATGTCCCGCACGTTAGATGAAGCAATTCCTGGATTTATATCTTTTATTAAAAAGGTTCCAGCGGTTGTGCCGTCACTTCTCCATAACTCAGCGCCATGTATGCCATCATTCGCAGAAAAATAGGAAATACCGTTAAATACTGCATAATAGGTATCTATGCGGCCCCAGTCATAACCATCGAATATTGTATTATTGGTGGGGTTTGCATCTTTTGAATTATTGATATCAAGCACATGAAAGTTTTGTGCCTGTACCGTAATGCTTATACATGCTAATAAAAGTATGTAAAGCTGTTTGTGTAATTGTTTCATAATTTAATGTTTTATCGCTGGTGTTGAAATAGTGTTTGTTCTCAGCTGTCTCATTTCATCATTGGTCAATGAAGGCGCTAACCTTTTTTTGATTTTTTCTATTGATAGTAATGCGGCATTTTCTGCAAATTCTTTTTTTGAAAAACCATCTGTCGGGAAATGCTGATCATTCGCAGTATGCAAATTTTGCTGAACTGACTGTTGGGTTACAGCTATATTATTTGGAGGTACCATAGCAGCAGGCTGATGAAATACTCCTTTGCCATTTTGAAAAATATCGTACCCGAACATTTTGTTAGGCGCCTGAAATACTTTGTAAGTATAATCGGTTGCCGGTTGCCCGTTATGTATTTGCAGCATGGCCTGATCTGCAGGTTTAGCCTGAGGTTGCTGAGCCATTATATTTTGAGTTGCAGCCAGGCACAACTGCATTATGCACATACATAGAAAGTTGGTTTTTGTTTTCATAAATTTAATTTTTGTGATGTAAGATTTATTTTAGAATGAATAAATTGAGGCTCATTTTGTTGATAAAATGCGGCAGTTGGCCCTTGGCTGCCATCGCACCAATTGAAAAAATTATTAGTGAAAATATCTTTTTCATAAAAAAGTTTTTGACTGATAGTTTTGATCTTGACAAGACAAACAAAGCAGCGCTAAAACCTGATTGCTAATTGATAAATCCCACTCCATTCTGTATTGTAGCGGATTATCTTTTTATTGTAAATGGTTTTATGAAAGGAAATTGGTACTTAAGAAAATTGATGCGTAAATAGAAGTCAATAATGGTTTATCCGTAAAGAACATTATAACCGTTATTGAAAATCCGTAATTTATTTTCTGTCACCTGAAACTAACACCAGGATTCAGAGTGATAATTGTCTTTTTTATTATTACCTACTCGTATCACTTTCTTCTACTAAAACTAAAGAACACATTATTGCATCGGAAACCGGACTTTGCAATTGTCGTTTTTGGATTGATAATTATTAGTAACGGATCAACATGAAGCAGAATTAACAAAAAGAGAATTCAATATTGTGCTGCGTAATAGTTATTGGTGTAACTGTATCAGTTATGAATGCAAATGCATCAACCGCCAAACAGGGGTTATGAATTAATAGAGCAAGTTTGTAATTTCAATCTGCATGAATTATAAATGCATACAGGCGATTTGCCGTACGGGATAATTAAATAGTAAAAAGAATTCTTAAATTAGGAAGATGAAAGTCGGCATGTTTAAAAATTTTATCTCTGTAACACGCAAGATAATGTTGCTGATAATTTTTATTTTCAATGCCCTCTCTGTTCATGCCCAGCAACGCAAAATTGATAGTCTAAAAAACTTAATATCGAACACCAAAAAAGATACGGCTAAAATTGACTTGTATGAAAAATTAGGCGATGCATACCGTAATGAAAAAAAACTTGACTCTTCTATTTTATCTTATCAAAAAGCGTTGGAATTAAATGAGAAATATAACTATTCAATTCAACAGCAATGCTGGGATATCGGAACTATCGATTTCATATTATATGAAATGGGCAATTATTCAGAATCTTTAAAATATGCATCCCAAGAGTTGGCATTGAGTGAGCAATTAAATGATACATTTCAAAAGGGTTTTTCTCATTTGGTATTTGGACACGACTTCAAGGAATTAGATGAATACCGTCAATCACTTAATCACTATTTTAAAGCAAAAGAATTTTTTAAAATATACTGGTTGTCGAGAAATAAACCGGAAGACAATACATACACCCTCCTGTGTATAAGCGAAACATACTTAAAAATGAATAGGCTGGATTCTGCGCTGATATATGTACGGCAGGCATATAAAATAGCTGTTGCCAATGCGGATGGCGGTTCGATTCTTCTTTCCACACGCATATTCGGCGACATTTATTTTGCGAAGGGTGATGATGAAACAGCTTTTAATTATTATAGACAATATATTCCAGATTATGTGAAATACAAAGGGAACAATAGAGATATGGGGTTTGTATTTAACAACATGGCAAAGATTTTTCAAAAAAGAAATCAAAATGACTCTGCTATTTTTTATGCTAAAAAAGCACTTACAAATGCTAAAGAACACCATGATCAGGAAAATATATATAATGCCGCAACTGCGTTATCAGATCTTTATGCAAAGCAGGATGAATATAAAAAAATGGCAGATCAAAAAAACAATTCAAACAGTACTAGTGCATCAGGTAATAAAATCGATAGAACTGAAATAGATTATTTAAAAAAATTAATATCAAACACCAAAGCAGATACGGCAAAAATAATTTTATTAGAACAATTGGGGCAGGCGTATCGTGATGAAAAAAAACTTGATTCAAGTATCCTGACTTATAAGCAAGCCCTGGAGTTGAATAAAAAAATTAATTACTCTTTGTTAGGACAACGCTGGGAACTGGCGTGTATAGATTATATGTTTTATGTAACCGGTAATTATGCTCAATCATTAGTATATGCATTACAGGAATTGGAACTAACTGAAAAAATGAACGATAAGTTTCATTTAGGTTATGTGCATTTGGTGTTTGGTCATGATTATAAAGGATTGGGTGAATACAGGAAATCTCTCGAACATTATTTCAAGGCAAAACAATTTTTTACAATTTATAAACAACCAAACAGTGATTCTCAAATAAATACATACACAAACCTGTGCATAAGCGAAGTGTATTTAAAAATAAGCCATCCAGATTCTGCTTTACTATTTACGCAGCAAGCGTACAGATCAGCTCTTGCTGATTCAATCCACACTATGCAGCAGGGTAATAGTGCGGTAACAAATTATATTCTTTATTCTATCCGAACATTCGGAGATATATACCAGGCAAAGGGAGATTATCAAACAGCATTAAATTATTACAGGCAATATATCACGGGATTTATAAAGTATAAAGAGAACAATAGAGATTTAGGATTTGTCTTTAATAATATGTCGAAGATTTTTCAAAAAAGAGGTGAAACTGATTCGGCTATTTTTTATGCAAAGAAAGCATTAAGCAATGCGAAGGAATATCATGATGAGCAAAACATATATGATGCCGCAACTGCACTCTATAATTTTTACAAAGACAACGATGATTACAAAACAGTACCGGATATGAAAGGGAATTTCGACAACATTGACAAATTAAATAAAAATAGAAATAGATACAACAACAATGTTGACAGATTCAAAATAGATAGTTTAAAAAATGAATTAGCATTGGCAAAAACAGATTCTGCAAAACTCGAAATAATAAGACAGATAGGACAACAGTATAGAGATGCTGCAAAATTGGACTCGAGTATCCAAATTTACCAACAGGCATTAGAATTTGTTCAAAAAAGTAAACTCCCCATTATATATGAAATATGGCAATTAACCACGTTAGGTTATCTGAATATGATTACTGGTAATTATTCTGAAGCGATGAAATATTCTACCAGAGGATTACAATTAAGTGAGCAGACAAACAATAATGGACAAATGGCTGCTTCGCTTAATAACATTGCAGATGATTATGCGGGGATGGGAGATCTTAGAAGAGCACTTGAATATTATTTTAAAGCAAAAAAAGTTTACGAAAGATATGAATCAGGACATATGGCGATCCAGGATATTGCTGAAACTTATTTAAAGATGCACATGCTTGATTCAGCTTTGTATTATAATAAGATAGCTTACCACATAGCAGATACGGGGCATAACCAGCAATACATGATAGATTTCGCCGTAAGAGTATTCGCAAGTATATATGCTGAAAAAGGGGAAGATGAGTTAGCACTGAAATATTACCGGCAGTTTGTTACTGATTTCTATAAATATAATTTGAATAACAGGGAAATTGATCGTATCTACCTTGGTATTGCAAAACTTTATCAGAAAAAAAATGAGATTGATTCATCCATTTTTTATGCAGAGAAAGCATTAGCTGCTGCTAAAATTTATAATGACGAGGAACACATTTTCAACACTTCGGAATTACTTTACAATTTGCATGACAGCCTGCACAATGAATCTGAAGCGTTCAGGTACTTTAAAACAGCGGCAGCAGCAAAAGACAGTATGGCAAGCATAGAAAAAATAAGACAGATCCAAAATCTTGCCTACCAGGAACAGGTCCGTGAAAAAGAAAAAGAAGAAGCAGATGCCAAAGAAGCAGCCAGAACAAGACTTATCATCACCATTGCTGCAATAGTTGTTCTGATCCTCAGTTTTCTTTTATGGAATCGCATCAGGCAATTGAGATTAAAACATAAAATGATACTCGAACAAAAGGAATCGGAAAAGTTGAAAGCGATTGATAGAATGAAAGAGAAGTTTTTTTCAAACATTACACATGAATTAAGAACACCATTATCTCTTATCATGTCGCCTGCTGAATTTTATCTTGAACATCCCGAAGAACTGAATGATACCAACAAATTTTTAAAAAGTATTTATAAGAACTCGGGTTACCTGCTTAATTTAATAAACCAACTGCTTGATATTTCAAAACTCGATGCAGGCAAAATGAGTATTGCGCTGTCAAAAGGAGAGTTTGGTAATTATATAGACGACCTCGTAAAAACATTTAAAGATGAAGCAATAAAAAAACAGATAGCACTGCATTTTGAAAATGATCTTACAGGTGCATATTTATTTGATGAAGAACATTGGAAAAAAATAATCAACAACCTGCTTGGCAATGCATTAAAATTCACTCCTGCAAATGGGAATATTTTTGTAAGTGTAAATAAAATATCGGGAGCTACTGAATCAGCAACCATTCAACTTGTTGTAGAAGATACGGGAATTGGAATTGATGAAGACCAGGTTCCATTTATTACTGACAGGTTTTACCAGGCAGATAATAAACTTTCCAGGAAATATGAAGGAGCAGGAATTGGTTTGTCTTTGGTTAATGAACTGGTGAGGCTTATGGATGGAAAGCTTGAAATAAAAAGCGAGAAAGGCAAAGGCTCGGTACTTACAATCACTGCAACACTTTTATCCGCAAAAGGAAAAGAAGGTTACCCGGAAATTATACCTATTGTAAAAGTTTCCCAACTTTCAGATATCAATACAGGTGTTATAGCAACTCCCACAGAGCGAGGAAAGAATGTTCCCCTCATCCTTGTTACTGAAGACAATAAGGAGTTAAGAGATTTTTTGAAAGATAGTATTGAACCATTGTACAAAGTAATTACTGCATCTGATGGTAAGGAAGGATTTGAAATGGCATTGACACAAATCCCTGATATGATTATATCGGATGTAATGATGCCTGTTATGGATGGTTTTGAATTTTGTGATAAAATAAAATCCACTCATGCCACTTCGCATATACCTTTTATAATTTTATCTGCAAAAACCACTTATGAAAGCAGGATCGAAGGCCTGCAAAAAGGTGCGGATGATTATTTCACAAAGCCTTTTAGTGTAGATGAATTGAGAACAAAAATAAAGAACATATTAAGCAGGCAGGAACAATTAAGAAAGCATTACTTCGAACAACTAACATCTGCAAAACCGTTGCCCGCCTTCACAGACGTGCAGGATGAATTTCTTAAGGCGACTTACAGAATCATTGAAGAGAATATTGATAATTCTCAATTAAGCCTGGAATTTCTTGCCGGGAAAATGGCTTTAAAGGAAGATGTTTTGAATAGAAAATTTTCATCCGTTATAGGGTTATCGGCAAATGAATTGATACGACAATTCAGAATTAAAAAAACAGAGATGGAGCATCAAATGCTCGAACTCGAAGCGAACGCACTTCGTGCACAAATGAACCCGCATTTTATTTTCAACTGCATGAATTCTATCAAATCATTGATACAACAAAAAGAAGAAGATAAAGCAATAAATTATCTCACTACTTTTTCAAAACTCATTCGTACCATTTTCCAAAATTCTGATAAAAGGGAAATCAATTTATTTGAAGAACTTGAAACCTGTAAATTATATACACAACTCGAGAGTATGCGTTTTGGAAAAAAATTTAATTACCATTTCAATATAGATGAAACAATTGATTTAAAATCTATGCAGGTACCCGCACTTATAGTGCAGCCATTTATTGAAAACGCTATCTGGCATGGTATTATGCCAAAAGAAGAAGGAGGGACACTCACCGTTGCCATCTCAAAAAAAGAAGATACTATTTCCTGTATCATTGATGATGATGGAATAGGGAGAGAAATGTCGAAACAAAATAAATTCAAAGGTGAATCTTCTGCACATCAATCAAAAGGCGTGCATTTAACACAAAGCCGTCTTGACCTGGATAATATATTAAACCAAAGAAACGGTTCTGTTGAAATAATTGACAAGAAAGATGCTGAAGGTAAACCTGCCGGAACAAAAATTGTTTTGACCTTTATAGAATTCTAACCTCAATTTTTTTGAGAGATTTTTTACATGGCTGAAAGATTACTGGGTTTCTAAAAATCTTTTATACTTGATGATAACAGCGAGCAAAGACTGCAGCAATTTTCATAAACAATAATTTAATTGACTCACAAAGCAAATCATTAACGGATTGAACAGTAAAAAGTCAAAATCTCAACACCAGGCTCATTTCAGGCAAAGGCACTTTTACAATGCTGTTTTTTTGAACCTCCGGTATAAAATCATTTTTAAAAGTTATTGACAGGGCCTTGTGTTTATTCTTTGAAGCACTGATAAAAAATGGAATGCTGCCTAACATGGATGCGACACCAGTTATTGCGAGAACACTTGCACCAGTGCCGTTATGAGTGGGCTGGGGATCAGGATTAAAAATATTTCCAAGCCCGGTGTTCAAATCATTTAGAGCAAGAACAGTTCCAACGGTGGTAAGTGCAAGGCCGCCACCTAAGAGCACCCAGGCAGTTGTTTTTTGGTTTTTACTTTTTTTAAGATAATCGGTTTTAATTGAAGAATCGGGTGCCTGTAAAGACTGACTAAACAGGGTAACGGTTACTATCAGGAGTAAACAAAAGCAAATAATCTTTTTCATAAATAAATTTTATACCAATCAGGAAATATGTATCCAAGTTAATTCAATGAAATCTTATTATCAATCTGATAATTGAATAGTTTTATTTGACAACTTAACTATGTTGTCTGTAACTTTTTTTTAGTTAGCTGATTAAACGTTATAAAAGCAGAAGTGCACTGAAGATTAAAGCCATCTTAAACAAGTATGCGATTAGACGGGTAATGTTACAAATGCAAGGTCTATTTAAAAAAACAGCTATTATTTTAGGTCACCAAATTCACATGAGTTCAGTAACTGCTGAATCTTAAATTTTATTTCTTCTTTCGTATGCAATTCTTCAGGTAAGCCTCTTTCAGAAAAATAGATGGAGTAATAATCTCCTTTGCCTGTTGTCAAATCTTTTTTATACAACAATGTGCTATACTGCCTTAGTTCAAGAACAGGCGAGCTGCCATTTATTTCTACATTAGTTTTGGTATCGGTTGTTACAAAGTAAACAGTGGATATATAATCTGCGGTTGAAGTAAGAGAATCTTTTGTAATTTCCTGCAGTGTTTCAGATTTCTTGAATCCTCTTTTCAGGTTATTAATTTGTTTGTTTGCAAACTTTTCAAAGTCTTCTTTATTTGCAAGATTTATTTTTCCACCATACACTCCATCCAATTCTGAGAAAGTTGAGGAAACCATTTTATTATAGTAGGTGAACTTAAATCCGTCAAGCACGTTTACAAAATAATGTCTCGTTGATAAAGGCAATGAAAACTGCATATGCTCATAACCGGTTTTAGGTGAAGAAGGCCAAATATAATGGCTGTTCCTGAATGGGTCAGGGTCATAAATATACAATGGAGGGAAATCTATTTTATTAAAAGCTTCTCCTCCTTCTTTTTCATCTAACTGAATAAGTTTTGTAAACCCTGTTTTACCACCAGGTTCTGTATTCATTTGTAAATAATATTTTTTACCGGGCTCCACATCTATAGTCAATGATGAAAGCTGTTCATTCTTCACCCATATTTTTATGTTGCCTGTTTTTGCGTATTTAATTACATAACGCATTGCATTATCCACCCGCACTATTAAAGCATCATCAAAATAAATTCCCATCCAGAATGTTTTAGCAATATCGTTACTGGGCCGCATTACATAAAAAGTGGCAAACTTAGTTATGTCCTGGTTGGCAGGTCCCGGCACTGATAAATATCCTGCGGAATCTGCGGAAGTTTTTTGTGCACGGGCAGTGAAACAAAATATTGCTGTGTTTGCAGAAAACGACAGCAAAAAGACGCAGGCTTTTAACAGGCTCATAAAATGGTTGTTTAAATGTTTATAAAAGATTCAAGGAAAGTATTTTTTGTGTTTTCTGCAATTTGTTTGCTGATTTACTGAACAGTTGCAGTTTTTGCAGAAAGTATATTTTATAAATACTTCTTTTGCGGTGTGTCATCTTGGGGGTGTATAGTTATAAATGTAATGATTATTATCTGCAAACACAGAAAGAAGTATGCACCCAACAAGCTCGCAGGTGGTTTCCCATTTATTTTTTATAACCACATTGCTATGCATATTTTGATAGTTTGATAAAACAAACCTGTTACTGGTATTTGGCAACCAGTAAGACATAAGCATGTGATAAGAAAATGGAGGAAGATCGCTTAAAGCCTTCTCTTGTATAACTAATGAGGCGGAGGAATCTTTTTTAATTGTTGTATCAGTTTGAGCGCTGGCATGCATATAAACAATTATGCAAAAGCAGCATGACAGTATGCATTTCATAATTACAGTTTTAATACTTTACCAAACTACAATGAAGCAATGCCTTTGGCAAGTGTAAATTGGCAGTTGATTCTTTTGAGCTGATAAGCAGTCCCTATTACTATATAAAACAAATGCCGTTAACCGTTTCAGCCGGTTATTAAGTCATTCAGCTTATCTGTTATAAAGTATGCGGGGATTCTGAAAACTGTTTTTACATTTATATGGAAAATAAGATTAGTACATGCGTCAATAGAGAAGCGTAATTCATAAATCTTTTCTTTAACGAATATCAAAATGATCAAAGCAATTGTTATAGATGATGAACAGCACTGCATTGACGTGTTGGCGGCAGACCTGTCAAAGCATTGTGGAAATGTGGAATTATCTGCTAAATGTAAGTCTGCTAAAGAAGGAATTCTGGCCATAAAAAAGTACAAGCCGCAACTCATTTTCCTTGACGTGGAAATGCCGTGGATGAATGGCTTTGAAATGCTGGAGATGCTTGACCACATTGACTTCTGCATCATCTTTACCACAGCGTACGACAAGTTTGCCGCAAGAGCATTTCGTATCAGTGCTGTTGATTATCTTTTAAAACCAATTGATGCATCAGATTTAAAAGTCGCTGTTCGTAAAGCAGAAGAAAAAATATTTTCCTCTGCCGGTGCAGTAAATATTCAGAACTTATTGCATAATATCAGGCAGCCGGCACAGCAGCAAAAAATCGCATTACCTAATCGTGATGGATATGAGTTTGCGCAGGTTAATTCTATTCTATATTGCACAGCCGAAGGAGCATATACCAAAGTAATTTT
>WNFZ01001426.1_pt1 | contig 32318 bp, 21 predicted proteins | sample 5400081 | NCBI WGS metagenome assembly WNFZ01 (sample SAMN13153365, study PRJNA577476) | soil metagenome | isolation source: 80 cm soil or saprolite under grassland replicate 1 | place: USA:California | collected 2016-06-15 | reverse complement strand
GGTGGGTGTCGCGGGGATTTCGCGACAGCGTGAGAAGGCGCCACGATCTTCGAAGCCGGTGTGATGCTTCTTCCCGAGCTCCCGGCGCGCGGTGTCAGGGTCGAAGCGCTGCGGATGCTCACCGACATGGCGCGGACCGAGAAGCGGCTGCGCGAGCTTCGCGGGTTACCGCGGTCACGAACCACGCGGGGAACGCGATCTGCCGCAGGCTGGGCTTCGAGCTGGTCGGGGAGTGCGACCTGGACTACGAGGGCAGGCCCTTGCGGTGCAACCATTGGATCTTCCACCTCGCCGCACACCAGCGGCTGCCCCGCTCAGCCGCTGTGCAGCACCGGCTGAGCGCCGTTTCCGCTACCCGCCAGCCAGCTCAGTGTCTCGAGCAGTGTGTCGATCTGGTCGCCGGTGTTGGCGGCGGTCACCTGGACGCGGAACCCGATCTGGTCGCGAGGTACTCCGGGATACGGCGTAAGAGTGACGTTGACGCCGCGCTCGTGCAGCGTTCGGCCGACCGGGTGCAGGTCGTCCGGGTCTGTGAGAGGGATAGCCATGAGCCAAACCAATGGCTCGCCCACAGCCACGCGCAGGAAGCCGCGATCCAGGCCGCCGTCCGCTACAGCGGCCGGCTGGTCGAACGCAAAGGCATCCGGGAGCTACTCGCCGCCCTCCCACAGGTGCTGCGCGTAGCCCCCGCAGCGTCGTCGTGGTGGCCGACGCCCACCCGGAGTACCGGGCTGGCAACTTCAACAGCAGTGGCTTCCCGCCGAACTCGCCCCATACCGCCACCGCGTCCACTTCACCGGCTGGCTGACCCCTGATCAGGTTGCGGCAGGTACCGCCGAGCCGATGTGCTCGTCGTGCCAAGCCGCTATGAACCCTTCGGCATGGTCGTCCTCGAAGGCATGCTCTATGGGCTGCCCATCCTCGCGGCCGCGGTCCGCTGCACGGCGAGAGCGCGAACCGCTTCGATGTCACCACCCGTACCAAACAAGAGTACTTCGCGTTCGGGCTCGGGGTTCACAACTGCGTCGCGGCGCCGCTGGCGCGCATCGAGGTGCGTACCGCCCTGCCCGCGCTCTTCGAGCGCTTCCCGGACATCGCCCTCGCCGTCCCGCCGGAGCGACAGGTCGACCGCTTCTATCCACAGTGGACGGCGGCTCGTGGTGGCGGCTGACGCCGCGCGCAGATCGGCCGGCCGTTCGCGGGGGGAACATCGCTAGGCTGACCTCGCGAGAGTGGGAGGTACTGGTCTTGACCGACGCAGTTGCCCGGCTGCTGCGGCGCCACCGGCAGCGGCTGCGACTGACGCAGGAGGAACTCGCCGGACTTGCCGGGATCAGCGCTCGGACGATCGGCGAGATGGAACGCAACCGCGGGCGTGGTCCGCGACCGGACACGGTCGAGCGGCTCGCCACCGCGTTACGGCTCAGCGGCGTCGACCGGGAGGAGTTCGTTCGTGCCGGCCGCGAACTGTTCTGGGCCAACCGTGCCGGACGCCGGGAGCCGCACGGCGCGTCGGACCCGGCGGTCCGCACGGATCCGGTGCCGGCACAACTGCCCGCCGACGTTCCGGCCTTCGCCGGCAGGCTGCGCCAGCTGCGCGAACTGGGTACCCTCGCTCGACGGACGATCGCGGTGATCACGGGACCGCCGGGAGTCGGCAAGACGGCGTTGGCCGTACATTTCGCTCACCGGGTGACCGACCGTTTCCCCGATGGACAGATCTATGTGGACCTCCGGGGATACCACCCCGGCGGCCGGATCACGGATCCGGTGGAGGCCGTTCGCCGCGTTCTCGACGCCTTCGCCGTACCGCCGGCGCGCATACCGACCGGGGTGGAGGCGCAACTCGACCTGTACCGCAGCGTGTTGGCTGGCAGACGGGTCCTTCTCGTACTGGACAACGCGCGGGATGCCGAGCAGGCGAGATCCCTGCTCCCGGGTTCGCCGTCCTGCCTGACGATCGTTACCAGCCGCCAGCAGCTCTCCAGTCTGGTGGTGGTCGAGGGCGCGCACCCGATATCTCTGGTCCCGCTTACGGCCTCGGAGTCGCGCGGCATGCTGGCTCACCGGCTCGGCGAGGAACGCGTCACCGCAGACCCCGCCGCCGTCGATACGATTGTGGGGCGGTGCGCCGGCCTGCCGTTGGCGCTTGCGATCACGGCGGGCCGCGCCGCCCTCCGCCCACAGGACTCGTTGGCGGCCCTCGCCGGGAGCCTGCGCAGCGAACTCGAGGACTTCGCGGGTACCGATCCCGTCATCGATCTGCGCTCGGTCTTCTCCTGGTCCTTCGAGGCGGTCTCGGCGCCCGCGCGAAGGCTGTTCCGGCTCCTGGGCCTCCACCCAGGACCCGAGGTCGGTACCGCCGCGGCCGCGAGCCTGGCAGGGCGGCCGCCGAGCGCCGTCGAGCCGCTCCTTCGCGAGCTGACGGAGGCCAATCTCATTGCTGAGCCGGTACGAGATCGCTTCGTACTGCACGACCTGTTGCACAGCTACGCCGCCGAGCTCGCGGACACCGCCGACAACGGCGCCGCGACGATGCGCCTGTACGACCATTACCTGCACACCGCGTGGCGCGCGGCGACCCTCATCAACCCGGGGCGCGATCCCATCCGGCTGGATAAGCCGCATCGAGCCGTGACCCTTGACGAACTCTCCGATGGCCCGCAGGCGGTGGCCTGGCTCACAAGGGAACATCGCGCGCTGCTGGCGGTGGTAGCGCAGTCGGCCGAGCGAAAGTCGCACCGGCACACGTGGCAGCTCGCCTGGTGTCTCTCGGACTACTTCCTTCACCAGGGACATTTCCACGACAGCGTTGTCACGCAGCGCGCCGCCCTGCAAGCCCTCGCGCAGCTTGGCGACGAGGCCGGGCAGGCGCGAATCCATCGTGTGCTCGCCCGTACCTACATCAGCAGGGCCGCGAATGATATCGGGGAGTCGCACCTCAAGCAGGCCGTTGAGCTGTCGCTCGCGGCGGGGGATCAGCGGGGCCAGGCCCATTCACACAGCAGCCTGGGATGGCTGTACGGCCTGCAAGGTCGCCACAATGAGGAGCTTGACGAGGCCGAAGCCGCGGCCCGGTTGTTCCGCGCCACGAACTTTGCGATCGGAGAGGCGGACGCGCTCAACTCTGTGGGCTGGTCGCTGGCCATGCTCGGCCGGTACGACGAAGCACTCGCGCCCTGCGAGCAGGCCCTGGCGGTGCAGCAGCAGCAGGGCAACCAGACCGGCGAGGCTGCAGCCTGGGACAGCCTCGGATACATCCACAGCCACCAGGGGGATCACGGCCGGGCGATCGCGGCGTACCAGCGAGCGGTCGCAATCTTCGAGCAGATGGGTGACCGCCTGAACGTGGCCGATACCTTGATCAGCCTCGGCAACGCACACACCGCGACCGGTGCCGGTGCTGGTGCTGCGACGGCCGCGTGGGAGCGGGCGCTCGGCATCCTCGAGGAACTGGGACACCCCGACGCGCAACGGGTACGCGAGAAACTCGAGAAGCGTGCGGGAACGGACCCCTGAGGGCGGCTCAGTCATCGTTGGGATCGATCACCGTCCGGGACGGACCTCCTTGGACGCCCCATCCGACATTGACACCAACTGACCCGCCAAACCACGTGTCGCCGGACGTTGTCTGTCCCCCCGAGACGCACCCTGCGCCGGCGCACACCTGCCACGACGTCGGCACCTGTTGATCGGATGGGACGGACGTGTAGCCGACGGACGCGCCCAGGCCGAGGCCAGCTCCACCGACACTCAAGCTCGGCCCAGCCGATGTGACACCGACCGTCAGACAGACAACCAGACACACCGAGAACTGGATGTTCAGCAGGTCCAGCAAACCCGCTCTCTTCGCCGCCCGTTGCGGATATGGCGAGGGTTCTGGAATTGGCACGATCGAGTAACTGCACGTCTTGCCGTGACAGCTGCGTCTCAGACCATTCATTTCGAGCATTTGAGGGTCATTGCATTCCCAAGCGTCCATGCCCTCAGCCGTGCCGCTGCTGCACGTGGCGTACTCCTCGGCTTGTTTCTGCAACGTCCGGTCGTAGATGTTCCACGCGGCCGTACAGGTGTCGCGCTGCTCCCAGGCCGCGCATCGATCTCGGGTCTTCCGCAGAGTCGTCTTCGGAGGAGGGACATAACATGGGTCGCCCCGCAGGGGCAACCTGCCGAGGCAATCCCAACCGCTCCGCGGGGGCTGCTGGACCACCGGCCTGAACAGCTGGTCGTAGCCGTGCCTGTGCTCGCACGCGGTGACCGAGGAGCGCGCGCATCCGCCGCCGCCTCCACCGCCGCGGCCGGAGCCCGTGCCTGACCCGCCATGCGAGGGTGGACGATGAGGCGGAGCGGCGTTCGAGGCACCCCCGCCTCCGCCGCATTCGCGGTCTTCGGTCGTGTCGCCGCAGATCAGCTTCATGCCGCTCGGGTCGCTGGACGTGACCGGGCTGTTGTTGGCATACGCGTACCCATGCAGCTGTTGTGGGTCGGCGAGGTCCATGAGCGGGTCGACGGAGAGGAACCGGCCCAGTGCCGCGTCGTACTGGCGGGCGCCCACGGTGGTCAGGCCGGTGGGGTCGTTGTCGCCGCCGACGAAGCCCTTCTGGTTGGGCCAGCTGGGCACGGTGTCACGGGCGCCGCCGAAGGGCAGCTGCCGCCGGACGGTGACCGCCTGGGTCGCGGCGTTGACCGTGGTGTTCTGGGTGCCCTGGTGGTCGGAGTAGAGCCAGCTGAGCGCTGATGGGGTACGGCAGGCCACCACGCGGCCGCTGAACGTGTAGTACCGGGTGCCCGTGACGGTTCCGGCGGTGTCCCGGCGCAGCTCCTGGCCGGACAGGTACAGCGTGGTGCCGGCAGGATCGCGGCGCAGCCAGCGCACCCCGTCGGCGTCGTAGACGTTGGTCTCGATGGTGCTTCCGCCATACGCCACTGTGGACAGTCGGCCCTCGGCGTCCCAGCCGAGCGTCTGCGCGCTCGCATCCGGCGGGCAGGCGTTGCCCGCTGCGCCGCCGGGACGGCACGTCGTGTTGCCGGCGTTGTCATACCCGTAGCTGGTGATCACGTCGGGCTGGCCCGGTGCCGAGGTACGGACCTGGGTGACCGCGTGCGGGCGGACGACACCGGCACCGCCGACGGGCACGGAGTAGGTGCGGGTGGTATCGCCGGCCGCAGCGTGCGACACCTGCTGGGTACGGTTGCCCACCGGGTCGAAGACCCAGCTCAGCCAGTACGGTGCAGGCCCGCCGAGGTTGCCGATGACGGGGTCCGTGGCGCAGGCGATGCCGGCCTTGAGTGTCCACGCCGCGGTGAGCCGGCGCAGCAGGTCCTGCCGGAAGCACTGCCTGTCGGCCGAGCCCACCTGTGGGGTGTCGGTGATCGACGTGAGGTTTCCGGCCGAGTCGTAGGTGTAGCTGGTGTCGGCGACGGTACCCGTCGCGGTCTCGGGCCTGACGGTGGTACGGGTGATCCGGCGTGTGATCAGGTCGTAGTACGTAGCGTCCTCGACGTACACGCCGCCGGCCGTTTTGCGGGTGGTGATGGTGGGTTCACCGTAGGCCGTGTACTGCTGGGCGGCGACATAGTTGGCCACGCCGACGGCGGTCGTCTCCAGTTCGCCGGGCAGGCCGGTGACCGCGTCGTAGACCGCGGTCACCGTCTCGGACGCGAGGCCGCCGCCGGCGGGATAGAGGATGCTGGCCGGGCTGCCGTCGTATGGCGAGTAGCCGTAGCCGATCGACCACGTGCCGGCGAGCCCGGTCCCCTCCACTGCCGGTACGACGTAGTTGACGCTGGCCGGCTGGTCGCGGGTGGTGAAGCTGCCGACCTGCCACTTGTAGACGTTCGTCGAGCCGGCGGGCAGGTAGCGGTACGCCTCAGTGAGCTGGCCCTTCGCCCCCGAGGTGGAGCCGGTGTAGAGCGTGTCGTACTTCCACCTCGCCCGCAGCGGCCCGGTGGCCGAGTCGTCGCGCAGCTCGGTCCTGCGACCGAGCTGGTCGTAGACGTACCAGAGCACCTCGCCGCGGGCGTCGGTGGTCTTCTCCAGGTCGTTGATGTCGTTGTACTGGTTCGTCGTCCTGCCCTTGTCGGGATCGACGGACTCGTACTGGCGCCCCTTGATGTCGTACTGGTACGTCCACTCATTTCCGGCCGCATCGGCGACCTTCCGCAGGTGGTCCTTGCCGTCATAGGTGTACCGGGTCGACTGGTAGGGCCCGGCCACGCCCTGCGCCGTGGTGTGCTCGCGCAGCTCGACGGTGCGGCCCTGTGCGTCGATCACCGTCGTCGTCGGCGTACCCCCGGACGGCGGCGTCACCTTGGTGAGGTCGCTCTCGTAGCCGGTCGTGGTCCGCCACTGCTCGACCAGGTTGGTGACGCCGTCCGAGCCGAGGAAGATCTGGGCGGTCGGCCGGTTCGCGTTGTCGAACTGTGTCTTGCTGACCGCCGGTACCGACCATTCCGGCTCCCACCACAGCGTGCCGGACGCGGTACCCGGCTCGACGTGCGGGCTGTAGGTCGTATCGGCGCGGCCCAGCTTGTCGTAGACGGTGTCCGACACCACCCGGCCCCCGCCGACCCCGGCAGCCTGCCGCTGCCGCGGGCGCAGCAGCGAGTCGACGATCTGGTACGAGGTGAGGTATCCGCCACCGGCGTGCAGCACCCTCGACGTTGTATAGGGGTACGCGTCGCGGTTCGGCGCGAAGGTGTAGGTGTACTCCGCCGACGGGCTGGACTCGTGGCCGGTGTACGCCCAACCCACGTTCCAGACCCGCCAGACCCGGCCCATCGGATCGTAGGCGACGTCGGCGACACGGCCGTTCTGGTCGGTGGTTCTCGTGGTGGTGCCCCAGTACGGGTTGGACTCGGTCGTGGTCACCCAGTTGTACGGGGCCGGGCCGGTGGTGGTGACCTTCGTGACCGGCCCGCCGGTGGCCGGCGTGTATCCGGTCAGAGTGGTGTTGCCGCGGATGTCGGTCGACGAGGCCTCGCGGCCATACGCGTCGAAGGTGGCGCGCCCGGCCGTCTGCCAGACGGTACCGCCGGTCTGGCTCCAGTCCTTGAGGGTTTCCACTGCCGTCACCGAACCGTAGGTCGGCGCCGTGTCCGGGCTGGTGGCACCGTCGTAGTACCTGCGGGTGTCGGAGATGATGTGGTCGGTGCTCGTCGCGGCTGTGCCGCACGGCAGTGCCGTCGTGGTGGTTTGCTTCACCGTTGTCAGCAGGTTCTTGGCCAGGTTGCGGTTGTAGCTGTACACCGTGCACTTCTCGTCACCGGTGCGCCCGGTGTCACCGTCCTGCTGCGACGTGTCGACCGTGCCGTACGTGCCGGAGAACCAGGACTCGGTGCGCGTCGTCCGCCATCCCCTTGCGCCGTCCACGCCGAGCGCCGCGGCCTCGTACGTGACGCGCGTGTCGGTGAACCGGGCGGTCACCGTGTCGCCGTTGATGGTGCGGGACGCGGTCGGGAGGGACGCCCACGGTACGTTGACAGTCTTGGATACCGGCTTGGACTCGACACCGTTGTAGACGACCTGTTCCCGAACCATGCCGGCGAACTGGTCCTCGTCGAGGACCTGCTCCGAACCGATCGAGGCGGGGACGGTCACGGTACGGGTGCCGCCCGACGGCGAGAGCCGGTCCCCGTTCATGCCCCGCAGGTACGTCGTGGCGGTCAACGTCTGCTGACCCGCGACGTCCCCGACCCTGGTCTTCACGGTCGAGTATCCGCGGAACTGGTTCCAGGTCTTGCGGTCCGGCTTGGTGAGCCCGTCATCGTCGGCGTAATGCCACGCGGGTGAGCCGAGGTAGCAGTAGTACGTGAACCTGGGCGGCGCCTGGTGACCGTCGGCGAGCTGCACGTCCGACTCGGAGATCGAATCGACCCGGTAGGTGTGCCACCACTCGGTCCTCAGCGTGGTTCCCGACGGGTCGTCCGGGTCTGGGACCAGTACCGGATAGCAGCGCTTGGTGTTGGTCTCCGGAGCCGAGGGCAGGCTCGACGCGGTGCACTCCGGCTGCGAGTAGGTCACATCGAGCTTCGCGCCGGTCTCCGAGATGACGTAGTCGAGCCGCTGCCAGTTGTTCGTGGTGTTGGTGGCGGTCAGCACCCGGTTGGGCATGGACACCGGGGTGAACGTCACCGGCGGCATGGTCACGGTGCCGCCGACCAGACCGGCGTGCACGATCTTGTCCAGCCACAGGCCGGCGTGGTCGCTGCCGTCGCCGGGCGGCGGGAACGAGTGGCTGAACGTCCACGAGTCGACCGGCTGCCAGGCGGGCGTGGCCTTGGTGGTGTCCCAGACCTGTGTCGTGATCTTCGCCAGCCGGTTGGTCGACCAGAAGGTCGGCGCGTACCTTCCGGCGCAGGACGTGCCGGTACAGGCCTGGTCCCATGGGGTGTCCGGCCAGTTCGTCGCGTCGTGCGTGGCGCAGGAGTTGGTCACGCAGCGGTTGCCGCGGGTGAACAGCACCTGGGCGGTCGGCGTGACCGACCGGTCGGTGGCGCCGCGGTCCCAGGTGCCGTAGTCGATGCGGGTGAGCGTGCCGCCCCGGGTGTACCCCACCACGTCGGCGTCGGTGAGGTTGCGGGCGTAGTTGTTGGTCTGCCGCTCGTACCAGTACGAGATCGTGTTGCCGCGGACATCCATGACGTAGTCCAGGTTCCACCGCCACGCCTGGGCACAGAACGACGCGGTGAACGAGGTCTGGTGGCACGGCTCGCCCGCGTGGTTGCCGGCCACCGGGACCGTCCAGACCGAGCTTGTGGTCGCGGTCTGCCCCGGCAGGCTGTGCCGCCCGAAGAAGTACTGGGTCCCGTCCGCGGTGGTGACCTTCCAGTACTCGCCGTTGTCGTCCCCGTTCGACGCACCCGTCAGCTTCTCGATCTTCGAGGCATCCTCGGTGCGGGCGTGCCAGCCCGTGGCCGACTGGTAGACGAGCTCGGTCGCCCGGCCGTTCAACGACATGATGGCGTTGTCCGACCGCCAGCACAGGTCTCCGGTCCTGCGGCTGTTCGCCCCGCTCGTGGTGTCCTCGCTGCAAGCCACGTACCGCCGCTCGATGAACCCGGGCCAGTACTCGAAACCCTCACCTAGCCACGACGGCTGGTTGTTCGTCGCCTCGGAGCGTCCGTCCACACTCGACGACGAGTAGCTCAGGGCGAGCGAGGGCGCCGGGCCCGCGATCCCCGGCGGCTCGCGCATCGGATAGGACCACGAGAACCCGCCCGTGGATCCGCCCGACGACCAGGCGGCCGACGGCGACAGGGACGTGGCCGTGAAGTCACCACCGGTACCGGAGGGGCCGGCCGCCAGCGCCACGACCGTGCCGGTGGCCGCGGCAACGCTGACCTGTGCCCGGATCCGCCAGCGCGCACCCGTGCAACTGCCACAGGCGCAGCCGGGACGCCCATTCCGCGCCGTACGCCCAGCGGAAGCCGGAGTAGTCCACGGATACCTCCACCGCGCCGCCCCCGGCGGCCGTGGACAGCCGCAGCACGAGCCCCTCGCGCCAGCCGGATGGCACCGTCGCCCGGTCCATCAGCTCGACGTCCACAGTGGACAACTGCCGGCCGGCCGCCCCCTCGGAGGTCAGGGCAGGGGATTGTCGACGACCTGCGACTCATACACGATCTTGACCGCGGCATCGGTCATCGCGCCCTGGTACACATTGGCGTCGTCGATGGTGCCGGCCAGGTAGTTGCCCACGGAGCCCGAGCCGATCGACCGGCCGATGATGAGCGGGCCAGGAGCCTGCCACGGCTGCCACGCCGACGAAACCCCGGTGGCCGCCGCCAGGTCACCGTCGATGTACAGCCGCATCTGGCGCATGGGGACGTCCAGCACCCCGACCACGTGATGCCAGCTCTCCATGACGTCCGGAGCCGGGGCGACGGCGTACGACGCGCCGGTGTCGTCCGCGGTGGGACTGGCCCGCATCTTGAACTTCCACAGGCCGCCGTTCTCCGGCGCGTAGTACAGGTAGAAGCCGCTGTTGGACGATGAGTCCTGGCTCAGCATCATCTGGTACTTGTCGGTGCGGTCCAGCCTCACCCACACCGACGCGGTGAACGACTGGTCGGTACGCAGCACCGCGGTGTCCTGCCAGACGGTGAACTGGTTGCCGTCCGGGTCCGGCGGCGTCAACCCGGCCTTGTACGCAGATCTGCCGTACTCGTGGGTTGCCTCCCACGGTTCCGGGTTCTCGTCGGGGAAGAAGTACCCGTCCAGGCGCAGGCCGTTTCCGCGGTTACCGGCGTCCACCGACGCCCCCCGGGTCAGCGCCAGCCACCGGTCGAACGAGCTGCCGTCCGCCGCGTCGCAGGTGTCGGCCAGGTCCTGGAGGTAGCACGGACGAGCCAGTTCGAAGTCCCAGCGACCCACGTCGATCGGAGCCAGGATGCCTGGCTCGTCGACCCCACCGGAGTCGGGATCCGACGCGAGCTGCCCGGTGAAGTCGTGATCCACCAGCACCCGGTTGAAGACCTGGACATCGGCCACCTGGCCCAGACCCGTCACCATGCCCGTCTTCGAGGTGCCGACACGGAACGGTCCGTTCGCCGCCCAGGCCGCCGCGGTACGGGTCCTCGCCTCGGTGAGTACGCCGTTGCGGTATATGCGCGCCTGCCGCTCGGCGGCGTCATACACGACGGCCAGGTGGGTCCACTCGTTAAGGATCGCGGGGGCGTAGACGAAGGTGCCGGCAGGGTTGCCCGCTTGGTCGGTGTCGTAGAGCACGAAGCCCCAGCTCTTGGCGTCCTTCGTGTTATAGAGGATGAACCCCGACGAGTTCTGCCCGTCCTGGGAGACGGCCGCCCGGTAGTTGTCGCTGGCATCGGTAAGCCGCACCCAGAGTGCCACGCTGAAGGATTTGGTTGTGTCCACCACCCTTGTCGTGGTCGCCAGCCCGGCGCCCGACGGGCCGAGGGTGGCGGTGCTACCGCCGACCAGCCGCAGGTTCGGGGTCCATGTCACACCGGTCGGCGTCAACGGCGTGTCCCCGCCCAGCGCCGGCTGACCGTCGGCCAGTGCCTGTGCCTGGGTCTGACCGGGATAGGTCTCCAGCCCCCACCGCGCTACCGCCGGGGAGGGTCTGGCGACGGTGAGCTCCAGTGAGGAGGGGTTACCCAGGTTCCCGACCGTGTCGATGGCGCGCGCCCACAGCACGTTCTGGCCGTACTTGTGGACGGTCAGCGTCACCGTGGCGGTCCTGGTGCCGGATCCGGACGCGGTCACTTCCCCAAAGTTCGGTGGCGAGGGCATCGTGGCTAGTACGTCCGGCTTGCCGTCACCGGTGAAGTCGCCCGGAACGAAGATCGCGCCACCCACCGGAATGTTTCCCTTGAGGACTCCCGTGGACTCCAACCAACCGCCGGCGCCATTGCCGCGGATCAGCTTGACGTCTCCCGTGGAAGTGATGCGGTAGAGCATGTCGGTCTTGCCATCGCCGGAGAAGTCGCCCCTGCCGAAGAGAGCGGCGCCATTCCAGCCGGTCCCGATGCTCTGGGATACCCCGGTGACCCAACCGCCCGCGCCGTTGCCCCTGACCATGTACAGCGTGCCGTCCGACTTGCGCCACAGGACGTCGGGTTTGCCGTCCCCGCTGAAGTCGCCAGGTGAGAAGATCCACGTGGCCGACCCCCAGCCGGTGCCGATCTGCACGGACGTCGACTCCAACCCGCCGGCGGTCGTACCCCGGCGCATGAAGAGGTTCTGGGTGGCCTGGTCCCGGTAGAGGACATCCGGCCGGCCGTCACCGGTGAAGTCGCCGGGAGAGAACAGGAACTGGGCGGTGGACCAGTTACCGGTATCCAGTGATTCGGGTCCGCTCAGGAACCCGCCGGCGCCGTCGCCGCGGACGACGCGCAGGCTGGAATCCCCCAGCCGGCGGAATACGACATCGGGTTGGCCATCGCCGGAAAGGTCGCCAGGGCTGAACACCGTGCCGTCGGTGTCCCACACCGCTGGCGGCTGCGAGAAGGCGCTGGCGATGCCGCCGGTTCCGTTGCCCGCGTACGCCCGCACCGTGTGCAGGACTCCGGGCGGGCCGGTCCAGCTGTACTGGAACTTCGCCACGTCCGCCGTACCGGAAATCGTGAAGGTGATGGGCTGGCCGGGACCGGGAATGGTGCCCGAGGTGATCGTCGGAGCGGGCGGCACCGAGGTGTCGACCCAGAACTGGCACCAGCCGGACCACGGCCCGGTGATGCTGTACGGCGCGGGATCCGTCGCCCGGACGCGATAGGCGTACATCTTGCCGTTCGTGACAGCGACAGCCGCGGTGGTGCCGCGTCCGTTGGCGGTGGCCGGTGCGGGCGGAGGTGGCGTCTTGCGCACCGGGTACGTATCCGTGACCGTGCCGATCCCGCCGGAGGGAACCTCGATCCACTCGTAGGTTCCAGTCAGCGTCTGCCCGGAATCGGCATCCGGGTAGACGGACGAGAACGTGGGTGTCAGGGTGCCGATGCCGACCGCACCAGCGGGACAGGACACGCCGGACACCTGCAGGCCCGTCGGCTTGCTCGGCTTGGCGTCGTAGTCGACGATGAGCTTGGCGTTGGCAGGGTAGAACTTCTTCCACCGGGACTGGGTGCTCTCATCCGTGCCGTCGGAGTCCCGGGCGCTGAAGCCGACCGCGATGATGTTCCAGCTGTTCGTGGCCGCCGTCAGCACCTGGCTGGTCACCACGGAGCCGGTGAAGTTCATGATCATGTCGGGCTGCGGCGAGTCAGAGCAGCCGGTGCCCTTGTTGGCGTGTCCGGCCGCGGCATCAAGATGCCGGATCAGACCCATCGCCGACCATGAGGCCTTCATCGTGGCGTTGATCGCCGGGGTCAGGTACATGTTCACCCAGGTGTCCGAACAGGACCACGAGTGGTACAGCTTCATCTGCACGTACGCCGACTCGATGTGCTTGCCCTTCAACGACACCGAGCCGTTGGTCGTGGGGAACTCGAAGAACGACCGGAACACCGCGCCGTCGCAGGGCCCGTCCGGGCTCAACCCCACCCGGGCCACCGAGTAGTCGGTGTTCGTGCAGTTGTTGCTCGTCGCGTACGCCCACTTCGACTTCGACACCGACCAGGCCGGGTCGACGAAGACCGGGAACCGCACCGCAGGGTCGTCCAGCAGGCGCACGTCCGGTACCAACACCAGCCGGTCAGCGGCGACCCGGTGGCCACCGCTGCCGTACGCGCACCGTCTCCCGCCGTAAATGCGGTGGACCGCTCGACGGCCGTACCCGCCGCGTCCGGTGCCAGCCCGGACGAGTCCCACATCACGGCCGGCTCGGCCTGTGCCACGAGCGTGGTGCCGGCAAACGCCTGCAGCACACCGCCCGGCCCGCGGGCCACCCGGACGTCTCCGCCCAGGCGGAGGGCCACGGTCCGCACCGCCGGGTGCGCCGCCGCGCGGGCCGACTTCACCACGAGCGCGTGACTGAACCCGGTAGCGGTTGCCCGCACGACAAGGTCGACCTCGGGCAGGACGCCGCCGTACCTAGCCGTCTCCCCGACGACCACCGGAGCAGGTAGCGCGCCCGGCCACCACATCAGCAGCGAGCGCCCACCGCGCCGAAGGGTGACCAGCGGGGCGTCCGCCCCGCCACCGGAGAAGGCGACGTCCGCCACGGACACCGCCGGGCGGAGCAGGCCGTCGCCGCCGGACCGCAGGGTCAGATCCAGATCCGCCCAGGCGCCCCCCGCGCGACGGGCCCGCTGCGGCACCACCGCCGACTCGAACCGGAGCCGGCCGTCCGGCTGCGCCAGCACCTGGACGTACTCCGACTGCGACGGGGTGACCGCGACCGGCTGCCCGCACCGCGCCGCCTCGGTGAGCGCCGCCGCCTCGGTGGGCGCCGATCCGGCGCAGGCCGGCGGCGCCCCGACTGCCGGGGTCATGTCGGCACCGGGTACGACGACGGCGCCGATCGCGGCAGCCACGGCGGCGGCGCCGATCAACCCCATGCGGCAGCTGAACCTCAACGATCGCGCCATGGCTTACTCCGGTGATCAACTGATCTGGGCCAGATCGGCACGATCAGGAAATCCCAAGATCGCCGATGGAACCAGGACGTTGGACCGGACGTTGAGCCGGACGTTTCGGATGATCGGCCCTCATGGTCCTGTCCCAGCTTCGGGATGCTGGTGCGCCGGCCCTGTACCGCGGCACGGGCGGCGCTAATCGCGTCGAGCTCGTCGTCTTTGCCTTCAGGCGGCGATCGGTGCGGTCCGGCCGGTCGACCTCGAGAACCTCGATGCCGGCATCGGTCAACGCGCGGGTGTTCGTACCGCAAACTCGGCGTGAAGGTCTCAGCGACGTCGGTGCGCAGCATCCTGCGCCGGCACCGCCTGGGCCCGGCACCGCGCCGCGGCGGTCCCAGCTGGACACAGTTCCTTCGCGCCCAGGCGGCCGGCGCCCTGGCCTGCGACGTTCTGACCGTGGAGACGGTCGGCCTGGCCGGCGTCACCGCCCACCCCACCGGCGCCTGGGTCACCCAGGCCGCCCGGAACCTGCTGATGGATCTCGACCAGCACGCCGACCGGTTCGCCATGCTGATCCGCGACCGGGACGCGAAGTTCGTAGCCGCCTTCGACGCGGTGTTCGCCGCGGCCGGTATCGACGTGGTGAGGATTCCGCCGCGGGCGCCGAAGGCGAACGCGTTCGCGGAGCGCTGGGTGCGCACGGTCCGCACCGAGTGCCTGGACAGATTCGGCGGATCGAACGCGTGGACCTGCTCGGCGGACTTGTCCACGAGTATCGTCACGCGGCCTGACAGCCCTTTCCTACACCCGGCCTGCGTCGCCACATCAAAGCAAACTCCCGACCCGTTTCATCGGCGCTCCGGCCGCCGCTGCGGCGGCGAACCGATCTCCCGTGGCGTGCCGCAAGCTCCAACGCGGGCGTCGCCTCACGCGGATCAGCAAGCGTGCCCGGCGCCACCGACGTCATGGCGCGGCGAAGTTCCGGCTAACTGCTCGGGCTACTGCAGGACGAGCGCCGGGCAAACTCCTCGCTGGAGAGGTACTTTCCTTGAAAGCTCACCCGGCCGCCGACCAACGAACTTGGCCGGAAACTCGCGTGCGGCGCGGTGCCGTTGTTCAGCCGCAGAAAGGCCGCGTACTCGGTGCCGGCGTCGAGCGGTACGGCCAAGAAACTGGTCGCGGTGCTCGGTGGGTTGAAGGTCTGCTCCCACATCACCGGGTCCGTCTCTTTGATCACGGTATCCTTCGGATCAGGGCGCACGATCCACGCTCGTTCGACCCCCACCGGTCGGCAGTCGGTGTAGAGGATCTCCACCGAGTCGCCCGACAGCCGTACCGCTATCGGACTGAACGGTTCGCTGGGCAGGGCACGGGAAACGCAACCCGCCAGCGCGCCGGCGGTGATCAAGCCGGTCAGCGGCCCGATCACCAACCGGCGCGCCGCGCCGTGCCGTTCTGCTCGGCGAACACTCAGCATGGTGGGTAGTTCCCGTCCTTGAGCCCGGCCCACTTCTCGAAGGGGTTGCAGGAGCCGCCCCCGGAGGTCTTCTCGGCTACATAGTAGGAGACCGGGAAGATGATCATTCCAGCCGGACCGAAGGCTATTTGGAAGATAGCCCACTGGTCGGCGTGCTTCGCTTCGTGCGCCATCTGCCGGGCGGTCGGCTTGTCGTTGCCGGTCAGGTAAGCGCCACCGATCGTCGTGCCGGCCCGTTCGTACATCCACGACGGCGCGTTCTGGCAGACCGCCATGAACTCGTGCCAGTTAAACCCGCACCGGGCACCGCCGATTGTGGCGATCGTGACCACGCCGAGCGTGAGTGGGAAGTTGATGCTGGCCCGGGTTATGCCCCAACCGATGCGGGCCGCCTCGGTGGTCACATCCCAGAGGGCTGAGGCCGCCTCGGTGATCCCGTCCCAGACGGCCGAGGCCGCCGCCGTGATGCCATCCCAGACGGCCGACGCCGCGTCGGTGATCCCGTCCCAGACGGCCGACGCCGCGTCGGTAATTCCGTTCCAGACGGCCGAGGCCGCCGCCGTGATGCCATCCCAGACGGCCGACGCCGCCTCGGTGATCCCGTCCCAGACGGCCGAGGCCGCGTCGGTAATTCCGTTCCAGACGGCCGACGCTCCCGAGCTGACAGCATCCCAGGCGTCGGACGCACCCTCACTGATGGCGTCGCCGGCGTCGCTGAGGCAGTCGCCCCAGGTGGTCGGGTTCCAGCTACATCCGTCGTGCCCGTCGTTTTCGACCATGCTGATCGGGTTGCCACCGCCGAAGGCGTAACGGTTGCCGGTCCAGGGGTTGAGGCCGAGCCGCAGGTCGGAGAGGGCGCCGTTGTAGCTGTCCAGGGTGAGGAACCGGTTGAGGCCGGGGCTGTAGTCGCGGAAGCCCATGTCGTAGGAGCTGGAGCCGGGGTCCCACCGCTTGGCGTTGAACCGGTACGGGTTGTAGGGCTGACTGGACGGGTTCTGCGGGTCGGGTTTGTCGACGCCGGTGAAGAGAGACTCGTCGTTGCTGCCGTAGGCGGTGTAGCCGTAGGTGGCTTTCGTGTCGCCGGTGTCGTCGGTGATCTGTTCGACATCGGCGTGCGGGTTGTATCCGTAGAAGATGTCTTCCTCGGTGCCGTCGGCGTTGAACGTCGTTTGCGACAGCCGTTCGCCCAGCGGCGAGTACTGGTAGGACTTGGTTATCCTGCCGCCGACCTCTTCGTTGATGAGCTGGTTGGACAGGCCCAGGTAGTTGAATGTGGTGGTCTTCGCGCTGGCGGTGCCGGCGTCGCTGGTCCTGGTCGCGGTGCGGTCGAGCGGGTCGTAGGTGTACTTCGTGACCGTCGTGGCGGTGCCGCTGGTGTGGCGGTTTTCCAGCACGCGGTCGAAGCCGTCGTAGACATTGCGCTCGATGATGATGCCGGCCGCGGTGGCCGAGTCAAGGCGGCCGAACGGGTCGTAGTTGTAGGACAGCAGGGTGCCGCTCACGCTGGCGGTCAGCAGCCGGTTGCGGTCGTAGTTGAACGTGGTGGTGAGGTTCTTGACGGTCTGCGAGATGACGTTGTTGTTGGCATCGTGGATGTAGGTCTCGGTACCGGCGCCGTCACCAGTCCGGGTCACCGACGCGAGCCGGTCCCGGGGGTCGTAGCTGTAGGTCGTGGTGGTGGAAAGGTAGGCCGAGTGGTTGTCGGCGTTCATCTTCCGGCTCACGTCGCGGATCCGGTTGCCGTTGAGGTCGTAGTCCATGACGTGGTCGGACACCAGCGTGCCGTTGGGTTTCTTCTCGGTCTCGGTGTTCAGCCGACCGTTCGCGAAGTAGGTGTAGTCGACGGCGTTGCCGTTGCCTTTCACCTGCCGCAACCGCTGACCGCGGTCGGTGTACGTGTACGTGGTGGTCTTCGGATCGGGGTCTGCGGCGGTCTTGCCGATGGTGACCGACGAGAGCAGATCTCGCGGATCGTACTGGTACCGGGCATACAACTTGTCGTGGCCGGCCGTGAGCAGATCGCCGTTTTCGTTGTAGGTGAACGACGTCGTGTTCTTGAGGCTGCCCGCCTTGAACTCCTTGACCTGCTCGACCTGGTTCAGCCCGGTGTAGCCGACGGTGTAGGTGTCGACGCGTGCGTCCAGGCTGGCGTCGGTGATCGTGGTCAGGTTGCCGTTGGGGTCGTACCCGTAGCTGTAGTCGTGTTTCTCAGTGTCGGTCTCGCCGGCGTTGTTGCGCACCAGCTTGACCGCGTCCGCCACCACGGTTCCGCCGGCCTGGTCGGAAAGGCTCACCCGGTGCGCGTTGCCCGCGGTGAAGGCATACGAGCCAAGAGATACCCAGGTACCGGCGCCGGTCGTCTGGTTGACGGTCTTGACGGTGGTCCCGGCGCCGTGGGCAACGGTGAACTTTGCGTCGGTGGCCGCACCGGACACGCTCGGGTACCGGACGAACACCTCGTAGTTGCCGTCCTGCGGGATGTTCAGCCGCCAGGTGAACGTGTTCGTCCCGGTGCCCGCCGAATGGGTCTGGTAATTGTGCCCGTACCGGTTCGTCGCCGAGGTCGCCACCGGCCACGTGCCGGTCGCGGTGGTGTTGTTGAAGTCGGAGTTGTCGACGAGCACGACGTGCAGGCCGACCGGAACGCCATCGTCGGAGCGCGCCTTGAGCTTGCCGTCCGGGTGGTACTGCCACGTCATGGTCCGGCTCGACGAACCACCGGCCGAGGTGATTTTGCGCAGCGTCTGTTCACCCAGTGCGTTGTAGTCGTACTCGGTGAGGATGTCCCAGGGATCCGTTGAGCTGCGGGGCGAGCCGTCGTCCCAGTACGTGTACCTGGTGTCGTTGCGTACCAGCTCCCCTGACGACGGCGGAGCGGACACCTGCGCCAGCCGGCCGACCGCGTCGTAGGAGTAGATGGTCTTGTCCGGCGTGGTGTAGCGCGCGTCATCCTTGTCGAAGGGGGTCAGGGTCTCCTTGACCCGGTTCAGCTCGTCATACACCGTGGTCGTGGCGAAGTCCTCCGGATCGTCGGTGGTCGCGACGCCACGCGGAGTGATGATCCTGGTCTGGTTGCCGACCTGGTCGTACTCGTACCTCGTGACGTGGTAGGTCGTGGTGCCACCGGCGACCTTCTGCGGCACCTTGATCTCTGTGGGCATGCCCCGGGCGTCGAGGTTGTACTGCGTGGTGTTGTTCAGCTGATCCGTTGTCGCGGTGACCAGGCCGTCCCGGTCGTACGTGGTGGTGGTGAACTTGCCCAACGCATCGGTTGTCTTGAAGGTGCGATGGTTGCGGTCGTAGGCGTACTTCACGGTGTAGTCAGCGGTGTCCGCGGTGGCATTCTTGCGCGCGTCGATCACCGTGACCACGTTGCCGACGTTGTCGTACTCGAAACTGATCTTGTTGTTGCTGGCGTCGACCACGCTGGTGAGCTGGTAGATCTCGTCGTAGGTGCTGGTCGTCACGAAGTCGCCGACCGTCGCGCTCAGATTGCCCTTCGGCTCCGTGGTGGTCAGGACGTGGCCGACCTTGTCGTACGTGTACGAGGTCTTACGCTGCGGGTCCCCGGCCGCGTCCACCGGCGCCAGGGCGAAGCTGAGCCGGTCGGCGTCGTCGAGGACCACGGTAACCACCGCGCCGTTGGCCGCCGTGGATGTGGTGATGTTGTCGTTGGGGTCGTAGATCGGGGCGGGAGTGACGATGTAGACGGGCGGGTTGGCGCTGAGGTCCTTGGGGATCTTGCGCTCGAGCGGGCGCCCGTACACGTCGTATGCCTGTGTGGTGTCCTTGCCCAGGGCATCCACAATCTTGGTGACGTTACCGCGGATGTCGTAGGTGTAGGTGGTGGCCTTGGTCAGCGCATCGGTGATGGTCCGCGGGTACCCGCTGGGATCGAAGTTGGAGTAGCGGGTGGTGTGTCCGTTCGCATCCGCCGCCGTCAATTGCTGGCCGAACGTGTCGTAGGTGTAGCTGGTGGTGTAGTCCCCGGCCGTGGCCGTGGTGTTGCCGATCGGGTCGGTGACCGAGGCGAGATCGCCCTCGGTGGTGTACGTGAACGTCCAACGGCGACCCTGCTGCGACTGCTTGGCGATCAGGTCGGCGACGTGGCCGTTGAGCCCGAACTGGTAGGCCAGGGTGGTGCCGGGCCAGCCGTTACGGTTCGCCTCGGCGTCCTTGATCTCCGTTGGGTAGCCGGTCTTGGCATCGTACGCCCAGGTGAAGACCGCGCCGTTCGCCTCCTCCAGGCGGGCGACGTTGTTGTCGGCGTCCCAGGCCAGCTTGGTGAGCTGGTTCTTGGCGTTGGTGACCTGGGTCGGCCGGCCGAACCCGTCGATGACATACGTGGCGTTGTGGTTCTCCGCGTCGGTCACCACGGTCTGGATCGTCGAGCCGGCGGTGCCGTCCGGATCGGTGTACGCGAACCTGGTCGGGTTGTTCAACCGGTCGGTGTAGGTCTTGGTGCTCCACTTGAACTTGGGATCGTCCTCGGGGCGGCTGTAGTAGTCCAGGTTGGTGGCGTGGCCGCGCGGGTCGGTGACCCGGATGAGCTTGACGTTCTTGTTGCCCTGGGTCATATCGTAGGCGAAGCCGAACACCTTGGGCTGGGCCGAGCCAGCGCCGTCAATCACCTCGCCCAGCAGTCCTTTGACTGTGTAGGTGAAGGTGAGTTTCCGCCCTGAGATGTCCACAATGGACCGCACGTGGTCGATGATCTTTGGGTTGGTCAGGTTGGTCTGCCCGGTTACCTTCGTCCAGGTGGACTCGTCGATGGTGTCGTAGGTGTCACCCTTGGCCCAGTACTCGATGGTCAGCGTCTGCCGACCGACCGGATCGGTCAGGTAGCGCAGGAACTTTGTCGGCTTGTTCTGCGACCGGCGCACCTCGTAGGTGAAGGTCATGACGTTGCCGTTGTTGTCCTGGACCGAGGACAGGTAGCCGTCGCAGTCGTAGAAGAACTGGGTGCGGTCCGGGCGGGTCAGCGACCAGGCCCGCGACTCCTCGGTCTGCCTGTCGCAGACGACCAAGCGTTGCAGGAACAGATGCACACCCGCCGGGTGTCGCCACTCGTTGGCGGTCGCGTCCCAGGAGAACGTGTGAGTGGTGCCGTCGCCGTCGGTCAGGGTGACGGTGGTCGGGTTGGGGTTGGGATGGAAGTCCAGCGGGGTGCCCAACCGCATCAGCGAGGATGCCTGCAGCGACCAGCCGTAGCCGGCCACCGTGTCGGAGGTGTCCTTCGAGTTGTACGCCAGGCGCACGAACGTGCTCAGGCCGCGGGACGGGTTGCTGAACGCGTTGTACGACCAGACCGTGTTGCCGGCGTAGAGGTTGTTCACCAGGGTGGTGCCGGCGCCGGTGTTGATTCCGGCGTACTGGTAGAACGTCTCCAGCCCGAGCTGGTCTGAGGTCGGGTCCTCGACCGCGACGTTCTGATCCAGCGAGGGGATGCCGGCGGCGGCGGACAGCCACTGCCCGGTGGTCTTGTTGTGCAGCTCCCACTTGAGCAGGTAGTCGGTGCGCTTGTTGCCGGCATCGGACTGGATCGGCGTACGCAGCTGGGCGGCGATCTCGACGGTGTCGCCCGGCACGATGTTCTTCGGCAGCGGGGTCGCCAGCTGGTTGCCGCCGGTGGTCACGTCGGTGACGCCGTCGGGCAGCATCCAGTGGTAGGACAGCTCCCAGTCCGCGGCGGTCCAGGTGCTCAGCGTGGGGTTGGAGACACTCACCTGGACGGTGTAGGTGTCACCGGGGATCATCCGGGCTGGCGTGTACGGCGCGTGGTAGGTCGAGGCGGGCGTCGGTTCGAGGTAGCTGACCTCCAGGGTCGGGCGCAACATCGGCTCGGCGCCCTCGGAGGACAGCAGCATCACCCGCGCGGTGGCCGGTAGCTCGTCGTGCATCTTCAGCAGCAGTCCGAAGTTGCTCGCCGGGTTCGCCAGCCACCCGTTGACGGCGGGCTTGACGTCCCAGCGCTGCCACTCGGGGTCGTTGGTCAGCCCACCCTCGCTGGACAGCACCGCCGGATCGTAGTCGCCGCCCGGCGTGCTCCAGGGGGTGGTCGCGTCCGCCTTGTTCCACGTCGCGGTGGTTTCGGCGAACGTGCGGGTCAGCCTGTGCACGTCAATGACGTCGCTGACCGTGCCCGGGTAGACGTTGGTCGTCCACATCCGCAGCTGGGCGTCGGTGACCTGCGCTCCGGCCGGAATGCCGGTCAACGTCGGGAACTTCACCAGACCCCTGGTGTCGCCGTAGAAGGTGGAGTTGTTGCCCGGCGAGACGTACGGGTCACCGTCATAGACGTCCACATTGGAGTCTGGGAGCTGCTTGGACAGCGTGGTGTCCACCACGCCGGTACGGAAGATCCGCGTCACCCGGCCCGCCTTGGGCAGCCGCACCCCCTGTGTGGGCGCGGGAATCACCTGCCCGTCGGCGGTCTTCACCGCCACCATGTAGTAGTAGTACTGGCCCAGCTCGGTGTCCAGCGTGTCGGCCGCCGTGGGCGTGGCCGAGGTGTCCTGGTAGCTCAGCGTGCCCGGTGGCAGCGGCGCCACCAGGGTGGCCGCCGAGGGCGTGTAGGTCTGGCGCAAGCTGCGGTGCACCTGGTACTCGACGATGTTGTCCCCGGCCGCGGCGGACGGGTCCTGGTACGCCGACCAGGACAGTGCCGCGCCGGTGGCGGTGACGGTGGTGGGCACAGCCAACGTGACCCCGGGCCGGCCCCAGGTCAGCACGAGCCTGGGCAGGTTGTAGTCGCGGCCGCCGTTGCGGTAGAAGTACTCCGCCCCCTCGTAGATCGGGCCACCGCGGCCCTTGACCGCTTCGTCAACCGCTTTGACCATGAGCCCGTAGTTGGGCTGCGTTCCGTTGATCCACTCCTGGACCACGTTGCGGACAGCGAACGAGCTCCACACGCTGGAGACTGCGCGTTTCTTGGTCGCAGCCCCCCACTTGGTGAACCGCACGGCATCCGCGATCACCGCCTTACCGGATACGTCTCCGAGCACCACCTTGCCGGTTGTACCGGCCACGAACGGATGCACGCCGAGGGTCTTCCACTCCCCGATCCCGCTGCCGGTCTGGTCGACGGTGTACGTCTTGGAACCGCCGGAGTAGAACACGGTGTAGGGGGTGTTGGTGGCCCGGTCGGCCTCCGAGACGTAATGCACCTCCACCTGGTAGTCGCCCGACTCGGTGATCGTCGGTACCCAGGTGTGCGTGTTGCCTGTGGTGGTGTCGTTGTTGTACCGGTAATCGGCGTTGATGGCCAGCGGAGTCAACGTGGTGTTGGTCGAGTACGGCCAGGTACCGGACACCGCCGTGCCCGCATCCCCGTCATCGACGGTGACCATGTTCCCCGCCGGCCGGGCGGCGGTGTTGGCCGACATGTTCGCCCAGGTTGCCGTCGACTCGCTCCACGCCGCGGTCACCCGCCGCGCCTCCATGGCCACGTCGTATCCCCAGGCGGTGTGCGTCTGATCGTAGTACAGCTGCAACTGGGCGTCGTCCAGCACGCTGCCGGCCGGTACCCCGGTCAGCGGGAACTTGACCAGGGTGCGCCAGGTCTGCGTCGCGTCCGTACCGACCTTGAGCTGATAGGTGTTGTTGTAGTTCGTGCCCGTAGCGCCTGAGTAGATCTGCACGTCCTGTCCGTCGGCCGGCACCGGCTGGATTCTGATCGTCGGGTCGACCGTGACCGGATACACCCGGGCCGGATCGGCCAGCCACGCACGGTCCGCGCTTATGGTGATTGTCGCCGCGCCGCCGTCCTGCGACAGCGTCTGCGTCACCTTGTCGGACATAGTCGTGCCGGTCGGTGAGTTCGTGTCAACGCGCGAGTCGGTCATGTACGGCGCCGGCATCACGAGCACCTCGCGGCCGCCGTCCGCACCGGTGAAGCCGATCGAGCCGTCCGCATGCTGTACCGCACGCAAGCCACCGGTCCGCAGCTTGAACGCCACACTGAACCCGCCGACCGGCGCCCTGGACAGCACCAGGCTCTCTTTCAACGCGCTCGGCGTCACTTCATACACCACATCGGCGCCGCCCGCGACACCCACGAACGTCACCGTGGAACCGTCCACCGCCGGTGCCGACACGACGGGCTCTGCGTGCACACCCAGCTCAACAAACCGCCCGCCGGCCTCGAACCGCATCAGCCGATCCGACCGGTCACCGAACAACGACGCGAACGAGTTCGTGGTGTTCTCCAACACAAAACCCGGCCTGGTGGCGGGTCGAACGGTGGTATCGATCGGGCGCCACCCGCCACCCGCATCGCGGAAATGCATCGGCACCGGAGAGACCTCGGCCTGCACCCGCCCGTCCGAGAGCTGGAAGAACTTCGCGTTCGCCGTTCGCCGCTCAGCTAGCTCCTGCACCCGCTTCTGCTGCGGCCAGACGACACCCGGCGGTACTGGGTCCTCCCGCGGCACACCGGCCAGATGCAGATCCACTGACCTCGGCGGCGCCGGCGCGCCCTTATCCGCAGCCGGGTGGCCGCCGACCAGACCCCGGAGGAAATCCGACAGGCTGGTACCCCCGTCCCGCGTCGTAGCGGATCCGGACTCTCCGGAAGGCGCGGCCGAACCCAAACCCGCGGTCATGAACGCGCTCAGGACGCCAGCCAGCAGCCAGCACAAAGTACGCTTCCTCACGGCCGAATCCCTCCAGACCAAGCGCAGAGCACGCTAGAGACCGGCCACGGCGCACGAATCCCACCCTGCGAGCCCCGTGACGGTGGAACGAAGTGACGTGAACTTGATCGCTTCGTATAAATGCGTAGGGACACATTGGTCCATCGGCTGTGGGCTGTCAAGGTACCTTCACACTCTGGAACTTGATCTCACAGCATGGCGCGCGGCGGGGCGAGCCGCTCGGAGTCGACGTCGACCGCGGCGACGAGCCGGGCCCGGCTGCCGAGGCGGTCCAGACGCGGCGATGCCACCGGTGCCGACGACAGCGACGTCCGCCGTCGCGGTTACGGCCCCGCCTCGGACACCATGACCGTGGACACGAAATGCCGGTCGGAGGCCACCACGCGCTCGTCGCCGACCAAGGCGCAGTGACCCAGGTATTCGGTGAGAACCCGGCGCAGCTGTTGCTGGCTCCAGATCAGGGACCAGTCCAGGCACTCGCTGCGCACGGTCCGCACCCAGCGTTCGGCGTAGCCGTTTGCCCGCGGTGCCCGGGGTGGGATCTTCACCACGGTGACCCCGGCGGCGGCGAACACCGTGTCGAACGCGGCGGTGAAGAAGTCGCAGGCCAGTAACCCACCGGCCTGGGCACGCAGGAACTGGGTCCAGGACGGCCCGCTGCGGCGGGGTGCCGGCCCGATCCGGTGCCGGCGCAGAATCCCGCGTACCGATGTCGCCGACACGCGCACGCCGAGTTGGCGGCACTCCCCCACGATCCGCAGGTAACCCCAGCGCGGGTTCTCGCGCGCCAACCGCACGACCAGAGCTACGACCTGCTCGTCGAGGCCGGGCCGGCCACGGCCGACACGGGGATAGGTCCAGCGTCGGGCCACCAAAGAGCAACGCACAAAGCGTGTACTCAAGAGGTTGGGCGACAGAAACGGCCCCGAGCAGCGTGTCAGCGCCAACCCGGGGCCTTGACGGGAAACGAGGTCCCGCCCATGTCCAAGCTAACCGGTACCAGGATCGCCCGGAACGTCGCCGCTGGCGCGGTCGCGAGCATCGCGGCCTGGTCCTCCTACTCCCACATGACCCACGTGGCGCTGCACTTCGGCGAGCGCCCCGAGGTCGCCTACCTGCTGCCGCTCTCCGTCGATGGCCTGATGGTCGTCGCGTCGGTGGCCATGGTCGACGACAAGGCGGCCGGCAGTACCGTCCGCTAGTCGGCCCGGCTCGCGTTCGCCGCCGGCATCGTCGCCTCGGTCGCGGCCAACATCGCCGCGGCGCAGCCGTCCATCGGCGCCCGGATCGTCGCCGGCTGGCCCGCCCTCGCCCTGTTGCTCGTCGTCGAGCTGCTGTCCCGATCCGGCCGCAAGATCGAAAAGCTCGAGGTCCTGGCACCAACCGAGCAGGTGTCCACCGTGGACCCGGTCTCCGTGGCCGCCGCGACGTCGCCGAGCCTGCCGCAGGCACCCGTCAGCCCGGCGCCGTACGGGACCGTCAGTGGGCACCTGGGACGGCCACGCATGCCGGTGCTGAGCCGTCCGGCAGAGTAGACGTCACCTCCACAACGAGGGCCCGGGAGTCGCCTCCCGGGCCCTTCCGCTGTTACCTGGGCGCCTACTACTCCGCTGGCCCAGCGTCCCGCACCGGCTCCATCAGCCGCCAGCGCTGCACTTGCCGGGGGCGACCCCGCTTCGCGTCGTCGTACCCCCGCCCGTACGCCTGGCCCAGCTCGTAGGAGTCGAGCCGCCGTTGGAGGTCCATCCCGTTCAGGAACGCCACGTGGGCGGGGTCATGCCGGCTGACGGTCACGTACACGCCAAGGATCTTCATCGTGGCTCGCCCCCCGGGCCGAAGCTGCCGGGCTCCTGCGACCGTACGCGACGACGGACCGGCGCCGAGCCGAACGGCCGCGGGGCGGGCGGCGGCTCGGCGTGGGTGCCGGTCAGCACGCCCCACACGTCGCGGCAGGCGTACTCGCGGCTGGTGTGGATCGGCCGGCCCTCCGGGTCGCGGACCACCAGTCCGGCGCAGTGACGGCACGGGCTTACCCGTGTCGCGGGTAACGGCTCAGGGATACTGCCCATAGTCGCCTCCTAGTAGGCGATCAGGGCCTCGGGCCGGCGTTCACCCGCCGCCGGGGCCCGCCTTGTCGGGCGGTGCGGCGGCCGGGGTCGAGCAGTGCCGGTTGCTCACCCGGCCGCCGCACCTGCAATTGATGGGACGCGGCGGCCACGCTCGGGGAGCAACCCACGCAGCCGCCACGCCCCGGGACACAGCAGCCGGGCCTTGCAGAGGTAGCACCCGCGGCTCGGAACGCAGGCCACCCGACACCGACCACCACACCCCAGCTTTCGGGGGAGCCGGCGCGGGCGGGTCCTTGGGATGCCACGGACAAGTCAACGTGAGCAGGGCCCACCCGCGCCGGCAGGACCGGCGGATGCTCGGAACACCGCCAGGTCCCGCTTGCGCGACCGGTGCGGTGTAAGGCGTTGCGGACCACACCGCACCGGTCGCTGCACCCAACGTAGGACGGCGGCTACTGGCCCGTGTTCCGTGTATGCAACACCAAGGTCAATCGGCCACGCCCATCCGCTCACACAGGCCGCGGAGCTGAGAACCGCCGGCCCTGTCGCGGAGATTCCGCGCCGTCTCAGCGGCCAGCGGTGACGCGTGCACCAACTGCGGCGCGAGCCGTTCCGCGGTGAGCATGTACCGGACAGCGTCCTTGTCGCGGCGTACCCGAGCGAATGCGCGCGAGCTGTCCAGATAGAACATGGCCTGACGCATGACGACCGGCAGCGCAGCCGGGTTCGTATCCAGCGCGATCCGGACCGCCTCGGCCGGGTCGCCACCGTCCGTCTCGGCGCCGATGCGCCAGAAGCGCACGTTCGTAGGGCCGAAGAACTGCTCGAACGTGGTGGTCTCGCCAGTGCGAGCGGCGAGCCGTTCCGCCTCGGCGAAGTACTCGGCACCATCGGATGTGCGCTTCGTGGCGTAGGCGGTATGCGCGCAGGTCAGCAGCAGAACTCCCAGAATCTCGGGCGCGTGCTCGGCGTCAGCTTGGCGAGCCAGCTCGTCGGCCGCCCTGGCGGCCAGGTTATGTGCACGCTTGTAAGCACCAATTGCCGCATGAGCGCGAGTGAATGCGGCGTACCCGGTCATCACCGGATCCTCCAGCCGCTCTGCGGCACGCCGCGCCCATTCCGCGCCCATCCACGCCTCAGCTGGAGACCCGGCGTACTTGCAGCTCGTGGAGACCAACTGTCCGGTATGGACCATCAGCCGCAGCGCGGCCGCGGAGTCGGGCCCGGCTACGGCAGCGGCGTGTAGACCACGAATCAAGTCAGGCAGCCGGTGAGTGATGCCGGCCAAATCCCAGCGGGCGTACAGCGTGGCGCCGAGATCAACCTCGCGCTCCAACTCGGCCAACGGCGGCGCTTCGACGGTGGGCCGCTCGTCGAGGTCCGCCTCCAACAGCGTCTCCCGGATCGCGTTCACGCTTGCTTGCGCGGAGATCAGGCTGCGGTCGGTGGCTGCGGCCGGGGCGCCGTTGGTCAGCTCCGTGACCGGGCATTCCAGCGCGGTGGCGATGTCGGCCAGCACGAACCGGTTGTCGGCGCTCTGATTGCCGTTCTCGATCCGAGACCATGTTGACGGAGCGACCCCGGCCCGGCTGGCCGCGTACCGGACGCTCCAGTTGCGCTGCTTACGTCGGTCGCGGATCCGCTGGCCGATGGTCGTATCCGGCGGGCTTGACCGGCGCGCCATCGCGGTTCACCTTCCCAGGGGAGACGTCCTGGTGGCGGGTACCGGGCGTCTCCTCCCGGCGGCCGCCGTACCTCGACGGTACCGCGTGGCGGTCGGCGGGTCGCGGTTAGGTGCGGGCCAACGGCCGCAGCCCGTGGGCGAGCTGCTGCGCCAGTTCCGCGTTCGTCGGTGTCTTCACCCGGCCGACCACATGGGCTTGTGGCCACACGGGCCGCGGGTGGAGCGCGACCCCCACGAGCCGCACCCGAAGCTGTTCCCATATGGTCGGCTGACCATCGAGCCGGATTTCGTCGCCCGGCTCCGTCGTGAACTCGATGCTCAGCGGCAACCTCGCGTAGCGGCTCAGCATCGCCACCGCGGTGTCCCCGGCGAACGACTCGTCGAAGCGGAGATACCCGTCGAGGCCCCACGCCTTGTCGATCAGGGCGACCGTCGACCCGCACTCGACGCCGCCGTACGCCCGATCGCTGATCAAGACCGGCGGCCGGTCACCCAGGTCGACGCAGCCGCGCCGCAACTGCACCCACTGCCGGGACTGGTTGCCGTCGTCGTCGACGTACCCGTGGGCAACCCGCCCCGGCACGCCCCACGGGACCAACCTGGCGAGGAACGTCCGCCCGTCATCGGCAGCCGCCCGCGCATGCCACCCGCCGTCGACGCCGAGCATGTGCCGATGTTCCGGAAGTGGAGCTGCTCGCCGTACACGGTCATGCCGCCGGCAACGGCGGGTACTGGCTGGCGCCGGCCCACGCCGCGAACTCGCTGACCTGCGTCATCGGCGTGTCATCGACGCCGTTCGCGGCCTTGTACCGCGCGACCGCGACCTCCCACGGATACAGGCCGGGTTCAGCTTTCCTCGCCGCCGCCGCCGCGAGCAGCAGCGCCCCCGGCGTAGGGACGCCCAGCAGGCGCAGCGGGTACCGCCACTGCGTGTAGGGCCGCGCCCGGGGATACGTGGCAACGTTGTGGCCCAACAGGTTGCCGTTCAAGAGCACCCAGTACAGGGCGTGCGCCCGGTCCCACTGCTCGGCCAGCTCGCCCAGCCTGGCCCAGGTCCTGAACGCGATCGACATCGCCTTGCTGGTCGCCTTGTCGCCGCTATCCATCGCTTCGGCGACCACCCGGGACTCGACGTGGTCCCCGGCCGGCCCGTACCACTGGTAGGTCACGGTCGCCCGGCACTGGATCATCGGGGTGCGCCGCTGTCCAATCTCGACGGTCGCGTACTCGACGCCCTCCACCACCGGGACGACCACCACGCCGTGACGGCGCAGCGCCGGCGCGACCGCGGTCAACACGGCGTCGATCCCCCGGAACGAGTACCCCTGTCCGGAGCTGTCGCCCTTCGCCACCGCGGTGACCTCGTTCATGACGTTGGCCAGCGCGGTGAAGATCGTCACGCTCTCCACGTGGTCTCCCGTTCGTTGTATCGCCGTTCATGATCAAAGCGGGTTGTGCAGTCGGCGAAGCCGCACCATGGGCAGGGCTCCGGCTCGTAACGCCGGCACTCGCAGGGCGTACCCCTCGGGCCGGAACTGTGCGAGCAGGCGGTGCGGACCTTCACGCCGGAGCGGGTTCCGATGTCGTGGGTCTCTGGCAGATGGCCGCAGACGCAGCGCGGATCGAACGGCGTGTAGAGCGGGTTCGTCACGGCCATGTGTCACCGCCGGAAACAGCTCCGTAGTGCTCGTTCCCTTCGGTGAGCCGTTCCATTCCGTTCCGTTCCGGGTCATCTCCGTAGTCATCAGTTGAGTCGACTGTTGACATGCACTTCGCGGTCGGCAGACAGAACGAGTGATCGTCAACCTTGTGGCGGCGTGCTCGCATCTGGGCGAGCGCGAGTTGCTCGCGTCGGTGCAGAACCTGCGAGCGGTCGCGCTGCCAATCCGGAAAACGGCAACCCACATACCAGGCGTCGCCACGGTCAGACCACCAGCCGGCGTCGACCAGCTCCTTGACCGCCGTGTCGGCGTCATCGGTGCTGGCGAACCGGCGTACGTCACGCTTGCGGACTAGGAGATCCAGCAGTCCCGCGTTGCTGTAGAGCAAAGCCTCGACGTGCGTGCGGAACGCTGCGTCGGACAGCTCCAGCGTCTCATCGGCGAACTCCGCGCCGAGCTTGGTCCACGTCACGGCTTGCCGCCCTTCGCCCGGCGCAGTGCACGGGCCTGCGCGACCAACCACACCAACTTGGGCGGCGGGATGATCTCGACGGTGAAGTAGTCGCGTAGGTTGGCGATCGCGATCGCGGTGAGCCGGTCCCGCTGCGGCACGAGGTAGCCGGTCATGGTCACCCCCGGCCCGTTCCGGACTGCGACGTCGCCACGTTCCCGCAGTACGGGCCGCAGTAGACCGCAGGCAGGTGCAAGACCCGGTCGTCGTCGAGTCGGTCGATCTCGGTCCAGAAGACGACCGCCGTGTTGATGTCGGCCAGCTGGCCGCAGTAGTCACAGCGGAAGAGGTCCTCACCGGTCATGACGACCCCCGGCGTCCGCCCGTCCGCTGTCAGGGTTTCCTTGACGCCCGAACCTCTCGCAGGCCGCCTGGCGGCTCATGCCCACGGCATCACCGATGTCGGCCCAGGAGTACGGGTGGGGGCCGCTCCGCAGCCCGGCCACGGCCAGGCGTTCCAGGGCGGGCATCCTCTTGTGGAAGGCCACCAGGTCGGCCAGCGCCCCGAGGTCGCCTGCGGCCCGGCGACCCTGAGCCGCCAGCAGCCGTCCCTGTGCCGCGGCGAACTTGTGGTCCTCGGTGCGCCGGTCCCGGCGGCGCTCGGCGCGTACCGCCTTCTCTCGGGCGCGACCCTGCCGGTGTGCCTTGCGCAGCAGTGCCCCTACCGCGTCGAGCTGCACGGCGGACAGCCCGCCCAGCGCGGCCTCTGCGGCTTCGCCCTGGTCGTCGAGGCCAACCCGGCGCAGCGCGGTCCGGAGCCGGCCCAGCGCGGTCATGACGTCACCGCCGGCACGCCGAGGTACCGCCGGTACAGGTCGCGGACGGTGGCCTGGGCGAGCTCGTCGAGCTCCGGCCCGCCGGGCCCCTCCGGGCGGCGCAGCGCGTCATCGATGACCCGGCCGTACACGCCAGCCGCCAGACGGACGCCGTCGCGCAACCCGAGCCAGTACGCCGAGCCGGCTTCGTACTCCGTCTGCGCGTGCCAGCGTTCGGTGTCGGTACCGGGCGCTACGATGACTGCGACGATGTTGTTGTAGGTGGCGGGCCCGGCTGGCGAGGCCGGGCTTCGTCGTGTCGGTGGCCCGTTCACGCCGCATCGTCCATGGTGGACGGCTCGGTGAACAGGATCGCGGCAATGCGAAGGCGCCGCTCAGCGTCCAGCGGCGGCGCGGCGTTGACCTGATCCCTTATGTACTTCTCGACATTGGCGACTCTCAGGTCAGCCTGCGCGGCGGCGACGGCGGCGGGATCGCCGAGTTGTGTGGCGCGAGCGACCCGCGCGCGGTGATGGTGTGGAGTGTCCTTGATGGACATCTGCTCTCCAGGCGTGCCGAAGCAACGCCCACCAACGAGCAGGCCCTGTATGTCGGGTACGAAGCCGCCAACACTCGGCTCACGTGCAGCTTAGATCGGAAGCCGCGAGATATCCAACACCGCCTGGCCGGCGGCGACCATGGCGGCCAGCTCCCGGCCGAATTCTTCGCGGTGGCGCCGGAAGTTGCGCCGGCAGGCCGGATCGCGGCACTGAACGTCGAATGTGGAGCCCGGGGTGGCGTCGTCAGACAGCTCTCGGTCGCCGAGGATGAGGCGCCGCCGGGGCGCCTTCCGGGCCGACGTCTGTACGGGCCGCCGCTGGCCGACGGTGCTGTGCCACTGCCCGTCGTCGGTGACGGCGAGGTTGTCCAGGAAGACGGGGTCGTGGTCGTCCTGGCCGGTGCACACGACGCGGATGCGGCCGGTCATGGCGTCCGCCACGCGATGCACACCCGGTCGACGTCGATCGGGTCCGCCGAGCGCACCGTGCCGGTCGCTTTGCTGATCGACACGTCCAGCAACAGGGCGATGATCTCGCGGCGGCCGGTCACCGGCAGCGCGGCGAACCGCTTGCGGATTACGTCCAGGCGACCGTGCGCGCCGTCGAGGATGTCCAGCAGCACGCTCGGCGTAGTGGCCAGCTCGGCACGGCGGGACGCGGCCTTGATGTCGGCCAACAGGCCGGCCTCGATGTGTGCCAGCGACGCCGGGGACGTCTCGCCCCGGCGGGCGGACTCGCGCCACTGGTTCAGCCGGGCTTGCAACGCTTCCACCTCCGCGCGGCGTGCGGTGACCACGGGGCCGCGCCGCTCAGGCGCGAACGCGCGGGCGCGGCCGAAGACCCGATGCGCGACCGGCAGTCCGATAAGCCCGGGAGGCCGGGGGGCCATGAACGTGTACACGATCAAACCGCTCGGACCCGACACCTGGAACGCTTTCGCACAGCTCGCCGGCCGGCACAACGGCGTGTGGGG
>WNFZ01001404.1_pt1 | contig 32327 bp, 25 predicted proteins | sample 5400081 | NCBI WGS metagenome assembly WNFZ01 (sample SAMN13153365, study PRJNA577476) | soil metagenome | isolation source: 80 cm soil or saprolite under grassland replicate 1 | place: USA:California | collected 2016-06-15 | reverse complement strand
CGACGACGTCGCACTCCGATTCCAGCAGCAGCGCCCGGTGGACCCCGGTGTGCAAGACCTCATAGTCCGCGAGCATGGCACGGGCTTCCTCGAATTGGCCGCGAGATCCGAGCACCAGGAGGATCCATGGAGCCGCGCTGTGGTAACTGCCCATCTGCTCGGCCATCCGCCCGATGATCGACAGATAGCGGTCGGCGGCGGCACGGTTTCCGCGAAGCTCGTGGATGTACGCCACGGCCCCGAGCAGCCTCCACGCGAAACCAGGCGGCGAGTCCTTGCGATCCCCCAGCTCTCTCTCCGCCGCGCCCGCAGTAGCGAGCGCTCCATCCCAATCGGCCAGTCGTGTCATCGCGACAACGGCCCACGAGCGGCAATGCAACAGCAGCCCTGGATGGGAACCGGCTCTTCGGATCCCTTCCTCCGCGTAACGCAGCGCGTCGGCGTAGTGACCGATGTGGAAACTCGTCCAAGCCGCGACGCCGTAGATATCGCCGAGCTCCATCGGATCTTGAAGCTGGGGAATGAGTTGGATGCGCCGCTCGGCGTTCCTCAGGGCCCCCGCGTCGTCGCCCTGGTTCATCAAGATGCCACCGAGTCCGTCCAGCGCTGCGGAAGCGAGATCCGGCCGGTTCAGACGACGTGCCATCGCCACGGCGCGCTCGCCCGCCTCTTTGGCCTCCGCGATCGCCTCGTCTCCGCTGGCGACCTCGGGGAACGCGTACGGCCAGAACGACCTGCCCGTGAGCAGCCTGGCGAGTTCCTCGTTGTCTTCGTCACCGGCATGCCGAAGGCCGATCTCGAGATACGGCGCCACCTCGGATTCGGCGGGCAGCGTAGCCATGGATCCCGGCCACCGCAGAGGAACCTCCACAGTCCGGGCGCAGATCCGTGCGATCGCCCGAGCGTCTTCCGGTACGCCGGCCAGCCGGATGTCGGCCGCCTCCTTGAAATAGCGGTACGCAAGGTTCCCCTGATAGTTGGCCTGGTACGCGTTGCCGAGCGCCTCCAGTGCCTCGGCCCGCTCCGCGTCGGTCGCGGCGATGGAAGATGCCAGTTCCGCGAGTCGTTCAGCCTTCTGGACGACGAGCTTGCTCCACGCATCCGTCGAAGCCAGCAGCAGGTACTCGAACGCTTTTCGACGCAACCGCTCCACGGCGTCGCTTTCCCCACCAGTGTCCTCGAGGATGCCTTGGTGCGCTTGCGCGTAGTGGTGCGCGAGCACCTCGGCGAACTCGCGCCTGCGCTCCCCGGCTGTGTCCTCGATCCAGGTGGCCACGGTGGCATGGGCTGTGGCCCGGTCGCGACGTGGCAGAGAGTCGTACGCGACGTCGCGCGTCAGGATGTGCTTGAAGCTGTACTCACGATCGCCGGCCATGGACGAACCGAGCCGGGCGAGGACCAGTTCGCGATCTTCCAGGCGGTCCAAGATGTCATCCACCTGTTCGGCGTCGCCGTTCAGGAGGCGGCCTACAGGTCCGGTCCAGAAGATGCGCCCCACGACGGCAGCGGATTGCAACGTCTTCTTCTCCTCGGGGGCCAGGAGATCGATCCGCGCTGCGAGCACGCCTTGGACCGTGTCCGGAATCACGACACCACCGATCGAGCTCGCCGCTCGCCAGCGGTCGCCGCTTCGCACGATCCGTCCCTCGTCGATCAGATGTCGGATGATCTCTTCGAGGAAGAACGGATTACCTTCGGCTCGCTGAAGTATCTCGCCGTGGACCTTGGGCGGAAGCTCCTCCACCGATAACAGGAACCCGACCAGCTGGTCGGCCTCGTCCGGTGACAGCGGATCCAAGAAGATCGAAGAGAAGCTGCGTTTTCCGCCGCCCCACGTCGGCCGGCGCTGGGTCAGCTCCGGGCGTGCCGGGCAGACGAACAGGACGCTTGCCTGCACCCTGTCGGCCAGCTCCTCGAGAAGGTCGAGCAGCGCGTTGTCGGCCCAGTGAATGTCCTCGATCACCACGATGGTCGGCTCGCGGCTCCCGAGGACGGAGAAGAACACTCGCCAGGCGGTGTGAGTCTCCAGGCGAACCTGACGAGGAGGGAGCTCGGAGAACCGGAACTCCGGATCTTCCAGGCCGAGGGTGTAGGCCAGGGCGGCAGAGGTCCTTGCCGGGTCGGTCGAGCGGTCGGCGGTGAGCGCGTCCGTACCGGCCGCTCTCAACTTCTCCAGCGCGACCTGCGGAGGATCGCTGTCCAGAACTCCCGCGTATCCCTTCAGGATCTCAGCGAGGGGCCAGTAGGTGACACCCTCGCCGTATGGCAGGCAACGTCCTCGAACGACTGACGGCGACGGGCTCCGTTCCTCCGCCGCATCCAAGAACTCCGCCGTCAGCCGGCTCTTGCCGACACCTGCGTCACCGTAGATTGTGACCAGATGCGGGCGTCCTTCCGAGGCGACGCGGCCGTAGATCGACGACAGCAGATCGAGTTCGCGGTCGCGCCCGACCATCGGAGCGCGCAGGCCGGGAACACCGCGCTCGCCGCCCTGTTCGTCCCCCACCAGTTCGAGCGCCGTGATCATCTGGCCCTTCCCCTTGAGCTGGAGCGGACCCAGGTTTCGGAACGTGAACCCCCGCGCTGCCTTCGCCGTTCGCTCTGCAACCACCACTTGCCCTGGCTCCGCAGCTTGTTCGAGCCGTGCCGCCACGTTCACGGCGTCGCCGGTGACCATGCCCTCGCCCGGACTCGGTGCCGGCTGCGCCAGCACCTCCCCGGAGTTGACCCCGATCCGAACCTCCAGGGCCACGCCGTGCGTCGACGCCAGGTCATCGTTCAACCCCCGCAGACGCCGCCGCATCCGCAGCGCCGCACGCAACGCTCGGGCCGCGTCGTCCTCATGGGCTTTGGGCACACCGAACGCCGCCATGACAGCGTCGCCGATGAACTTTTCGACGGTGCCGCCTTCAGCCTGGATCTCCTCTCGCATTGCGGCGAAGTAGGCGCTCATGACGTCCTTCAGCCGCTCCGGGTCGAGTCGCTCCCCGAGCGAGGTTGAACCGGTGACGTCCGCGAACAGCACTGTGACGATCTTCCGCTCACGGGCCGGAGGAGTCTCCGCGAGCGGCGTCGCGCAATTCAGACAGAACCGAGCGCGCTCGGGATTCTCCTGGCCGCAGTTGGGACAGATCACCACAAACGGAGTGTACGGCCGGGTGAGAGACGTCGAGTCACCTCGGCCGGCAGTGCGTGGGTGTTCGCTGAGTTACCGTTAGCGCCCATGGATTTCTCCATCCCGGATGAGTATCAGGACCTGCTGGCGAGCTTTCGCGCGTTCCTGACGCGAGAAGTCCACCCGGTAGAGGAGCAGTACGCCGTGCACCTCCAGGACGACGCGTTCACCGAGGAGATGCGCCAGGCCGGCCTGGCCCTGCGGCGTACCTCTGCCGGGCTCGGGTTCTACGGAGCCCACATGCCCGAGTCGGTGGGCGGATGGGGCCTGTCGAACCTCGGGTACACCCTGCTGGTCGAAGAAAGTGGGAAGTCCGGCCTCAGGTTCGCGAGCTTCGTGCTGGGTCCCCCCAACCCGGAGGCTCCCACTCGCGTCCTAATGGAGCTTCCCGAGCACCTCCACGCGAAATACATCGAGCCCCTGGTCCGGGCCGAGACCACGATGTGCTTCGCCTTGACCGAGCCCGAGGCCGGCTCGGACGCGCAGGCCATCCGCACGACGGCGAGGCTCGAGGGCGACGAATGGATCGTGAACGGCCGGAAGCACTTCATCACCAATGGTGCGTACGCAGACGTGGCCCTGGTCTTCGCCGTGACGAATCCGGAGCGACGGGCAGACGGAGGCATCACGGCGCTCCTGGTCGAGCGCGACGCACCCGGGTTCATCGTCGGCAGGAACCAGAAGACCCTGGCGGGGGACACGAACCAGGCCGAGTTGATCTTCGAGGACTGCCGGGTGCCCAAGGAGAATGTGATCGGAGAGATCGGGTACGGCTTTCAGTCTGCTATGAGGTTCCTCAACGGCGGGCGGGCCTACATCGGGGCCCTGTGCGTTGGCATCGCCGATTACCTGATACGCATCTGCACGGAATACGCCAAGGATCGCCAGACGTTCGGCAAGCCCATCGGCAAGTACCAGGCGGTCCAATGGATGCTGGCCGACTCCGCCCTCGAGGTGCACGCGGCCAGGCTGATCACGTACCACCTGGCCTGGCTCGTGGATCGGGGCGAGTACCCGATCAAGGAGTCCTCCATGGTCAAACTGAACAACACCGAGATGGTGAACCGGGTGGCCGATCGAGCCGTGCAGATCTACGGAGGGATGGGGCTGCTCACGGAGGGGCCGGTGGAACGCATCTTCCGCTGGGTTCGGATGCTTCGCATCGTGGAGGGCACGAGCGAGATCCAGCGCCTGGTCATCGCCCGCTCGCTGGGCCTGTAGAGAAGCGGACCGGTCAACCGGTCCGCAGCTTCGGGTAGCGCTCCTGGCGCCGGATGCGGGCAACCCGTCCTTGGGCGCGGTACCCCGCGAACGCCGTGACGAGATTCGAACCGAGGAGCACCAGCAATCCCTGGGCATGACCGGGGTCGCCGAGTTTCACCAGCTCGTAGCTGGCAAGGCCGACCCCGCCGATACCGAAGAGGCTGGCCCCACCGGCAGCCAGCGAGGCCACCCAGCGACGCCGCGTACGCCACAGGCGGAGCCCCGCCAGGAACAAGGCGACCGCTTCGATGGCCACCAGCGCCCCCGAGCGAAACTCCGCCCCGACGTGACTCTCGGCCCCCGACCCGACCGAACCCCACGGGAGAAAGATGCTCACCAGCACCAGCACTCCGGCCCCGCAGATGAGGCCGCCGGGGACGCGGACGTTGAGCGTGCTCAACTCGCCGGAGGCGGGCGGGAATTGCCCGATCGCCCGGGGCGGCGGCCCTTTGGCCATCGCCGGCGCTTCGGGCAGCGTCGCGGGTCGCTTCATGGCTTCCGCCGGCATCGTCGAGCCTCCGCCGACCGCCGATCCACCGATGGCGATGGGCACGGTGTCTACCTCCGGGGCCGCATGCCCGGGACGTATGTCGATCAAGAGCCCTCTTCGCTCGTTCATCCCACCGGATATGAAGGCGGGCTCCGACGCCGCATCGAGCGATTCGCGAAGGGCCTCTCTCCACTCCCAGGCGGAGGAGAACCTCTTCGAAGGATCCCTGTGCAGTCCTTGTGCCACCGCCTCGGCCAGCGTGCGAGGGACATCGGGGCGCATGGTCTCGATCGGCGGTGCCTCCCGTTCGAACCGCGCCACGTCCGTCTCGGACTCGACGCCGAAGGGAACCCGCCCGCTCAAGATCTCGTACAGGACCACCGCCGCGGAGAAGACATCGCTGCGGTAATCGACGGTGGCGGCCCGTGCAGGATCCGCCTGCTCTGGTGCCATGTAGTGGGGGGATCCGACGACCATCGTGTGGCCGAGGAGCCCGTCGAGACGGCGGGCGATCCCGAAGTCCCCGAGCAGCGTCCGCTCCGCCGCCACAGGCTTCCCGTCTCGGCGGAGAGCTTCTTGACGTTCCAGCGGAACGGTTCTGAACAGGACGTTGCTCGGCTTCACATCCCTGTGGACGATCCGCAGGTCGTGCACCGCGATGAGGCATTCCGCGATCTCGAGGGACAGCCCGGCAGCCTCCTCCACGGAGAACGGCTGGTCGAGCTGCCCTCGGAGCCGAAGGCGATCCTCCAGGGTGCCGCGATCGGCGAACTCCATCACCATGTAGGGGCGTCCATCGGCGAGGTGCCCCACCTCGTACACGCGAACGATCCGATCGCTGTCCAGGTGCCTGAGGGCTCGAGCCTCCTCCATGAACCGGCGTCGAGCGTCCTGGTTCATGCTCCAGTTCTCGGCGAGGAGCTTGATGGCGACCCACGCGTCCAGGTCCTCGTCGCGGGCCATCCAGACGGTGGCGTAGCTACCGCTTCCGAGCGCCCGTTCGACCTGGAACCGGCCGATGTGGGCAAGCGTCACGCGTCCTCCTTCACTGTCTCCTCAGGCGCTCTTCGCGGCCATCCGGTAACTGATTCCCGCCCCGGAGTCTCGAAAAGCTTGACACGGGGAACACGAGTTCGGGCGAAACCCGTTCGGCCGATTCGGTCGCGGAGCCCACTGCTACGCTCTACCGCGTGACGATCCTCTCCTACATGGAGAAATGGGAGCCGTTGTACCGCGAGCCCTTGTTCCACCAGCGTTTCGTTCCCTGGCAGAGGCCGGCGCCATGAGAGCTCGGCAGCTCACGGCCGAGGACTCGCGGCGGAGCGTTCCCTCACTCGACGCCCTCCTTCGCTCTGCACCCGGAAAGAAGGCAACGCTCAAGTTCGGCCGGCCCCTGGTGAAGCACGCGCTTCAGGCCACTCTCTCTCAGATCCGTACGGAAGCCGCGCGGGGAGGCGCCATTCCCGATCGCGACGAGATCCTCGCCCACGCACTCGGGATGGCCGCGCGGAGCTTCTATGGCATGACCGAGGTCATCAATGCATCCGGCGTGATCCTGCACACGGGCCTGGGACGCGCGCCGCTCCCCCGACGGGCAGCCGACGCCGCCGCGCTGGCCGGGAGGACCTACTCGGACCTCGAGGTAGAACGGGAGACGGGCTCGCGGGGGCGCCGGACCTCGCATGCGGAGGCTTTCCTCGTTGCGCTCACCGGGGCGGAGGATGCGCTGGTGGTGAACAACAACGCAGCTGCGCTGCTCTTGGCCCTGGCAGCGCTGGCGCAGAAGAAGGAAGTCCTGGTCTCCCGGGGAGAGCTGATCGAGATCGGTGGAGAGTTTCGGCTGCCGGAGATCATGGCCGCTTCCGGGGCGAAGCTGATCGAGGTTGGGACGACCAACCGCACGCACGCAGACGACTATGCCCGGGCGGTCAACTCGAAGACCGCGCTGATCCTGAAGGTCCATCCGAGCAACTATCGGGTGGTCGGATTCACCAACATCGTGCCGCTGAGCGATCTCAGCCGGCTCGCCCACGAAGCCAAGGTGCCCCTTCTGTACGACGTGGGAAGCGGCTTGCTCGATCGCTACGCCGAGGTTCCCGGAGAGGAACCGGCGGTCACCGAGGCGCTGGCCGGTGGGGCCGACCTGGTCTCGTTCTCCGGCGACAAGTTGCTCGGTGGTCCCCAGGCCGGCCTCCTGGTCGGAAAGGCAGACCTGATCGAACGTCTCCGCCGGCATCCCATTGCCCGAGCCCTCCGTGTCGACAAGATGACCGTCGCCGCCCTGGAGGCAGTCCTTCGCCTGTACGCCACGGATCGACGCCAGGAGCTTCCGCTGTGGGGCTTCCTCTCTGTCGGCCAGGGCAGGCTCCTGTCCAGGGCGAGGGCCCTGGCGACATGCTTCAATCGAGCGAGGGCCCGGAAGGGGGAGGCGGTCGCCGGTGGGGGTTCTCTCCCCGGGTACGGCATCCCGTCGGCGGAACTGGTGATCCCGGTCCCATCCCCGGACGACGCCGCAGCCAAGCTTCGCCTGGGCCGCCCGTCCGTGTTCTGCCGAGTGGACGACGGTGCTCTGGTGTTCGACCTTCGCACCGTGCCGCCGGAGGACGATGACCGCCTCGCCCGGGCCATCCGCTACGTCCTCGAGCAAGCCTGACCGGCTCGCGGCCATGACCGCCGCTCCCCCATCAGGACCCCGCGAACATCGCCCCCTCCAGGTGGTGGCCACGGCCGGCCACGTCGACCATGGCAAATCCGCGCTGATCCTCCGCCTGACCGGAATCGATCCGGACAGGCTCGCCGAGGAGAAACGCCGGGGCCTGACGATCGATCTCGGATTCGCCTGGACCACGCTCCCGTCCGGCCAGGAGATCGGGTTCGTCGACGTCCCCGGACACGAGCGATTCGTCAGGAACATGCTGGCCGGGGTGGGCCCGGTTCGGCTGGTGCTGTTCGTGGTGGCGGCGGACGAGGGGTGGAAGCCCCAGTCGGAGGAGCACCTCCAGATCGTGGACGTGCTGGGGGCGAGCGGGGCCGTGGTCGCTCTGACCAAGCTGGACCTCGTGGACGAGAAGACGCTCGCCGGCCGGGCCAGGCAGATCGAGTGGAAGCTCGAAGGAACGCGGCTCGAAGGGGCGCCGATCGTGGCGTGCTCCGCGGCCAGGGATGAAGGGATCGACGAGCTCCGAGCTGCGCTGGACGACCTGGTGGCTCGGGCCCCCCTTCCCGGCCGCGATGCGAGGCCTCGCCAGTTCATCGACCGAGTGTTCACCATCCGCGGGGCCGGGACCGTGGTGACGGGAACGCTCACCGGTGGCTCGATCGCCGTCGGGCAGGAGGCCGAGGTCCTACCCTCCGGCCACCGAGCCCGAATCCGAGGGCTGCAAACGCACAAGCGCACCCTGGACGTCGCCGAGCCGGTCAGCCGCGTGGCGGTGAACCTGTCCGCGACGGCCAAGGCCGACCTGGAACGCGGCGACGTGTTGGTCCTCCCCGGGCAGTGGCGTTCCACGTCGGTGTTCGAGGGGTGGGTCCGGCCGGTACGCGGCATTGCCCATCCACTCACCTCCCGGGGCGCCTACAAGTTCTATGCGGGATCGGCAGAGCGGGACGCTCGCATCCGCCTGTACGGAACCTCAGAGCTACGAGCCGGCGGCGACGCGTTCGCCAGGATCTCCCTCTCGCGCCCCGTGGTCCTGGACTTCGAGGACAGCTTCGTCCTGCGAGAGGCCGGGAGGCAGGAGACCGTCGCCGGCGGCAAGGTGTTGGACACGGACCCTCCAGTCCGGCCCGGGCCCGACCCCGTGGCCAGGCTGAAGGCGAGGGAGCAAGCCGATCGAGCGACCCTCGCCTGGCGCCTGGTGGTCGATCGCGGGGCGTTGAAGGCCTCGGAGGTCCTGGTGCTCTCCGGGACGGATGCAGACGACGCGGTTCGCCGGGGCGCCATCCGGTTGGACGGGTGGGTGGCGAGCCCCGACCTGGTCGAGGATGTTGGGGGGCACCTGAGATCAAATCTCGCCCGGTATCACCAGGCCCATCCCCTTCGCCCCGGACTCGAGGTCCGCGAAGCACGGACCGTCCTCGCCGAACGTTCGGCCCGGTTCTCCGATCCCGGACTGGCCGACGCGTTGATCGCTCACCTGGCCCGAGCGGGCGACGTGATCCGTGAAGGAACTACAGTGCGCCTGGCCAGCCACAGGGCGTCCTCAGCTGGCCGGGAGGACGCCGACAGGCTGGTGGAGGCCGTCATGGGAGCCGAACCGACTCCTCCCTCGGTCGAGCGCCCCCTCCCGGCGTCACCGTCGCCGCCTTCCGCGAGGCCCTGGGGACGAGCAGGAAATACGCGCTCCCGATACTCGAATACTTCGACGCCCGTGGCCTCACCCGCCGCCAGGGCGACTACCGTGTCCTCCGCAGCTGAGTCGCCGCGAGTGACAAACGGCTACGGGCTGATCTCCGCCACGACCTCGACTTCGACCGGCGCACCGAGGGGGAGCTCCGGGACACCGATGGCGGTGCGGGCATGGCGGCCAGAGTCGCCGAACACCTCGACGAGGACGTCGCTGGCCCCATTGGCCACCTTCGGCTGGTCGGTGAACCCCGTGGCCGAGGCCACGAACACCCCGAGCTTGACGATCCGCTTGACCCGGTCGAGGGATCCGAGCTCCGCCCGTAAGGCCGACAGGGCCAGCAGGACGCACCGCCGGGCAGCTTCTGCTCCCGCGACCACGTCGACGTCGTCGCCGAGCTTGCCCGTCCACAAGAGCTTTCCCTCGGAAATTGGAACCTGGCCGGATACGTAGGCGAACCGACCCGAGACCGAAACGGGCACGTACGAAGCGAGCGGCTGCGGTGGAGGGGGGAGCTCGATGCCGAGTTCCTGTAGCCGGTCCTCCCCGCCCATGGTCGGTACGGTACAACAGCCAGATGAAGGGGGTTTTTCCGGGAAACAGCGGGGTGGACCGTTCTCGTGCCGCGGCCAGCCTCTCGACAACGTCCTTGGGAACTACAGCTAGCCGACGCTGCGCAGACCCCCGCGCTCCCGCTCACGGATCAGGATGCGCCGTTCCAGCTCGTTCAGCCCGCCCCAGATCCCGTGGGGCTCGCGGATGCGGATCGCGTACTCGAGGCACTCGATACGAACCGGGCATCGAGCACAGATGGCCTTGGCCTGCCGCTCCCGGATCGTCTTCTCTTCCCTGGTCTCAGGGTGGTTGGGAGCGAAGAAGAGGCTGGAGTCCTCTCCGCGGCATTCCGCTCGCCACTGCCATCCGTACTCCCAACTGTGCGTCGCCACCTGCGCGGCCTCCCGGCCTTCGCCTCCTTCGCAAGGCGCCCCGTGGTTCTCCCAGTCGCTTCTCGACGTAGGGGCCTACTGGTTCTTCGGCGATTGACGCACAAGAGACTGAGCCGGTTCCCCCAACTGGGCCTTGTTTACCGAAACGGCACAAAGATGAGATCAAAGTGAGACAAGATCGCGTCTGTCAGCCGGCGGCATTCACTCGGGTTCGGGCTCGACCCTCAGGATGAGCCCGTCCACTCCCTTGATCCTTACCCTGGCGCCTTTCGGGATGGGTCCGTCCATCGAGCGGGCCCGCCACAGAGACCCTTTCACATAGACGCCGCCCTCCGGGTCGAGGTCGGTTCGCACCTCGCCGACCAGCCCGACCAGCCCCACCTGCGCCGTCCGGACGCGGTCCCTCGCGCGAAGGGCCACGGTCATCCCGAATCCGAAGAAAATCGCTCCCCCGATGGTGAACATGGCGACGACCCAGAGCGACAGGTCTATCGCCGGGGCCACCCCCCACCAGGCCAGGAGTGATCCGGAAAGGAAGGCGAGCGTCCCGACGATGGTCAAGGCGGCCACCCGCCGGATCACCACGTCGAGTCCCTGTAACGCCGTTCCGGCCACGATGATGGCTGCCCCTATCCAGTGCACGGGGATGACGGCCAAGCCGTAGCCCGCCAGGGCCAGTGAGGCAGCGCCGGCGATCCCGGCCACGCCGAACCCGGGCTGAGTGAGCTCGAAGGCGATCCCCCACAAGCCGAGCACGAGGAGGACGTACACGGCCGTCGGAGTGCTCACGGCGTGGAGCAGGCGGCGCACGGGGCCGATCTCGTGGAACCGCACGGCCACGGGACGGCCGGCAGTGCTTCTGGTTTCCACCACGGCCGATGCTTCTGCAGTCCGCACGCTGCGACCGTCGAGCTTGCCGAGCAGATCTCGCAGGTCGGTGGCGACGAGGGCGGCGGCCCCCACGTCCAGGGCGGGCTCGGCCGGAAGGGGAGGGCCCGAGACTAGGCGACCGATCCCGGCTTGCCGCACGCCGTCGCCGATAGCGAGACCGGCCAGGTCGGCCCTGAGCCCGGCCACCTCCCGCGGATCCTCGCGCGAAGGGGATGTGCCGAGGTCGAACGGTCGTGCAGGACCGATGCCTGCTCCGGGCGCCATGGCCACCAGCCCCGACGAATACACGACGAACAGGGCCCCTCCGGCTGCCCGCGCCCCTGAAGGCCCCACCCACGTCACAACCGGAACGGAGGCGTTCCTGATCTCCGAGCCCAAGCGCACGGCCTCGTCCCGGTACGAACCGAAGGAAGAGTCGATCTGAAGTATCAGGGTTGCGCCCGAGCGTTCCGCCGCGTCCAACGTCTCTCGCACGAATGCCGCGACCGAGCCGTCCACAACACCTTGCACCTTGACCACGTCCACAACGGGGGTCGACGGTTGAGCATCGGCGCGCGAGTGAAGGGCGAGCCCCAGAGCGAACACCGAAAAGGCGAAGAGGCGAAGCCGGCGCACGCGGCGATTCTACGATCGGCGGTTCAGCACAGAGGCGGTAACGGCCGCAGGCGGAGCGTCGAGGAGGAGATCAACAAACTCTCGCCCGGACGCACGCCCGTATAGTCGGCGGGGTGCGCTGGGAAGACCTGTTCGCTCGCCAAATCTTGATCGTCTCCGGCAAGGGTGGCACTGGAAAGTCGACGATCGCCGCGGCGCTGGCTTCGGCATCGGCGGCGGCCGGCCACCGCACGTTACTGGTCGAGGTGGAAGGCAGATGCGAGATCCCCCGGACGCTCCAGGTCCCCGATCCGGGATTCCACGAGGCGCCCACGCCGTTCGGCTTCAGCGCACTCTCCGTCACCCCCCGGGACGCGGCGCTCGAGTACCTCCACCTCTTCTTCGGCATGGATCGAGCGACCCGGGCGCTTCTGCGCACGAGCGCGCTGGATCAGATCATCGGCGGGGCCCCAGGCCTCAGGGACCTCCTTTCGTGCGGCAAGTTGTACGAGCTCGCCCATCTCAGGCGAACGGACGCACGGGATCGTGGTCGTCCCCAGTACGACCTCATCCTGGTCGATGCCCCGCCCACCGGACAGATCGCTCCGTTCTTGAACTCTGCCTCCGCGTTCGCGGATCTCGCTCGAGTCGGGCGGATCAAGCGGCAGGCCGCGGCAATCGAGGGGCTCCTTCGCCGGGAGGCCGGCGTTCTGTTGGTGGCCGTCCCGGAGGAGATGGCCGTGGCCGAGACCCTCGAGGCCATCCCGGCCATCCGCCGGTCCGGCGTGCCGGTGATGGCGGTGGCAGCCAACCGATGTCTTCCGAACATTTTCCCGAGCGGAACCCAACGTGCGGCGGCTGAGCTGCGCCCACGGGAGGTGATGGCTCTCACTGGGAGGGCAGGCCTTGCGATGACGGTGGAAGAGTCCGAGGCGCTGATGGCCGGTGCGGGGACCAGGCATCGTCGCCGCAGGCTCCAGCAGAGGTTCCTGAAGGAGCTGGCGGAAGGAGGACCGTTGCTGCAGCTGCCGGACGTGCCGGGCCGGTCGTCCCCGGAAACTGTGCAGGTGCTCGCTCGAGTCATGGAGGGCGAGAGGGCTGAGGAGCCAGACGCGGCGGCACCGGACGTGAAGGTCGGCGGGACCCACTTCGCGCGGCCAGCCCCCATCCAACCCCGCGCTTCGTGGGCCCCCCGGCCTCCTGGGCACGCTACCCATGGACTCGACGGACGGCTGGCCGATCGGAGGATCGTCGTAGTGTGTGGTTCGGGTGGGGTGGGCAAGACCACGGTGTCGGCGGCCGTGGCCGTCCATCTCGCCGAGCGCAGGAGCAAGGCGGCCCTTCTCACCGTCGATCCCGCGAGACGCCTGGCCACTTCGCTTCGCCTCCCGACAGTCGCGGGCGAGCGAACCTCGATCCGGCTCGGACGAGCCGGGAAGATGGAAGCGGTTCAGCTCGACACCCAACGGACCTTCGACGAGCTGATCCATCGCTATGCGGGCAGCGCCGAACGTCGCGAACGGATCCTGTCCAATCGCTTCTACCAGCGCATCTCGAGCTCGCTGGCAGGAACGCACGAGTACATGGCCATGGAGAAGCTGTATGAGTTGGCGGTGGAAGAAGACCACGACGCCATCGTGGTGGACACCCCTCCGACCAGAAGCGCACTGTCCTTCCTCGATGCTCCGAATCGCTTGATGGACTTCCTGGGAGGACGGGTCATGCGGTGGATGCTCTGGCCATCGGCCAGGGCAGGCCGACTCACGGTGGGGATCGCCAGGTTCGGTGCGCAAGCCTTCGCCAGGACGGCCGGACGCCTGGTCGGCGGCGAGGTGCTCGCCGACACCGCCGACTTCCTGGCTGCCTTCGAGGGCATGTACGGCGGGTTCCACAAGCGCGCTTCCCGCGTTCTGGAACTGCTCCGCTCTCCCGACTGTGCATTCCTGGTAGTCACCGCCCCCACCTCGGTGAGCCTGGAAGAGGCGGGGTTCTTCGTCGAGCGGCTCGACGAGGGAGGGATGCGCGCCGAGGCCGTGGTGGCGAACCGGTGGCATCCGGAGAAGGAAGGCCTGCCTCCACGAGCCGCCGAGGTGGCCGAACTGCTGGCCATGGGCGACGCGCCCGCACGAGCGACGGCGGCGCTTCTGATGGATCGCGTTCGTCGAGAGCCTCAGCGCACCTCCGAGGCCGAGGCGATGCGGTCGTTCGCCGATCTGCACCGCGGGATGCCCATCGTGCCCATCCCCGAACTCGCCGACGATGTCCACGACGTGCCTGGGCTCCGCCGCGTGGGCGCGCATCTCTTCGCCTCCATGGAGGCCTGAGCGCAGAGAGCCAACAGGCCTCGACTGGATCAGAGAGCGGCGCCGACCGGCTGCAATGTGCGCTGAGTCTCGAGGGACCGCGGGGAGCGCCGTAGCAACGAGTTGCGCTCCTTGCCGTTCAACCCTCCCCAGACGCCGAACTCGGCACGAACGCTCAGTGCGTACGCCAGACATTCGAGGCGTACAGGGCATTGGGCGCAGATCGACTTGGCCTTGCGCTCGGCGCGGGCTCCGGGGTCGAAGAAGATCTCGGGGTCATACTGACCACAGCGGGCGCGTTCTTCCCATGACATGTGCGCGCCATCCTATGGACGCGCACCCTGGCCGCGAATAGCCCGTGAGGGCTATTTTGAGACGTGACTTTCGGGGGGGGCACGGACCATTGGTCGGTCGGGCACAGTAAGCTAGTCCGCGCTTTGGAGCTGCGCCTTCCTTGATCCGCAATCAGAGCGTCCGTTGGCCCGGTCCTGCAAGGGACCTGGGGGCCGGAGACCTCACGTTTCGGGTAATCCTGATCCCGTTCGTCGTTCTGGCGGCGGCGCTGTTGGTGGCCGCGGGGCTGTTCCCCGTCGTGGGAAGCGCCGGGAGAGCCGTCAAGCTCTTCGACGGACAATTCGTGCCGAACGAGAACGACCAGCTCGAGATCGAAGGTTTCCCCCTGAGGTCCACCCTCTATGCCTCCGACGGCTCCGTCCTGGCCGTCGTGGCCGACTACAACCGCGTGTACGTCTCGATCAATGACGTCCCCAAGGTCACCAGGGACGCGATCGTGGCGATCGAGGACCACGGCTTCTATGACCATGGTCCGGTGGACTTCTCGTCGATCATGCGGGCCTTCGTGGCCAACCTGCACGCAGGAGAGATCGTCCAGGGCGGATCCACCATCACGCAGCAGCTCGTGAAGAACACCGAGACAGGCAACGAGCGAACGTTCGCCAGGAAATGGCGCGAGGCCCAGGACGCCATCCGTCTGGAGCGGACCTACAGCAAGGAGCAGATCCTGGAGTTGTACATGAACCAGGTCTATCTGGGCCATGGGGCCTACGGCATCGGGAGCGCCGCCGAGTTCTATTTCGGCAAGTCCGTCCAGAAGCTCAGCCTGTCCGAGTCCGCCCTGCTGGCCGGGCTGATCAAGGCTCCCTCGGATGATGATCCGATCACGCACCCCGAGAAGTCGCTGGCCAGGCGGAACACGGTCCTGAGGCGGATGATCGAGCTGAACTGGATCTCGCCCTCGGAGTACACGGACGCAGTGGCAGCGCCGCTCAAGCTCTCGGGCAAGAGGCGCAACGTCAACAAGTTCGGGCGCAAGGCATACGACGCCCTGTTCGTCCAGGACCAGATCCTTCATCCCATCAAGTCGTCCCGGAACGACGCGCAATACAGGGCCATCATCAAGACATTCGGCAAGACCTACGAGGACCGCAGGCGACTCCTGTTTCAGGGCGGACTGAAGATCTACACCACGATCAGCCCGAAGTTGCAGAGCTACGCGCGGGCGGCCGTCGAGGGATTCCTCCCCGATCCCGGCAACAGGCCCCCTTCGAATCCCAACGCCTCTCTGGCTGCCGTCGTTCCGCAAACGGGCGCCATCGTGGCCATGTACGGGGGACAGAACTTCTCCAAGCACAAGATCAATCTGGCCACCCAGATCAAGCGGTCGGCGGGAAGCTCCTTCAAGGCCTTCACGCTGGCCGCGGCGATCGAGGAGGGGGTCCCGATGGGCAAGGTGTACAACACGAGCCGGGTCAAGATCCCGTTCGACAAGTGCCCCGACCCCTCGGGGGCGTGGAAGCCGCAGAACGCAGAGCCCAGCGAGGGCGGCTTCATGAACATGGCCCGGGCCACCGCCGGTTCGGTGAACATCTACTTCGCCCAGCTCATCGCCGACGTCGGGGCCAGCAACGTGCAGGAGATGGCGAAGAGGATGGGCGTCGTGAGCTACACGCGGGGGGGCGACGTCAGCATCCCTCCCGTATGCTCGATCACCCTGGGCGCGGTCCAGGTCAATCCGCTATCCATGACCTCCGGCTACTCCACCCTGGCCAACGGAGGGATCCACTGCAAGCCCTTCGTCATCAGCAAGGTCGTGGCGGCCAACGGAAAGAACATCTTCAAGGCCAAGCCCTTCTGCCAGAGGGTCATCGACGGCAAGGTCGCGAACCAGGTGACGTCGTTGCTGGAAGGGGTGGTCGCGCATGGCACCGGGACTGCGGCCAACATCGGCCGGCCCCAGGCCGGCAAGACTGGCACCGCCCAGGATCACAAGGACGCTTGGTTCATGGGGTATATCCCCCAGATGGTCACAGGGGTATGGGTCGGGTACGCCTACCCCAAGCAAGAGATTCCGATGGAGGGCCTGGCGAAGCTAGGGGGCCGACCTGCTTTCGGAGGAAGCCTGGCCGCTCCCATCTGGCACGATTTCATGGCGAAGGCTGCAGCGGGCCTGCCGGTCAAGAGCTTCCCGAACCCCCCTCCACCCAAGGGTGGCAATGTTCCCAACGTGGTGGGGATGAAGCGGGCCGAAGCCGTGAGCACGTTGCTCAGGGCGAGCTTTACCCCGGTCGTGAAGTTGGCGCCCTCTCTGGAACCGGCCGGCGTGGTCTTCGCTCAGAGCCCGACGGGCGGCGCCAACGTGCCTCTCGGCAGCATCGTGACCATCATGGTGAGCAACGGAAAGGCACCCAACACCCCTGTCCCCAATGTCGTGGGCAAGACCCAGAAGGAGGCCACCAACATCTTGAAGGCGGAGGGGTTCAAAGTCGCCGTGGTGTATCAGGATGTTTCCGATCACAAACAAGATGGGATCGTCCTGTCCCAGAACCCCAAGGGCGGGAAGAAAGCATCTCCAGGAACGACGGTGACGATCGTGGTCGGGAGATTCCAGCCCGGGCCCTCCCCGTAGCCAACCACCCAGCTTCCTCCGACTGCGTCATTCGATCTTGATCAGCTGGTGAGGCGCTCTCGTACCCTGGCCTGGACGTCCCTGCCGTCCACCCTTCCTTTCGCCTTGCCCATGACGTAGCTCATGACCTTGCCCAGGCCCCCAGGACCGGCCGCCGAGGTCGCCGAGATGGCCTCCTCGACCAGCGCAGCCAGCTCGTCCTCGCCGAGGGCCGCGGGCAGGTAGGACTCGAGGACCTTCTGCTCTTCGCTCTCCTTGGCCACCAGGTCATCCCGGCCCGCTGCGCTGTACGCCTCGATAGCCTCCTTCCGCCGCCTGACCTCCCTCAGGGCGACCTCGACGAACTCCTCGTCGTTCAGCGGGTGCCGCAGCTCCACCTCCCTGTTCTTCACGGAGGCGGACAGCAGCCGAAGGGCTCCGAGCTTGATCTTTTCCCCGCTCTTGAGAGCCGCCCGCATCTCGGCCGCGAGGCGATCCTTCGGGTCACCCTGGCCCGCGGCCGTGGCAGGGGTCGGAGGGCCGGACTTGGACTCTTCGGCCACTAGAATCGGGACCCCATGCCCTCGGGCTTGTTCGCCATGATCGCCAATCTAACCGACTTTCTCTTGTGGCTAGTGCTCGCTGTGCCCGTTGTCGGCGGAGCGTGCATCGCATACGGCGTCTTGGTCGAACGGCGCTGGTATCGAGTGGCCATGTACCGGCTGCCCATCCTCCCGGCCGAGTCCCTGGCGAGCCTCACGCTCCTGCACGTCTCGGACCTGCATTTCGTCGCGTCCGATCCGGGGAAGGCACACCTGCTGGCCTCTCTTCCCGCGGCGGACGTGACCGTGGTGACCGGGGACATGCTCGGGGAACCGGAAGCCGTCGAGGCCGTAGCCGCAGCGCTCCGGCCGATTCGCGGGACTGCCGCCTCCTACTTCGTCCTCGGCTCCAATGATTACTTCGCCCCGCGACCTCTGAGCTATCTGGCGTATTTCCGCAAGCGTCGCCGTCGGCGCCGGGTGATTCCCGGCGGGGCTCGAGAGCTCGTTTCCCTGCTGGAAGCCGATGGATGGATCCATCTCCGGAACCGCGGGGAATCGATCCACGTATCGGGCGTCCGGCTGGAAGTCGTCGGGCTCGATGATCCCCACATCGAGCGGCACGACCTTCGCGCCGCTGTTCGCGCGGAACCGAGGGCGTTCGGACTGGCCGTGGTGCACTCTCCCGACCCGGTCCCCGAGCTGGCCGCCCTGGGCTACGACCTCGTCGTGTGCGGCCACACTCACGGTGGACAGGTACGGATGCCACTGGTGGGTGCCCTGGTGACCAACAGTACGATCCCCACCCGGCTGTGCATGGGCCTCTCCCGCTTGGGCGGGACGCTGCTGCACGTCTCGCCCGGACTCGGGACGAGCAAGTTCGCTCCGTTTCGGTTCCTGTGTCGGCCGGAAGCAACCCTGCTCGAGCTGGCGCCCAGCCGGGAACGAAGCCTCGGGGGTCCAGGGGGGTATCAGGCGCCGGGGGTGTCCGCGGATGAGAGCACCCGCTCGAATACGCCCTCGTAGCCCGAGACCATCGCGTCGCCGCTGAACCGCTCCTGAACCCGGGCCCTGCAGGCCGCGGGGTCTATCTCGTTCACACGACTGAGAGCTGCCGCCGCCTCACGTGGATAGTTCTCAACCGACACGATGAGTCCCGTTTTTCCATCGATGACCAGCTCGGGGACGGCCCCTCGTGGCGTGGCGATCACGGGAGTCCCGCAGGCCATGGCCTCGACCATGACCAGGCCGAAGGGCTCGTCCCAATCGATGGGGAACAGGACGGCCCTTGCCCTGGACAGGAGGTCCACCTTCTCCTGGAAGCCGATCTCGCCGAGGATGGTTCCATCCTCAGGGAGCGCTGGAAGCACTACCCGATTCCAGTGCTCCTCCTCCTCGCGCTCGGCGATCTTCACGGCCAGGACGATCCGAGCGCCCGCCTCTCGAGCGGCCAGTACCGCCCGGTGAGCGCCCTTCTCCGGCCCCGCCCGCCCGAGGAACACGACGAAATCGTCCTTCTCGGCCCGGAAGGGATAGGCCTCCACGTCGATGCCGTTGTACACAACTCCGGCGTACCGGAGATCCGGCATGTGCGAGCGCTGGGATTCGCTGATGGCGACGAACCAGACACGGTCACGCAACAACGCGTACAGACGGCGCATCTCATGGGTGAATGCACCGTGCACCGTGTGAACCGTGGGCACCCCCAGCAGCGCCGGGGCGAGCAACGCGGACCAGGGCGAGTGCACGTGGAACACATCGAACCCCGAGTGGTCCCGCAGGGTCCACGCGGTATGCATCACGTCGTGCCATGTGTCGTGGATGAACTTGGGTCCGGGTGCCGCCTCGAAGATGTAGTCCAGGTGCGCCTTGGTGATCGAGTCTCCCGTCGCGAACAACGTCACGTCGTGCCCGCGCTCCGTGAGGCCGTCTGCGAGGAGCGAGACCACCCACTCGATCCCTCCGTATCCACTGGGAGGCACGGCGAGCCAGGGAGGCGCGATCTCCGCGATCCGCATGCGTCCCGAAGGCTAACAGGTACACTAATCGGCTGGCCGGTCGGCCAGAAAAGCGGGACGTAGCGCAGTTTGGTAGCGCGCAGCGTTCGGGACGCTGAGGTCGCGGGTTCAAATCCCGCCGTCCCGACCAGATCCCCTTCTGCGTGTCATGTGCGCAGGCGGGATGGAATAATGGTCGGGATCCCTTTCGCGGAATCGATCCCCTCTGACTTGGAACGAGGACGGATGCAGAAGCTAGGACCCAAGCACAGGATGTGCAGGCGCGTGGCCGCGGCGGTGTGCGGCCGCCCGAACTGCCCTGCGAGCAAGCAGCGCCCCTACCCACCGGGCCAGCATGGAAGAGCGAGGCGCCGGCTCACGGAATATCACCTGCGCATGTTGGAGAAGCAGAAGCTCCGCTCGATCTACTGGGTGGGGGAGCGCCAGTTTCGCCGATACTTCCAGGAGGCCACCCGGAAGAAGACGGTGACGGGCGAGGAGCTGCTTCGACTGCTGGAGACTCGCCTCGACTCCCTGGTTCTCCGGCTGGGGTTCGCCCAGACGATCCACCAGGCCCGACAGCTGGTGTCGCACGGACACATCCTGCTGGACGGCAAGCGAGTGAACGTGCCCAGCGCCACCGTACGGGTGGGGCAGGTCATCGAGGCCGGGCCGAAGGCGAAGAACTTCATCTCGGTCCGGGAAGCCCTCGAGGTCACGCCTGACCCTCCCGCGTACCTCGAGCGCGACAAGGACCAGGTGCGAGGCCGCCTGATCAAAGAGCCCGCGCGAGCCGAGATCCCCCTGCCGGTTCCGGTCGAGGAACGCCTGGTCGTCGAATTCATGTCCTGATGCGGGCCCGCCCGGCCTGCGTCCTGGACCGACGGCTTCTGTCAGGGTGAGAGAGGTCCGTAATCCGTTCCCGGCCCGTTCGGCTGCCTGCCGGGGTTCTGGCTGACCGCCGCAAGGTAGGCACCACCCCAGGCCAGGCACAACGAGATGATCACCAGCAGGATCAGGAGCCGGACCCTCGTCACTCCTCTTCACCCCCCGATGCCTTCGGGCGCCAGGGCCACCGAAATCGCAGGATACCAGGGCTTTCGGCCCGAGGCTCCGAACGGGTCAGACCTGCCAGGGCTGCCCAGAGGATCAGGGCCAGCGTCACCGCGTGGCCTGCAAGGACAATGGCTGTGGGCGGCTGGGCAAACCGGAGGGTGCGGGGGCTTCGATCGGGTTCGTTCCGCCCTGACCCTTCGCAGTCTTCGGCGGCTGCTTCCCCGCGCAACGCACTTGCGGATCCTCGAGATCGGGCTGGGGCGAGGCCTCATCCTCTCTCGCTTCCTGCAACAGGGGCACGAGGTCTCGGGGATCGATCCCGGGGCCCTCGAGAGAAACATGGTCCCCTCGGTGAGGGCAGGCGCCACCATCTACTCCCAGCCCGCCGAGGAGGTCGAGCTTCCGAAGAGCTCGTTCGATCTCATCTATGGGATCCACGTGGTCGAGCACCTCCGGGATCCGGCCTCGGTGCTTCGAAGCTGTCACGACGGGCTCAAGCCTGGCGGGGTCCTATACCTCATGACGCCCAACGGGTCCTCCGTCGGGCTCCGGCTCTTCGGGGAGCGATGGTGGAACCTGGAGGATCCCACCCACGTCCGCTTCTTCTCGCCGCGATCGATCTCGATCATGTTGTCCAGAGCGGGGTTCCACCGGGCCCGGATCCGTACGCCGATCTGGGACAGCCTCACCGTCGAGATCACCAGCGTGGCCGGGACCCTCAGGCCAGGCACCACCCAGCACGGTGTGCTCGGTAATCGAGCCCTGCTCCCCGTGTATGCAGCACTCCTCCCAATTGCGTTGGTTGCGCGGGCGATCTGTCCCGCCTTGTCCCCAAGCATGGAGGTGGTCGCGGCCAAGGAGCCTTGATCGACAGCAACAGGATCTTCATCTTCGTCCTCTGCATGAGCCCCGACCTGTACGGGTAGCAACCTGCTTGAATGGGAGTTTCTCCGGCTTACGGCTCCAGGACTGTCGTCGATGAGACTCGAATACGCCCAAATGACAAATGACCCCGCCCGATCCGGCAGGTCTGAAACCGAACCGGATACGCGTTCCACGCTGCGAAAGCTGTCCATCGGGCCGGTGCTGCCCTGGCTTGCCATCCTGTTCTTGGGGTCGGTGGCGCTGGGTGCCTGGTTCCTGATCGGCCCCTCACTGAACGGAACCCGTTATTACAAGGTGGGCTACAACCGGACCGCGTACGGGTACAGCCGGCAGATCGTTCTCCTCTTCGTCCCCTACGCACTGGTACTCCTCGCATGGCGGCGAGGCCGCAGGGTCCCCCTGTGGGTGCTCCTGGGCGGAGCCGCAGTGCTCCACCTCCTGGTCCTGTTCGCACCGCTTCCTCAATCGCAGGACCTCTACCAATACCTGTTCTACGGCCGCATGCAGGCAGTCCACGGGGCCAACCCATTCACCGTCAACCCCAGCACGCTCTGGGCGGATCCGTGGTTCCCGTGGATCAGGTGGAATACGCAGCCGAGCGTGTACGGGCCCGCCTGGATCCTCTTCGCCTTCGGCGTGGTCAAGGCGGCGGGGAACAACCTCGCCCAGGCTTTCATCGGGCTGAAGCTGGCCATTCTGCTCCTCGACGGTGCCATCGTGTGGCTGATCCTCGCGCTGGCAAAGGATCGGCCCGATCCGGCCGGGGCGAGGGGGTGGGGTGTCCTCGCCTATGCATGGAATCCGCTGGTCCTTATCACGGTTCCTCTCGCCGGGTCGGCCGACGTGGCTGTGGCCGCCGGTTTGCTTGGAGCCATCCTGGCCCGCCGACGGGGCCGAAGCGGGATCGCCACGGTACTGCTGGTGGTGGCATCACTGGTCAAGGTGTACGCGGTGGTGGGCCTGGTGCTTCACCTCGTGCTCCTGTTGAAAGAACGCGGCCGGAGGCGTGCGGCCGTGCACGCCGGGGCCGCGGTCGGGCTCGTGGCCGTCGCATTCGCGCCCTATTGGGCGGGCCTCGCGACATTCCAGGGGCTGTTCAACATGGCCCGCATGCGGAATCAATCCTTCATGGGCAGCCTGGAGCGCGTGGTCATCCGCCCGCTGCTCGTCGTGTTCGGTTACTCGACTCCCACGCGAGGCTCACAACTCCTGGGAAGAACGATCGCCGGCATCCTCCTGGTGGTCACGTTGGTCTGGGCGATCCGGAAGGTTCGAGACGAGGACAGCCTGTGGTTCGGAGTCTTGGGGGTCCTGACCGTCTACCTGGTCGTGTCTCCGTGGTTCCTGTACTGGTACATCCTGGGACCGCTGGCGCTGCTGGCCGTGCTTCCGCACAACAGGTTGACCTACCCCATCCTCATCTTCTCCGGCACGGCACTGATCAGCCTGTATCTCACCCCGATCCGTCTCTTGCTGACGGTGCAGTCGCTGGCCAGATACGGGCCGCCGATCCTTGTGTTCGGCGTTCTGGGGTGGTTGGGCCGAGAAGCGGCCCGGAATCGCGGGGGAACCTCCTTCCGCTCGGAAGATTCGATCTCTTCTCCGGCTCCTGCGCCGTCGAGCGCAGTCGCCGGGCGAGCGCCCGCCGCGAAGTAGCGCCCTCTCTCGCCGACGTGCCCCGCGTAGACTCCAGCGGATGGAGCTCTCGGAATTCCAGGACACGATCCGGCGGACCTTTCTCCACCGCGACACGGACAGAGGGCTGGACGGGACGTTCCGATGGATGGTTGAGGAGGTGGGCGAACTGGCCAAGTCGTTCCGTCGAGGGGACCACGCAGAGCTGACGCACGAGGTCGGCGACGTCCTCGCGTGGCTGGCCTCGGTGGCCAACGTGGCGGGAGTGGACCTCGAGGAAGCAGCGGGCCGGTACGGGCACGGGTGCCCGACGTGTGGGGCCATACCTTGCCGGTGCCCGCTCGCCTGATCGTCCCGACCGGTCGAAGGAGGTTGCGATGTCGAACGTGTTCATCTCGATCGATATGGAGGGCATCGCTGGGATCGCCCATCTCCAGCAGGTCATGCGCGGCACCGACGACTTCCAGGCGTCCCGCGAGCTGATGACGGACGAGGCCAATGCGTCGGTGGCGGGGGCTTTCGACGGAGGCGCCTCTTCGGTGGTGGTGAACGACTCTCATGGAGACATGTACAACCTTCTGGCAGAGAGGATGGATCCTCGGGCCGAGCTGGTGATCGGCTCCCCGAAGGTTCTTTCGATGATGCAGGGGTTCGGTCCGGAGTTCGACGTTGCTCTCTTCGTGGGCTATCACGCCGCGGCGGGGACACAGGCTGCCGTCATGGATCACACATACTCGGGCCGTCTGCTGTACGAGGTGCGCCTGAACGGCGAGCCGGTCACCGAGACCGAGCTCAACGCGGCCTTCGCCGGAACCTACGGCGTGCCGGTGGGACTAGTCACGGGCGACGACAAGATCTGCGCCGTGGCGTCGAAGAGGATCCCCGGGGTCAGGACCGTGATCGTGAAGGAGGCCTTCGGGAGGAACGTGGCCCGCAGCCTGCACCCTCAGGCGGCGAGAGATGCCATCCGCAAGGGGGCGGCGGATGCAGTCGGCTCCCATGGGGAGCTGACGCCCTACACGGTCGAGCCGCCCATAGTGCTGGAAGCGGACATCGCCAATACCAGCGCGACCGACCTGTGCGCGCTTGCTCCCGGTGTCGACAGGATCGGACCGCGCACGGTCCGCTTCCAGACCGATGACTTCAGGGAGGCCTTCCGATGCCTGCTCGCGTGGGTGTACCTGGGGGCGAGCGAAGCTCCCCGATACGCCGGAACATGAGCAACGTCCATGAGGGAGGGACTCGACCCGCCCCGATGCCCACGAGTTGGTCAATCGACCCCGAGACACTCGGGGATCGACCACTTTGCCCTGATCATCGGGACCGAAGCAAGCGCTCCCTCACGATCAGTTCGGCGATCTGAACCGCGTTCAGTGCCGCGCCCTTGCGGAGATTGTCCCCCGCGGCGAACAGCAGCAGGGCATGCCCGTCGCCTTCCGGCTGACGGATGCGGCCGACCAAGACGTCGTCGATGCCGGCCGACTCGAGAGGGGTCGGGTAGAGATCACGCTGGGGCTCGTCGACGACCCTGATCCCTCCAGCCCCGGCGAGAGACTCCCGGGCGACCGCTGGAGTCACCGGCTCATCGAACCTTGCGTAGATCGACACGCCGTGGCCTGCCACGACGGGGACGCGGACCGCCGTGGCGGAAACAGGCAGGTCTGGGATCCCGAGCACCTTCCGCACCTCGTTCCCCATCTTGAGCTCTTCGGTGGTCGATCCCGAACCGGCCGGATCGAACCTCTCGGCCAGCGGGATCACGTTGAAGGCGATCGTTCGCCCGAACACCTCGCCGACGGGGAGCGCATCCGGGTCGGGTTGGATGAGCGACTCCACCTGGTCGTGCAGCTTCTCCACTTGCTCCGCGAGTTCGCGGACGCCTTTCATTCCGCTCCCGGACACGGACTGATACGACGACGTGATCAGGAAGTTGAGCCCGAAGCGCTCGTGCAGCGGCCCGAGTGGCATGAGCGCGGTGATGGCCGTGCAGTTCCCGTTGGCCACGATGCCGGTGTGGTGTCGCAGTGCCTCGGGGTTGATCTCCGGGACCACGAGGGGCACGCCGGGGTCCATCCGGAAGGCCGAGGAGTTGTCAACGCTCACCGTCCCACCGGCGGCAGCGACGGGGAGGATCTGCTTGGCCACGTTGCTTCCGGCTGACGTGAGAGCGAGGTCCACCCCCTGGAACCACCGATCGTGGAGAGCTCGCACCGTAAGGTCCTGGTCCCTGAAGCCGATCCGCTTGCCCTCCGAACGGGATGAGGCAAAGAGCAGGAGGTCGTCCAGGGGGAATGCTCTCTCTTCCAGGAGCGAGACGATCGTTCGGCCAACGGCGCCCGTGGCGCCCACGACGGCTACCCGCATGCTCCCATCCTAGGCATCATCGTCGGCTCCCTCCGACCGCTACCCGGAGGAGGTTCGGCTCCTCACGCGTGTTCTCTGGTGACTCCAGCGTCGGCGCCGAGGCCGAACTTCGCGTGGATGCACTTCACGGCCCGGTCCTTGTCGCTCCCGCGGATCACGCACGAGATGCGGATGGAGGAGGTGGAGATCATCTCGATGTTGACCCCCTCCGCGGCCAGCGCCTCGAACATGTCCGCGGCCACCTCGGGATTGCTCTTGATCCCCGCGCCGATCAGGGACACTCGGGCGATCCCATCGTCCGTCGTGTACCCCGAGCCTCCGACGTTCTCGAGCACTCGGTGGATGAGGGCGGCGACGTGCGGCAGATCGGCCTTGGGAACCAGAAACGAGACGTCGGCCTTTTCATCTCGACCGACGTTCTGGACGATCATGTCCACGCTCGCTCCTCCCTCGGCCACGGCCCGGAAGATGGCGGCGGCCACGCCGGGGCGGTCGGGCACGTCCTGCATGGTGACCTTGGCCTCGGAGTCGTCGGCCGCCACGCCGGAGATGATGGCCTGTTCCATGCGGACGTCCTCCTCGATGACCCATGTGCCCGGCTCGTCCGTGAACGATGACCGAACGTGGACCTTCACGCGGTGAGTTCGAGCGTACTCCACCGAACGAAGCTGGAGGACCTTCGCCCCTGAGGCGGCGAGCTCCAGCATCTCCTCGTACGAAACCGCGTGGAGTCTCCGCGCCTCAGGGACGATCCGAGGGTCGGCGGTGAACACTCCGCGAACGTCGGTGTAGATCTCGCAGAACTCCGCGCCCAAGGAGGCGGCCAGGGCGACGGCCGTGGTGTCCGAGCCGCCCCGGCCCAGGGTGGTCACGTCGTACGCCGTTGAGACCCCCTGGAAACCGGCCACGATCACGATGCTCCCGTTGGACAGGGCCTCCAGGATCCGGCCCGGCCGGATGTCGATGATCTTGGCCTTGCCGTGGGCTGTATCCGTGATGATCCCTGCCTGCGACCCCGTGTAGGAGGCGGCAGGGAACCCGGCGGCGTTGATGGCGATGGCCAGGAGCGACATGGCGATACGCTCCCCGGCGGTCAGCAGGAGATCCAGCTCACGCGCGTTCGGCATCGGGGTGAGCCCGTGGGCCATGGCGGCCAGATCGTCGGTGGTCTCGCCCATGGCCGAAACCACGACCACCACGTCGTGGCCGTCCTTCCTGGCTCGAACGACCCGCTCGGCCACGGCCTGGATCCGGGCGGCGTCGGCCACAGAGGTACCGCCGTATTTCTGAACGATCACGGACACGACCAGGGCAGCGTAGCGCGCCGGCCACCGCCATAGCCGCAAGCTTCCACCTGCTCTTCGTACGGCTCGTTGGGCGGGTTGCCAGCTACGGCGGAAGGTTGCTTTCCCTCGAGCGCCAGGGGTTCAGTCTTGCCGGAGCATCGCTCGCGTCATACAGGCATCGATAGAGGATGGCCCGGCCGGGGGGGATTCCCCGCCCGATCACCTCGCCGATGCCCTCCAGCCTCCGGATGATGAGTATGGCGAAGATCGCCGCAGCCATGGCCACGAACTCGCCGGGCTGTCCCTGGATGGCGGCAACCAACGGCAAGCCGGCCATCGCGGTCGTACTGGCCAGGCCGGTCACGCCTGCCGCTCCACCGGCCACGATGATCAGACCGGCCACCGTCATCTCGACGGGGAGGAGGAACAGGAAAACACCCGCCGCCGCGGCCAGCCCTCGACCCGCCATCTCCTTCAGATAGAAGGGAAACGCGTGGCCCACCACCACCGTCACTCCACACAGGGCGAGCCAGGCGGCGTTGAGGTGACCCCACTCCCGCCCCGCGAGCACCAATACCAGACCCTTCAACACGTCGATCGTCGCCGCGAGGGCCGTCCACCCCACGCCGAGATGCTCGTTCATCAGGATATGGGGATCGGTTTCCCCCGAAGATCGCCTCGCCGCGGCCAGCAGGTCATGTGCGCCCTTCGACCTGGCCACGATCCAAGTCGAGGGCAGGGTCCCGGCGAGGTACCCTCCGGCCGCCCACACCAGCCTGCCGACGATCACGGCTCCAGCCTACCCCTCACAGAAGAACGCCACCCCGACCAGCCCTGGGCCGGTGTGGGCCCCGATGACCGGGGTGACCTCCGTGATCATTTCCTCCACGACGTTGGCCCGGGCAGAGAGCCTTTGGGCGACATCCTTTGCCTCGCCCAGCGCCGCCGCGTGGAGGGCAGCCAGGTGGACGGGCCGTTCTCCCATCTCCCGGGCGGCGTCTTCGACGATTCGGGCCAGGGCCTTGCGCTTCGTCCGGGACCGAGATACGGGGACGACCTCGCCTTCCTTGAAGCCGAACACGGGCTTGATGTCGAGCACCGTGGCCGCGTAGGCCTGCAGCTTCGTCACCCGACCCGATTTCCTGAGGAACTCGAAGGTGTCCACGGTCGCGTACAGCCGAGTCTGGTGGGACAGGTCCCTGGCCCTCGCCACAACCTCCGGCAGGGGCGCAGTCCTGGCAGCGGCTCTGGCTGCTTCCATGGCCACGAACCCCTCGGCCATGGCGGCCGTCTTCGAGTCCACGACCTCGACATGCCCCCCGAACCGCTCGGCCGCCAGGGAGGCCTGCTGGTGGCTGGAGCTCATCGAGGAAGCGACGGTCACGCATACGATGTCCCGCACACCGGTTCGTTCGTACGCCTCCAGAAAGTCGCCGGGCGAGGGAGTGGAAGTGGACGCCACGATGCCGTCCCGGACGAGCCGCTCGTAGAAGTCGGTGGGCGTCAGGTCCAGGCCGTCGCGGTAGACCTCATCACCGAACTTCAGATACATTGGCACGACCTCGATGCCGAGCTCGTGCGCGATGTCGTTCGGGAGATTGGCCGCGCTGTCAGCGACGATCCCTACGCCCACACGCCGTATCCTTCCATCTCGGTGAGCATCTCAGCCGAAGCGGCCTCCGCCGGCGGCTTCCGTGCCGTCCTCTCCTCGAAGGGATTCCGCCGGCTCCTCATCGGCCAGGCGGTCTCAGGGCTGGGCGACTGGGTGGCCACGCTCGCCTTCATCGTCGCCGCGTTCGCGTTGACCCACAGGAATCAGACGGCGGTGGCGATCGTGCTGGTGCTGCGGCTGGTGCCGCCGGTATTCGCCGCCCCGGTCGGTGGGGTGGTGGCGGATCGGCAGTACCGACGCACGATCATGGTCACCTGCGACCTGACCCGTGCAGCGCTGATCGCGATCGTGCCGTTCGTGGGGATCGGCCTCCTGTACGCCATCGCTTTCGTCCACGAGTGCCTCTCGCTGTTCTTCATCCCGGCTCGGGACGCCAGCGTCCCGCAGCTGGTCCCCAGGCGCTCGCTGCCGGAGGCGAACGGACTCATCCTGGCTTCCTCCTATGGCTCCATCCCCATCGCCGCCCTCCTGTTCAGCGGGCTTCGAGCGGTCGCCTCGCACATCCCCAGTTGGATCCCCTTCGGACATCTGTTCCGCACCCACCCCACGGCGTTCGCCTTCTTCTTCGACTCGGCCACCTTCGTGTTCTCAGCGGCCATGATCTCCAGGCTCCAGCTGGAGCGAAAGGCTCGGGAAGGAGACTTCGAGATCCTGCAGGGACTGATGGAGGGAATCCGCTACGTGCTGTCCCACCCGGGACTTCGGGCGCTCGCGTCCGGGCTCATCGTATCGATGTTCGGGGGCGGCGTCCTCTTCGCCGTGGGCATCGGCTATATCACGGTGACGCTCGGGGGCAACGATGTTGCTTTCGGATGGCTTGCGGCGTTATGGGGAGCGGGAATGGGGATCGGCCTGGCCATCGTCCGCTTGCTGATCAAACAGGGGCAGGCATTGGTCTTCCTGGGCGCTGTGGTCGTGTGCGGTGGTGTCCTGATCCTCATGGCTCTGCTCCCATTCCTGTGGCTGGCCTTCATCGCCGCCGCCATCTTCGGGGCGGCCTTCTCCGTTGCCATCCTCATCGCTCTCACCATCGCGCAGGAAGTGGCCGAGGACCGCATCCGGGGCAGGATCATGGCCGGCGTGCAGATGCTGTTCCGGGTTGGCCTCGGAGCGGGCGCCCTCGGCATCGGGTATCTGGCGCATCGGATCCACAGGGTGAAGATCCTGATCACGCTGGACGGCAACCAGATCGGCCTGATCGCGGGGGGCCTCCTGATCCTGCTCGGTGCGGTCGCTTCCGCGGGAGTGGCCCGAGCAGGGGTCTGGACCGAGGACTAGCTTCCGGGCGCCTGTCCCGCAGCCGCGCCGTGGGCATCCGCTGCAGCCGGCCGGGCCGAAGGGTGAGATTCGCCCAAAGGGATCCGGGCCTCACATCTCCCGGCGACCCTCGAGGGCCTGTCCGAGCGTCACTTCGTCCGCGTATTCCAGATCGCCCCCCACCGGGAGCCCGCTGGCGAGTCGGGTGACCTTGATCCCGATCGGCTTGAGCAGGGCGGCCACGTACATGGCCGTGGCGTTCCCTTCTAGGTTCGGGTTCGTGGCCAGGATGACCTCCTGCACGTGATCGCGCCCCACCCGGTCGAGCAGCTCCTGGACGCGGAGGTCGTCGGGCCCGATCCCCTCGAGCGGCGAGATGGCCCCACCGAGCACGTGGTAACGGCCCTTGATCACCTCGGCTTTCTCGATGGCCGCCTGGTCCTTGGACTCCTCGACGACGCAGATCACAGTGGAGTCTCGACCAGGGTCCCGACAGATTCGGCACAGGTCGCCCTCACTCACGCTGAAGCACTCCCTGCAGAAACGGACGCGCTCCTTGGCCGCCAGGATGGCTTCCGCCAATCGTTTAGCGTCCTGGGGTGGGGCCTTCACCATGTAGAACGCGAGTCGCTGGGCCGACTTGGGGCCGATGCCCGGCAGCCGGGAAAGCTCGTCGATAAGGTCCTGGATGGGGCCCTCGAACACTATCGGGACTCCTCGGGTACCTCGGTCACCACGGCTACGAGGTCTCCCCCGAGTCCTCGACCTGAGCTCCCAGCTCGGCCTTGAGGCGCGCGAGCGCGTCCTCCGTGGTGGCCGGCGGTTCATCCTCCTCGATCGGAGTCAGACCGGGCACCTCGTCGCGAGCCACGCACCGGATGCGCGGAGCGACGCCGAAGACCTCTGCAAACACCTCGCGAAGCTCTTCCTCTTTCGACTGAACCTTCTGCACGGCGAACTTCCGGCCGGGTGGGAAAGCAAGCTCCAGCGTCGAGCCGTCGAAGGCGGCCGCGGTGACCGATCCGAGGTTCGCGTGCAGGATCATCTGGCGACGATCGTGCAGCCGATCGAGAAGCTGCTGCCACGAGCGACGAATCGTCTGCAGATCGAGCGACCCCGCACTGGGCGCATGCGGCTCGGGTTGCGCTTCCGTCGTCGCTGCCGCCTGGTCAGAGTCTGCGAGAGGAGGTCCGCCCTCGATGGTGTCGTCGGATGGTTCCTCGGGTGCCCCAGGTGGTCGTTCGGGAAGGTCGGCGCGGCTCCCGAGCGTCGGCGAGGGTGTCGCGCCGGCCCCCGGACCTGGCAGAGAACTTGTTTCGACGTCGGCCTGCCGGTATGAGCCTTCGACCCCGGCGAGGCGTTCGAGGCGCTCGATGCGGGCGGCCAAGCCGGCCGGGTTCGGATCGGCCTCGGGGATGGTCGATCGAACCAGCGCCAGCTCGAGCGTCAGCCTGGGCGACGTGGTCCATCGCATATCTGTCTGCGCCGCGACCAGCAGGGAAAGGACCCGGCTGAGCTCGGCCAGCGTGAACTTCTGGGCCTGGGAAACGAGTCGGGCGTGCCGATCAAGCGGCACGTCCAGCACTGCCTCCTCCTCGGGCGCGGATCTGACCAGCATGAGGTCGCGGAAGTGCTGCAGGATCTGTCCAGTGATGTGGCGGAAGTCGCGCCCCTCCTGCACCAGCCGGTTCACGATCTGGAACACGCCCTGGACATCCTGGATCGCAACCGCATCGGCCAGCTCGAAGTGGACGTCGCTCTGGGGGGCTCCGATCAGAGCGGCGACGGTCTCTTCGGTCACCTCACGACCACCCAGTACCGAGCTCTGATCCAGCAGGGACAGTGCGTCCCGAACGGAGCCTTCGGCCTGCCGGGCCAAAGACTCGGCGGCGGATCGGACCAGATCGATCCCCTCCTGCTTGGCCACCCGTTCCAGATGATCGGCCAGGATCTCTGTGCCCACCCGGCGGAAATCGAACCGCTGACAGCGGCCCACGATCGTCGGAGGCATCTTGTGGGGCTCGGTGGTGGCGAGGACGAAACGGACCCCCGTCGGAGGCTCCTCGAAGATCTTCAGGAGCGCGTCGAAGGCTTCCCGGGAGAGCCGCTGGGCCTCGTCGATAATGTAGACCTTCTCCCGCCCCATCGCGGGCGCGGTGGGGGCCCGCTCCCGCAGCTCCCGGGCGTCGTCGACCCCGCCGTGAGAGGCCGCGTCGATCTCGACGACGTCCAGATGCGTGCCATCTCTGATCCGAAGGCACTGCTCGCAGGCGCCGCACGGCTCGGCCGTTGGCCCCTTCTCACAGTTGACCATCCTGGCCAGGATCCGGGCGGTTGAGGTCTTGCCGGTCCCTCGAGGGCCACAGAAGAGGAAGGCATGGGACAGCCGTTCCTCCCGAACCGCACCGACCAGCGCCCGGACCACGTGTTCCTGCCCGATGACCTCGTCAGGAGATTGCGGCCGGTACTTGCGATACAGAGCGACTTCGTCCGCCAAGCGCCCCCCTTACCCTTGAACCCCCCAAGACTAAGGTGACCGTGCACCCGCCGTTGTCCACGGACGGCTCGGTCGCTCAACGGGTCGGTAGCTCCGGTCAGGTAACCCCGCGGCACCCGCCAGCGCCCGCTTACCGCTGCTACCTTCCGGTCCTGACGGGGTTCGCAGGTTGGCGTCGCGCGGGACCCGGCCTTCAACGCTCCGTACCCGGAGCGGTCCCGG
>WNFZ01000868.1_pt1 | contig 32337 bp, 29 predicted proteins | sample 5400081 | NCBI WGS metagenome assembly WNFZ01 (sample SAMN13153365, study PRJNA577476) | soil metagenome | isolation source: 80 cm soil or saprolite under grassland replicate 1 | place: USA:California | collected 2016-06-15 | reverse complement strand
CTGAAGGCTGTTCCGATTCCTTCAATGCTCAAAAGCTTAAAGATTGGAAATTAGGCGAACAGTATGGCCGCTCAATGATCAATGACTTCAACAGCGGTGCTGTCGGCTGGACAGACTGGAATATATTGCTTGATGAAACGGGTGGACCAAATCACGTCAAGAATTTCTGCTTCGCCCCAGTTCACGCCGATACGAAAACGGGTCAGCTGATCTATACAAATTCGTACTTCTACATTGGACACTTTTCAAAGTTCGTCCGCCCGGGTGCGAAGAGGATCGCCAGTTCACCCAGCAGGAGCCAACTACTCTCCACTGCTTTCATCAATCCGAATGGAAAAGTATCAGTGGTGGTAATGAACATGAGCGACAAGCAGATCTCCTATTACCTTTGGCTGGACGGCCAGGCCGCCCAAGTCAGTAGCTTGCCCCATTCAATTCAGACACTTGAGTTCTAAGTATCTTTTGGAGCACGAGTCAGCCACGCTGGTATCTGCGTTTTCACTCGGCCTCTGCAATGCGAAGGAGTTCTGTGCAAAGCAATCTCGCGAGCGAACGGTGGCTCCGACTGAAAAGGCGCGTAAGCGGTCAGTGCATTTGCCTCAGTGTCAGCGTCTCATTCACACCGTGGCTTTAGGCCCGGTGCTAGCGGTTGGTTACTTGACTTCGTGCTCACTCTGACACCGGGCTAAAGCCACGGTGTGAATTTAGAAGCGAAGCATGATCGTCTTCGTTTAATTCGTCCGAGCCGCATGTAACTCTCCAGGTAAACGATATGTTAAAGCCAAGAGTGTTCTCTATTCATAATCGGATAAACCTGGCGTTGGTTGTCCTCCTGATTCTGGTCGGTCTGTCGGTTATTCGAGCTGGCGTAGGTACACGCGACGGACTGTTGCCTCCGGCGCAGGCTCGAGCCAGTCTGAACAGTACTGTCCTGTTTGATTGGCACTGGCGGTTTCATCGGGGTGGCGCTCAGGGTGCGGAGCGGTCCGATTTTGATGACTCCAAATGGCGCGATCTTGATCTCCCGCACGACTGGAGCATCGAAGAACTACCCAGCACTCACTCACCGTTCAACCCAGATGCGATTAGCCAGGTAAGCGGTGGCTTTACGACGGGCGGGACCGGGTGGTATCGCAAAACTTTTACCGTCCCGAATGAACAGAAGGGTAAGCGGATTCTGATTCAGTTCGACGGCGTGTATATGAACACAGAAGCCTGGCTGAACGGTCAGTTGCTGGGGAGTCACCCGTACGGCTACACCAGTTTCTGGTTCGATCTCACCGACAAAGTTAAATTCGGAGCGGCCAATGTGCTGGCGGTTAAGGTGAAGAACGAAGGCGAAAACAGTCGCTGGTATTCCGGCTCAGGCATTTACCGTCACGTGTGGTTAAAGACGTTGGAGCTTACGCACGTCGCACAGTGGGGCACGTACATTACCACCCCCGAGGTGAGCGCGTCGTCCGCCAAAGTGAATGTCAAAACCAAACTGCTGAATGAAAGCGAGCAGCCCGCGCGGATCACTCTCGTGACGAGGATGGTTGATAGTAAAGGTCAAGAGGCGGCAAGAGTCGAATCTAAACAAACCATCGAACCTAACGCTAGGTACGAGTTTGATCAGAATACAAACATAAAGTCTCCCGCATTGTGGTCGCCCGAATCGCCTGTACTCTACACGGCGATCTCCGAAGTTTATCGAGGTCAACAATCTACCGATCGCGTGGAGACAAAATTCGGCATCCGCACGCTCTCCTTCGACGCGGTTAGGGGCTTCCTCCTTAACGGCAAGCCGCTCAAACTCAAGGGCGGATGCCTCCACCACGATAACGGCCCACTCGGCGCCCGTGCCTTTGACCGAGCGGAGGAACGGCGCGTCGAACTGCTAAAGGCCAGCGGCTACAACGCTCTGAGACTCGCCCACAATCCTCCGTCGCCGGCATTCCTTGCTGCCTGCGACCGGTTAGGTGTGATGGTGATTGACGAAGCATTCGACATGTGGCGCGAGGGAAAGAATCCGCACGACTACCACCTGTATTTTGACGAGTGGTGGCAAAGAGATATTGAAAGCATGGTCGCTCGCGACCGTAACCATCCTGCCGTCATCATGTGGAGTATCGGCAATGAGATACCCAACAGAGATAAGCCTGAGGTAGTGAAGCTGGCGAAACTGATGGGAGACTATGTGCGTAAACTGGAGCCCACCCGACCCGTCACCTCAGCCGTGAACGATCTCCGCGAAGACAAGGACCCTTATTTCGCCACGCTGGACGTTGCCGGATACAACTACGCCGCCGGAGGGGATCACCTGAAAAAAAGTCTGTACGAGTTTGACCACGATCGCCTCCCCAACCGGATTATGTTCGGGTCGGAATCTTACCCGTTGGAGGCGTTCGATCGGGTCGGAATCTTACCCGTTGGAGGCGTTCGATAGCTGGATGAATGTGCTTGATCACCCTTACGTGATCGGTGATTTTGTGTGGACTGCTTTTGATTATATCGGCGAGGCGAGTATCGGCTGGCGCGGTTACTGGCAAGAACAGAATTTCTATCCCTGGAATCTGGCGTACTGCGGCGACATTGACGTGTGCGGCTGGAAACGACCGCAGTCTTATTACCGCGATGCGCTTTGGAAAAATGATCAGGTGTCCGTTTTTGTCAGACCACCACGCCCTTCCTTTGACCTCAATGCCAAAAGGCAGTCATGGTCGAAATGGCACTGGTTCGACGTCGTAGCCAACTGGAACTGGCAGGGTTATGAGAATAAGCCGATTGAAGTAAATGTGTACTCCTCCTGCGAGGAGGTCGAGTTGTTTCTGAATGGTAGATCGTTAGGTAAGAAAGCAACCAATCGTTCGACAGCCTACACAGCCGCCTGGGTCGTGCCTTATCAGGCAGGCGTTCTCAAAGCGACTGGTTATAACGCGGGGAAGCCGGTCAGTTCATCCGAACTTAACTCCGCGGGACGGCCGACACACATAGAGTTAACACCTGACCGCTCTCACATCACCGCGGACGGGCAAGATTTGAGCTACGTTACCGTTGAATTAGTTGACGACCACGGCGTGCGTAATCCAGTTGCCGAGAATTTAGTAACGTTTGCGGTTGCAGGGTCGGGCCGCATTGTGGGAGTGGGGAATGCCAATCCGCTTAGCACGGAGAGCTATCAGCAGCCGCAGCGAAAGGCGTGGCAGGGAAGATGCCTATTGATTATTAAATCCGGTAAACAGGCAGGTGCGATAACGGTCACTGCGTCGGCCAAAGGGTTCGTTCCGGCAAAAATTATTATTGACGCGAGCGCACCATAACAGGGATGCGCACCGAAAGCCGTCGGTCAAACTTTGTTACTGGGGCAGCTAGAGAAGTCACACTTACGCTGTATGAATTGATTGAATTCGAGGCGTAGTGTGCCAATTGAAAGGCTCTGAGATCAGAGAGTCGCGCCAGAACACCGCGGAAACTCTTCATTGCTATAAGGGATTTCAACCCAGACTCTATCGTGTCAATCCGCGGACCAACGCTGCCTAAAACGCGTAATCGCTTTTTACGACGCAAAATCTAATTGTCGCGGCTAAGAGAAATCATCCCACGCTGCTCAAAACGCATAAATCGCGAGCGCGTTCCAGCAAGATTCCGGCAAGCACTCATCCCCGCTACTGGTTCGCCTGTCCTTAGTTATATAGCTGGAGTTGCTCCTTCGCCGAGCTTTTCAAGTTGCTTTCCTGAGTACAAGTACAGACAATCCTGTTGGTGTTATCTGAGTCCGCTTTGAGCAACATCAAAAATCAATAGCAGATTTTTCTTTATTTTTCTTGGATCATCTTTATGTCGTTAATGCGCAAGACAGCAGCGTTCGTGGGTCTGAGGGCTCTGCGAAATTTAGTCTCCGATTCGATGGCCATAGATATGGGATCGGCTTCAACCATCATTTCTGTGCGTGGGCGGGGCATAGTGATAGATGAGCCGTCCCTCGTCGCAGTCGACTCGAATACCGGAGAAGTGATAGCGATTGGGATTGAAGCTCAACAGATGTCTGGTCGCGAGGCGCGTGATGTTACGGTGATCGCTCCATTGCTCGACGGAGTAGTCGCAGACTTTGAGAGAACTGAGGAGATGCTGGCGCATTTTGTGCGGAAAGCGCGCGGCGGCCACTCCTATTTTAGCCGTCGCGCACTGATGAGTGTCCTGTCTGGAATAACACAAGTGGAGGAGCGGGCGTTGCTCAGCGCTGCTGAGCATGCACGTATCGGCCGGGTCGTGATGATTGAAGAAGGCCTGGCGGCTGCATTCGGCGCGGGCGTAAAAGTAGATGACCCACACGCTTCCGCGGTGGTTGATATCGGTGGTGGAACCACCAATGTGGCCATCGTCGCCAGCGGCGCAATCGTTCATGCACGAGCTGAACGGATCGGAAGCGAGGACATTAACGCGGCTATTGTCGACCATGTTCGTCGTCACCGTGGGTTAATCATCGGTCCGCAGACAGCGGAGCGGCTGAAGCTGGAACTCGCTTCAGCGACTCTGCCAGCCGACCTGGCTGAGGAGATGACGATCAAGGGACTCGATGTTCTGACGAGGAGTCCTGGAGCGATCGAGATCACGGCGGGCGAACTCTATCCCGTAGTTCTGCAGGTTGTTCGCAGGATAGTGGAAGGGGTGACTGCCACTCTTACTGAGCTTCCTCCTGAAGTTGGCGGAGACATCTACGAACGGGGAATCATCCTTACCGGTGGTGGTACGCAGTTTGGCGGCATTGAGTTTTTTTTCCGGGAGCAAACCAAACTGCCAGTGCGCACCGCTGATGAACCCAAGTATGCCATTGTGCGTGGTCTTGAGCAGATGTTTGACGAGCCACTCAGGCTACGTCGTGTCATACGCCGGGAGCCTTATCCGGTGCTGGATGTGGAGGGCTGATTGGCCGAACGACGACAGAGCGCTCGCCATGGGGCACTCGCGGCATGTCGGGATGCCGGCTGGATACCTCAGGCATCCCCATTCCCTTCAAGCAGTCAATAGGTACAGTATTCCTTCCGGGAAGGTGTCGCTACGCAAAGAGTCAGCAATCGTTTAGCAGAGCCCGATGTTTTGACGTTTCGCTGCGGTTGGATAACATGCAGTTCGTATGTCCAGGGAGCACAACTTTGATTTTCTGGTTATCGGCAGCGGCATCGCCGGGCTGACTTTTGCCTTGAAGGTGGCGAAGCTGGGCTCGGTCGCTATCATCACGAAGAAGGATCGCGCTGAGAGCAACACCAACTATGCGCAAGGCGGCATCGCTGCTGTCACCGGCAGTGATGATTCGTTTGACCTGCACGTGCGCGACACGCTTCGAGCGGGCGCTGGATTATGCAAAGAAGATGTTGTGCGCACGATCGTCGGCGAAGGTCCGGCGCTGGTGCGCGAACTCATCGAATTGGGTGTGCGGTTTAGCGAAAGCGCACCGGGCCAGTACGATCTCGGACGCGAGGGCGGGCACACGCGGCGACGTGTGCTGCATGCAGTCGACATTACGGGACGCGAGATTGAACGCGCCTTGCTCGCGGCCGTTGCGACAGAGAAGAACATCACCGTATTTGAAAACGTACTGGCCATCGATCTCATCACCTCGGAAAAGATCGGGTTGGGTGGATCAAATCGCTGTCTCGGCTGCTACGCGTTTCGGACCGAGACAACCGCGGTTGAGGTCTTTGCCGCGAAGATCACGTTGCTGGCCAGCGGAGGCTCGGGCAAAGTGTATCTGTACACCAGCAATCCCGATATAGCGAGCGGTGATGGCGTGGCCATGGCTTATCGCGCCGGTGCGAGAATCGCCAACATGGAGTTCATCCAATTCCATCCAACCTGCCTTTATCATCCGAAAGCCAAGTCATTTCTGATCAGCGAGGCCGTGCGCGGTGAAGGCGGTGTGTTGCGCGGAGGGGATGGCGAACCGTTCATGCGCGGCTATCATGAGCAAGCCGACTTGGCGCCGCGTGACATCGTGGCTCGCGCGATCGACGCCGAGATGAAAAAGACCGGCGCTGAGTGCGTGTGGCTGGACATCACGCACAAAGATGCCGAATTCATCAAGAGCCGCTTTCCCAACATCTATGCCCAGTGTCTGGAGTTTGGCGTTGATATGACGCGCGAACCAATCCCCGTTGTACCGGCAGCGCATTACCAATGTGGTGGCGTCGTTACGAATGTTGATGGTGAAACGGAGATTCAGGGGCTGTACGCCACAGGCGAGGTAGCATGCACAGGATTGCATGGAGCCAATCGTCTCGCCAGTAATTCGTTGTTGGAAGCACTGGTAGTAGCGCACCGCGCCGCGCAAAAAGTCAGCTCTCAGGATTTACCTTCCAGCTCTCAGGTTTCCAGGTTACCGTCTTGGGAGACAGGTGACGCGGCTGATGCGGATGAACTAGTCGTGATCACGCACAACTGGGATGAGATTCGACGCTGCATGTGGGACTATGTCGGCATCGTTCGCACAGACAAGAGACTGCTGCGAGCGCGTACGCGTATACAAAACTTGCAGCAAGAGGTCAATCGCTTCTATTGGGACTATAAAGTGACGCCGGACCTTATTGAACTTCGCAACCTGGCGCTGGTAGCTGAACTGATCATTGAAAGCGCGTTCCTGCGCAAGGAATCACGCGGTCTGCATTACACACTCGACCATCCAAATTTACTGTCTGTCGCCAGTGATACTGTATTGCGGAAGTCCCGCCCCTTTTGTTTATAGTTACTTCCCGACGATTGTCCCGAGGATCGCAAAGGCACCTTTTCACCCTCTCCCTTTGGGAGAGGGAAAGGGAGAGGTAGGTAGTGCTCGCTATACCCTTCCCCTCTTCCCCTTCCCAACGGGAAGGGGATGATCAGGCACAAGGATCGACCCGTCTCAAAAACTCGACTCATCGGCATCAAGCGTTGCCGTCCAAGTAATTTAGCACTTCTTCTTCAAGCACCCGGCTGCGAATCCAGCGGCGTTGTGCGCCCGGCGCGATCATGCAGCCCCTGGCGGAACTTCTCGCGCTCCTCGGGAGTCATCTGTTCCCAGCGCTCAGCCATTCGCCGTCGAGAACGGGAGCGATGAGAGCCGCCACCAAGGCCAAACCCGCCGAACAGGATCCGGCAGAGAGCCAGCAGTCCGATAGCCTGCCAGAAGGTAATTAGCCGCAATCCGAACAACGTCGGTGCCAGCCAATTCCACAACAGCATCACTACTCCGCCGCCAAGCGCGGTGAAGACCGCCATCCCTACGATCGCCGCTGGAACTATCCAAATCAGTCTCTTTAGTCTCTTGCTCATGTTGTGTTCCTCACTTCCTCATGGTGTCTTCAGTTCAAACCCCTCTGTGCGTCCTCTATGCCCTCTGTGTCTCCGTGGTGGATCTTGTCGAACTCACGACAGAGATACCGAGGGCACAGAGAAATCCAAACTTGAGACACTACTCACCTATTCGTAAACTCGTCGTAAATGCTCTGCAGTCGTTCGCGCAGATGAAGCACCGCATAGCGCTTGCGCGAGAGTAGGGTGTTGACGTTCACACCGCTTTCTGCCGACAACTCTTTGAAGCTCCGCCCTTCGAGTTCGTGAGCGATGAATACTTCACGCTGGCTCATTGGTTGATCATTGGGCAGTTCGTCGATCGCAAGTTCCAGCTCATCAAGCAGCACTCTGCGGACGTAGAGCGCTTCCGGCCCGGCATCGGGCGATGGCAACAGATCTTCGATGCGAGCACCTCGTCGTCCTGGTCGCCAATGTCGCTAGAATCCTTGCGCGCTACGTCGCTGGAGGTCCCTCCCTCTTTTTGCGGAAAAGGTCCGTGATGCGATTGCGCGCGACGCGAAAGAGCCAGCCGGTCACATGATCAATTGGCATCAGCAGGCGATTAGCTTCTACGAGTTTGTAGAAGACATCCTGCACAATGTCCTCGGCGTCCGAAGGGTCGGGCACACGCCGACGGATGAAATTGCGCAGCCGGGAGCGCTCTGCCGCGAAGATTTCGGAGATTTGACGGTCTTGCTTGGTCATCGGGGCGATCGACAGCTCATTCATCCACTCGTGTAGACGAACGGGAGCGGCAAATATTGTAGAGATTTAGATCGGCAATACGAGGGTGACACGCCTCAACGCTGACAGCGTTCGCCATTTCCGGCCCAGGGGTTGCGCTCTAGTAACCCTGGAAAAGCATGTTGATTTTCGTAGTGGCATGAAGTCAGTACCACCTGCGGTAGCGGGTGGGTAGTAGTTTCGGAGCCTCGATAGAGCTGATATCCAGCGGTCACGCCCGTGAAATGCGACCGGAACCCACCCGCTACCGCAGGTGGTACTGACTTCATGTCACAGCAACCCAGGTGATGGTCAGCGTTTGGTCAGCGCATGCTTCAAACCGCATTAGTACCGAGTGATTAGTGTCCATTGACATTGGCGGTAGAGGAAGTTCAAAATGCGCCCAACTCGCACAACAACCAACCTAACAAAGTAGAGGAGAAACATCATGCCTTCCATCTCAGGATCTTTTTCGGGAAAAATCACACAGCAGTTTGGCCTGCCCCTTAATGATCAGTCCAATCACCTACTCGGCATCGCCGAGGTTAACGGTACGCAGAAGTCGCCCGATCCGTTGTGGAACGACGCGAAGATTACATACTGGGGCATTAACGACTTGCTCAACGGCGAGGGCTCGCAAACCGGTTACTTCAACGACGTTCATGCTGACGGGGGCAGAGACTTTGGAACATTCGAGGGCAAAGTCTCCGCGGCAGGTGACACGATGACGGTCGAAGGCACTTTTAAATTCACAGGCGGCGATGGTCAGTACCGCGGCATCACTGGCGGTGGCACGTTCAAGACCGTGGCAAAATCGGAGACCGAGGTCGAAGCCACGTGGAATGGTGCGTACGAACTGGCCAAAGCGCAGGCGGGCTGATCGCGACACTTCGCAGGGACAATTGCGTCAGTACCGAAATGCGGTAGCGTGTGGGTCGGTTACGTGTCATCCACAGATTACGCAGATTACACAGATTCAGACGCAGTGGGACTTAACTGCTGAGGCCGAAATCTGCGTAATCTGTGTAATCTGTGGATGGCTTTCCTTCGTGTTGACCTTTCAGCCCACAAAGGTATTAGCGCTTAACGATGTGTCGCACAATGGTGGACTCTGGGAGTTTGAGATCTCCTCTGTGCAATCTCCGTATTCTCTGTGCCTCCGTGGTGAATAAACGCTCCACAATCACTCACCACCGAGACATAAAGAACACGGAGGTTTTCGATTTTGGGCGATGTCATTGCCGCTGCGAGAGTTAGGTTGCGCGCGCGGATCAGTTTCATTAAAGTGTTTGGCATTAGAAAGTGAGCAGCCAATTCGTTTGGGGGAGTTGTGAGTTCGTTGGAACCGCGACAAATGCTTCTGCATTACCGACTACTTAGCAAGATCGGCAGCGGAGGCATGGGCGAAGTATACAAAGCTGAGGACACGAAGCTCGGTCGCACAGTTGCGATCAAGGTTCTGCCCGAATCCGCGAACGAAAAGCTAGTTGCCAAGCGCCGCTTTCTGAAGGAAGCCCAGTCCGCCTCGGCACTCAATCATCCGAACATCGTCACCATTCACGCGATCGAAGAGTTCGAGGGTTTGGACTTTATCGTGATGGAATACATCGAAGGCCAAACGCTGAAAGCAATGATCGAACGTGACGGCGCCCTGCCGCTCGCCAACCTGCTCGATACTGGAACACAGGTGGCGGACGCGCTGGCAGCCGCTCACGAGATTGGTTTGATTCATCGTGACGTCAAATCGGCAAACATTCTGGTGACGCCGCGCGGGCACGCGAAGGTACTCGACTTTGGGTTGGCAAAAATTGTCCGCACCCTCGCTGACGGCGTGGATGGGGAAGCGCCGACCATAGAGAATCTGACTGACCAGGGAACGGTCCTCGGCACCGCGGCTTACATGTCGCCAGAGCAAACTCGCGGCGACGTTCTGGACGTGCGCTCAGATATCTTTTCGTTTGGCTGCGTGCTCTATGAAGCCGCGACGCGTTCGCTGCCGTTCACTGGCCCGAGCATGCTGGCGGTCATGCACGCAATCGCCACCACCGATCCAACCCCGCCAAGCCGAATTAGACCAGGGTTGCCGCGCGAGTTCGATCTAATCATCGAGAGAGCTCTCGCAAAAGAAAAAGAGCGGCGTTATGCATCGGTCGCGGAAATAGCAGATGCCTTGAGGAGTTTGCGAGCGACGCTTACCGGGCAATGGGCGGGCGTTCCGATTATTTACGACAAGGATTTGATCGAGTCTCACGCTTCCGCATTCGTGGGCCGCGAGGTCGAACTCAACAGACTGGAAGCATTCTTGCAGCAGGCAATCAACGGAACGGGCCGAGTCGTTTTCATCACTGGCGAACCTGGCATCGGCAAGACTTCCCTCTCCGACGAATTTTTGCGGCGCGCGCGCACGAAATATCCGGCACTGCTGGTCGCGCGCGGGCGATGCGTGGAGCAATACGGCACTGGCGAAGCATATCTCCCGTTCCTCGACGCAGTCGGAGGATTACTTGAAGGTCCAGGCCGTGAGCGGTGGGCCGCCGTGATGCGAACTTACGCGCCGACCTGGTGCACCCAGTTACCGGCGGCGTTCGCTTCCAGCAGCGCGCTGGAGAGGTTGCAGCAGGAGACGATTGGCGCAACTAAGGAACGCATGATGCGCGAGATGGGTGACGCGCTCGGCATGTTTGCGACCACTTCTCCGATCGTTTTGCTGTTCGAGGATTTACACTGGGCCGACCCATCAAGCATCGATCTGTTGCGGCATCTCTGCCAGCGCATCAACAACCAGCGGATTCTGATTGCCGGAACATTTCGACCCGAAGACGTCGAGCGCAGCAATCATCCTTTGAAAAGTTATAAGGCCGAAATGCAGGCGCATCGACTCTGCGAGGAGGTGGCACTAAGCTTGCTCGGCCGCGATCACATTGCTGAATACTTGAATGCGAGCTTTACGCCGAATGATTTCCCGCCTGAGTTAGCTGCAATGATCTATGACAAAACCGAGGGGCATCCCCTGTTCGCAATCAACTTGCTTCAGTATCTAAGTGAGCGAGGCGACATCGGAAGGACTAACGCGCACTGGTCGCTGGCTCGTCCGCTCTCAGAATTGGATCTGGAAGCTCCGGAGAGTGTGCGCAGCATGATCAGCAAAAAGATCGACACGCTGGAAGCGGAAGAGCGCCGCACACTGCAATACGCGAGCGTCGAGGGCGCTGAATTCTTGTCCACCGTCGTTGCCAGCCTGCTCAAGGTTGATGAAGTCGATCTGGAAGAACGGCTCGCTCATCTGGAAAAGACTCACCGGCTGATCGTAACGCGTGGCGAAGAAGAGTTGCCTGACGGTTCATTCGCGACCCGCTATCGGTTCGCGCATGCGCTCTACCAAAATTTCTTGTATGGCGATTTGGTCAACAAGCGCCGAGTCATGCTTCATCGCCAGGCAGGTGAGCAATTGGCGCGGCATTACGGCAAGCGCGCGCCTCACATTGCTACGCAACTGGCATTACATTTCGAGCGCGGCCGCGATTTTCCGCGAGCTATCGAATACTTGATCCACGCCGGCGACAACGCAGCGAAAGTCTATGCGAACGCCGAAGCTGCCGACCACTACACGCGCGCGCTTGGTTTGGTTGAGAAGCTTCCAGATGAAGCACAGACGGAAATGCTGGTCACGCTTTACCAGAAACGCGGTGCCGTGAATATGGCGTTGAGCCGGTTTGCGCAATCGGTCGATGATTACACGCATATGCTGGAGTATCAGAAGTCGCTTGGCTCGCCGGAGAAGCAAGCTGAGGCGCTAAACGCACTGGCGCTGACATTGTTCTTTTCCCATCGGCTGGAGGAAATGGAGACGCGCGCCAATGAAGCTCTGGCAGCGGCGAAGCTCGCCGGCAGTGAGGCCCTGAGCATGCAAACGGCGGCGCTAATGGCGCTCAAGCACCTTTGTTATGGAGAACTGAGCGTTGCCAAGCCGACGCTTGATGACCTGATAAAAACCGCAAGGGCGATCGACAACAAGCCTGCGCTGGCGGCCGGATTGATCTGGCGCGGGTGCCTGCATTTTTTCCAGACTGAGTACGATCTGGCGATCGAGTGCGAAGTTGAAGGCCGTCGTCTGGCTTCCGAGTTGCGCGATGGGTTTCTGCTGCTTACCTCGATGTTCTTTAAGGGACTGTCGCAGGCAAACCTCGGCCTCATGTCGGAAGGGCTCGCTACCCTTGAAGAGGCGATTCGAATGGCAGGTCGCAACGGCGATTTGTTCTGGTATCCGCGCATGCCCAATTGCATTGGTTGGATTCATCGCGAGTTGCAGGACTTCGAAGGCGCATTCAAGCATGACCAGGAAGGATTGGAAATTGGACATCAGCATAACGTGCTGGAGGCTGAAGCCAATTCACTGATCAACCTCGGCATCGATTACACGCACTCCGGAAATAAGGAAGAAACCATTTCCGCGTTTCACAAAGTGCGTGACATTTTCGAGCGCGATGCCTGGTTTCGCTGGCGCTATAACATCCGGCTGCACGCGGCCATGGCTGAACATTGGTTGAGGCTCGGGGATACAGCAAAGGCGCGTGAAATCGTCACCCGATTGCTCGAGACTGCCCGAAAGTATGAAGTTCATAAATATACTGCGGTGGGCCACAAGCTGCTGGCTGAGATAGCGATTGCCAAGGGCGACACCCCGACGGCGGAAACCGAATTTGCAGCCGCGCTTGATGAATTGCGGCGCTATCCCGTGCCGGTAGTCGAGTGGACTATTTATGCTGAACTCGGTCGCGTGAAAGCGAGAACCGGCGACGATGTTGCCGCGCGCGACGCATTTGCCAAATCCGCCGAGATTATTGATCGCATTGCCGCGAGCGTCGGCGATGAAAGTCTGCGCGAGATTTTCTTAAAGTCGGACGTGGTACGCCAAGTCAAAACCCGAGCGACAATGCCAGCGACAAGTTAAATCGATGTTTCCAGGTCAAGCTGCAAAACCTCGAGGTGAGAAAGTGGGCTTGCCCCCGCTCTTATTATCAAACGCGTTACCGCAGTGAGGTCAGTACCGTCCGCGGTAGCGGATGGGGTTCCCTTGCGAAAGACGTTATCCACAGATTACGCAGAAGTACGGCAAATAACGCCGACCGCCCCGGCGCATTTCCGGGCTGTCGTCCGCCGAATGTGCTCGAGTGAGCCTGCGGAGCAGGCGAAAGCATAGAGCCTGGCGCAACCATTTACGAATCGTGTACGGCGCTAAAAGGTGTAGGAGGTGAAATGAAGCGAATCTATATCCTGATATTTGTTCTCCTCGCGACGGGATTTGTGCGCGGCGACCCGGGTGTAAAACGTACGCAAGACCCGCTCGTCGTAAACTCAAAGAGCATCGCCTTGAAACTGGAAAACTCCCGCGTACGTGTTCTCGAGGCGACCCTCGAACCGGGCGCTAAGGAAAAGATGCACTCTCATCCTGCCTATGTCATCTATGTCATCGCTGGCGGAAAGGTCCGCAACCACGGTGCTAATGGTACGGTCACTGAAAGCAAGTTCCGCACAGGCGACGTTATCTATCGTGAGCCTCTAACGCACTGGGCTGAGAATATTGGCAGTACAACAATCCGCCTAGAGCTTGTGGAACTTAAGGATTAGGTGGTGCACTTAGGAATTTGTCGCTACGGCGGGGCAGATGTGAGGCCACCAGGAAATTACGCTGAAAGCGTTCGCTAATTCCAGCCCAGGGTTGCGCTTTGGCAACCCTGGGAACAACGCATCCCATTGTTTTTGAAGAGGCAACCCTGAAAGGGTTGCGTCGCCGTCCATCAAATCAAAAACCCCGTCGCAACTCCTTCAGAGTTGCAAAGAACCTCTGGGAAGCTTTTTGAACCCAGGGGTTCAAAGCAAACCCTGGGCTGAAATTAGCCAACGCTTTCAGCGTAATTTCCTTCTCACAAAAATCTTTAACAAGGGAGAAATAAAATCGGAGTCGCTGTCGATCCGGGCATCCGTCGTTCGACTTAATATTGAAGGCGAACTAGTCAACCTGCCGGCTGGCTTGAACCGAGCGGGAAGGATCGCGGCGACGCAATCCACAGTTTCAAGCAATTAATAATGATAACTGGTAGAAACAAATGCGAGATAACTTAAGGAGAAAGAAACTCATGGAAACAAAACCGACGCACGAACAAGCACAATTACACCTGCAAGTCTACGATTTGCGCCGCGAGGCCCGGCTGCGTCAGGCACGCGATTGGTTTCAACAAAACTACAGGGCGGAAACCTTCGACGATGCCATGCGCATCGCGCCGCCCGGAACAGAAAACGGGGCTTTCGTGGGCATGGTCATTGGCTATTGGGAGCAAGCCTGCGCGCTGCTCAATTATGGTCTGCTCCACGAAGACCTTTTCTTCGAGACCAGCGGCGAGTTTTTCGGCATCTGGGAGTTGCTCAAACCGGTGGTCCCGCAGTTTCGGGAGCGGTTTGCCGACCCGCAGCTACTCGCGAACCTGGAAAGTGCGGCCCAGCGCTTCGAAGCCTGGTCGGATCGTCGCTCACCCGGTCACGTTGCCGCCATGCGGCAATTCATGCAGCAGCAACGCGCCAAACCTGCAACAGCGGCGAACGCCTAATGGAAGTCCAAGGTCTGGTGGAACCTGCGACCCGTCACTATTCGCGACGGGTCGCGGGTCTCGGTGCTTTCGACGCGTACCGTCGCGAGTCCCGCTGCTTTCGACGCGTACCGTCGGTATGAATGTAGCCCGGCCTTTCAAGGCCGGGGAAAAGGACCAAGGAGTCGTCGCGGTGACTTCGAGCAGTGGTTGGCTCTTCCACATATAACGCTGAAAGCGTTCGCTAATTCCAGCCCGGGGTTGCGGTTTGGCAACCCTGGGAACACGCATTCATTTCTTGAAGACGCAAATCTGAAGGAGTTGCGTCGCGGTTTCTTAACCGCAAAACTCTTCGCAATTCCTTCAGATTTGCGAAGAGTGTTCTTGCGACCCCTTCGAACCCAGGGTTTCAAGGCAAACCCTGGGCTGGAACTTGCCAACGCTTTCAGCGTATTCATCGCCGGCCTCCGCGGCCCTTCTTTGAGGTTGCAAATAGTGACCTCACATACTCTGCCTCCGCGACGGCTCACTGCGCACCGCTTAGGAACTTCGTAACCGTCTCAGCAAACTGCTGTGGAATCCTATCCATCGCATTGTGCTCCTGGCCTTCGAACACGACGAGAGTCCGCTTGGGCAAAGAATCCATTAACGCGCTTGTTGCTTGTTTCAGTTGTGGTGAAGCAGTTTTAGCCCGCAAGGAGCAATGTTGGTGTCTTTAATGTTCTCGTTCGCTTAGCATCAAAACGATATTTACTAACTGCTCGAATTTCGCGAATCTGTATATCAATGCCAGAGACGCGACTGGGCCACGCCGCCTGACGTTTCATCGCCGCGATTTCATCCGGCGAGATCATCACTATCTCCCGCAAGAATGTCACCCAACGCCTGCTCGCGATCGCCGTTCTTGATCATTTTCTCCATTCGATCGGCAACGGCGGTATGATCCAGATCCTGCAATGGTGGTTCGTAAAGAACCAGCTTTGAGATTTTGTTCGTAAGAAATGCCGCCTCGAGCGCGCAAAGCCCTCCAATCGAGTGGCCGAGAACGAAGACCGGGCCCGGTCGAGAGTTAACGACGGCGGCGACATCCTCAAATTCCTTCTTCAAGCTGTAGTTCGAACCAGATTCACTTTCGCCGTGACCTCGGCGATCCATTGCACAAACTCTAAAGTCCGAAGCAAACAGCGAAAGTAGAGGCTTCCAACGACTGCGGTCACCCGTGCCTCCATGAACAATCAGGAGAGTTGGGCCTTTGCCTGTGCATTCAACGGCGATGCGCGTTCCATCCTTTGATCTAACGAATGAAACCTGAGATGAAGTCTCGGAAGTCTGCGAGAACGAAACCGTCGCTGACATAAGGACGCAGGAGAGAATAAAGGCTAATCGCATGATGATTCAATGTTACCAAAGTTAGGGTAGTGTCTTAGTTTGAGATCTCCTCTGTGCAACCTTTGTGTTCTCTGTGCCTCCGTGGTGAAAAAAAGCCCCACAATCACTCACCACAGACACAAAGGACACGGAGGTTACACAGACAATAACTACATAGAACGGAACTGTGGACCAGCCAAAGCGGCGATCGAGTGCCGGGACGACCAGCAAGCCGATGAAAGCGAGGGACATGAAGAACATAATCACGCGTTGGCTGGCGCGTTTTTCCGCCGCCGGTCCTCCGCGCATGCGCCGCTTCAGGAGTTCGGGATCGTTTCTGATGAGATAGATTGTGGTTAGGAGCGAAGTGATAGTGAAGATGAGCAAGTAAACCCAAGCTTGCCAGTAATCGACTGTACCTGCCGTCGCGAAGAGAATCACACCCATCACAGCCGCGAGCAGTAAAACCGACAACAGTGCTTTAACCGCAAGACGCGACATAAATAAAGAGACAATACGGAAGGCGTGCGCTAATTCCAAGTATAGGCGTGCTCGTTTTCGTGTCATTCATGGCTACCAAAAAAATAACCACGAACACGTACCAAATAGGTTTAGTGTCATTTCGTGGTTTCAAAAATCAAGCAAAACCACAAATCGACACGAACCTGCGGTTTCGCCTACTCACCGCTCACTGCTCACCGCTCAGTGCAGGCAATCATATGGTCTTGCCTCGCGCTGTCAGTCGTGTTGGCCGATGTTGCCATCCATCGGCAAGAAATTCGTGCTGCTTTGACGGTACCTGTCAGGTCCGGTGTGCCGCCGAACCATAGCAAGTCCCCTCTCCCAAATGGGAGAGGGTTAGGGAAAGGGTGCGAAGCATAGAACGCGGTCGGCGCAACCTGGCACGCAGTCTTGGGTTATGAAGTCAGGACCACCGGCGATAGTGTGGCGTAACGTGGGTCTGAGGTCAGTATCACCTGCGACGTCATGCGTTTTCAATCGGGTTCACGGAATAGGGGTGGCGGCGTGCTTGGCGTCTTTGTGGTCTTATGTATGGCCGCGCCCAGATTGGTCAAAGCAAGTAGCTTACGCGAATCGGGGTGGCCACAGAGTGCCACCCCTCAAATGCATCTCAAATTTTGAGAGCCTGTCATCACCGCGCCGAGTTAGTTAGTTTGCCAAAACAATACAACCCGTGGGTGTGCTTCGTGACTATGGTTTACTCTTCGATCACTGACAAAATATTGCCGGCGGGATCCTTAAACCAGGCGATTTTCATGCCCGGACCCTTGGCAATGCCCCTCTTGTCGGTCTTGAGCTCAGGTAATTCGTAGTGTTCAAGTCGCAAGCCAGCATTGACGAGTCCATCTACGGCTTCTTCGATGTTGTTCACGGGAAAATTCAGGACGGTAAATGAAGCCGGCGTGTGGTTCGGTTTGGGATATATGAACATCGTATTGCCACCGGCAAGGTGAAGCTCCAAACCTTCTTTCGTTTCAGCAACTTCAAGTCCGAGTATTTCACCGTAGAACTCGCTGGCTTTCTTTATGTCGTTTACGGAGAAACTTGAAAACGCCTTTGCGTCCTTGAACATGCTTAAGATTTTGTTCCGGCTTGTCTTCTGTGCTGCCCCTTGTGCTGTCATGCCAAATCTCCTTTCGCTTCGCCGGGTGTAACGTTAATGATTCACCAGGTCAACTTGCACGCACCTATGTACGAACAAACGTCAGTTCTTCATCCCCTCCCCCTTGGGAGGGGAAGAGGGGAGGGTTTGAATACACATCTCCCTTCACGTTGAATTTTAGTTGATTATACGCCTGATACCTTTGCAACCGCGTCGCGATTCTTCAATTTCGCGATTACGATTTGATGGTGGAACTCAGACGAGCGGCAAGAGGCGATCAAGGGAACCACAACGGTACGAGCGCGAAGGTTTTGAGGCAACTTCGCATGCACCAATTAGACTTGTCTTCGCCCCGTCAGGGGCGAGATGTTTATAGCTTGTCACCGCAAACACCTACTTCGCGCTGTATCCGGAATGGGCCGCGCACAGTTGTGCCATCGCGCTGGTCTTCATTGCCGGGCGCTTTGTTTTGGGAGTGACGGGATGGGAAGCACTTGGAGTTGAAATTGCCCAGGCAATCATCTGGGCTTGCCTCGCGCTGTCAGTCGTGTTGGCCGATGTTGCTATTCATTGGAAAGAAATTCGTTCTGCTGTCACAGTACCAGATAAGTCACGTGTGGCATCAAATGTCCCGAAAGCTAGCATGCCAAAGAACGCGGTAGGCGCCACGTAGGAAGAACGATGGGGCTGCCTGGCGCAGAAATCACCACACACCAGTTAGAGGCCTATTTCAGTTTTCTCTGTGCAATCTCTGAGTCCTCTGGTGTCCCTGTGGTGATAAAGGCTAACGTTGTTAAGTTGATTTAGGAACACCAAAAGAATACAACGCGCTGCGGGTCCTAATGTAGATTCGCCCGTCAGCAATTGCCGGGGTCGCGAAGACCTCGTCATCCAACTCATTCACCCTAAGCACCTGCCAATCGCCGCCAGCCTTCAACACAGAGACTTGTCCTGCCTCCCCAATGAGGAAAACCTTGTCGTCGGCGGCAACCGGCGAAGAGAAATACTTGTCGATCGCACCAAGCAGGCGTCCCTGCTTGATCACCTGCCCGGTCGCCGGGTCAAACGAGATCAGAATCCCGCTGTCGTTAATCATGTACAGCACGCCTTTGTAGAGAAGCGTGGAAGGAACCTGAGGCACGGGTTTGCTATAGCGCCAACGAATCGCGGTCGCGGTTTGATCTCCCTCGCCTCCCAGCTTGATTGCGAGTAGACCATTCTCAGAAGCCATCATCGCCCGGAAGACTTCCCAGTCTTTAGGGTTCAACTTCTCATCGCGGTCCATATCAAACGCTTCGAAGGCCCCATCTAACATCTTCAGCATTTTGTCCGGCGAGTCCGTTCCAGAAACTTCGGACTTGGCGATCTGTTTGTCTCCATTCTTGTCGTACCTCGGCAACGCCTCTTCCCAGGAGATCGTACCCACCTGTTGTCCGGGTTGATTCGTCGGGAAACCCCAGCCGTTAATGTACAGATATTCTCCATCGCTGCTGGCAATTGATTTCATCTCGCACGCAAGCCCGCGAACCCACCACACTCTTTTGCCATCTGCGACCGAGTAAGCCGAGAGCTGGAACGACTCGGGAACAATAATCTGTTTCGGACCCTGCTTTGGTTGATAGCTGATCGGTGTCGAGTAACCTGAGATCACGACAGGCCGGTCAACTTTCCAACGCACACGTCCGTTGTTCTTATCGACCGCTATGAGATACGACGACGGGTTATCTTGATCAACCGGCAGGATTACTTTGTCATCCACGAGGATGGGCGAGGCGCCGAAGCCGTAGAACATATTGAACGGTCCCAGCGGAAGCCGCCAGCGCTCCTTGCCGGCAGCGTCGTAAGAAACCATTCCGAACTCCTGAAAGAAGACATAAACGTTCGAGCCGTCGGTGACTGGACTTGGTGAAGCTGGCCCATTGACGTTCTGCAAACGGCCTTCAAGCGAGCGAGGTACTTCGCGTTGCCAGAGGATCTTTCCTGTTTGCCGGTCGAGACAGAGAACCAGCAGCTTGTAGTTGGGTTTATCGTCGACCCTTGCGCTCTGGTTGCCGATCGCTGACTTCTGCCCCTTTGACCTTTCCCCCTTCCCCTTTGCCCCTTCTTCCTTTTTGCCGTACCCCGTGACAAAGATGCGATCGCGTGTAAGCACTGGCGACGAATGCCCGGGTGGCAGCGCCGTCTTCCAAATCACGTTCTTGTCAGGTCCAAACTCTTCCGGAAGTCCGGTAGACGCAGAAACGCCACTTCCGTTTGGCCCGCGAAACTGCGTCCACTCGTCAGCGCTCGCGCTGGTCCAAGCCAACGACAGGATCAACAACGCAAGGGTCGTCTCGATTATTTTGGAGGCTAATATCCGGGAGTGTTTATTCTTTCGGGGCATAAGAATGGTCCTCAGGAGCGGTTAGCTAAAACGAGCACGATTCTAATTGAACGAAGCCATAAAGGAAACGCCACCGCTTCCGCAGAATAGCCAGTCAAACACACAATTCCGGTCTTTGTTCTAGCATCTGGGCCTCCACCTGCGACCTGACTACCGCCCTTCTGCCCTCTGCCTTCTGCTTTCGCTTTCCCTTTCCCCCTTCCCCATTTCCCCAGTTAACCTTTTCTCAGCCTCTGCGATTACGATCACGCCTCCCGCATCGACAGTGGGCCGCGCACAGTTATGCCATCGCGCTGGTCTTCATCGCCGGGCGCTTTGTTTTGGGAGTGACGGGATGGGAAGCTCTTGGAGTTGAAATCGCACAGACAATCGTCTGGGCTTGCCTAGCACTGTCAGTCGTGTTGGCCGATCTTTCCATCCCTTGGAAAGAATTTCGTCCTGCTTTAACGGTACCTGTCAGGTCAGGTGTGGCATCAAAATACAAGCTACGACGACATCATCTTTCAACTCGTAGATAAACTCATCCTCAGCGTTGATGACCATATTTGCATCATATTCTCTGACAAGCTGATTTCTCGAATTTAGCAAATCTGCTATCTGTTTTGCATGTTCTGATTTCATATATTGATGCGGAGTGTATTCATCAACTACATATATTGTGGTTAAAAGGTCTTTGGAGTCTACGGTGGGTACGAACTCAAGTATCCCAGCCGTAGGAAGAAAACACTCGCGGACCAAGGCCAATTCAAAACGTCACGCGGTTGCTAAGTTACGTGCCGAAGTTCAGAACTTCAATTGACACTATCGAGGCTAGTTGCCGCGCAATATTTTCCGCCTCGTTAAGAGTCGTTTGAGAGTAAACAACTACTTCTAAGTCGCTACCATCAAGGTTTTGATATCCAACCGATACTTCGTCCTCGGGTCGTTCGTACTTTGCTGCCATAGTTCGTTGAATCAAGGGCATCCGAGTCTCTTGCTGCCATGTCGGTTTTCTTGAACCGAGCAAGATCGCACGATACCCGTCATTGGTAATATCCAACCGAGATACTGTGCCACCGAGGATCAGTCCGTTCTCTAGGTCAAGATCTAATCTCGAACGATGGTCAGCAACAATGACCCCAGAACTCTCATACCACTGAATATAGGTGTCGAATTCGTAGAGACGCCGCCGCCCAGACGAACAGCCGGTGTTGCACCGTGATGAAGAGAACGGCGACACTTATTGCAACCTTCGACGCGCAGGTCCGCCGGCCGCGAAACAACGCGAATAAATTCGTTATGTCTCATGGATGTAATGTCGATCTGGTAAGCTCCCGTTCGACTCAATTATAAAATTCTGCAGCGGTGTACGAAACCTGCAGTTTGTCCCGGGCTGCTCTTTTAGCCGGGACCAAGAGTCGCAACGTTGTTCGATAACTAAGCAAAAAATAAGGAGAAAAGAAATCATGGCAACAAAACCGACGCACGAACAAGCCCAACTACATCTGCAGGTCTATGACTTGCGCCGCGAGGCCCGCTTGCGCCAGGCCCGTGATTGGTTTCAACAAAACTATTACGCTGAAACAATCGATGAGGCCATGCGTATCGCCCCGATGGGAACGGAAACCGGGGCATACGTGGGCATGGTGATTGGCTATTGGGAACAAGCTTGCGCGCTGCTTAACTATGGCCTGCTGCACGAAGATCTTTTCTTCGAGACCAGCGGCGAGTTCTTTGGTGTGTGGGAATTGCTGAAGCCTGTCGTGCCGCAATTTCGCGAGCAGTTTAAGGATCCGAACATGCTCGCGAATCTGGAGAAGGCGGCTAAGCGTTTCGAGGAATGGTCGGACCGCCGCGCTCCCGGTCATATTGCAACCATGAGGCAGTTCATGGAGCAGACGCGGAGTAAAGCTGCTTCAGCGGCAAAGGCCTAAATCCGAGTCAAGGATCAACCGCCAAGGAGCCATTGATGCTCAGTCAGGGAGGTGGGCCTGCCCCCGCTATGGTTGAATCACATTCAACCAGCGGGGGTAAACCACCCTTCCCGACTGCGCTACTCCAAAGGGTGCGACGATTCAGGATCGTGCTGGTGTACGATAAGGTCTCGTTCGTCTCGGCAAAGTCCTGGGTTGAGAATCCCAAACTCAAACAAGCTGCCCTCTCCTAGAATAAAGGGGTCAATCAATAAGTCGGCTAGAAGCTATCCACAGATTACGCCGATTACACAGATTTTCCGACGCTTACTACTCCGCGACATTCAACTCACAACGTCTGATAGTCTCGTATGAATTTCTTATGCATTATTACGCTGAAAGTGTTGGCTAATTCCAGCCCAGGGTTGCCGTGCTGCGCGGCTACCCTTGGGAAAACAAATTCTTCAAACCATTTCAACCCCAACGGGGTTGTGACTAGAGTTAGAGGTGCAACCCTATCAGGGTTGAGGGACTTTTTCCATTTGTGTCCCAGGGTAGCCGCGCAACGCGGCAACCCTGGGCTTTGTTATGTAACCGCGTTGCGGTAGGAAATCAGTTTAAAGCCGCAGGCCTATCGCACCGTACGCGTCGTACGCACGAGTTGCAAAATAGTCCTTGTAGATACCTACAGTTTCCTCATTCGCAGTGTTCAAAGCGGCCGCGGAAATCAAATGTCACGATCATAAAACGTTCTAGTCGTGTATCATCTCGCAAATCTTATTTGGTGAGGATTCCCCCAATGTCAAAACACCTCCTATCAATATTTCTATCTAGCTTCCTGGTGGGCCATCTGTCAGCGCAAGTTCCACAAAACGCGCCGGCGGATGATTACAACACCATTTTCAAAACAGTTAAATGGCGATCCATTGGCCCATTTCGTGGCGGGCGTTCAAATGCCGGTTGCGGTGTGGTAGGCGACGCGCGGACTTATTATATGGGGACCACGGGTGGTGGGCTTTGGAAAACAGATGACATGGGAATCACCTGGCGGAATGTCTCCGATGGTTATTTTAAGACCGGTTCCGTCGGTGCTGTGGCTGTTGCTGAAAGCGATCCGAATGTCGTTTATGTGGGTATGGGAGAACATGCTGTTCGTGGTGTGATGACCCACCCAGGCGACGGTGTATATAAGTCAACCGATGCGGGAAAGACCTGGAAGAAGATTGGATTGGAATTAACTCAACATATCTCGCGGATCGTCATCGACCCTAAAGATTCCAAGCTAGTGCTGGTGGCGGCACAGGGCGCTTTATACAGCCCCTCACCCCAAAGAGGTGTCTATAAGTCTATCGACGGCGGCGCGAGTTGGAAGAACGTTTTATTTGTGGAAGATAAGACCGGAGCAGCGGAACTATCAATGGACATGAATAATCCACGAATACTTTATGCAGCGATGTGGGAACACGGCCGGCTTCCCTGGAAGGTGACCAGTGGTGGTCCGGGCAGCGGTTTGTATAAATCCACCGATGCCGGTGAGACCTGGGAAAAAATGAAAGAGGGTTTGCCGGAAGAAATGGGCAAGATGTCGATCGCGGTAAGCCGTTCGAATCCGGAAAAAGTATATGCACTGATCGAAAGCGATTCTGATAAAGAAGCAGGTGGATTATTTGTCTCGAATAATGCGGGTAAGAAGTGGAGTCGCATTACTAATGATCACAGGTTGGTGCAGAGGGCCTGGTATTACATTGAGCTGTTTGTTGATCCAAAAAATGACGACACTATTTACGTGATGAGCGCTTCAGCATTGCGTTCAACGGATGGCGGTAAAACATGGGCGACTTTGTCCGGCACGCACGGCGATTTTCATGATCTGTGGATCAACCCGGACAACCCCAACAACTTCATCATCTCCAACGATGGCGGTTCTGCCATAACTCTCAACAACGGAAAGAGCTGGAGCACGCAAAGTAACATGCCAACGGCGCAGTTTTATCGCATCAACGTCGACAATCAATTTCCTTATCGCATTTATGGAGGACAGCAGGACAATACGTCTGTTTCCATTGCCAGTCGTGAGTTAGGAAGCGCCGGGATTACCACAGCAAGCTGGACAGCTTCTGCCGGCGGTGAAAGTGCTTTTCTCGCATTTGATCCAAACGATCCCAAATACGTATTGGGCGACAGTTATCAGGGAACGATCGAGGTACTCGATGTAAACGCAAAGGCCGGCACGAATGTTATGGCTGCGCCCATTCAATATCTTGGTATGGATGCGAAAGACATTAAGTATCGATTTAACTGGAGTGCTCCGATCATCTGGAGCAAGCACGAACCCAATACTTATTACCATGGGTCTCAATACCTGCTGAAGACAAGTGATTTGGGTAAATCGTGGAAAGAAGTCTCACCTGACCTAACCCGCAATCAAAAAGAGAAGCAGGGGAAAGGCGGGGGGCCATACACAAACGAAGCAGTCGGCGCGGAAAATTATGGCACGCTGAGTTACGTTATGGAGTCACCTCACGAAAAAGGTGTGATCTGGACAGGCAGTGACGACGGGCTTGTCTATTTAACTCGAGATGGTGGTGCCAACTGGAAGAACGTAACTCCGAAAGGTTTGGCAGAATGTTTAATCAATGCCATTGAAGTATCCCCGCACGACAAAGCGACTGCTTATATCGCCACCACCCGATACAAGTTCAACGACCACGCTCCTGGTCTGTATAAAACCACAGACTATGGAAACACCTGGACAAAGATCGACAAGGGCATAACTGCCAATGCATTCACCCGCGTGGTGCGCGAGGATGAGGTACGAAAGGACCTCCTATTTGCGGGTACTGAACTCGGTCTGTTTTTGTCCTGGAATGGTGGAAGGGATTGGTCACCTTTTCAATTGAACTTGCCGGTTACTCCAATAACAGATCTTCGGATACACAAGGGAAACCTGATCGCATCCACGTCGGGAAGATCCTTTTGGATATTGGATGATTTGAATGTCATTCGTCAGTACAAAAAGGACATGGCTTCCTTCGCCATCTATCGACCCGAGAATGCTTACATCGTAAATGGGTCCAGCGAGATGGATCAGCCGACGGAGCCGCCGGAGGAGGAGTTTACCGGAGCTAACAGATTGAGAGGCGTAAATCCCGCAACCGGAGTGGTGGTTTACTACCAACTGCCCGAGTTGAAAAAAACGGACGAAATCAGGATGGAGATCAAAGACGCGGCCGGGAATATTGTTCGCAGCTTTTCTTCCAAGGCTGATGAAAAGTACACGAAATACGATGGCGCTCCAAAGCCAGAACCGCTTTTGCCCAAAGCTAAAGGGCTGAACAGATTTGTATGGGATATGCGTTATTCAACCATGCCGGGCGTGCCCCTGGTTCGGATCGAAGGCAGTTACGCCGGACACAAAGCACTGCCGGGAAAATACAGTATCACCGTAAAAATGAGTGAACAGACAGTCTCAACCGAAACTGAGATACTTGCCAATCCTCTCTACCCTACAAACGCCTCAACATACATGGAATATCATCAGACGATGTGGGGTATGGAGACCGAATTGACGTCGATGCACCGCATGGTAAACAGCCTATACGAAAAACAGAAGCAGTTAGAATCGCTTCTTAGTTCATTACCCGCCGGCGATAAATTCAGCGCCGTCAAGAAAGAAGGTGATGCACTGTTAAAAAAGATGAAGACCTGGGATGAGGATATGGTGCAACGTAAATCAAAGGCGTACGACGATGTTGAGAACTTCCCGAATAAGTTCACAGCGAATTATCTGTTTCTGATCAACCAGACAGAAAGTGATATTCCCAGAGTGAATCAGCCGTCGCTGGATCGGCTAAAGCAACTAAATACGGAATGGTATGCGTTGAAAGCGAGGGCCAGTGAAATTCTCGACAAGGATGTTCCGTCGCTTAATAAACGACTGTGGGAACTCGGCCTAGGAGCTATTTGGAAAGATTAGGGTCTTATCCAATCTCATGGGTTCTGAGTGCGGATCGGAAAGGAACCCTATGTCTAAACTTCGCGTTCACAGTTTCTCTATCTCAATCGATGGTTACGGCGCTGGGCCGAATCAGAATCTGGAGCACTTGGCCGGCTACCTCATGTTTGGCCACCAACTCTGTAACGCTGAAAGCGTTAGCTAATTCCAGCCCAGGGTTTGTTTTGAAACCCTGGGTCTAAAGTTCACATTTATTTGTTCGCAACTCTGAAGGAGTTGCGAATCGACGGTGACGCAACCCTTTCAGGGTTGCGTCTTCAAAAATATTCGAATGCGTTTCCCCAGGGTTGCCAAAGCGCAACCCTGGGTTGGAATTAGCGAACGCTTTCAGCGTATTTACTATGGCCAAACTTCGCGTTCACAGTTTCTCTATCTCAATCGATGGTTACGGCGCTGGGCCGAATCAGAATCTTGAGAATCCGCTCGGAGTTGGCGGGCTCAAAGTGTTTGACTGGTTCTTTCCCACGCGCACCTGGCAGCGGATGCATGGCAATGAAGATGGCGAGACTGGCGTCGACGACGACGTTGCCGCACGGGGTTTTGAGAATATCGGCGCGTACATTCTCGGGCGCAACATGTTTGGTCCCGTGCGGGGGCCGTGGTCAAAGGGTCCGGATGAGTGGAAAGGTTGGTGGGGAGATGAGCCGCCATATCACACGCCAGTTTTTGTGCTCACGCATTACCCTCGGGCTCCGCTCAAGATGGCGGGCGGCACCACGTTTCACTTCGTCACTGACGGCATTCACTCTGCACTCGAGCATGCGAAGGATGCGGCGGGCGGTCAGGATGTGCGATTGGGAGGCGGTGTCTCTACGATTCGGCAATATCTGAGTGCAGGACTAATTGACGAATTACATCTGGCAATTGTGCCCGTCTTGCTCGGTGATGGAGAGAACTTGCTAGGTGGTTTGAATCTGCCGGCGCTGGGATATGAATGCGTGGAGCGCATTGAAGGCGCGAGGGCAACGCATGTGACGCTGCGGAAGTAATTGTCTAACGCTTTCAGCGTAAAACTATGAGGCGGTGAGCAGTGAGCAGGCGAACATCGCCACCATCGTTGTCGTATAATCCGGCGGGATGAACTTCATTTCGACTCTCGCTGTCAGCATGGGCGCCTCGTGGGTATCGGGCATTAACCTATACGCGACCGTCGCCACGCTGGGCCTGCTGGGCCGGTTCGCGCATTTAAAACTACCCGGCGACCTTGACGTCGTGACGAACTGGTGGGTGATTGGTGTGGCGCTGTTCCTCTTCGTTATCGAGTTCATCGCCGACAAGATCCAACTGGTCGATAGCGTCTGGGACATAATTCATACCTTCATTCGCATTCCTGCCGGAGCGGTTTTGGCAGCGACGGCTTTCGGCGATTTCGACCGAAGTGTGCAGGTGATTGCTTTGTTGCTAGGCGGCGGGCTAGCGCTGAGTTCACACGGAACCAAAGCTGCCGCGAGGGCGCTGATCAACACAAGCCCCGAGCCCGTTTCAAATATTGTTGTTAGCCTGAGCGAAGATATTCTGGCGGTGGTTACTGTGGTCTCGGCAGTCTTCTTGCCTGTAGTTGTTTTCTTGATAATAGCTGTGGGCTTGATCTTTTCCTTTTGGCTCCTACCTCGAGTAATACGATTCTTCCGCAAGGTTTATCAGAGCATTCGCGGATTCTTCAGCCTGGCCAGTGCCTAGTACATTAACCAAAGTTAGTGTGACCCTTCGATGCGCGTGTCTTCGTGGATCTTTCTTTTCGGAACCGAAGAAGATAGTCCACTAAGTCACATCGAACGTAAACCAGAAGTCAGAACGCAGAGGTCCGACGCCCTTAACAGCGTGTGCACAGCAATGACTCGATACGCGAGAGCGTGGCCACGAAGGAGTCGCTCATTTCCGACGATGTTACTGAGCAGCTTTCCCGCCGCTCGAGGTATTGATTCCGTGCTATATTTCTTTCGTTTCCCCGCAGCTTTTGCATCATGGTTTCCTTCGATTGGCCCTCGATCGATTGGAAAGCGACAGAATTGTGTGTTTCAGGCAAGTCGGCCGAAGAAAAAACTTACCGGAGGTGTGACTAATGGTTCATGAAATGATTGATGGAACGTATCGTCAAACTAATCTGCCGAATGAGTCGCCAGAATACCTTGCAAAGCGCGAGGAGCTGCGGCTGGCAGAAATTGAATTACTAAACACGCGTGAAAGAGTCGCCGCGCTGCGGCGAGGCCTGCCGAAAGGTGCGACGATTCAGGATTACGAGTTTCTTGAAGGCCCAACGTCCCTTGACGATGGCGACGCGCCGACAAAAAACGTACGGCTAAGCGAGCTATTCACCAGCCCGGATCGTTCGCTCGTGATTTACCACTTCATGTACGGAAAGAAGCAGGCCGTACCGTGCCCAATGTGTACCGCCTGGATCGATAGTTTCAATGGACTTGCTCATCACCTGGCGCAAAACGTTGACCTGGCGATTGTCGCGGCTACTGATCCGTCCACGTTGCGCGCGCACGCGCGAAACAGAGGTTGGGACAAACTACGTATGCTGAGCGCCGGAGATAGCACTTTTAAGTACGATCTCGGCAGCGAAGATGGCGAAGGACATCAGGACTCGACGATTTCGGTTTTCACGCGAGACAGTGATGGCACGTTGCGACATTTTTACAGTGGCCATCCATGGCTGGCCGACGACCTCAAAGAGCGCGGCATAGATGAGTTGAATCCGATTTGGAATGTGCTGGATCTGACGCCGCAGGGGCGCGGTAGTTGGTATGCATCGCTCGAGTACGGGATAAAGGTGCAAGCGGCTCGCGGCTGAGGAATCATATGTCGAAACTTCGCGTGCACATTTCTCTATCTCAATCGGATGGTTACGGTGCTGGGCCAAATCAGGTTCTTGAAAATCCGCTCGGAGTTGGCGGACTCAAAGTGTTTGACTGGTTCTGATTTCGGATGAAAGAACTACCCACCCGCTACCGCAGGTAGTTCTGACAAGAGCGCACGTGGCAGCGGATGCACGGGAATGAAGATGGCGAGACCGGCGTCGACGACGATGTCGCGGCGGCAAAGCTTTGAGCAAGGTGCGACGAATAACGCTGAAAGCGTTCGCTAATTTCAGCCCGGGGTTGCGCTACGGCAACCTGGGTCACACATGCAATTTTACGGAAGACGCAACCCTGAAAGGGTTGCGTCGGCCAGCCACCGAATCTCAAACCCGTCGCAACTCCTTCAGAGTTGCGATGAAATAAATGTGCCCTTTTCACCCAGGGTTTCAAAGCAAACCCTGGGCTTAAATTTGCGAACGCTTTCAGTGTTATTCCTTAAACTAGCGAACGCTTCCAGCGTTATTTTCCTGCCAAACAGTTTCGGCATTAGTCGGGTTCTTACTCAATCTCTTTCATACACGTGAACTCACGGCTTGCCTTTCCCATGAGGGTCGCTCAATCGCCTGGCGGTAGAATCCACGAGTTTTTCCCAAAACGAAATAGGAGGATCCACCCCATGGCTCAATCACTTGCACGACTTTGGACGCACCTTATCTTCTCAACCAAGAACCGTTTTCCGTTTCTCAGTGACAAGACAATACGAACTGACCTGCAGGCGTACCTTGCAAAGATGCTGCGTGAACAGGATTGCGAAACGCTGACCGTTAATGGTGTTGAGAATCATGTTCATTCACTTTTTGCATTATCGAGAACGCATTCTATTGCGTCCGTCGTCAAGGAGATAAAACGCACATCTTCTGGTTTTGCAAAGGAGCTGTCACCCACACTGGCAAAGTTCCACTGGCAAGGAGGCTACGGTGCCTTCTCTGTAAGTCATTCCAATCTGGACGAAGTGATTAGATATATCGAAAACCAGGAAGAACATCACAAGCGAGTGACGTTTCAGGACGAGTACCGCGCGTTCCTGAAAGCATATGGTATTGAATACGACGAGCGTTACGTTTGGGATTAAGTACGGTAGGTCTAACGCTGAAAGCGTTCGCAAATGCGAGCCCAGGGTTGCGCTTTGGCAACCCTGGGAACAACGCATCCCATTGTTCTTGAAGCTCTTCACCCAGGGTTTCAAAGCAAACCCTGGGCTTAAATTAGCGAACGCTTTCAGCGTTATTTTCATTAACAACAAGACTACAGAGACACAAAGAACACGGAGATCGCACAGAGAAATTGAATTTAAAGCACTACCGGATCCTGGGGTGCCGCGCTACGACCACCGCAGCGGACATGCTCCACCGGGCACCCCGGTTCGCGCTCTACCCGAGGCTATTCTATTTCACGCCTTCAGCGTGAAAACCAGACGACAGGTGGAAATCCTAATCTTGACTGGAAATTCGAATGAGTTGCTGTCCAGAAGTCCGATTATGCTTCCAAAGCGGCACCCGCTGTAATACTATTCCCGCCCACTAGCTAAAAGAGTCAGAGCCCAGAAGTCATAGGTCAGTCGAAAAGAAATTCATCATCGTCATTCCGGAGGCACCCCCATGCTTGACAGGACAATCTCGCACTATCACATCACGTCGCAACTTGGCGAGGGTGGGATGGGAGTCGTGTATGAAGCTGAAGACACCAACCTCGGCCGCCATGTTGCATTGAAGTTCCTGACACCGGCCCTGGCCGGCGACGAGAATCTGCTGCAGCGCTTCCAACGAGAGGCGCGCGCGGCCTCGTCTCTCAATCATCCGAATATCTGCACGATCCACGGCATCGAGCAATTCGAGTCAGAGCATTTCATCGTCATGGAGTTGCTGGATGGCGAGTCGCTCGCCGATCGCATTCGTCGCGGTCCGCTCGACATCGATTCAGTTCTCACGCTCGGAGTGCAGATCGTGGATGCCCTCGAGTCCGCGCACTCCAAAGGGATCGTGCATCGCGATCTGAAGCCCGCAAACATCTTCGTGACTTCACGCGGTCAGGCAAAGATCCTCGACTTCGGCCTAGCCAAAATGGCCAATATCGATCGTCTGGCGACGAGTGGCAAGGCTGATTCCGAGCTGCCGACAGCAGTGCGCCCCAAGGACCTGACCGAAGCAGGCTCCACTCTGGGCACGGTGTCGTACATGTCGCCCGAGCAGGCGCGAGGACAGGTCACGGACGCGCGCACCGATCTCTTTTCCTTCGGCACAGTCCTATATCAGATGGCAACGGGGGTCCTTCCCTTCCAGGGAGAGACATCGGCGGTCGTGTTTGAATCCATCCTCAATCGAGATCCGACGCCGGTGAATCAGATCAATCCGTCGCTGCCCGCGGAACTCAGCCGGATTATTGGGCAGGCCCTCGAGAAGGACCGCGACCTGCGCTATCAAAGCGCCACCGATCTAAAGACGGCGCTCAAAAGGTTGAAACGCGATCTCGACTCTGGAAAACATGCCGCTGATTCGAGTGGAATGCGACGGGCTGCGTCAACGAGCTCGGCGCGTCGTACGTGCTGGTAGGCAGTCTGCGTCGAGCGGGGGCGCGCCTGCGCATCAACGCTCAGCTCGTCGACGCCGCAACAGATTTTCCGCTCTGGTCGGAACGATACGACCGCGAGATGAAGGACGTGTTCGAAGTGCAGGATGAGATCGCGCAGAAGATCGCCGCCGCGTTGCGGATCACGCTCTCGCCCCAGGAGCAGCAGGCTCTCTCCGCAAAACCGACCGAGGACTTGCAGGCCTACGATCTCTATCTGAGGGGGAGAAATTATGCCCGTCGCGTCGGACGGCAGGATCTACAGTTTGCTCTTCAGATGTATGAGAACGCGGTCGCACTCGATCCGGGGTTCGCGCTCGCTCACGCCGCGCTGGCCAACGTCTGCGCGCAGTACTACTACCACTTCGAGCGCCAGCAGCACTGGATCGATCGGGCCACTGCCGCAACGCAGAAGGCGAGCGCGAATGGCCACGAAGCGCCGGAGATTCAGTGCGCCGAGGCGTGGGTGATTTTCGCCGAGGGGCGTTACGACGAGGCCGCGGACAAGATGCGGACGGCGCTCAGCCGGAATCCCGATCTCGATGGGGGCTACTACCTGCTGGGACGCGCGCTTTTCTCCGCCGGACGATATCAGGAAGTCGTGGACATCATGGAGGAGGCGCTGGCGCACGCCGGCGAGAACTACAACACGAGCATTCCGATTCACAACTCACTTGGGGCGCTGGGAAAGAAAGATGCGCTGAACAACTACGTTCATCGCGAGATCGCTATCTACGAGGAGCAAGTGAAGAAAGTGCCCGAGGACGCGCGCGCACGCGTCCTGCTGGCTGGTGACTACGCCAGGCAGGGTCGGTTCGAAGAGGCCAAGCGGGAAGCGGACATGGGCATGGTCCTGCGTCCCGATGATTCAATGATTCTGTACAACGCCGCCTGCGTCTACTGCGCGATGAACAATGTCAGCGACGCGCTGATAGCGATCAGGAAGGCGTGGGAGTCGGGTTACCGCGATCCGATATGGACCCGCCAGGATCCAGACCTCGCACTGCTTCA
>WNFZ01000707.1_pt1 | contig 32361 bp, 26 predicted proteins | sample 5400081 | NCBI WGS metagenome assembly WNFZ01 (sample SAMN13153365, study PRJNA577476) | soil metagenome | isolation source: 80 cm soil or saprolite under grassland replicate 1 | place: USA:California | collected 2016-06-15 | reverse complement strand
TCAACCGCGCCCGAGGCTTCCACAGCGCCGAAGCAGCCCTCGCCCTCGTCATGCTCACCTGCGGCCCGATCACCCTCCAACTACCCCACGAACGACCCAACATCCGCCCAGGATGACCCACACTCATGCCGGGAGCGCCAAAAACACGCCACTTCACGACGATCCTTTGACGTTCCCCGACACATTGGGCGGCCACTATCGTGCTAAGAGGAGGTCGTCGGATGAGGCAGCAGATCCGTCCTCACGACCCGCACCCAGACCGGCCCACGACGACGCGGCTGGGGTTGCTTGGCGGTTTCTCGTTGGTCGTCGGGGACACGCCGGTATCCCTGCCGGTACACGGCCAGCGGGTGCTGGCCTACCTTGCGCTCGCGTCCGGGGACCGACCAGCACACGGCCGCTCGTCGCTGGCGGAACGGCTGTGGTCCGGATCGTCGGCCGCACGGTCCCAGGCCAGCCTTCGTACCGCGCTGTGGAGGATCAGGCAGGCTGACCGGATGCTGGTGCACGCCGGGCGCAACACGGTGCGCCTCGCCGATACGGTCGACGTCGACGTGCACCGCAGCCTCGCCCAGGCCACCCGGCTGCTGTCCGACGATCCCAGGCTCACGCCCGCCGACTCCCGCCTGTACACGTTGACAGGCGACCTGCTGCCCGGCTGGGATGAAGACTGGCTGCTGCTCGAACGGGAGCGGATCCGTCAGGTCCAGGTCCACGCCCTCGAGGCCCTGGCGAATCGGCTGCGTCGGCTTGGCCGGTACATGCAGGCCATCGAGGTCGCCTTCGCGGCGATCACCGCCGAGCCGTTGCGCGAGTCCGCCCACGCCGCGCTCATCCAGGTGCACCTGGACGAGGGGAACGTGGCGGAAGCGCGTCTGCACCTCGACGCGTATGCGGCGTTGCTACGCGCCGAACTCGGGATCGCACCCTCACCGGCCCTCACCGCCCGGGTGCGGGCGCGCGCGGAGCCGGAGCCGGGCGGCCAGCCACCGCCTACATCGATGGCCCGGGGGCGACGGCCGGGAGTGTCCACGGGAACCGGCGAGAACCACATGTCGTACGCCGGTCGTGCACCGTCGAGGTTGCGGCAAGCCTAGCCGGGCCGCGTGGAGGCACTGATGCGCCAGCGCAAAGCGGTGTTCTTCGACAAGCCGGCCCTGCCGTCGGTCACACCAATCGGCGAACGGCTCGTGGCGTACCTTGGCGGAGGCTGACCCCGCAGCCCGCATGCGCGCGGTGGCGACAGTGAACCACGGCATGGCCAGGTACTACGGTGGGGTTCACATCATCGCCTGATCAGGGAGGTGATCGACCGCATGCTGGACCCGACCGGTCTCGATCTGGGCGAGATCGCCACTGCGCTGGAGGATCAGCACGACTACGAGCACCGCTGGCTGATCAATCCGGAGACCGGGGAGATCGTGTTCTGGACGGCCGACTGCGGCATCGACGGCCAGCACCCGGTCGACCTCGACGACCTGGACCTAATCTGCATCGATCCGTTGCCGTCGTACATCTGGTACGAGGACATGGCAGACTTCGCCGAGCAGATCAGCGACGAGCAGGCCGCTCGCAGACTGGCACGGGCCATCCGGGGGCGCGGGGCGTTCCGCCACTTCAAGGACGAGTTGCACGAGGAGTATCCGCACTTGGTGCCAGTCTGGTACGCCTTCCGGGACGCCCGAGCCCAGCGCCGCGCTGTCGAGTGGCTCGTTGACAACGACCTCGTCACCGACGCCGACGCCGAGCGGTTCCTCGCCGATCACCCCGAACCCGCACTGCCCTGAGCTGCCCTTGGCGATCACCGAACGACGTCTTCTCGCGGAGCTGTTGCCGTTGGCTCGGCGGTTGACTCGTGCCCCGGTGCCCGCAGCCGGAATCCGTCGTCGTCCGCGTTGTGGCGGGCATCCGTCTGCAGGATTCGGGTGCTGCCGGCTGGCGGCGGGCGCGGCCAAGGTTTGGGCCACAACCCGAGCGGGAGACGCCGCTGTGGAAGATAGCGATCGCGCGAGACGAGCGTACGCTCGTCCTGACGCCTGGTACGCCTGCTTGGAGGGATCGCGGTTCCTTCACCGCGATCTGGTGATTGGGGCGAAATGGTGATTCGAACCTGCGCGCGACTGACCTGCGGGAACGCGTTTTTACCTGATCCGCGAGGGTAAACCGGCGTAGCTCGAACACGCCCTTGAGCTGCCGGTTTGCTTGATCTCGATTGCAGTGTTCAGTGCCCCCGGCAGGAGCCAGAACAGACCTGCGACGCCCGGTACGGCTGAAACGCCGCATCAACCTGGCATGACCGACCGTAGACATGGGAGTCCGCGTCGCTGGGGCTACACGAACCATTTCCCCATGGCCCACCATCTTGGATATCGCCGTATTTCTAGAATAGTCGCCTCTCACCTCGCCCGCAGCCCCGTATAGCATTGACACGACATCTCGGGTGCCCCGCAGCACGACATGTCAGGTGGACCGGAACCAATCAGTTAACGAGGTTAGGCTGCGTGGCGTCTCCGCGCCCGACCGAAGGTCTGTGGGATCTGCGACAATGTTATTCGTGCTGTATGAGGAAACGCTCAACGCTGTCCACGACGAACTCTGAGGGGTCGTCGCCGCGGTCCTTCATGTCGATCATTTCCAGCAGGTCCGCCGTAGTGATGAACAGTATGATCTTCCGTTCCTCGGAGTAGATGATATTGCGTCGGCGATGAGCTGCGTCGTTAGGTAACTTGTTGGAGCAGATGATGGCGAGGCGTCCCCACGCCGCCTTAAGGTAGTTTCTAGTTTGGTCTGTCTCGACTTTGCCGATCTCTTCTCTGTCGTAGTTCTTGAACTCGACTAGAATCAGTTTCGCGTCAAGGTCGTGACGTAAGAGGCCCCACGGCTTGCTGGTGTCAACGACACGGTTCGGAAATACCGCATCGCATCGATCAAGCCCGGAATATGACCGCGGTTGTGGATACGGCGCGTTAAGCGGAGGGACGAACAGGTATTGGAGGACGGCGAGCGCCGCATCCTCGTATTCTCTCCATGCGGATTGACCTGGAGGACAGCAACTTAGCATCTGCCGAAGGCTGTTGGCGTCAGGTGTGTCAGCGCTCGGCATCGGTGACCCCACCCGCCGGAAAGAACTCGATGATCAAATCCGGCTGCGACAGCAAAAACGTTCTCAGCTCCGGGCCGTCAATAACCCGCACCTTGACGCCACCGACGTTGAGTTCCTCCAGAGTCTTGGCGGCTACGCTAGTGAGCTGGCTATTTGTCACGAGTAGACCTCTGGCGCCAGAGCCGTAGGAGGTGACGACGCTGGCAAGGTGGTGGAGTAGGCGAACCGAGGATCCGCCGCGCTTCGCGAACCTGATCTCAACTAGATAAGGCACAGCATCAGCGAACCCATACGGGTCCTGATACCTGCCTGAGAGGTTGTAGCCGCCATCCGGGAGTGATTGCGCTTCAGCAAGGTCAAAGTTCAGTCGGCGTAGCAACTCCGACACAAGCCGCTCGAACTGACGCGGATCTAAGGTGTTCCATTCCAGCCTCGCACCCACTTGAAGTCGCCTGAGTAGGCCGTCAATGTCATTGGTAGCGTCCACGAGGCCGCGACCTGCTAGGGAGGCGGGAATCGGACATGGCTTGATCAGGATTGGGACGAGTTCGATGCCGCGCCGTTCCAACGCGCGATCGAGTTCGTCACGGACCCATGTGCTGGCAATGCTTGCAGGTGATAGCAGGAGGACGAAAATCTCGCGGCTGCCGATTTCGTTTAGGATCTGCTGCGTCAGATCTTGACCCACGTCGGCATCCCACTCGCTGAACCAGACACTAATCCCGTACCCCGTGAGGCGCTGTGCGATGCTACGCGCATCTGCCACGTCCTCCTCGGCATAGCTGAGGAACACGCGACGCTGAGCAAAGGCGCGATCTTCGGGGTCGAATGCGGGCCATGCGGCCGCACGCGAGCGAACCTTCGCCTCGGAATAGCCCACCAGAGCACCATCATGGATGGCTTGTTCGATGCCGTACTGGAAAACGACTGGTCCCCAGTCGTCGGCTGACACGACTGCCGGTCCCGAGGTAACCGCAATCGTGATCGCATCAAAATGAGCAAGCGTACGTTGCCACACCGACGGTTCATCGGCCCCGGCAGTCAGGCGTACGTCATCTACGACTACCAAGTCGTAGGCGTCGATCGGAATTTCTCGGCGATGCTCCCGCATGTGCGCCGTCAACCGTTGCACGGTGGACACCGACACGAATGCCGTTGCGCTCGCGCGGTAAGGCTCTGTTTGTGATCGCCCGGCGGGCAGGTGGAGGTCACCGTAGACGGGGAACACCTTGTTGAAGGACTGACCAGTTTCGACCTCGAAGGTCGAGAATGCGTGACACACCTGGGCGGCGATGTCGCGGCGATCAACGGCGTACAGGACCCTGCGGGCCACGCCCGCCTTCATGAGCCGGTGGATCTCGTCGATGAGAGCAGACGTCTTGCCGGTACCGGTGGCCATCCGGACGACCATGTGCCGCTTACCGGCTGCGATCGCAGCGTCGATCGCCTGTCCCACTCCGACCTGATGTGGCCGCAGTAGCCTGCTGGCCGCAATGGTGCGCAACGCGTGGAGTTCTGCGTCGACGTCTCGTCCGAGCAGATCCCGAAGGGCGCTTGGAGTATGGAACGCCGCCACCCGGCGTGGTTGGTTGCGCTTCGTGCGGGCGTCGAGGAACTCGATTGCAGTCCCATCGGTCACGTATAGGAACGGCACATCAACACCGTCACCGTCCTCGCGCCGATATGTGCCGGACTGCGCCAGGCGCCTGAGCTGACTAAACATTGCCTGCGTACCGACGCTATGGACAGCCTTGGTCTCAACGGCAGCAAAGATGCGGCCATCCGCGCACAAGAGATAGTCCCCAACACCTGCCGAACTCCCCGACTGCAGCGCGACCGGTTCGGCGATTGAGTCGTTCGGTGCTGTGAATGTCGGGTCAATCCGCCATCCCGCTGCCTCGATCCGCGCGCGGACACCCAGGCCGAGCGCTCGATGCTCGGCATCTTCACCCATCACATCCCGCCCTTCTGCGCACGACAGCACTTCGCTGGCCGCGACGAGCCGGCCTGCAGGGAGAACGGTGCCTTCGTATCACCGTGCTGGCAGAGCTGGCCACCCATGACAGCTCGAGCAACCCGATGGTCACGCTCTACAGCACCATGGGCGTGTCCGCAACTGGCCCAGGTTCCGTCTGGTCTGCCGCGGCACGAGGCGCTCGTCGTCGTTCCTACCGGACTTGCCACGTCCCTACGTGTCGTGGTCTTCTGATTGCAGAGGGTGTGACAACGAATGTGACAGGGCGAGGTGCGGCGTTGGCAGGCCGTTTGACGGCGCAGGTTGATGCCCCACCCTCGATCAAGACCTGCGCGCCTCCATGCGGAGCCGGTACGCGGATGGGTGACCGACAGGCTCCGCCGATGTATTGGCGTTGTATAGGACTCATGGCGGGGCCGCGCCGTCGCCACGCGCTACGTACGTAGGCCACGCCGCCGGCGGTCAGCCTCCTCGTCCTCTCGGCGACCGTCTTCTCGGTACCAGGCCGCAAGATCACGCAGGACTGCAGCCGTCCGTGGCCAGCCATCCGATATCAGGTTGGCCCAGTCGTCGAACTTCTGAGCAAGCGCGTACTCCTGCGCGCCGTCTTCCTCGGGCCCTCGCGTGACGACGCCACGCTTGTTGAAGATGCCTGTTCTGAAACCCGAATCGAGTGACGAGCTTCCGATCGCTTCAATCGCGTCGCGAACGGCCTTCGGCGGCCACTTGCCGTCGGGATCTTCACTCGCGTGGGCGAAGACGTAGCCAAGGGTATGATCAGCGATCCGGCTCCGATCAGCCTGCGTCGCGAGTGCCCGAGCTTTGGCGACCCACTCGTTCAAGGCCGCCTCATCGATGTCGCCGCGTTGTTCCGCGCTGCCTGGAACCACTGTCCAGTCATGCAGAAGCCGGTACGCATTGGTTGCGACCTCGGGCGGGACCTCTCGCTCCATCTCTCCGTTCGCGGGCTTGTAGCACAGCGACAGGATCATGACGAAGAACTCTGGGTCGCGCGCTAGCTTGAGTTGGAGCACCGGACTACCACGCTCGAAGTGGAGGGCCGGGAGCAGGCGCCACTCCAGGACCGCCAAGCGATCTTGGTCAACGTCATCGGCTGAACGCACCCGCGTCAGAAGGTTCTCGATCTCATAGGTAGATGCCCGGGCTGAGTGGTCGGCGCCGTTGTCGGCCACGAACGCCTCGAGGACGTCCATGATCAAATCGGTCGGCACCTCTGCGTCGTCCCGCATGCCATACAGATTGAGCAGGTCGACTGCCGCCGCTGGTCTGCCATGTTCCATCAACTTGCGGGCCGCCTCGCCTGCCACGGCGAACTGAGGCCCGCGCCCCTCGGTGAGGAACTCCGCCCAGTAGTGCCTGTCTACGTCCTCCCCGAGTTCGGCCGCTCGCTCCCATCCAGCTTTCGTATCGGTGGAGAACTGAAGGACGCGGGCCTTCGTAAGGGGGCTGCTCACAAGCGTCAGGGCAGCGTCGACCCAGCCGGGATCGGCCGCACGGACCATTGCGTAACCCCGGGTGAAGAGCCCGAGCGATGGGTTCTCGGTGCCCATGAGGGCCAGGACAGCATCGTCGTGGACGTCAGCGCCGGCCCGCGCGAGGGCGTCCCCGACGAACCACGGAACCTTGCTGGTCTCGGCCAGCTTCAGTACTCCGTCAATACCTTCCGCGGCGAGGATCTGCTTAACGGCGTCGGTGCGCACACGTTGGACTTCAGCAGTCCAGGCAGCGATTTCACGATTACCCGTGCCAAGGTTCGGCAAGTGGTCATCGAACAGCCATCTGTTTGCCGTCACTGTGTCTGTTGGCCGGAGGCGCTCAGCTATCTCTTCCAGCTGATTGGTGACATCAGCCTGCATTGCCCAGGGCGCGGCCGGATGGTCGCGGTGGCGCCGGATGAGATCAGAGAGGTCCTCCCACATCCTGGCGCGTAGCTCTGGAGCAAGTGGACCGTCTGCCACCTGACGCAGATCGCTAATGACGGCGGCGCGATCGGGCGGAAGGAGATCGTCGAGCTTGCCGACGAGGGCTGGCCAGACTGTCGGGTCCGTCTTGGCATCTATGATCAATCGCTGCGTGATCGACGAGGCCATCTCCCACAATTCAGCATAGGTCACGCCATCTTCCTCGCGCCGCCAGTCTCGGAATCGTGGACGAGCTGTTTGCGTGCCGATCGCATGCGACTCCGGCAGGAGGTCCAGCAGGAGCTGGCGCCACACTGCATGGTGCCGCTGCTGGAGTCCGTCCAGGACAGCGAGCCGTCGAGCCGGAGGAGCTGTGGTACCTGGCAACCAAGGTCGGAAGATGTCTGAAAGGCTCGCCGGTGGCCGGTTGCTCAACCGGCCACCAGGGTCGATCTCGGCGAGGCGTGCCAACACCTCAGCCGCTAGGCCAAGGTAGTCGGTCGACCACGCCACCGTCTCAAGCGCCCATAGCAGCCCGGTGTGCGGACTACTGACGCTGAAGCCCTCGTGGTCAATGAACATCGTTGCGAGAACCGGAGAGTCACCGGACGCGCCCTCCTGGGCCGCTCTCAGGAAGGCTTCCGGCGCGGCCTCCGCCAACAGCGGCAGCACATCCGAGAGCGAGGCCCACAGGTGGCCGTAGATGTCCTCGTTCGCACGCCTCAGCAGGAAGGTGACCGCGGTCTCGGCCCAGCTCTGACCCGTTTGACCGCCGCTGAGTCTTAGCGAGTCGCCTCGATCGCCAAGGAGAGCCAGCGTTGTCGCAATACCGCGCCTGAGATCTGAGGAATGAAGTCGAGTCCGACCGTAGATGCTCGCCCGCCACCGCTCCTCGGCCGGTAGGTCAAGCGCCGGGTCCACTGCTCCAAGCACAGTCTGAACAGCGCCTTCAAAGCCGTCGATGTCGATGCGGGTAATGACGCTTGAGGCGTACTCCCAGCCCAGTTCGACCGATGTCACCACCCAGGTTCCGCCGCTGAACAGGAAGAGCGGATCCGCGCCGCCCGCAGCGGCGTTAAGATCATCAACGGCGCTCGCGTAGTCGTGCCCGAGTAGAGCAGTCGCTACGTCGACGTCGCCCGAGCGTCCTTCGTTCCATGATCCAAGCAGCCACATCCGACGAAGGTCGCCTGACCCGAGCCATGCCAGCCAGTCAGGCTGTGTCGGGGCGCCGCCGGCAGGAGCGACATGCTGGTATGCGACCACGCCACGGCCCAACGCGCGGGCGTATTCACGAGCGGGCTCCTCGGGGACACCGAGTTCGGTCAGCGTCTTGTTGGCCTGACCGATGCCGATCGGGGGCAAGACGACATCGGCCGGCGTCCCGGCCGGTGCGAGGAATACGACGTGATGAGTTGTGATCAGCCGCGCCTCGCGGTGCAGCGTCTCATCGAACGGCAGGAGGATTAGCAGGCCGCCTGCCGTATCCAGGTACTGGAGAGCGTGAGGTTCGCTGAGGATTAGGGATCTGCCGACTAGGTCGTCGCGCTCGTCCTCGGGGCTCGTCATAAGCGTCGCAGCAACGAACGCCAGAACGTCGTCGGTGCTTTGGGCCGATATCTTCGTGTGCCGAGTTTCCTGCTCAAGCAAGCGAAGGAATGTAGCAGCTTGATCTGCGCGGCCAGCGAGTACAAGCTGCGGATTGAGAGCGGGAGAACTCTGGATAGAAAAACGTGACCACCAGTTATCCAGCATTCGCACACCGCCGGCCGGTTTGCCCAGCATCTCAGCCAGAGTAAACCGGACGGCCGGAGCTTCGTCCAGCACAGCCTCTAAATCGTCGACATCGAAAGCCAGGACGTCACGCCACAGGTTGTCTTTCCGTTTGCCGTCGGCCCATTCAAGCTTGTCGCCCCACCGCCGCAGCGATAACTGGACGTACGTTGTCTCACTCGGATCCAGGTTCCCGTGATTCCCCTTGCGTTTGTTGTAGTCGCGGTTGGCCTTGTCGCGCGGGTCCACGCCGGTCCCCAACTCCCAACCGCTCTGCCCCATTGGAACGAACGGCGTAGTTTTGGCTGCCACGACGAGCCCGTCAAAACCACCCAACCCCGCGCCCGCCCCGGCCCGCATGTCCAAGCGCACCACCTGGTCGTTGGTCTGCCTGATCAGCTGGCGAACGATCCGAGGAAAGTCGGTCCGAGACTCGACTGTGTCCGCCCAGTTGATCAGGTCAGCCGCAGAGACTAGGTGTGGAAGACGGTTACTCGGGCTCACCGCGACCTCGAACGTGCCCGGGGGTGTGGACTTGGTTTGGTTGTAGTCGTTGTGGCGATTGTCGAGGCAGCTCGAAACGAGCCAAGCGCGTCAGTAGGGGCCGCTTCTGCGGCTGGCACCGAAACAGCACGAAGATCGCTCGCGGCGTGTCCAATGAGTCAAGTTTGAGTGTGGCGACCCGATCGCGAACGTCGGGCAGAGAGAGCGGTTCGAGGGCGTGGCCGCGACGTGCAAGCTGAAGCTGCTGTTGGACCAGGCTAGTTGCGCATCCGGTCGCCAACCAGCGGAACCGCTCCTCGAAGGACCGCGAGCAGTAGATGTGCGGCGGCATGAGGGTACCGGTGGCCGGGCTCCTGTAGGAGATCGCCAAGGCGCATGTCTGCCGCGTTTCCTCCACGAGATACCGGCTGGTGGCCTGGGCCGAAATCTCGAATTGGTTGCCGAGTTGGCCGATGAGGTGGAAGGAGAGCGCCGAGTCGTCGGCCTCCCTGCGAAGCCGGTCTCCCTGGGTCAGGATCTCGATCGCGGCCTGGTTGGCCTGGCGCTCGTATCGGTCGTTGACGTCGGGCCGGATGCGTGTCCTGTCGTCGAGCGAGGCGTACAGCTCGCGGTGCCACGGGAGCATCTCGTGGCCGATCTCGTGGGCGTGCACGAAGCGGCGCTTGAGGTGGTACAAGCCCGGTTGGAGGTACACCTCGCGAGAGTCGAACTGGACGGAGCCGAGTATCAGGTTGAGGGCCCGGTCGACGAGATCGCCGAAGCGCTCCCGCAGTTTTCGTTTCACCTCGGGCGACAGCGTGATCTCGCCGGCGATCACCAGCCGCGAGATTTCCGTGACCTGATCAAGCGGCGTCGGGATCACGTCAAGCGCGTCAGCGCGGCGTAGGAGCGCCATGACATGACCGCGGATCTCCGTACGATCCGCCTGGCCGAGGTGGCCGTCGAGGCTTTCGAGGACGGTCTTGTTCGCGCGTCCTTGCCGGATCGCGTCGAGCACCGCCTTGATCGCTTGCAGCTCGGCGTCGGTCGGCTCGCCCATGATCTTCAACGCACGGGACTGGTTCGCGGACAGGCCGTGGGGATCGTCCTCAAGGTAGCCGGCCCAGCGCATGAGCAGCACGAACGGTTCGTCGTAGGCGGCGGCGAGCTTTTGCAGCACCGGCGGTGCCGGCTGCGTAACCTCGTCACGCTCCAACTGGCTGAGGTACCCGTGGTTGATCCCCGCCAGCGATGCCGCCTCGCGCAAGCCGAGCCCCTTGCCTGTCCGCAGTTCGCGCAGCCGCGCGCCGAGCGTTTTGTCCGTCACCAGCGCCCCGCCACGATCACATTCTGGTCCACGGCTGGCCTCGGCCGCAACCAGATCGGCTGTGGTTGCAACCGCAACCGATCCGGTTGCTAAACTGATCACGAGCCCGGCGAACCGGGCTCACACCGCGAGTGCCCTGGGTGAACTCTGCCCGCACTCCGGCGGAAAGATCCACTTCTGGCAACCGAGAGAGAGTCATGTCCGAGAAGACCGACAAGATCGAGGTGACGGTGACCTTCGCGGTCGCCGACCAGCCGTACCACCAGGAGTACCTCGGCACCGTGCCGATCGCCACCGTGCTCGCGGACGCCATGACGGCGTTCGCGGTCGCCAGCGACGGCACCACCCGGTACTACCTGATGCACGACGGCGACGAGGTGCCCGGCGACAAGACCGTCGGCGAGGTGGCAGGCCACGCGCACGCGCTGCACCTCAAGCTGCGTACCGAGTTGATCCAGGGCGCGAGCTAACCAGGCGATGGACATCGAGAGCGTCATGGCCCTCGCGCGAGACGTTCCGCCGGTGGAGGAGTACCTGTCCTCCACCGGCGGGCGGCTCATGCGCCGCGACGAGGACGAGGCCGGTCTGTACTGGGCGGTCGTCCAGCCCATCGACCCTGCCCGCAGCCCGTTCGTGGCCCGGATCGGCTGGACGGTCTACCCGCACCGGCCGCCGTCAGTGCTGTTCGCCCCGGAGGTCGGCATGCCAACCGGTGACCCGCGCGGCTGGCCGGCGGCGAGCGGGTACCGCGCCCCCAACGACATCTGCAAGCCATTCACCGCGGAGGGCCACGTCGCGCACGCGGACTGGGCGACCGGCCCGCACGCCTGGCGCAACACCGGCAATCCGTTCCTGTTCGTGGTGGAGAACATCGTGGATGACATCAACCGGGTCGGGGGTGCACGGGCCGCATGAACCTGCCCAACCTCGTCGTACCGGCCGGCGCTGCCACCCGGCTGTGCGGCGACATCCGCCGGTACGGCCAGTCCGGCGTCGAAACCGGCGGCCTCTTGCTCACCAAGCCTGGTGACCCGGTGGTACGTGTCGTTGCGGTCGCCGGCACCACCGGCATCATCCGCAGGTACGGCCTGTTCGTCATCACCCGACCGGCATTCGACGCGATCTTCACCTGGGCCGAGGACCACAACCTGCAGGTGCGCGCGATGGTGCACTCGCACGCCGAGGAAGCGTTCCTGTCCCGGACCGACCGCGAGGGTGGCCTGCGGGTACGCGGCTTCTACAGCGCGGTCGTGCCGACCTTCGCTGACCCGCCCACAGACCCCACCGGCTGGCGCTGGTGGACCTACAGCTCCGACTGGGTGCCGGTGCACGCACCGCGACTCGACTCGACCGCGAACCTGACCGACTGCGTTGTCTTCGATGGAGATGGCGTCCGTGCCGACTGATTACAGCCGCAGCATCCTGCTCGCCACCACCGCCGCCGGCGAGCAGGCCGACAGCCTCCGCGCCCGGATCGAAGCGTCGCAGGTCCACATCTCCATCGACGCGACCGTGCCGGGCAGCCGCATCGCCCTGCACGTACTAGCCGCCGACCTGCGCCGCCTCCCCGTCCAGCTCAGCTTGGACCCGGATCACGGCCCCGGCCGCCTGACCAACGACCTCATCGAAGAGGCCGAGCGCATCGCCGCCGGCATCGACCCAGAGCGCCCGCTCACCATCGGGGCCGCACCGCCGAACGCCCTCCATGTACGGGTCGGCGTCGACACCGGCGCCCACATCATCGGCGCACCCGACGGACACGGCACCCGACTGCGTCGTCCCGGCCACCCGTTTCCGACGGTGCGTCACGCCGGCAGCGGCCTCGGCGCCGTGCTCACCGCCGCGATGCTCACCGGCGAGGTCTTCAAGACCGTCACCGCCCTCCGACCCCACGCGTACCGGCGCATCAACGCGCTCGACTTCTGCCCGGTCACGCTCGGCGCGCCATCCACGCTGGCGCCCGAGCCGCTGCACCTCGGCCGGCTCGCTCTCGTCGGTGCCGGGGCGATCGGCACCGCGATCGCGCTGATCCTTGACGCGCTCGGCGCGACCGGCGGCCTGATCGTGGTCGACCGGCAGGTTTTCGAGTCGCCGAACGTGATCACGTACAGCCTGGGCGCCGTCAAGGACGCCACGGCGGCGCTGCCGAAGGTCGACATCGTGAAGACGGCACTCCGGTACATGGATGTGCATCCCGTGCACGGCACGGTCGACCACTTGATCGCGAAGATCGACAGCGGCGAGGTGTCGATGCCGACGACCGTGCTTGGCGCGGTCGACAACATCGAGGCACGCCACGACATCCAACGCATCTATGCCGACCTCATCCTCGACGGCGGCACCGGCGGCCGCGCCGGCACAACAGTCGGCCTGCACGAGGCTCTCCCGACCGGCCCATGCATGCGCTGCTACTTCCCAACCGGTACAACCACATCGACGGTCGAACAGCGCCTCCACCACGCTACCGGCCTCCCGCTGGACCGCATCGCCCGCGGCGACCAACCCATCACCGAGCAGGATCTGCGCAACCTTCCCCGACAGGGTCGTCGGCTGCTACAGCAGCACATCGGCAAGCCCGTTTGCGGCCTCGGCCGGCTCCTCGGCCTGACCACGGTCGACGGCGACACCAGCTACCGGCCGTCGGCGGCGTTCGTTGCGCAGCAGGCCGCTAGCCTCGTGGTCGGCGCGCTGATCGCTCGCACCCACGCGGGGAGCCCCATCCCGATCCGCCAGATCGAGTACGACACGCTCCACGGCCCCCAACCTGACATGGTCGAACAGCGCCGATCGCGCGCCGACTGCTACTGCCAGACCAACGCGGACATCATCCAGGCGGTCCGTACCCAGCGCGCCCTCGCCCGGGAACCGGCGTCGGGATGTTGACCCCCGACCACCTCACCGCCGACGTGAAGCGGCACTTTCCCCGACCGGGAGGACCGTCGCGGTTATGCCCGTTTACCTTCCGACGGGTATCTCCACCGCAGCAACACCGGCCGCGCACCACGTGTAAGCCGTCGCGCGTGCCTTGCGTGGCGCCCGCGAGATCGCACGTACCGTCAACGCTGGTGCTCCATCTCTTCATGGCCGCACGCGCTGGTCTCTCCGTCGCCCCCGACGGCGTCTGGAACCGCGTTCCATGACACAGGGGCACGAAGACCTATGCGGCAACGGGTACGAATGGGCGTTCGTACTCTCAAACTAACGTTGCGCCTAAACGGCTCGAAATGGCAGGAACAGCATGCGGTTCACCCAGCTCAGCGGCATCAGTCCGGGCAGCGGCGACGACTGGTTCGACCCGGTCCTCACCGAGGACACGCCGCTGTACGTGGACCCGTTCCTCGTGTTCGAGGACCAGTCGCCGCTGTTCGCCGACGCCCACGAGACCGTGGTCCGCTTCTTCGCCACGTGCCGGGATCTGGTCCGGCTCGACAACGGGCGTCGCGGCCGGCACTGGGAAAAGGCACTGCGCCTGCTGACCTTCCCGGAGCCGAAGGAGTTCGCGCTCGGGCTGGCCATGGGCTCGCCCAACGGCTCCGGCACCGACCAGCACTACGCCGAGCAGATGGCCAACGCCCTAGACGCCATCAGCCGCGCGGTCGAGCGGCGCGTCGCGTACGTGGAGATGTTCGCGCTGTTCGTGCCCGGCCTCGGCGTCGACCGGATCAGCGACATCTTCTGCAACATCCTCAAGTCCCAGTTCATCAAGTACACGCAGCAGGTCTGCGAGCGCCACGGCGCGGCCACGGAGACGGTCAGCGTGCGCCACGCGTCGTGGAACGCCGCGACGGGGCGGTGGTCTGACGCGCGGCTCCGCCTGCCGCGCAGCCCGGTCACCAGCGGCGCGGTCCTGCTCACCCCCGACCGGTTCCTCCAGGACATCCCGCAGCGGATCACCGCCAGCGGGTTCTATGGATGGGCCGAGACGAACCGCAACGCCGAACTCCGCGACGACCTCAACTACGACCTGGGCATGGAACTCAGCCGGAGCCAGCGGGCCGATCGCGGTCGCGACCTCGCCACCCGCCGGCCCGACATCGCGTTCGACTACGTCGATGACGTGGCCGAGCTTGCCGACCCGACCCCGTACGACGTGCAGGAGGACCCCGACCTACTCGTGCGGTGGTACGAAGCCGGGCGGCGGGCCGGTCGCGCGGAAGCCGAGGCGTCCGAACCTGTCGGCCAGCCGGGCGAGGCCGAGTTCCATGGCTGGATCGGCACCCTGGTCGACCGATTCGCCCACGCCGTGGAGCACAGCGACCTGTGGCGGGTGCTATGGAACGACGAGTTGACCAAGCCGCGCAAGGAGAAGATCGTCCAAGCGGTCGCCGGTCAGATGTGGGCCTTGCTGTGCGAGCTGGCCGACGTGGACATCAGCCGGGAGGCGAACATCGGCCGCGGTCCCGTGGACTTCAAGTTCTCCGCCGGTTGGAAGCGACGCGCGCTGATCGAGGTCAAGCTGATGTCGAGCCGTAAGCTCCGGCAGGGCGCGGAAGCGCAGCTCCCGGAGTACATGAACAGCGAGCGGATTTCCAGCGCGTACTACGTCTGCGTCGGGTTCACCGACGACGATCTGTCCGAGGACCGTAAGAAGCTGGTCCGCCAGACATGCGAAGCCTACGAAGCCCAGTCTGGGTACGTCGTAACGCCACGCTTCATCGACGCCCGCCCCAAGGACTCCGCCTCCAACCTCTAGCAACGGCGCGACTGCCGTCGGCAACTCCGACGACGTGCAGCGCGATGTGGCTCCCGGTACAACGCTCGATTTAGACCTATCCGCCGGTGCCCCGACCGTCGCCTATTGCACCGATTGCGCCGATCGTGGTCGCCTGGAGCTGCTGGTGGGCAACGCCACGGTTGATGGACCTTCGTGCTGCGTGACTGGAGGATCGCGTGCGGTGATCGTGATCGGCTAGCCTTTCACCGTGGCGCCATCAGCTAACGATCTCCGGTTACAGGCGGAGCAGCGTGCTCGCGTACTGATCGACCGCCAGCTAGGTGATGCCGGCTGGACTGTTCAAGATCGCCGAGACATGAACCTATTCGCGAATCTCGGGATCGCGGTCCGGGAGATGGTAATGGCGAAGGGCCACGGCCGGGTCGACTACCTCCTCTACGTCGCTCAGCGCGTGGTCGGGGTCATCGAGGCCAAGCCGGAAGGTACCCCGCTATCCGGCGTGGAATGGCAGTCGGCGATGTACGCGGACGGGCTTCCGCCAGCGGTGCGACTCAAGGCACTGACCCACGACGGGCGGCTGCCGTTCGTCTTTGAGGCCAGCGGATCGGAGACTCATTTCACCAACGGGTTCGACCCGCAACCCCGAGCCCGGCGGATCTTCGCGTTTCCCCAGCCGACCACCCTCGCCCGGATTGTCCGTGACGCCGAGGCTGACCCGCGGTACCCGACATGGCGGGCAAAGGTGCGCCACCTCCCTCTCCTGGACACCGCGGGGCTGCGGCCAGCCCAGATCACCGCGATCGAAGGCGTCGAAAGAGCCCTTGCCGAGCAGCGGTTCGACCGGTCGCTGGTCCAGATGGCGACCGGCGCGGGCAAGACCTACACGGCGGTAACCGAGTGTTACCGGCTACTCAAGCACGGCGGCTTCACCCGGGTGCTGTTTCTGGTCGACCGCAACAACCTCGCCGACCAGACCCTCGCGGAGTTCCAGAACTACCGGACCCCGGACGACGGGCGCCGGTTCACCGAGCTGTACAACGCCGACAAGCTCACCAGCGCGGGGATGCTCGGCAGCACGAACGTAGTGATCTCGACCATCCAGCGGGTATACCGCGTCCTAGCTGGTGACACGGCACCGGAAGGCGATGACCCCGGGCTCGACGACTACGTCCCCGACACCCCGGTGACGGTGGTCTACAACCCGCACCTGCCGCCCGAGACGTTCGACCTGGTGATCGTGGACGAAGCCCACCGGTCGATCTACGGCGTGTGGCGCGAGGTACCGGAGTACTTCGACGCGCACATCGTCGGGCTGACCGCCACCCCCGGCAAGCAGACCTTCGGGTTCTTCCGCCAGAACCTGGTCTCGGAATACACCTACCCCCAGTCCGTCGCCGACGGGGTGAACGTCGACTTCGACCTGTACCGAATCAAGACCCGCATCAGCGAGCAGGGCTCGCGCATCGACGCCGGCACCGTAGTGCCGAAGGTCGACCGGCGGACCCGCGTGCAGCGTCTGGAACAGCTTGACGAGGACGTCGAATACACCAGCAGGCAGCTCGACCGAGCGGTCACCGCCGACTCACAGATCCGCCTGGTGCTGGAGACGTTCCGCGACCGGCTGTTCACCGAGATCTTCCCCGGCCGCAGTACCGTACCCAAGACGTTGATCTTCTGTAAGGACGACGCTCACGCCGAGGAGGTCGTCACCAGGATCCGGGAGGTCTTCGGCAAGGGCAACGACTTCGCCGCGAAGATCACCTACAGCGCCAAAGACCCCAAGGGCCAGCTCCAGGCGTTCCGCACATCCGCCACCCTGCGCGTCGCCGTGACCGTGGACATGATTGCCACCGGCACCGACGTCAAGCCGCTGGAGTGCGTGTTCTTCCTCCGCGACGTTAGGTCGGCGGCGTACTTCGAGCAGATGAAAGGCCGCGGCGCCCGCACCATCGCCTCCGCGGACTTCAAGGCCGTCACCCCCGACGCCGCCGACAAGACAAGGTTCGTCATCGTCGACGCGATCGGCGTCACCGAGCACGAGTTCGTCGACCCTCCGCTCAACCGGGAGAAAGGCGTCTCGCTCAAGCAACTGCTCGATAAGGCCGCCACGCTGACGCTCACTGAGAACGAGACCGCCACCCTCGCCTCCCGGCTCGCCGCGCTGGAGCTACAGCTCACCCCCGCCGAACGGACAGAACTCGACCAGGTCGCCGCCGCACCGGTCCGCGACATCGTCCGGGGGCTCGTCGACGCCGTCGACCCCGACACCCAGGCCAAGGCCACCGCTGGCGCCACCGACGCCGTAGCCGCTGTGCAACAACTGCTCGACGCCGCGGTACGGCCACTGGCCGCCAACCCGCTACTACGCCAACGGATCCTCGAACTGCGCCGAGCCCACGACCGAATCATCGACGAGGTCAGCGTCGACACCCTGGAAGACGCCTACGGGGTCATCGACACGTCGCGGGCGCAGTCCATCGTCGAGTCGTGGCAGACCTACCTCGACGAACACCGCGACGAGATCACCGCGATCCAGCTTCTAGCCGAGGCCCGCGAACGGCGCATCTCGTTCGCCGACATCGCGGAACTTGCCGAACGCATCAAGCGCCCGCCCCGCAGCTGGACCCCCGACCTGCTCTGGTCCGCGTACGAGGTCGTGTCCGCTGGGCGCGTGAGACACAGCGACCGTCATACTCTCACCGACCTGGTGTCCCTCATTCGGTACACCATCGGCAAAGATGGTGAACTTGTGCCATATCCCGACCGGATCCGCGAACGGTACACAGGTTGGCTAAGCCAACAGGAACAGGCTGGGGTGACCTTCACCGACACAGAGAGATGGTGGCTGGACAGGATGGTGGAAGTGATCGCCGTGTCGGCGGGCATCAGCCCAGACGACCTCGACAACACGCCGTTCACCGAACGCGGCGGCATCGACGGTGCCGTCCGCGACCTCGGCCCGAATGCCAGTGCCCTGATCGACGAACTCAACGCGGTGCTGACAGCATGAGACACCTTCCGGCCGGGTGGAAGCGCACATCATTAGGCGAAGTACTCGATCGAATTGAGGCTGGGAGGTCTTTCGCTGGCGAGCCCCGACCAGCGGCAATCGACGAATGGGGCGTCATCAAAGTTAGCGCGATGACGTACGGAGCGTTCCGCGAGAATGAGAACAAGGCGGTCGCAGCGGGTACCGCGTTTTCCGAAGCTGCCGAAATCAGACCAGGCGACCTGCTTCTCAGCAGAGCGAACACCCGCGACTACGTTGGCGCCTCCGTCCTAGTCGGTGATTGCCGACCGCATCTCTTACTCAGCGACAAGAGCCTCAGACTGTGCCCCACCACGGCGGCAGATCGACGCTGGCTCTGGTACGCGCTCTCTGCGCCACAATCGCGGCAATACTTGAGTGATACATCTACTGGCGTCAAGGCAGGCATGCGCAATATTTCTCAGGCTTCATTGCGGGCAATGCCACTGATACTGCCCCCACTTCCCGAACAGCGACGAATTGTCGAAATCCTCGAAGACCACCTGTCGCGCATCGACGCCGCGCACGCTCAGCTCGCATCCGCCGCTCGTAGAGCAGAGGGTTGGCGAAGGGCGAGTGTTGACCACATACTGTCGGTGAATGGTTCGCCGCTACGGCCTGTCGCTGAGCTACTGCGGGAGCCCATGCGCAATGGACATTCTGCTCGTGCGGCGCGCGATGGAGAGACGGGCATCCGCACGCTAACGCTGACTGCTGTCACCAAGGGTGTGTTCAACGACACTTTCACTAAGATCGCTACTGCCGACCCGAGCCGCGTTTCCAGATTGTGGCTGACCCACGGAGACATCTTGGTGCAGCGCTCGAATACTCCAGAACTCGTTGGAACGACGGCAATGTACGACGGCCCGCCGGACTGGGCAATTTTCCCTGATCTGATGATTAGACTCCGGGTTGATCAAGCAATTGCATTGCCGCAGTATTTGACCGCAGTACTGCGCAGCGAACGAGTGCACCGTCAACTTCGCGCGAAGGCCAAAGGGCTGGCCGGTTCAATGCCCAAGATCGACCAAGAGGCCATTGCCACGACACTGGTTCCTGTGCCTTCCTTGGACCGGCAGCGCGAACTGATCACACAACTCGTTGACATTGGCGAAACCTGCGCAAGGTTAACTGACGCCCTCGCTGAAGCCAGGCTTCAAGGGGCAGCACTGCGTCGCGCATTGCTTGATGCAGCATTTTCGGGACGGTTAACAAGTCGGGCTTCGGACGTGGCAATCGCAAAGGAGATGGCAAGTGTCTGACGCGCGACGGCTAGTCGACAAGTTGTGGTCGTATTGCAACGTGCTGCGTGACGACGGGGTCGGCACCATTGAATATACCGAGCAGCTCACTTATCTTCTCTTCTTGAAGATGGCTCACGAGCGTGAAGTGCGCCCGCTTAAGGGTGAGCGGATCGTACCTGCGCACTGCTCCTGGCAGCGGCTCCTCGACGCTGACGGCGACGAGTTAGAGGTCACCTACCGGCACATTCTTGAAGAACTCGCCAGACAGCCCGGCACGCTGGGCACGATCTACCGCAAGGCACAGAACCGGATCCAGGACCCAGCGAAGCTCAAACGGCTCATCGTCGACCTCATCGACAAGGAGAACTGGTCGGCCACCGGTACAGACATCAAAGGCGACGCGTACGAGGACCTACTGTCCAAAGGCGCGGAAGACATCAAGTCGGGCGCCGGACAGTACTTCACGCCGCGGGCGCTGATCCAGGCAATGGTCGACTGCATCCGGCCAACTGTGCGGGACACCATAGTCGACCCGGCCGCAGGTACCGGCGGCTTCCTGCTCGCCGCGCACGAGTACGCCTCCCGACACGCCGAGACCCTGACCCCGACCGAACGGGCGCATCTGCGCGACACGTTCGTGCACGGCGTTGAACTTGTCGACGGAACCGCCCGGCTGGCGGCGATGAACCTACTGCTGCACGGCATAGGCACCCCGAACGGCGAGAGTCTCATCGAGGTCAAGGACGCGCTGATCGCCGATCCAGGCGAGCGCTACTCGGTCGTTCTCTCCAACCCGCCGTTCGGTCGCAAGTCCTCGCTCACGATGATCGGCGCCGACGGGCGGGAGGCACGCGAGGAACGGGAGATCGAACGCCAGGACTTCGTCGTCACCACCGCCAACAAACAGCTCAACTTCGTCCAACACATCGCCACCATCCTCGACATCAACGGCCGGGCGGCTGTCGTCCTGCCCGACAATGTGCTTTTTGAAGGCGGAACCGGCGAGACACTACGGCGGCGCATGCTGCACGACTTCGACCTACACACGATGCTGCGCCTGCCTACCGGCATCTTCTACGCCCAAGGCGTCAAGGCCAACGTCCTGTTCTTCGACAAGCGTCCGGCGTCCGAGCGGCCGTGGACTGAACGGCTGTGGATCTATGATCTGCGCACCAACCAACACTTCACCCTCAAGCAGAACCCGCTGCGTCGCCACCACCTCGACGAGTTCGTCGCGTCCTACCTGCCCGAAAAGCCGCGCGCCGAGCGGGTCGAAAGTGAGCGGTTCAAGTTCTTCGGGTACGACGAACTGGTCGCCCGTGACAAGGTCAACCTCGATATCACCTGGCTGCGTGACGAGTCCCTGGAGGACATGGACAACCTTCCAGCCCCCGAGGTGATCGCTCGTGAGATCGTCGAGGACCTGACTGCGGCATTGGCCGAGTTCGAAGCGGTGGCGGCCGCCCTGGAAGCCGCCGCTGCGGAGCCGTCCAGCGAGGCTCCAGCCCTGAAGGAGTAACCGCTGCGGTCTGCGGGATCTGCTCGTCGGCTCCAACCCGTACGCGGAACACAAGGAGTCCGGCCACCCGCGACCCCACGTGTCTCGGCACTCGAACGGCTACGCCCACACCTCCCACTCGTTCACGAAGTAGGGCCATGGCGGTACACCGTCCAAGTCGGTGCGCTGCATCAGGATCGCAGTGTGCTCGGCCCATACCTCAAGGTCGACCAGCTCCAGAAGCAACCGGTTCAACTCCGAAAAGTTCATGGTCATCCGGCGTACGTTCCTCACCCTGTTGCGGCGGCTTACGAGTTTGTCAATTTGCAGCAGGGGCTGGTTTCTGTCCGTGTTCTCGTCGAGCGGCTGTAACCATTCAGCATCAAGTCCTTGCTTCGCAAGCGCCTCGATAATCTGGGTGGATGACATGCTCACGTAGAAGAAGGCGGCATCGGCGATCAGGTCGGGCGGGTCTGTGCGCTGGTTGATGGCCGCTAGGAACGCGAGGTCCAGGCCGTCGGTGCGTTGAACCACCAGGCCCGAGGCGAGGTACCGGTCGCAGAGCACGATCTCGCCGTCATCGCGTGTGGGCGGATCTCGGTGTCGAGCTGGTGGTAGCGGTCGGCGGCGAACAGGCATGCCAGCGCCGCGCCGCCGGCCGTGGGGACCAGATCGCAGGCGAGTGCGCCGATCGGGCCGGCGGATGGTTGCGCGGTTCGGTGGACCCGCAGCCCGGCGCGACGCAGGATCGCGGTCAGGTGTTCGATGGTTATGGTCTTGCCGACTCCGCCGGGTCCGTCAATGCTGACGAGCACTCCGCCGGTACTGGTGGTCATGGTGTCCCTCGCTGGATCAGAACAGTTGGTCGGGTTGCGGCGCGGCCCACGTGCCGGTGAGTTCGCCCAAGGCCAGCGGTCCACGGTCGGAGTCGGTGGCGAGGTGGACGAATAGCCGAGCCGTGACGAGTGCGTCATAGGCGGCGCGGTGCGGACGAAGCCCGGTGGGTAGGTCCCGGCCGAGGTCGAAGGCGGCGACCAGAGCACCGAGCTTGTAGCTAGGCCCACCAGGCCGTCGGAGACGGGCGAGCTTGAGCGTGTCGACCACCCCGGCTGGCTGCCAGCCGGGCAGCTCGCGGGTCAGCACGTCGAGGTCGATGTGGGCGTTGTGCGCGACCACCACCGCGCCGTCGAGGTGCGCCCGGATGTCGGCGGCGACCGCGGCGACGCCAGGCAGCTCGGCAACCTCGGCGTTGGTGATGCGATGGATCTGGCTGGCCTGCCAGGTAATCGGCTCGGGTGGGCGGACCAGCCAGGTCACCGGCTCGCCGATGTTGCCCGCAACGATCGGGACTACTGCGGCTTCCACCAGGCGCGGTGGCCGGCGGCCGTTGCCTTCCACGTCAGCCACCACCAGCCGGGCCTCGGTCCACGGCACGTCCTCACGCATCGTCGTCTTCTTTCTATTTGGTGCCGGCGGTTTCCCAGCCGATCTCGGCCCGGCCGTGCCGACGTGGCCGGTGCGGGTGCCGGGCGTCGTGGATCTGGAACGCGAGCGCGTGCTGAAGGTGGTAGCGGGGCTGCTCGTCCAGGCCCTGCACCACCACCGCTCGGTCGCTGATGTCGACGACCTCGAAGTCTGGCGTGCCGGGCACGCGGGTGGCAACGCGACGCACCGCCGCCTCGTCTGGAACGGTATGCGCCGCCGCGCACCGATCCAGTTGTGCCAGCGGGCAGATGTCGCACAGCTCGCGGATGCCGTAGTGGCCGTTGTAGTCCGGCAGACCGTGGGCGTGGGACACCGCGCAGCTCGTCTTGCGGAACAGCGGCCCACCTTCGCCGTCAGCGAAGGCATCCAGCACCCGCTGTTCCAGCGTTTCTGGCACGATCTTGCGCCGTGCCGTGTCACTGTACGGTTCGGGCAGGTCGTTGGCCCGGTAGTACGCGGCGATCTCACCGCGGTAGAACAGGCCGGTGAACACGGTCGCGTGCGCCACCTTGCTCAACTCGACCGCATCGCGCAGGTGCTGAGGGGTGTCGTTGAGCCCGGGGACCAAGGGCCGCCAATACAGGATCGTGCGGTACCGACCCGATAGCGCGGAGGCCAGCCGCAGCGAGTTCGCCGCAACGTGGCTGGGATAGGGCTCGATGCGCTTGTCGTCGATGCCGGAGTAGGTGAACAGCAGCGTGAGCTTCACATTGGTCAGGTCGTTGAGCCGCTGGCAGTCCTGCGCCGTCATCCGGTACCGGGTGATGACCAGCACGTGGTTGCGTAGGCCCCGGGCGTCCAGGACGGCCAGTACGGCGAACAGGTGGTGCTTCACCGCTGGCAGCATCGGCTCGGTGGCCCGGTTGAAGATCTGGATCGGGGTCACGTCCCGCTGGAAGTACGGGTGCTCGACCAGCTCCCGCACCGCCGACGCGTCGTCCATCAACGCACGGGGCTGGTCCATATCCCACACCCCGTACGTGTGGCGGATGCAGTAGGCGCAATCGAGCGGGCAGCCCTGCACGTGGTTGAGTGACAGCCCGGACTTGCGGTACTCCACGACCTCACGCGCCCGCTCGGGCAACGCCTTGATCTGATCCTTCGTCAGCAGCGGCACCAATACAGTCACGGCTCCTCCAACTGTGGAGTGGCGGGTCGACGGTCGTGGAGTGGGGGCCGGCGGGGGTCGTGGTGGGAGGGTGTCCCGGCGACCCCCGCCGGCTTGGGGGGAGTAAGGCTCGTACGCGGGTCCGTCAGTGGTGCGGGCCGCCGGGTTGGCCGTTTGGGGCCGAGGCACCTGGGGCGCCCGGTATCTCGACGCGGCGGTATAGCCGGCCCGCGTGCTGGATGAGGTCCTGCTCGTTGGCGCGGTCTGCACCGCTCCTACCGATGGGGGCGATGCCGACCGCACGCGTCGGCTCGATCCCTTGGGGCTGCGGCGGATCGGGAGCGTGAGCCCGGTTAGTGGGCGCCGCCCGGGGCTGGTCGACCGGTACACACAGGGTCAGGATCCGCAGCACCCTGCCGCGGGCGTCGAGCAGTACCGGGCCACGCACCCATACCCGGCGCGCCTCCTGTCCGCCGCTGTAGTCGCGGCCCAGGAAGTCATCTACCCGGAGCGCGAACCCGCCAGGCAATTCCGGCAGGCGGCACAGTTCGGGGTTGATCCACAGAATCTCGTTCTGCTCAATGTCGTTGTACCGAGTAGGCATCTCACATCCCCCTTCCAGCCCATCGGTTCGGTGTCGGTGCCCCGGCTGTCGTTGGGCACGCCGGGCTACGGCCTGCACGCCTGTGGACGTGCGGGAGTTAGGCGACCGGGCATCATGCCCGATGCCGGGAAGTTGTTGCGGACCAAGGTGCCTGGTGAGGGTTCAGCCGAGCACCCAGGTCGTTGTCATCGCTCCGCCTGCTGGCGGCGTTCGGTTGCGGTCCGATAGACGTTGACGAGCGCTCGGCCGATCGCAGGTGCGCTGTACGTCGCCAGTAAGTGGTCCACCTTCTCGGTCGTCGGACCCGGGTCCTTGCATCGGGTCACGATGGCCTTGGCAATGGTCGTGTCGTCATGCGGGTCCGCGTAGTGGACCAGGTCCGCGCCGATCTCGCGGAAGACCGGAATGTCGGAGCACAGTACGGGTGCGCCGGCGAGCAGGGCCTCATGCATCGGGATGCCGAAGCCTTCGTAGAACGAGGGGAACACGAACGCGGTGCAACTCGCGTACAAGGTGGCCAGCTCGTCATCGCTGACGTGGCCGAGCACTGTGATGTCCTGTGTGCCATTGATCGGGAATCCGCGCTCCCACCCGATCCGGCCGACCAGGACAAGACGCGGCGGTACCGCCTCGGGTGCCATCTGCCGGGCCAGCCGGAAGGCCCGACACAGCCGTGGAATGTTCTTGGTCGGGATGTAAACGCCGACCGCCAGCAGGAACGGCTCGGTGGTCGCCTGGTCGTGTCGCGCCGCCCGCAGCCGCTCGGCGAATGCGCTGGACACGAAGTTCGGCACGACCACCAGCGGACAGGGCAGGTCGCCCAGCACGCGCACGATGTCGGCCCGGCTGGCTTCCGACACGGTGATGACCGCGCGCAGGTTCGGGTCGTGGAGCTGGCGGCGCAGCCGGTCGTTCTGGACCTCGCGTACCTTGCGCACCATCAGCTCCGGGTAGAGGTACCGGCCTGGGTCGTGCAGCGTGTAGACCGAGGGGAAGTCGAGCCGGGCCGGCATCTCGAACGGAAAGTGCACGATACTCGGTCCGAAGCTACGCAGGGCGTGGGTGAGACTGGTCGTTCGCTTGTCGGTCACCGACAGGAGCTGAACGCCGGCATGCCCTTGTGCCGCAAACGCATCGGCTTCCGTTGCCCGGACGACCACGCCGGCTTCAATAGGCGCGTTGGTGGCCTTCAACGCCTCCAAGAGCAGCAGGATGTACCGTTCCACGCCGGTCTGGATGGCTGAGCGCCAGTACCGGGTGTCGATCGCCACACGCACCGGTTCATCAGGCGCGGGCACCGGACCGCACCCCTACCGTGACGCCCAGCTCGGCCGTCCAGACCTCGGTGTCGGTGGTCAGCAGGTCGAGCACGGCCTCGCCGTACCTACCCCACTTGTGGTCGATGAACTGCGCCACCTGCTCGGGACTGGCGTTCGGGTTGTTCAGGTACAGCGTGCCGATGACGTTGGTCACGTACGTGTCGACGTGTGCTGTGCCGCCCCGGCCGTAGCTGAGATTGATGGCCAGGTTTGCCGTGTATGGGCCGACTCCCTTGATACCGAGCAGGTCCGGAATGACCTCGGCCGGATCGCGGGTGTTCCAGTCCTGCCAGGTGTAGCCGCTCTCGGCCAGGTATGTCGCCACGCTGGCCAGCCCTCTGGCCCGGAACCCGACGCTGCACGCGCGAAGCTGCTCGTCGCTGGCCGCCGCCATCTGAGCCGGTGTCGGGAAGGCATAGACCGTCGCGCCGTCGACGGTCTCGGCGGTCGGTTCGCCGAACGCCTCAGCCAGCTTGCGCATCATCCCGTAGATACGGGCGAAGCTGGTGCGCTGGGCGCAGACCACGCCGCATAGCGCCTCGAACAGATCGGGGTACAGCTTGCCTCTTCCGAGGCCGCGGTGTGTGAGCGCGGCGGCGAGCACTCGGTCGTCGGCGGCCAGCGCCTCGATCTCGTCGTAGGGGTAGTCCAGTTGCAGGCAGCGCACCAGTGCCTCACGCACCTGGGCCAGTCCTTCGGAGGCCCGCCCGTCCAGGCTCACGTCCGCCTCCAGGCGCTCCGGTCCGGTCTGGCGGATGCGCGCCACGGCGATCTGGGCGTCCTTCGGGCCGAAGCGCACCGGGCGCACCAGCTCCTCGCCGTCGCGCACCCACGGATAGATGACGTACGTCTCGCGAGCGTGCGCGAAGTCGACGTGCCGGTTCATTGGCAGTTCAAGCCGGTGCCGCTTCATGGTTTCACCACCAGGTCATCGAGGTAGCGGATTGCAGGCATGGCGGCCTGGAGATCGAGTGTGACTCGGCCGCCGATGACGAACGGAATCTTGCGTACGGTGTGGCCGAACTCGACGTTGGTGATGATCGGGCACGTGCCGCCGACGCAGCGCAAGATCATCTGTTCCCAGTCCTCGTCGGGCGCGTCGTCCCGGGGGCAGTCGATCGGTACGCCGACCACCAGGGCGGCAATCTGGTCGAACACACCGGCGAGCCGCAGGTGCGTCAGCGCCTGGTCGACGGCTACCCACGGCACGAACACCTCCTCCAGCAGTAGCACCGCGCCGCGCACGTCGGGCATCCACGGGGTGCCGATGAGCGTGCGGATGGTGCCGAGGTGGCCGCCGGCGACGTGGCCCGTGATTTCTTGGCCGGCACCGCGCAGCACACGCCAGTCGTCCCCCTTGACCTCGCGGCCGGTGACCGAGCCAGAGACGATCTGCCAGAAGGCCGTCTCGGTGTCCGCGTCGACCTCGGACTGGAAGAAGTCGTACCCGGACGGCCCGTGCAGGGCTACTAGGCCAGCCCGGTGGTAGATCGCGTTGCCGACGATGGACGGGTCGGAGATGCCGGTAAAGATCTTCGGGTTCGCCCGGATGATGCCGTAGTCGAGCAGGTCAAGCAGATGAGCCGCGCCCTTGCCACCGGTCGCCGGGACGATCAGACGCACGGCCGGGTCGGTGAAGGCTGCCATCAGGTCGGCCGCCCGTTGCTCCCGTTTTCCCGCGATGTAGCCCGTGGCCGCGCCCGCACCGGGCGCGACCTGCACCGTGTAGCCGCGTTCGTGGAAGTAGCGCGACAGCCGATCGAGTTCGTCGTGGCTGACCGGTGACGACGTGGAGACGATGGCAACCGTGTCGCCGGGCCGGACGGTGGCGGGCCGGACGAGTGGTTCTGGCATTAGGCGCTACCTCTCCTATCAAGATCGTCTGGAGTCGAGTTTTCACTACGAGCCGTCGCGTACGACGCGGAAGCCGACCAGGTGACCACAGTGCTCAGCGGCTTCGAGCGGCCGGACGGTTGTCCGCAGGAAGTAGGCGTTGGCGTTCACGTCGCCGCCCCGGTACTGGGGGTGCCCACGGTAGGTGTCCGCACACCATTGCCACACGTGTCCCACCATGTCGAGCACACCGAACGGCGACGCTCCCTCGGCGTCGCGGTCGATGCTACAAAGCCCGCTGCCGCGTGCTGGGCAATGCGGCGGCATCGGCAGGTCGCCACCCCACGGGTACCACCGGCCGTCCGTACCCCGGGCGGCGAACTCCCACTCGGCCTCAGTGGGCAGCCGACCACCCACCCAGGCGGCGTACCGCTCTGCCCAGGTCCACGGCACTACCGCCGGCAGCTCGCCCGTGCCGGGAGCGGGACGTACGTCGGTCACCGGACCGACGGTGTACTGGTCGCCGGTGGCCTGGATAGCCTCGGCTACGTCGGTCGTCGGCAGGGTACGCAGGTACGCGGCGAAGCGGTCACGGCTCACCAGCCGCTCGTCCATCCAGTACGGCGCGATCTCTACCGCTGACCGGTCGCGTTCCCCGATCGGTTCGAGGCCGAACACTGCCCGCACCACGTCAACGTCCTCGTCGCTGAGGCCGAGCCGGGTTACGGCGCCGGGTACCCACACCTCGGTCGCTCCGTCGCGTGCACGGGTTCGGCGTCGGACGGGTTGCTGGTAGTCGACGTAGATCTTCTTGGCGAGGTAGCCGCCGAGCACCGCGAGCAGATCGCTCGGCGTCTCGCCGTCGCGGGTCGCGGCGGAGCCGGCAAAGGTCCACCCGTCGTCGGTCTGGTTGGACTCCTGTGCCCAGCCAACCCGTTCAAACCACCACTCGTACGCCTCGTTGCGGCCGTTGGGCCGCCACTGGGCGGATAGGGTAGACACGCCTCGGCCGCGTACCACGGCGAGCACCTGGTCCAACATTCGCCGCTGGGTGCCGGCCCACAGCAGGCGGCAGCTTGCCAGGAACGAGTCGAGTCGGGCCGTCCCATCAGCCTCGTACTCGATCTCCGCGGCACCGATGATCTCATCTGCCAGCTCCGCACCGTGGTAGATGACGCGAAACGCGAGCAGGCTCCAGCTTGGGTCATCGGCCAGAGCAGCCAGCTCCTCGTGGGTGCGGCGCGGGCTGGTCATGTTGAACTGGTTGGTGCGGGCATGCAGTTGCACTAGCCGCTCCAGCGTTTCGGTGTCGTGCGGGTCCTCGATACACACCACTTCCGGCACCAACTGACCGGCCGACCTCGCCGCGTAGAAGGCCGTGCGCTGCCGGTCCGAGGTCGTGACCGGCCTGGCAGTGTCGGGCGGAAGCTGACCCAGCAGGTCTTCCAGCAGCAGCGGGGCTGCCACGGTTGCGGGCACCACGAGGTCAGGTGCATCGAGCCGTAGCCGCTCCTGCTGGCCTGGATTGTCGTCGACGAACACGGTCGCGGCTGCCTCGATGCCGTCGAAGTGCGTCAGGATCTGCTTCACGGTGACGGCCTTGTCGATTTCCGGTGCGGCCCACAGACCCGCCACGGCAAGATTCGGAGTCAGGGCATCGACGGCGCGCATCGCGGCTGTTGCTTCGTTCTTGGAGACCGCGCCCACTAGCGCGCCGTTGCGCTGCCGCAATCGGAGCGCGTTCTGCCACAGGGCATGCGACAGTCGGCCCACCGGTCCGCCCGCGCCGAAAGCGCCCTCCACGCCGTCCTCAGCCAGCGTGCCGGGCCACAGCACACCGTCCAGGTCGGTGATGACGACCTTCGGGCCGGGCGCGAGGACCGGCGCAAGCGCCTGCCAATGGACCGCTGCCAGGTCCACAATCCGGTTCCAGAGGTACGCCAGGCGGTCGTGCCGGCCGAGCGTCCGCAGCGCCTCGGCTATCCGGTCGAACGCCTCCGTGGCTACCAACACGTCGAAGGAGGCTGCATGGTGCACGGCGACGCACCGCGCATCCGTGGACCAGGCGACGGCCTCGATGCGGGCGTTGGCAGCGCCGACCGCCTCGTTGACCGCCGACGGTCCGTGGACAAGGAATGGCAGGGTCTGTACCAGCGCGACCTCGGCCGTGGAGCGTGCCGCCGCGATGTGCTCCGGCAGCGCCCGCGCCAACGAATCGGCGGCGTCCGCCTCGCCGCGGTAGACCGCCGGTACTTCCGGCAGGGCAGCGGTGACAACCACGGCCACGCGCCGCTCGTTAACGTGCATCGGGTCGCCGAACCGGGCGGCGAATCGCTGGAGCAATGGCACCAGCAGCCCGGCGCCGTCGGGAAGGGTGGTGACCGTGAGGCCAGGCTCGGCCCGGTCCGCCGATGTCGGGGTTTCGAGCTCGGTCAACCAGCGCAGATATCCCTCCATGCCCCGCCCTCTCACCTTCCGATATCCGCTGCCAGTCGAACAATCTGTCCGCTCGCGTACCGCCAGTGCTCGCCCACAGCGACGTCGACAGCCAGCTCGGCCACCTCGCCGGCTTCCAGCGCCCGGCCGAAGGGCAGCGTCGCGTAGTACTCGGCCGGGGCCTCGATGCCCTTGTGGGTCAGCATGGTTTCGGCCATGGGCGAGACGACCAGCGACGGCGACACGATGTTCACCCGCACGCCGCAGGCGCCTTCTTCCTTGGCCAGCGTCAACGCGATCGTCTCCAGGGCGGCCTTCGACGCGCTGTACGGACCGTTGCCGCTGCCGGCGGTCCGCGCCGCCTCCGAGCTGACGACCACCACGCTCGCGCCGTCGGCCCGCGCCAGCTCGGCGGCGGCCTGCCAGATCGCCACGAACCCGAGAGCGTTCGCCTGCCACAACTGCTCGAACTCGTCCAGCGGCGTGTCCACGACCGAGCGCTTGGTGGAACCGACGCCCACGGTGTAGATCAGCGTCCGCAGGGTACGGCCGTCCGCTCGCACCGCCTCAGCGACCGCTGCCGCCGTCGCTGGCTCCTCGGCGTCGAACCGCGCCCAGGTCGTCTCCCCATCCCGAACGGGCCGTTCCTGGTGCCGGTACGTCGCCACCACCGCATGCCCGCGTTTCACCAGCCGGTCGATGACTGCCGTGCCAATCGCTCCCGTGCCACCGATGACAAGGGCGAGCGGTTGGGTCACGCCGTCCATGCCGCCTCCCTCGTACCGTCGACGGGAGCCAGGGCTTCCGGGTGGTCGTTGTCGAACATCTCGCCGAACCGCATCTGCCTGGCCGGAATGCCGAAGCGAGCGCCGATCTCCTGCGCCTGGCGTACCGAGTTGTCGTCGCCACGGTGCACGACCACCAGACAGTTCGGGAAGCACACGTACATGCGCGTCTCGTCGACCAGGTGGGCGTAGAAATCCTTAGGTAGCAACGCCTGGGTGAGCTGTATCGCCACCGAAAGCGTGCGGTCGCGGGTCACGGCCAGCTCGATGACCTCAACCGGCGTGCGGCCGTCGAGCAGATAGGGGTACCGGCGGACCACCGTCGCCGGCATCGGCATCGGCAGCACAGCGTCCACAAGGCTTTCCCGCAGCACGATTCCCCGCACCATTGGCTCCTTCATGCGTTGCTCCCGACCACGGACAGGCCCGGCTGCTTAACCAGGCGAGTGTTGGCCCGCGCCCGCGCCACCGTCTCCTTCGAGGTCCACGGCGTCTGCGAGTCGTAGTAGTCGTAGTCCGCCCAGCCTTCCAGCGTGTTTGGCGGCTCGAACCCGTACCTGAGTGCGTCATCGAACAGCGGCGTGCCGGGGAACGGGCCGAACAGGTGTACCCGCGTTTCCGGCCTCGGCTCAAGCCGCGAGATCGCGTCGATGAGCGCGTAGGTCTGCTCAACCTCGTCGTCCGTCTCGCCGGGGAAGCCGACGATGAAGGTGTAGCAGCCGAGGATGCCGTGCGCGGCGATGTCGCTCGCCACGTCGTACGCCTCGTCGCGAGTGATCTCCTTGCGCACGATGTCGCGCAGCACACGGTCCGCGCCCGACTCGATGCCCATGAGCAGCCGGCGGCAGCCGGACGCCGCGATCCGGCCCAACAGGTCGAGCTTCTGCCGCCGCGCCCGGAGTACGTCGTTCGGGTTGATGGATGCCGCCCATGCCAATGCGAGCTTGCGCGCCATCAGCTCGTCGCAGAACTCCACGGCTCGGCGGACGTTGACGAAGAAGTCAGCGTCGTAGAACTTGATGCCGCTGATGTCGTACGCGTTGGCCAGGTCCGCCACGTCGTCTACCAGGCCGCCCGCCTCCATGGCCGAGTACTTGCGCTGGTAGGTCAGCTCGTAGCAGAACTGGCACTTGTACACGCAGCCCTGCGACGACACATAGTTGAGCGTGCGCGGCGCGATCGTCGGGTCGTCACGGATGTACTCGGCCACATTCAGCAGGTGCCACGGGTAGCGGCCCATGTTGCCGGTCTTCGGCGGGTTGACCGGCCCGTGGAGCAGCCGGCCGTCGCGCCGCATCAGCAGTCCTGGTACATCCTCGTACACGCCCTGGCCGAGCAGTACCTCGACCAGCGCCGGCATGGAGTTCTGACCCGGACCGACAAGCACCATGTCCACGAGTTCGTGCCGTGCAGTCTGTTCGGCTAGCACGTTGACGTGTGGACCACCGAACACCACCGGCGGGCAGTACGCACGGCGTTTGGCCTCGCGCACCATGGCGAGCGCGTGCCTGATCTGTGCCCCTCCGGTCATGATGCTGACGCCGATGCAGATGGCCCGTTCCAGATGGTCGTCAAGGAAGCGAGCCCAGTCCGCCGGGCCACGTTGGTTGCCGTCGAAGATGACCACATCTACCAGCCCGCCATCCAGCAGCGGCTTGGCGACGGTGAGCAGCGAGAACGGCATCCAGTGGTACAGGTAGTCCTTCTCGTGCTCGACCCGCGGGTAGGCCAGGATGACCAGCGGCCGTCTGGTGGGCAACCGA
>WNFZ01000844.1_pt1 | contig 32409 bp, 24 predicted proteins | sample 5400081 | NCBI WGS metagenome assembly WNFZ01 (sample SAMN13153365, study PRJNA577476) | soil metagenome | isolation source: 80 cm soil or saprolite under grassland replicate 1 | place: USA:California | collected 2016-06-15 | reverse complement strand
GGTTCTGGCGAAACGGATTGTTCGAGCTTGGCCTTGAACTCCTCCTCCTGTTTCAGATTCTCCAGATCAAGACGTAAATCCTTAATGCTCTGATAACGTCTATCTCGCTCTTTCTGCAGTGCCTTCGTGATAAGGCGCTGCAATTCAGGCGGCGCCTCTGGCGTGTACCGGGCAAGCGGTAAGGGCTCCTTGCCTTTTTGCAGGATTAAGGCAATTGCATCATTGGGCGCTTCACCCTTAAACGGTGGTCGCCCGGCAACCATTTCGTAGAGCACCGACCCCAGGCTCCAGATGTCTGTCCGGCCATCGACTTCTTGACCGCGCGCCTGCTCCGGCGACATGTAGTAGAGCGTCCCCATCACCACGCCCGGAGTAGTCTGGACCTTCATCATCGTCGCCGCTTCAGTCGAGATCTGCGGCGCTTGCCGCTCCGTCAGCTTCGCAATTCCGAAGTCCAGGACTTTCACGTATCCATCAGGACGGAGCATGATGTTCTCTGGCTTGATGTCGCGGTGAACAATCCCGGCGGCATGAGTTGCTTCCAGAGCTTTCGCCACTTCAATGGCGATAGCGAGCGCCTCAGGTATCTCCAACGGCGCATGCGATAAGCGCCGGCGCAGTGTCTCTCCCGTAACCCGCTCGGTGACGATGTAGTGCGCGGAATCAGTCTGGCCAATCTCATAGATGGTGACGATGTTCGGATGATTCAGCGCGAGGATAGAGCGCGCTTCCTGCTGGAAACGCCGCACTCGTTGTTCGTCGCTGATAGAGGAATCGGGCAAGAGCTTGAGCGCCACGTCCCGGCCACTTCGTGTGTCAGTGGCCAGATAGACTTCACCCATGCCACCTTTATCAAGTAGCTCGACGATCTTGTAGTAACCGATCATCTGTCCTGTCGCAGCAGTCGCCGGCTCATCTGCCAACAACTCGCCTGCCACGCGTGACATACGCTCTTCCATAAAACCGCCCATTTGCTGTGCGGCGACGAGTAGAGACCCAACCTTTTGGCGCAACGCTTCGTCACCCGCACAAGCCTCGTCGAGAAACGCCGCTCGTTCTTCAGAACGGAGTGCTAGCGCTGCTTGCAGGATGTCATCACTTCGCTGTAAGCGTTCCGGCTTCATCCTCTTTTCTTGTTATTCAGCGCGTCGTATAACCAAACTCTCGCCGATTCCCAATGACGTCTCACCGTGATCGGCGCAACTTTCAGAACCGCGGCTGTTTCCTCGATGTTGAGCCCGCCGAAGTATCGCAGCTCAACGATCTTGCACTTCTCTGGAAAAACTTTAGCCAGGTCGTGCAGCGCTTCATCGAGTGCGATTACTTCCGCCGCGCGCTCCTGAGAGACTATCGCCGCTTCGTCGAAAGTTACTTTGCGCGCGTGGCCGCCGCGCTTGGCATAGTGTTTACGTCGCGCATGATCGACCAGAATCTGGCGCATCGCCTGCGCGGCCACGGCAAAGAAGTGGGCGCGGTTTCGCCAATGCGGCGGATGATCCTGGCTCACCAGCTTGAGGTAGGCTTCATTGACCAGCGCGGTGGTTTGCAGTGTATGGTCAGGACTTTGGCGCTTCATGTAGCTGTGCGCGCGCCGGCGGAGATCCTCATACACAAGCGGTGTCAATTTGTTGAGCGCCGTCTTATCGCCGTGACTCCAGGCATCAAGCAACCCGGTCACTTCATGTGGTGAGGGTGTTCTCACCTCAACCTCTCTATTGGTGGGAACTGTGCGTCGGGAAAGACTGATTGTATCACCTTACTAACCCTGGTTCTCTCATCCGAAAGAACTCGGGTCCTGAGACCTTTTTAGGGCATGAGCAGTTTTCGACGCCCTTCCCGTTTATGTAGATGAGAACGGCCATGTGGTTCTCGTCGGCAATGACAAGGGAGCGTATGAGTTCGGGTTGCTTTGAACTGCGCAAGTTATTGCTGACGCTATGCAAATTATAGGAAGCAAACCCAGGTCTCTCATTTTAGGGGCGGACGTGGCTTGTAGCACCAAAGGGCTCTAACGAAAAAAACCGCTGAACGGGTAACAGTATGTCACAGAGCATTCTCAACGTATTTGGCCGCGTAATGGACGGCGCCAACCGACAAGGCATTGCAGGCCTGCGCGTCGAGGCGCGTAGTCACGCCACCACGGGGAGCGTAGTGACCGGTGAGCAAGGCTACTTCACCATTACTTTCGAACAATTGCGCTATCCCAAACTATTCAAATCACCTGAAGTCATATTCACATTCGATGTCTTTGATGGCGATACGCTCATTAAGACAACACAGGAGCCAGTGCCGCGCGACAGAAAGGGCAGCCGCTTCGAAATAGACATCGTATTGGACGCGACGATAAGTCCTGGACGGCCCTGGGTAACAGCGAATTCGTTTGACGAGCTCATGGCGCATGAAGCCGAGATCGTGGGTCGAATCGCAAACACGCCCAATGGCGGTAATCTGTTTATGATTCATCCGTTTCAACTGCTCCAGGACATCGGCGTTGCGCTGTCCGAGCAGGCCATTGCTGATATTCTCACAACTGTTCCTGAACTCTCTGCGCTTTCCTTAATTCCGTATATTGCTCTCCAGCAAAGTACGGAACCACAAAACATTCAGTATCGTCTCAGTGGGCTGTTCCCAAGGAGGGCACAATGAGCTTGATGGCTGGTTTCGATCTTGTCGCAGAGATCTCGAAGGATGCGCTTTTACGCCTTATTATGAAGAACCTGACGATGCCCAAAAAGATGGGCGGTCAATTGGCTAATCCGCCTTTCGAAGTGTCCTTTCCCGTGGCCGCAGGCAAGGCTCATCTTATCGTAAAGAAACTTGCGCTCGACCTCCTTTCCGACGACAGATCTCAATCACGGCTCCTGTCCTCATCCAGACCTCAACAGATTTTTCTAAAGCATCGCTCACGTTAGACCTGGGTAGTGCGACGGTCGGGATCAAAGCGCCAAAGCTCGGTCCTTTTGTGGACGACGCCCAAAAGAAATCCGAGGAACAGGTTCGCGCGATGAAACTGGTTTCGTTTCCGCCGGCATTCGCCATGGTGGGTCTTAGTTTGTCCGACGGCAAGCCCGTTAGCGACGGATCTCTTACGCCGCTTCGTTTCGTCAGGCTGGAAGCGCATCGAATCAACGCCGAAGTCATGGGTCTATTCGGGATTCTTCTCGCCTCAAACGACGCTAGTGGCGATCACAAGGGGAAGACCGACACTGCAATCACCAGCGGAGGGAACATCTGTGTCAGTCTGTCGCAAGCGGCATTTCATTCACTTGCCTTCTGTCCTGCCATTGCAAAGCAACTTAAGAAAAGCGTGGGAGAGTTGCCCGGCTCCTGTGGCACGGCCGGATCTATAGACGTCGGGGGAGGAGCGAATCTGATCAGTCTCTCCGACAGCTTGGCGGAAGGCCACATCAACGTGGACGCATCCGCCAGTAAAGGCGGAACCTGCTATGAAGCCACGCTCTCCCTTCACGGGGAGATTTCCCTTTCGATCAAGGACTCGAAGCTGATTGCCAAACTGGACACAGCGGATCCCCACATCGAAGTTCACTTGACTCACTGGTATTGCGTTGTTGCGGCCGCAGTTGTTGGAGGTCCCTTGGTTTTCGTCGTCATCGAGGTAGTGAAGGGTGTCCTGACGAACGTCGTCAAGAAGCTTATCGGCGATGAGGTTGACAAGGGCCTGCCTGGAATGGATTTCACAAGCTTCTTCGGGGCCAATTTTAATGCAGTCAGGGTGACACCCGAGGGTTTGACCGTACGTGGCACTCTCTCCGTTACGCTTCCCACTCCGAAGGAACCAAAGCTGGAATTGGACGGTTCCGTCACAGACTCCAAAGTGGAAATGATCGGCAGTGGAACATACAAGACGAAGGCTAAATGCGTGGCCGGAGAATACTGGTACACCGAATTATTGAAGACGCAAGTTGGGACATACGTGGCCATTCCCACGCTTTTGGGACTGCCGTTGAAACTAGAGTGGTGGATCACGACAGGTGCCCTTGGTGATCCAGAGATTCCCTTGACTGGCGTCAGTGGGTCCGTCAGTCCATCGGTGTCGCGGCGCTACCCTTTTCCGCTGCCGGGCGGCTCAAGCAGCGAAGGGCTGGTGAGAATAGCGTACGCAATCTCTGGCGACCAGATACAGCTTACCAACATTCCCACCGATGGAGTGTTCGGTTTCTACCTGCATGTTCGGGCTACAGACTCCGGTGGCGAAGTCTTCGAAGTTGAGGATCGGGTCCAATTCGACGGTCACACCGCTCCAATCGGCGACGGATACAATGAAAAACTGGCGGCGTGTCTTGAGGATCCATTGACCCATCCAGGATTGGATTACCGGTGGCCAGCGGTCGATCATCCCGGCGAAGACACCATGCTCGACTTCATCCACACTGTGATCACCTCCGGAGATCCAGCCGCCGATGAGATCATCACCGAAGCAAAGCTGGCGCACGGAGCATCGTTTTACCGAGCCCTGAGTCCGAAGGCAGTTGTCAACATTAATCCGGAGCCTGGGTCGATGACTTTGCGTTAAAGGGCGGCCTGATGACTTGGGAGAGCATAGAGAACCTTGGAGCAAGCCGTACGTCAGACCTCACCGGGAAGTTGGCGCTTAGATGGCGCGCTGATGTCCATAAACCTACGCTGACCTGGATCACTTTGACGGCTGCACACGCTGGTTTATATTGGTAAATGCGAAGTGGTCAGATCAGATTCAAGGCCCCTGTGAGGTCTTGAAATCCGTTGTCCGTAAGGATGTGCGGGTTCGACTCCAGCCCTCGGCGCCAATTGTTTGTAATACTTTACAGAGACACTTTAGAAACAGTAGTGACTTAATAACTCATCATGTGTCCAATCGCGTTCCTGTAACCCTGGTAGAACAGTGTCCTGCCTCACCATAATGATTCTAATCGCTTGTAAATGTGGTTCTCCTGCTGACCGGTCACTGTTGTAGGAGCGGCACACGTCATCGCTGTAAGGCAATAGGTAAGGATTGGATCTGCCATAAATGTGATCCCGAACCATCGAATTAAATATCTGCGTCCACCTGGAATAATACCAACCAGCATAATAAGGCTTCGTCGGTCTCCAGCCTCCTTGAGCGTAACCGGCTTCCTGTAAGTTGACCACGGAGCCGTTCGTTAAATCGCCTTCGACCACCACATAACCTGCAAAATCATATGGGTGGGGCGAGAACATCTGCCAACTTTGCCTCAGTCCCACGCTCTGGATGAAGTGTGCTACGGCCGGCGGCAGTGGTATGGCGCGATGAATCGCTTTACTTGTGGGGTCTAAAGCAAACCACAGCGCACAGGAAAAAAGGGATATTAATAGGGCATTATAAGAATAGCGGATTGCTGGTCTCATGTGCGTGGGATGCGGTAAGTCCACCGTCCCTGGTCTGCGTAATAGACGCTTGCGGAAAATTGAAAGAAAGGCAGTAGCGCGGTCATCGAATTTGGTCAACTGACTGTACAGAACACCCACTGGCTTGATGACCAACGGTTTCAGGTGCCCAACGAAACGTTCTATCCAAGAGGGCTCAAGGAAGAGAACGTAGGTGCTGAGCATCACGTAGCTAAACCAACCGAGCTTTAAGGTCAGTGCGATGATCACGTGGAAGGACGCGCCCCAGATGAGAGCGAGGAGTTTCAACCACGGTTGGCCCCATGGTGAGAACACGAGCGGTAGAAACAATATTTCAAAGAGCAGCGTGCCGACTGTCCCCACCAAGACGACTAGCGGGAAGTGGCTTAGCACTGGAGCTAAGGACCTGCTCCAGGCTGGCCCCATATTCAGGGCATAGTAGAGAGCCCCACCGTTAAGCCAAGCCAGTCCGTGAAGCTTCGCCCAGGCTGATACAAGATATACGCAACCGATTTGGAGTTGGAGTAATCGGAGGCCGAGGGCAGAGGCGTTGATCGAAAAAGGAGAGCCTCGGCGCATCGCTTGCAGAGCATCGATTGAATAAGCGCGCTGAATCGGACAAAACATAAGCCAGAAGGATGTGACTCTAATGACATTGTCCGCCCCGTCCCAGGGAAGTAGATTTCGATTCTGCAGGCTGACCAGAACGATGAAATTAATAACCGAGGCTACGCGTGAGTGCCAGCCTAACAGCAGGCACGCTGCGGCAAGTAATCCCAAGAGGAAGAACCCGATAGTAATTAAATCGCTTCCGGTCCAGTCCAGGAGTGAGAAGAGATAGGAACTTCTCTCTCTTAGCAACACGTCGTGCGGAAAAGGACCTGACTCAGAGAAGAAGAATTTGAAGTCAGGAAGGAGGTCTACGTACCAGAAGATCAGGATAAAGCCCAGCACGCTTCGAAAAGCGCACAGCGGGAGAATGTTAGTCTCACCAAACCACGTGCTATTGGTAGTGCGTGTCCGCCCACTCTTATTTGATGACCCATCCGACATATGCCGTTAAGAATCGGATATCAGGCAAAGCTCGCTCTAGAAGTTCGGGCTCGGACCATCACCGATCATCACAAAGGGTGCCCAATAAAATGGGTGGCGGTATTTTTTTGTGTTCAGTAGAACGAGTTGCGCCGCTTGAAGAGCTTCAGCCTTTGTTTGCCGGTGATCGGATTCACTGCGAGGCAAAAGACGCTGATAGAACTCAGTCATCAGAGTCGCGGTGCTTTCCGACTCGACGCCCCACTGGGTCGCGACAGTCGTAGGCACTCCGGCCACCCCAAACGCCCATGCCATGCCAATCACGCCTTCACCCTCACCGACGCGACCGAGCGCCGTCTGACAGGAAGATAAGACGACCAGCTCGGCCTCTAAATGCATGTTCATGATCTCTCTGGCTTCCAGTTGGCCGTCCTCCGCGTCTTCCACTGTAGGCGCAGCTAATAAGATTCTGGAGTACATCGGCCGATAATTGTCCAGGACAGTGTGTGCGGCAAAATGTAGAACCCGCTGCGAAGGTGCAGCAACTTTGATTGCCCTCTCACCCGCGACTCGTCCGGTCAAACTCGTGCTGCGGCGGGCTCCGTATGAATTGATAATGGAGCCAATCTCTTCTTGAGCATGAGGTAATTTGCCCAACTTGTCGTCACGTTCTAAGGAAACCTCCTCCAGCCGGCGGAGTGGATCCCCAACCGCTAACAGTGTGCCTGCAAGCATGCTTTTATTTCCTGACGCTTTCCTCTTATTTATCAACTCGCGCATTACTGTCAGCGAGGGGGTGTAATAGAGCGAATGATCCTCGATCATGAAGCGGCCGTTTTTTGGCGACTGCAAAGCTTGAAAAGGAAGAGCCCACAATGCCGCATTGGGAACAATCCCAATCGACGTTTTACTCGCGAGTTGTTGTTCAGCGGGGCCGATCAGTGCCTGGTAAAGCTGTTGGGCCGGTTCTGCATATTCCTGGTCACGACTCGTCACCAACAACCGAAACCGTTGGACCATCTGCTCTATGGCACGCTTACCTAAATTAATCGGATAGGTCTGCAATACCACTCTGCCTGTGTCGTCTTTGGTTAGAACGAACAGCCACGTTCGGTCCTCGGTCACGTCATACTCCAGAACTGCTGAGTTCGTATCGGACACAAGGACGCGCAAGTCATCAGCCGTGAGGGGATTATCAATTAAATGAGTTGAACGACTCTTTTGATACTTCGCGTAGAGGCTCATAGTTAGGGCTTCATAGGCGAGCCTCGCCTGTTCAAGCTGACTATCGAGGTTCGCTAATCGCGCGGGTAACGGATTAGACTGAGCGTTTTCTTTGCTGAGCTTGATATTCAAAGAGACTAACTCGGCATTTAATCGCTCTTCCGTTTGTATTTCGGTAGGTGTTAGCGAACGAAGGATATCGGCGCGCCCTCCCCGCAGCACGTCGAGCAGGACTCGGCCGCGGGCCTGATCGGCGTAGGTCAGCGCATCAAATTGCTTGTTCTGCGCGAGCAATACGTCAACCATCAACTGATAAGGCTCAATGCTCGTTTCGAAAAATAGAGCCTTTTCCACCTCACCACCCACAATCAGTTCGCGCCTCCACTCCGTCTGCTTAATCTGTTGTGCGAGCGTCTGGCGCGCCTTTTCGTATTGCTTCTGCAAGTAGTAAGCGCGGCACTCCTTTACTAACGGCGGGTCGATCAAGTCCAATCGCTGTTGCTCGATGCCAATCTGCGCCGCGTGATGCAAGTAGCTTATAGCTCTTTCATAATCACCCTTTAGCAGGTAGAGTTTTCCGAGATAATAGAGGCTGACACTACGGTGGTAAGCAGTCTGTTCATCGGCATTTGTTAAGCTGCGATCGAGGTTTTCTTGCGCAAGGTCATATCGACCCAAAGACATGTATGTGGCAGCGAGTTCCTCCTCAACCGTTAGGGTGCCATCTCGATCTTCGAGTTCTTGCTTCAGTCGTAATGCTCGTTGCAGGTAGGCTAAGGCTTCTTCATGCTGGCCCTGTTCATTGGCGATGAACCCCATGTTATACAAGGTGTTCGAAGCCAGCCGCCTCTCCTTAAACTTCTCGGCGAGTTGTAAGCTCTGGTTGTAGTAACGGAAGGCGGTGGCGAAATCGCCCTGGAAGTAGTACAGGCCGCCGATGTCCTTTAAGAACCGGGAGATGCGCTTCGGCTGATCCAGTCGTTGCGCGATCGAAAGGCATTCCTCAAGCAGTCGGTAGGTTTCTTTCTTATTTCCTCGGTAAAGGTAAATCGCTGCTATGTGTGATAGGACATCTGCCCGGAGCGTTTCGTTCTTAACTTCGGTGGTCAGCAGGTGCCCGCTCTTCTCCAGAGCTTTCAGCGCCTCGTCATATTTCGTCTGCAGATAGTTAATATTGCCGAACAAAAAATCGGCCCATGCGGTACCCTCTCGGTCATTGATCTCTTCTGCCAACTTCCTGGTTTGTTCGGCGTAACTCAGGGCCGTCTGAAAATCTCCTTTATCCCGATAAGCTAGCGCTAGATCTTTGAATACGGAAATCGAATATTGTTGAGTCCGGAGGCCGCGCAGCATCCCTTCACTCTGTAACAAAATCTCTATCGCCTTTGACGGCTCCCCTTTAAACAGGTAGACCTCGCCGAGAAAGCCGAGGGAGGCTGCCACGCGCGCGGCATCATTCAACTCCTCGGCGATCTGTTTCGCCGCCCGCATTAATAATTCGCTCTGGTCGTACTCAGACTTCTCGTACGACCGTCTGCCCTCCGCTACGACTCTCGCCCATGCACTCGAAGTGATAAGGGGCTTGTGAGCAGCCAGTGTTTCACTCACCTCTGCAGCCGATCCGGCGGTTTGCAACTTTAGGATCAATTCATCATTTTCTGTGCTGGCAACAGAGGGCTTTACCTGGGCGTAGGTGCTCAGTCCAACAAATAAAAAGATAACTGCTGCGAGAGCCCGCTTCTTTTTCATCATATTTAGGAACGCATGTCGCCTGAGGCCCACCAGCTAAGGGGATGGATGAGTGTTTCGGGGCTGAGATGGCTTGACTTGTTGCCGCGCGAGCGTCGCCTATCTCAGGGAGCGGTCTGAATTATGTGAGTCTGTGCTTCATCGGTACGCACATCATCTACCAGCCATGTGACTATTTTCTGCCACAAGGAACTGACTGTACTTGTGATTGTTGACAGCGTGGATGGGTTCGCCTGTGCAGCTATGCCCTGCGAATTGCTATTGGTCTGAGCCATACTTCTCGGAAGGAGAGCTCCCGACCAACCAAGCATTAACAACACAACCAGCATGATCTGCAATTTCCTCATGTCGCCTCCCCTATCTGCTCCATTTTTCGAATGTCAGTAAAAACCAGTTGTTCAAATTCTAGACCAGAATCATAGTAATCTTCTGGCTGGACCAAATCCGCTCATCGTGAGACTACTGACCACACCAGTTGGGCTTTTCTCAAATACGAGGCTAAGATCCTCCCGCCCGTCGATGAAGAACTTCGTCTCACTCGTTGCCAGTACTCTAACCATTACTGGTCTGAAGTTTTTTAACCAAAGTGCACCATCCTCTAGAACCACCTCCAAAACATTGCCCGGTTCGAGTTCGTACTTGCCAATGTATTTTCGCAGCGTATCGGCGCTGGGGTGTACGACTGTCGGCATGGTCATATGTTCGCCGAGATACAGTTTCGCGGTACGATAGACGGTATCCCCCACGCGAAACTTATCGCAGTTGGTAAGTAGCACGATGCTGAAGCGATAGTCGGGATATCTTCTGATTACATTGGCGAACCCCAACCAGCCGCCGCTGTGCCCCACGTACTTAATGCCCAAAGTCTCGCCGACGAACCAGCCATAGCCGTAACCGGTCCGCGAGCCGTCAGTCAACACACCTGAGCTAAAGGCCTCTTGGAGCGTCTCCATCTTTAAAAGTTTCGTTGAAGAGAGCGCCTGCTCCCACTTAACGAGATCGTTGAGTGTCGTATAGACATTGTCCTCACCGTAGATGGCATTGAGCGGCGTGTAGTCAATCTCGCGGTACGTGGCATCTTTCAACGTGTAGCTCGCTGCGCGGCCTGGAATGTTAGGACGCGACTCGTCGTAGACGTACGATCTCTTCATGCCGAGGGGCTTGAAAATATTCTGCATGAGAAATTGTGCATACGATTGACCAGACGCCTTTTCGATGATCTGGGCCAACACGACGTAGCCCGAGTTACTGTATTCGAACTTTGTCCCCGGCTCGAACAGCAAGTTCGGCTGGCGCGCCAGTAAGTTCAGCGCATCCCTGGCGGTCGGCTCGAAGCGGCTGCGTGCCGTTTTCACCGAGCGCGGCCAATCCTTATCGATTAGACCTTGCTCCACAAACAGGACCTCGTAGTCCGGCAGCCCCGACGTGTGGTTCAGAAGGTTTCTGACTGTTATCTTCTGCGCGTAGGGCGGGAACTGCGGGAAGAATTTAGCCAGCGTGTCGTCGTAACTCAGTTGCCCTCGTTCGGCGAGGAGCATGACAGCCATGGCCGTGAACTGTTTTGTCACCGAGCCGAGTAGGAAGCAGGTGTCCGGTGTGATGGGAGTTTTGGTTTCAATGTTCGCTAGTCCGTAGCCTTTCTTAAGGAGAACCTTGCCGTTGCGTATGACGAGAAGTGCGGCGCCCGGCGTGTTTCCTTCGTTCCATTCAGTGAAAAGTGCGTCAACTTGGGACGTTAGGTCTGGCTTTTGCGCATAAGTTTGGTGGGAAGAAAGAGTCAGCAGGGCAGATATGATGAGCGTAGCGAGGCGGCTCATCTTTTTCACACCTTCTGGTATGAGGAACGCGGCCGGCAAACTCATGTGTTCTTACCCCAGCAGAAAACTAGAACCGAAATCCAAGCGGCAAGCGAACAGCCTTGCGAAAGATCTGCTACTGAAGACACTTCGCAAGCATCTATACACAGAACCAACTGTTAATTAGCCTGACATTGAATCTGTGGGAAAAGTACCACCCTTGGAAAATATTTGTCACCCTCCGACCTGCTGATTCGCTTGGAAGCGGGTGTTTCTTAATTATTCGGTTATCGGTGTACGCCGTCCGATCGTTTGGTCATTTTTGGCCGATCAGTTTGGTCATTTTGCGAAATGAGCAGATATCTGTCGTGACGCACAACAACACTGAATCGGGGACAGTACCTCGACAGCACCTTGCACAGTAGCTATTCAGCTAGTTAACTCAAGCAGTTGTTCGCGCTCCGCGCCCCACTCAGTTAGACCAACGGCCGAAGGCGACGAACGCCGCGGACTCTGAGGCAATCGAGATCCTGCGCAAGGCAAGAGGTGAAGATGGATGCTGTTACTAGAGCACACGTACAACGGGAAGACGCATTTCGAACTGGAAGATCTCGGCGCTCCCAGCCGGTGGAACACTCTTCGCGCGTTGCGGGTGTTGTAGTGGCGGGAGGGGAACTTGAGGTAGTCTCTTCTCTCGGTACTGGACTCGTAGCTATCGCCGACACCAATTCGCTTGACTCATTCGTGCAAAGACCTGTTATCGCCGGGAAGTGCTTTGCTTTCAATCCTAGCTTTACTGCCCGCCAGCGACCTGCGCATCATTTCAGCGTACTGCCGATCCAGAAAATTCCGGCGGAAAAGGAATTTCCCGAAGCCTCCCAGAATCCCCGGAAAGTTATGTCCATTGAGTTGGAACGAGTACGTCCAGCGAACGAGCGTGCGCGCGCCGCCGATGTCGGAGCGGAAAAAGTTGCCCACACCATACACTATCGGCCGCGCCTTCTGACTCGTACAGTTCCAAACCACATAGCGATACTGAGATGAGTTGCTAGTCCGGTCGTTCTCCAATACCTGCTCCACCAATGTGGACCCATCGCTCAGACAGGTAACGCGGCGCGAACCGGGCTGCCCAAACTCGCCTTCGGTCAGCATGTATGTCCCCGACACATGAGGCAACGAACTGTTTTTATCAATCGCATCCTCAAGGCTCGTTTTGGCTTCGACATCGAGCACTACTGCCAGTGGCCGCTCAATGACAATCTCTTCGGTGTGGGAGACAAGGTTTTCAATCGGCGCGACGATCGGGTGAGGAGTATCGACGAATTCCGGGGGAGGGGTGCAGGGCCGAAGACCTGAAAAATCCTGCGGCGTTTGCGATGGCGCCATTGTGTATCCGAGCAGCGCCACGGAACCCCCAACAAGCAGTACTGAAACCACGACGCCCACGATGACGGTCTGTCGAACGCGCATTTTCTTCCCTCCCAATGCGATATTCTTAGGCGGTTAACTGTTCACACTCTACTTGCTTAGCATCAGGTCTATCGCTCCTATAACGACAGAAAAGGGATTTAATTAACAGAATGCCCCCGCATAAAAACGAGTATGACGCGAGGACGCCCGAATGCGGGTTACCAGATCAAAATAGTCATAGCGCTATCGGTTCTTACTGATGCAATACCGAAGACCGAGAATTAAAGTCCTTAGCAACTTCTCAAATAATTCTCAAAGACTTATTAAGATTGGCGATGATTCCCATAAGCGGCCGGATCTCACCTTCAATTCTTGAAGGTGGGTCGTTCGTGTGCTGGGTTCCGGACTTGAGGAGATCGCTGATCTGTGGAGTTCTACTGTGGCTGGGTTCCGTCCGCCCAGTGTATTCACAGACATGGGCCGCGCATATGAGTAACTAAGGGCGCCACTAAAGAACCGCTTGCGCCTGTTTAATTTAGACCTAATACAAGCCATTGATCGATCCTGCGCTGCTGAGTATCATCGTCCCATGAGTAAGACTGAGATTCTGGAAGAACTCCCTAAGCTTACGCCCGAGGAAAGGCACGAGATCCGTCTAAAACTGGCAGAACTCGATGGCGACGATTGGTTGGATTCCGACGATCCACTGAGCGATGAGGAAAAAGTGCTGCTCGAAGCCCGCCTGGAGGATCTTGAGAAGCACCCTGAGAAGTCAATTCCTTGGGCTGAGGCCGAGGCGCAGCTGAAAGCGCGCTACGGCGAGTGAGCTACAACCTCGAAATCCGCCCGGACGCCCTGTCCGACATCGCGGAAGCGGCAAATTGGTACGACGAGCGCGAACCTGGGTTGGGTGTTGAATTCGTGAGGGCTATCCGCGAAGCCATCGGCAGTCTTTCTTTGAATCCGCTGGCTCACCGCCTCCGCCGCCGTAACGTCCGCTGGTTCCGGCTGCAGCGCTTTCCTTATCGAATCGTTTACCAAGTGAAGGGTTCACTCGTCATCATCATCGCCGTTCTCCATTCGGCGCGTCACGAGCGGAGTTGGAAAGAACGTGCAGAGTAATTGATCTCCAGTCATGGCAGGGCAGCTAAGAATTTCTATTCTTTATCTGTGAGTGATCTAGTCTGCACGTCGGGAGTTTCGACAAGCTAAGATCGTTCGTGATCACGGTTTTGCACAGCGTTCTCGAAAACGATCCTTTCCTAAGAGTTCCTTTGTTGGCTTCGATGCACACTTTCACGATTACCGACCCACACGATCGAGAGAATCCAGTTGTGGAATCGACCACGGATTCTCTCATTTATCATGGTACGCATTCGACGTTCTCTCCGCTTATCGAGAAACAAGGGTTTTGTTTCGATGGTTTCAAAGCAGCGTACGCCGTAGAGATTCAAAGCATTGTTGCTGCGTGTGACGAACTCGATTTTAAGCCTGATGGGTATGCACCTGCCAAAGGATTCTCAGACAAGAATTGCGTGTATTTCAGCGCGTCGTTCTTATCAGCACGAGGTTATGCACTCAACGTCGGAGGCGAACGCCTGGATGGCGCACTTCGAGCCGCCGATGCGTTCTTAGCATTCGCACGCGACAAACAACGCGTCGAACTCCAGGCGGCGCATTGGGTGGCGATCTTGAAACAGCATGGGCGGGGTCACGCGGCAACGGAGCGAGTGCTTTTCAATCTTCAAAGCACTGACCTTGTTCGAAAGCTTGCGGAGCAGGTTCAGAATGCCCACTCTGTCTTGAACTTGGCGATTCGGGAAGGATACCCAGTTGTGTATGCTGTGCGTGACGAACGAAGATGGAAACAAAGGTGGGTAAGTGGAGCTGATGCGGTAGCTACCGGAGATGGCGACGACGAGCCATTTGGTGGTATTCCCCTGACCGCAGTCTCGTCGGATCGTATTGTTGCACGGATCGAATACCCAAATGGCATCTCTCCAGCTAGCGAGTAGGGACTCGAAGAGGAGATCGACGGGCATAACGAGCATTAGGCTCCTGTTCGATTGCATGCCCACCTTCTCGCAAGAAAAGTTGGCACCTCAAATTCAACTCCTCTTGGGTACTGGCCAGAATGACCTCCTGCCAAAGAGTGTGTACTCAGATAAGGAGCAGAAAGTAGAAGTCGAACGGATCCGCTTCCGAGCTGAGACAACCGGACCCTTTACCACGGAACTTCGCTTTCATGCTGTGTTTTCTGATTATGATATGAAGGTCGGAATATCTAGTGTTCATTTTGGCGTGTCGACCGGGTCGCTCGCGGAATCCCGGTGAGTTCTCTTTGACTTTTACGGAAGACAGAACGTAGAAAGTTAGCATTACAATGAAGACAAAAACGAGAGCAGTGGTCCTTCTTAGCGGCGGACTCGATTCGACGACCGCGCTTGCAATCGCTAAGAGCCAGGAGTACGAACCTTACGCGATCACATTTAGATATGGTCAGCGTCATGAATTAGAAATAGAAGCTGCGAAAAGAATTGCGAGCAAGTCTGGAGTGGCGGACCACGTTATCACCGAGATTGACCTACGCACTTTCGGCGGTTCGGCCCTGACTAGCGATATCGACGTGCCTAAGAACCGCCCAATCGAAGAGATGGGACACGGAATTCCAATTACTTATGTGCCAGCTCGAAACACGATCTTCCTGTCCTTTGCATTAGCATGGGCCGAAGTGCTTGGAAGCAGCGATATTTTCATCGGAGTCAACGCGCTCGATTATAGTGGGTATCCCGATTGTCGGCCTGAATACATTGAGGCTTATCAGGCGATGGCTAATCTTGCCACAAAAGCCGGCGTGGAAGGGCGTCAACAACTAAACATTCACACACCGCTGATTCATCTTTCGAAAGCCGAAATCATTAAGAAGGGCCTCGAACTTGGGGTTGACTATTCGCTTACATTGACTTGCTACGATCCATCGTCCGACGGATCAGCGTGCGGGCTATGTGACTCATGCCTGTTGCGGCTGAAGGGCTTCAGGGAAAACGAAATAACTGATCCAGCGCGCTACCAAGAGGTGCGTGGCATATGAGCTACGCAGTCAAAGAGATTTATTACACTTTACAAGGTGAGGGCGCCAACACGGGGAAGGCTGCAGTATTCTGCCGCTTTGCCGGGTGTAATCTGTGGACTGGACATGAGAAGGATCGTACGACCGCAATTTGCTCGTTTTGTGACACCGATTTCATTGGAACTGATGGGCCAGGCGGAGGACATTTTACAACGGCGAACGATCTGGCAAATGCGGTAGCAACCGCTTGGCCACACTGTGCTCACAGTGGGTTTGAGCCCTTGGTTGTATGCACTGGCGGTGAGCCACTTTTGCAACTGGACGAGACGCTTGTAGCCGCGTTTCATAACGAAGGATTTGAGATAGCAATTGAGACGAACGGCACGCGTTTACCTCCGGGTGGAGTCGACTGGATATGTGTCAGTCCAAAGGCTGGCTCAGAGTTAGTACTGCTCTCCGGCAATGAATTGAAACTCGTCTTTCCCCAGGAAGGAGCAGACCCGGCGCAATTCGAGTCCTTGAGATTTGAGCACTTTTTTCTTCAGCCAATGGACGGTCCTGATCGTGAAGCAAATAGCAGGCTGACAATTCGATACTGTCTTGAGCATCCAAAATGGAGGCTCAGTTTGCAAACCCACAAACTCTTGGGGATTCCATAACCAATGGAGTCAAACTGATAGGTTCAATTCCTGTTGCTTCATGGCCCATCTTTCAAGTGTAAGCACAATGCTGACTGCGCCCTTTCCTTCCACGAATGCGAGTTTTTCTCGAACATTATCGAACGCCCGAAAAACGGCGTGTGTAGTGCTGGCCCAAACGAAGAGAATCACGTCGGAGGCCTTAGCGTTGGCAGTGGCGGAGCCCGCGTGCGTTTCAGTTACCAGTACGACTTGTGCGCCTGTGCGTTGACGAATAATGTCTGCGGCAATCCGGGCTGGTTCTTCACGCAAAGAAACGATCGCTACCTTCTTGAGGTTAACTTGGGCCAGCAGGTCGACGACATCAGCGTCCTCTTCAGCGGGGATTCCGAGAAACTCCTCAATCGTCGCGCTGTCGAGGCCGATCCTAGTGCCGACGTTGCGCCACAGCATTCGTTCACCGGGTGACAGCGCCTGCGGATCAATCCGTATGAACTCGGCTCCATCTACCCATAAGCTTTCACAGACGCCGCGGTCCGATGTCAATTCTGAGAGAAGATCCAAAGCGCTAAGCAGAAAAGGAAGCATCGCCCGAACTCGACGCGCTTCCCACCACTCCCGAATACTTTCTGTAACTTCTTTTTCAGAGGAACAGTCGAGTTGAAGAACCGCCTCGGCTAATGCGAGTAGCAAGTTGGCATCTTGCTGTGATGCTCCGCCGCGCTTCTGTTGTGCCCAAAGTTGGAACAGTTGTCGGTAGACGCCTGTCAACGATGATCGCGGAAATTCAGGATCGTTGAGGAAGTCCTTAATGATGACCGGCAAGCTTCCCACCATTACCTGTCGACCAGTCTGATCCTGATCGATCTTAGGATCTGTGAATAACTCTTCTAGGGATTCAAGCACCTGAGAAATCTCATTTGGTTTCAAGCCATCCAAGCTGGGTCGCTCTTCCAAAGAGAGGAAGTGATCCGCGCCATCCCAGTCGTTCACTCTCAGCCGTCCTACAAACTGGCCCCAAGTTTGAGCAGCGATAACAGTGGGTACTGTGGATGGTTGCTGAACTGAGACCTTTTCCAATCGCTCGGCGAGTACAGAGTTAGCGTGTAGGTTCAAGCTGAAAGCGAGTGTGGAAAGCAGATAATCGGAGGTTAGGATGCCTAGTCCTGATGCGCCCGATTCAAGCAACTGTTGGCCCACCTCCTGCAGAGTATGCCAGTTTCCCTGTCGCCAGGAATCCATGAACTGATCTTCAAGCGGAGGAGGCGCCACAGCCGGCGCTCGCAAGTGACCGAGCAACTCCTTGACCAATTTGTCGTCAGACTCGGCGATCAAACGCGTGGCTAGGCTCCCGTCCTTTAGAAGCCATGCTTTGTATGCCACAGAGCGCAGCATTTCGATACCGTCTGAGGGACGACAAGCTTCTAACACGCCAGCTAGTAGATCATGCACGTTTGATGCGTAGCTTCGTGCGGCGGCTTGTATGTCTCCCTGCTTCTCGTAAGAGGCGAGGAAGTGTGCGTGAAAAGCGCGGACTAACGCTAACCGGATCGCATGCGGCATGCGTAGTTGCACGATTTCAGCGATCTGCGAGTTCGTGGCTATCTGTTCGTGCTCACGGAACTGTTCCCAGAGGCGAATCTGCATGAAACGAGAGTTGGCGGCAGTATCGAGTTGGTTGTGGTCAATGGTGTCGATGGCACTTTGCGCGGGTTCACGAGCGCCCGTTAGCAACGCCACCTCGAACTGCTGCCGTAGTTCAAATAAGGACGGAACGTATTCATAGATGTGGGCAGGTTGCGCTTCTTCGAGTTTCCGCATGGCGCGTAATTTTTGGACGACTAATTTGAAATTCGTGCGAGACGCCCACCAACGGAAATACCCCGCAGGTGAAAGCGATTGAATCAACGGCCCCAAGTCCCCCGTAGCCTCACCAGGGGCTACTAGCGGTTGCGTCTCATCCTCCCATCCGAAACTCGGCAGAATCCATGCCCGCAAGTCTTCAATGGCTGCCCGCAATTGCTCAGCATCCCCCGCGAGAGTGAACCACGCGATTCTGTCACCGCTGAAAAAAGGCAGGGACGCACGTCCACCATTACTAAGCGCAAGTAACTCCCCTGCCAGTGGGTGACCAGTTATGTCTGGCGCGCTATCCGCCTCGAATGGAAGCTGTAATGCTTTGGGCCAAGTCTTATTCAGTCGACCTAGCACTTCAGTATGTACGGCTTTGAACATGGTTCTACTTCAAAATCTCCCAACGCCGGCCGTATTCTAAGTAGGCGAGTGCGATCTTGTTCGCGCCTTCGGGATTCCACTTCGTGGTATAGGTGATCTTTTCACCGCGAACGTACACGCCGCTGTATGTGATGTTCATTGAACCCTCAATGAAGAACGAGGGAGCCAATATGCCTTTCTCGTGGTATTCGTCCGGACCGAAACGATGCTGAATGCGAGAAGGCTCTTGAGCTTCAAGATTCTTGAGGAATGCCTCGGAGGTTTCAGTACGCGTTGTCATTAAACGCACCGTGAGTTTCTTAGACAGGCGGAAGAGGTAGTCGCTAAAACGAATTTCACTCTGGTCAGCTAACTCAGGAAAGAGGGCACCGAACTCCCTGAATCCGTTATCGAAAAGAATGAAGTCAGATATCCATGGACTCGAAAAGTAAGCTGGGCGGTCATCTTTTTTGGTGAACAGCAGCGTAGCAAGCGACGACGACAGTAGATCGCGCAGTTGCTGTCCGCCGCCATGGGACCACACGTCTCGGCTCGTCTCACGAAAAAAACCTTCAGTACCCAAGAGTGCCCCCCTTCACTTGCAAAGTGATACCCCAGGCGACTCCCTTTCGTTCAACGGCAGTGATTGACACCGGAAGAAGAAGGTCCTGGGCTTCCATTTCCTCAGCTAACAAACCTTGCAGCCCAGACGCTACTTCTGGAAGTCTTGAAGGCTCTGCAACGAGTCGCACCCGAAATTCACTTAACAAGATTTTGCGCACACAGTCGAGCCAATCTTCAGGATTCTCTTTGACGGAAACCTCCGACAGACTCAGGCCTAGCCATGCCAGAGCTAATGAGCGCGACGGGCGTCCGAAGTCATTAAATTGATTCGGGTGATCGAGACACTCCGGGCAGCTGTCCTCACAGCCCGACAGGAGTAGTTGTTGCACGGCGGAATAGAGTTGTGAGTCAGTTGGATCTTCACCGCCACTGAGTTCTCGGAAAAGTTGAACAAGACGTCGTCGGGCGGGTGCATAACGGATACAGACGTATGCGAACGTGCGCGCGTCCATGCTCACACCCAGTTTCTTCTCCTGCCGACGCCAGCCGCGGTTTAGCAAGTATGTCGTCGCATCGGAACGGTGTGAACTCCCAGCCCGCAGAAGTTTGGTGACAACGGCTACCACGACATCACGGGAAGAATCAAAACCGGCTTGCTCTAGAGTTGACTGAAGGATTTCCTTGGCCTCGGCTAACTGCTCGAAGCCTTTGGCCGAGCGAGCAGTGGCGAATGCAATCCGAATTTTGTTGGGGTCTTCCCGCGAAACTACATATCGAAGCAAATCAATTAAATTATTCGTCAAAAATTGACGCCGGCAGAACGAAAGCGTAAACCGAAGTCCATCAGTAAGGCGTTCGGGCGACTGCCGGAGTTCTTTAACCACTGCCTCGATCTGACCCAGACCGCCAGCGTTAGTTTCAGTCAGGTATATTCTCGCTTCGCCTTCATCCTTCCAAACGACATCGACAATCAGGTCATCTTCAGATACGTCACTCAGGCGGCTTACCACGGCGGCACGGAAGGCCTGACCCAATGTAGCTACATAGCGACGCTTGACCCACAGTTGATACGCCTCCCCTAAAGGTTCCCACAGTAACCTTTCTAATTCTTCCAGCCTGCCTACTACCGCCGTATCGGTCCACTGTTCGATGATTCGGCCCCTGAGGCGCGCCTCACTCTCTTCTCCGGCTACGCCGACGTCCCGTATCTGAAAGATGCTATCCAGCACTTGAGTGGCCGCTTCCACGCGATTTCCCTTGAGAATCAGTTGCGCTTGCGAAAGTGAACATCGCTGTTCGATGGCGACAGCCGAGAGCATGGCCGAACTGGTTTGCCACATCCATTCGACGAGGAAGGAGTTCATACTTTCTGACAGCACGGGACATGATTTCATTTCGCTCAGAAAGTAGTCAGGCCGAAAGCGTGAGGTTCGGATTTCATCTCGATCGACATGGTTCTGCAAAAGGTCTTTATTCAATTTAACTGCTAGACCATCGGCTTGAAGCTGGAATCCAACTGCTTCATTGTGCTTCTCTACTTCCTCACTGTTCGACTGGAGAGTTAACACACCTCTTGTGGTTCGACCCTTTTTGAGTCGTATTTCAAAACTCGCGGAACTTGAAAAGCGAACGACCTCTATACCTGAATGGTCGCGATGGAGATGGGCACGGCACTCCTCCACGATTTCGTCCCATGGCGATGAACTGAAAACCGGCAGCGATATTCCGGTAGAGAGGGGTTGAATCTGGATCTGCCAGTTCCATTGAGCGTTGCTGCTATCGAGCACGTCAACAGGCCGATGGTCCAAATCCAAAGTCAGTGGTTGGTAAACCAGCACACCCCCGACTTCTCCAATCAGTATTCGATCGCGGAAGAGCTCCCGAGCAGAGATGGTCGATGAGCCAGGACGCTGTAGCAGTTGCAAGGAGAAATTCAACCAGTAACCCTCCTCACGCACACGAAGCGCGTAGCGCTTAGAGACGCGCCCTGGACACGCCTCAAAGAGAGCGCGGGAGACGGGCAGGTGTTCGTCTTCTCTTTGCTCCGTTGAAGGAAACTGAAGCCGAGCACCAATTCCGCCAAGTTCGGAAAACGTTGCCGCAGGCAAGTACTGAGGCAGCGGTCGATTCAAGGACTCATCCTCAAACTCCTCACTCAGGTTTGGATTCGCATAGCGCCAGTGAGCTTGAAGTTTGCGCAATAGAGCCGGTACTACATGACGCAGAATGGGGCGAGGCGAGTGCCAGAGAATGGCATCGAGTTCCACTTCAGACAGAGCCCTTCCACCCGCGCCATAAGGACGACTGAAAACCCTAACGAAGTCGCGGCGAAACTTTTTCCATTCGGGTCCCGCGGCGAGAAAGTCTTCTAGTATGTTGGTAACCCGCGTTGCGACGTCACGTCTGTAGTAAGAGAGATAACGAAATGGGCTGCCCCGCCCAACATGGCGACCGATCCAGTCAACGAGGAAGTATGTTGCCTGAACGCGTAAAACATAAGGATTTGAAATAGGCAAAAAGATAGACTCAATCGCAGGCTGAAAAAGACGCTCCGCATTCTGAAACGCCCAGCGATCGCCGCCATAGTCAGAAAGCACAACGACAGTCCAAGGTCGCGTTCCCAGCCGACGGCCCGCTCTGCCCTTGCGCTGAATGAAAGAGGAAATTGAAGTTGGTTTCTTATGATGGAGAACCGCGCCGACTTCAGGGTCATCGAATCCAACCTCTAAGCTTGCGCTAGCAATTATCATATCTGAACCAGTATTGGCGCCGGGATCCTGCGAACTGCACCTAGAGACTCGGAGAGGTTGGCCTAGGTTGTAACCCAATCGTCGCGGCAGTTCCCAAATCTGCCCGTCACTATCCATCGCCCGGAGCGTTGATTGTGGCAGCGTCACCGGCGGTTGTCGTTCTTGGGGGTGCAGTCGCAAGTTGGCAAGTCGCAGATTGTTTTCCGCATCTGACATGTCTGAATACCATCGGTTTAGTCCGTCGAGATTGTCAGTGAATCCAAACACCTTGCGTCCATAAAGAGCGGCACCACGAATCTGCCCATCATCATTATCTGCCCTCGGTACGTTTCTCGGAGTGAGCAGTCGCGCCAAAAGCATTCCACTCTGAATAGACGTTGCAAGGAGGCTGGCTCCGGAAGCAGGATCACCTTTGATTGCGAGGTTGTACTCCACATCTCGCATGTCCAATTCGCTTTCTTTTGGAGCGAATTCCTGGATTGCCGTTGCGGGAATCCCCGCCACGAGTCCGAGGTGCTTTTGTGCTTCCTTGAGCGTCGCTGAGAGGCCGACGAAGTGAAGTTTGCTGACGCCGCTCCAGTACCGCCAGCGGCGAAAGACCCACGCGATCTGCGCCCCGTTCACGCCCTCGTATGCGTGCACTTCATCCAGCAGAAGCAGTCGCGGTGATAGTGGTCCTTGGCCAATACCAAACGTTCTCGCCCAATCCGGGTTGCCCATCTCGCGATTGAGCATTTCCGCTGATAGAAAAAGGACATCTGGAGGGTTGGCCTTGAGTTGCTCGCGAGTCAGAATCAGAGTGCCATCAACTACTTCAGGCCCCTGACCCTCTCCACCAGCACCGTAAAGGGCAGTGCTCCCTGCCAAGCGGTCATGATCGCGCCATATTAGATCCTGATCCGGCGCTTGAGGAGATTTGAGAAAGGGTACGACGAAACCATTACGAGTCCTCGTCCATCCAATCCGTTCCACGGGGTATTTCCCCTTTTCATCCCTCGTAAACTTTTGCTCTTCTGGAGTTGCCCCAAGAAGGGCACCAAATGTAAGAGGACGCAACCCGAATCTTTCCAGGACGGGTCGAAGTTTCAGTGCTTCCGAGATCGCCTCTCGAAGTTGGTCGGCCAAAAGAACATTGCGCGGATAAATAGCAATGATTTTTGTGAAGGGTTGTTCCTGCGGTGGAATTTCCGTCACCGCACCAATGAATGCGGGAATATAAAAACCCTTCGTCTTCCCTGATCCGGTGCCGGCACTAATGACTGAGCCTGTGAACCCTTTTGCCTTGTAACGACTCAAAATGCTCTTAAACGCTTTGCGCTGGAAATTGGCGAAACGGAGAGGCACTCCGTTATTCCCAATCGAAAGCGCATCAAAAGCATCTCGCTGTAGGTCACGCTGCCAACTCACCTCTTCAAGATCTCGCCAGCATTCCGCAGCACTTTGGTCACGGCGAGGATACCTCCTCGGAGCGAGGTGCATTTTGATATCGGAGACTAGAGGAGGCCCGGTTGCCCAGTCCTTAGGTTTGAACCTTTGTCTAAGGTGAGCGATGAGGCGGACTCCTTCGGCAAACCGAGTGCGATAAGTGTCAGCTTCCGCATCTATGCGGTAGAGAAGCCCCCTATGCTCCATCTCATCAAGCAGGCTCGGTGTTGTCCACTCGTCCTCATCAAGCAATCCATGCCAATATCTGACCAGCGACGGTTCCGTATACTGATCGATCATCGAATCGACTTCCGCCGCATCGAATGACACATTGTAAAAACCCCAGGAAAGCAATCTACTTTCTTGTCGTTCTAGGAAGCTCAAAAAGTCACTGACAAAGGCTTTGAAAGATTGGATCTCCATCAGTGCTGTTAACCTAGTCGAACGGTCAGGAAGTTCCACAAGTTGTAGCGTTCGATGAACTTAATAATTTCAGGGTCGGTTAGGTCTTTGGCTTTGCCCTTCTTTGCCGCCGCATCTACGAGAAATCGGCCACCGGCTCCTTCGAGGCCAAGGGTTTGAACAGCTGTGACGAGACTCTTCAAATCCTTTTCGATGCGCTGAGCCGCGTCACTGCTTTGCGGAAGGATGCTTGTCTGCGTATGCAGCCTGATAATTGTCTGTTCAAGTGGACTGCTGCCTTTAAGATTTGCATCTTTCGCTGCCCTCACCACGCTCTCGAATTCTTCGATCTTTCTATTGAGCAACTCACTCCAACGAGCTTTGAGCGCCGTGTTTGCTAGTTTTGCTGCTTCGCTAAGCGAGCTAAACTGATCGTCCGATCTTTCCACAGCTTCTATCTTGTCGGTAAGTTTAACGCGTAGTCGGGTGGCATAGCCGATGGCTCGTCGTATTTGGTCGGCGGTCTTCTGGAAATCACCATCGGCGAAGACTTGTCGGGCGTAGCGTTGTTCGTCCCTACATTTCGCCAAAGTGTCGGATGCCAATGCCGCCAGCGTTCCATACTGCTCTAATTTGCCAACGAGATCTTTACGGCGTTGTTTGTCTGGAATTGCTTCGAGTTTTGTTTTGAGCTCTTCTAGTTTGGACATAAATGTTGGAATCTATTCAATTTCGAGTGCGGCAATGGCATCCAGAGCTTGAATCATTGATTCTTGTAGTGTATCCGGGTCCCCGGTCTGCGCAATAAATGCTAATTGCTTGTCTACTTCATGCTCGACACGCGAGAGATATTGTGAGGATAGAATCAAGGATTCTTTCGCCTCAAGAAGAGTCTTTGAATCGAAGAGCAAAACTTGTAACGGATCGTTCCCAGCAGCAACGATTTGAGCGTCCTTCACTGCTGTCGCCCACACGCCTTTACGTTCAACGAAAACCCTCCTCCTTATTAAGTCATCAAACCCCGCGTCAGGAGCCAAGAATCCTTTCAATGTTTTAAGCAGATTCGCCAAGTCTGTACAATAGTTGGACAGTGCCTCCGTCAATTCCTGCGTGTCATATTCTGCAGCGTGCAAAACGACCTTAATCGTGTCGAGAACTTCGCCGATCGCGGAACGTTCCTTCTCAATAACCGAAAGTATGTTCGCGTAGCGAGACATGCGCTCGAAAGTTTGATACCTACTAGACCAATAGTCACTGTAGTAGTCATCCGGCGGCACTTGAATCCCAGGACTCTCGGCATACTTTGCAGCGTGCTGAATAATAGGCAGCCCATTTATGAAATTTCGGCCGCCCGTTCTTCCCTGAGCCACATTCAATTCGGAGATCACAAACTGTTTCACAGCTGGCTGCTTGAGGCGCATGTCTTCGATTAGTTCCTTCCACTCCTGGCAGATGGCACTTGGCTGCTCCTGCCAAATCTCAGCAAGCAGGTCCCTAACTAACTCGACTGGATTCTCAAGCGCAAGGCGCTTTCTCAGACGGACTATGGTTACCGTCGCAAGGAACTGCACAGCGCTCTTAATTGGGATTGTGATATCGAGGTCGGCTTGTGGCTGTAGTTGCGCAATAATGCTGTCGCGGTGCTTGCGTAACCAGCGAGCAACTACTCTCTTGTGCAATTCACCGTGTGGAAACTCCCAGGTCTTGCGACCCGCGTGCTCAAATTGAATCAAGGCTTCAAGTAAAGAGCGTGTCTCGTCATTCCGAGGAAAGTCGATAAAAAATTTTGAGCCGATGGGGCTACTTGTTTGGTCTTCAAGCCGAATGAATCGATATTTCGTAGAAGTATCTCCCGAGCCAAGCAATGTCTTCCAAACATCCAGCGGTGGGAATCTTTTGTCGTCCCAAGGAATGGACTTACGAATCAGGTCAGCCAGAAGCTGTCTTGGTTCGGCGTCTGCCTTATACTTGTTCTCACTCATCCACTCACTAAGATTTCCCAATGATGCTTTGAGTTTTTTGTTATCTGCTTTGGGTACATCCTGGAGTACAATTTGGTGCCGTTTTTTATCAGTTTTATCTTCTTCTTCAACTTGTCTAGTGAAATCCCGAAACCCAAGCGGCCCTAGCATCGGTTTTAACTGTGATGCAGCGTCCACAGCGGTATCGGCCCGAATCCACGCTTGTGCGAGGAATTTGAGTCGAGCCTTATCCTTAGGCTGCCATCCACCACAATAGTTCTGCTCAAACCCCGACCAGTACGGAAGTTCAGGCATTGAGACGGCAAGTTTTACGCTCGGAAAACGCTTGGCCTCTAGATCGTCGTAGCCGTTTTCAAGTACTGGTTGGAGAATTTGCGTCAGTAGTCCGCGCGGAGTTTTCTGCACAGCCGCATGCTCTCTAAGGTGAGTAAGCAAACGCACTGGGGCTTCAGGAGAAAAAGGGAAAGTGCCAATTTGTACACCCGCAATATCTATGGAACCAAATACTTCATGGCACTTCTCATGCACTGGGCATTGGTCACAGGCGCTAATATGAACATCGCCGCCTTTACGGCGGTGATCTGCTATGGCCTTAATTGAATCTTCGGGGAGACGCGTCGTGTTAAGGTACCGTGCGGTAAATTCTTGTACAGCAGAGGCATCGTTGCGCCATTCACCTGTCGCAGATTTACCTATGCCAACAGAATAGGTAACGCGCCCTCTTTGGTTTTCCCATAACCCGCTCCAGCCTTCATCGGTAATGCCGAGCACTGCTATCATTCGACACAGATCTCCGCGCGGAACTGGTTCGACAGCATTGAAGACTTCTTGGTCGAGTGCCGACATAACGGATATGTCTTCAATGAACAGTGCTAGGTTTTTTCCTTTGGTCTTCAAGTCGGCGCGAATACGGTCGAAGATGTCGCGTAGGGTCGTGCCGGAGAGTCCCGTCATTTCTTTTATGGCATCTCGGAGTGCTTCGTTAAAAAAGGCGGCGGCCTCTTCTCGCCATCCGTCCTCTTCTTCGAAATCCTCAATCAAATGACGGACGTCTGGTGTGTTTTCAGGCTTGTAACGTGCGTCGGTAATCAAAAAATCTTGCTGTGTGAACTGAGGCAACGAACTGCGCTCGATGACTTCGCTGCTCTCAGTAAGACGCTTAATTATTAGATCGATGACGCTGCCCTCCCGGCAAAGCCATTTTCTAAACCCTGTTGAAGTGCAGGTTTCACGTAAGTTGCGGAGGTCTCTCGGAAGAGGCTTGCGTCCACGATCAGAACGCTGGGGACCCAATTCAAGCCCTATTTGGCCGGCCAACTTGTCGCGTGCGGTTATGTCCGAGATTTTGCCTAGGGCGTCTTGCACCGGCGTTAGGTAAACCGAAAATTCATCACCTAATTGGTGAATCATTTGCTCTAGCGCATCCTTCAAACTGCCAGTCCGTCGTTGAATAAGCACCGGGACTAGTTTCTTAATCTCCCCTTTCTTTAAGGCAGACTCACAACGCAACTTAAGCCAATGAATCAAATGCGATTTGCCGGTCCCTGGGTTTCCATGAACTAAAGCTAAGACCTCACGGGGACCACCCTTGAAGAACCTTCTAAATAGTTCTTCTTCTGTCAATCCCTCTTCCGTAGCGTCGTCGCGGACGTGGTCGATCGGAGCGTGGCTAGCAAGAAAGTAGTGCGTTTGGGATACATCTACTCTGGCAATCGAGGAGATCGTTTCAGCGACCGCGTTCCGTCTCCAACATGGTTGTCCTAGTAGAGATGCCGTCATATCAAATGAAACAATCAGGATTAAGTGGTTTTCAGTAGGGCGACAGTTGCTATACGACTCGATTGCAACAATCGAGCACTGGGTGGTTCGGCAAGTTCAATGCTCCATCCATGGCTGTCAGCTGGACAGAATAGTTCGATATATCCGTCAAGGTGAAGATCGACGAGCGCGTGGCTTAAACCCAGTGTGCAAACCTTCCCTTCGGAATTATTTTGTTTGTTAGCTTGCTTAAAGATTGCGCCTGCATCGAGTTCCGGGCAAGCATCTGCAAGGCGCAACATGAATTCATCGCTATCTAATTTCTTGGACCTACCAGAAAATATTGTCTTTAGACGACGCAATAATCGCTCGTAAGGGTTTGGTTGAAAAATGCCGTACGAGTCATACCAACCAAGACCTAAATAGCCCATCCACCGATGTAATCCAAATAGTTTCTCTTTGTTAAAAGGGTTACTAGGACGATGGCCGTAAACATCACGCTCAAATTCCCGCGCCCAATCGTCATGAGATTTATCAATCAGACCCTGTTTATCGAGGGATAATATGTAGCTATAAAATTTAGCAAAATATGGCTCTACGTCCGTACTGGCTAGGACTTTCAAGTCGAGTGCATCGAGGAGAATATTTGTAGCGGCGCGTGAGTCGTTTCGGGCGAACTTAATCTTGATGAGTTTATCGGCTGTTTCTTCGATCAATTCAAGTTCACGAGCAGCCCTTACAGTGTCCTTAGCCGCGTCCCTCTTCTTGGGGTCAATTTCTGGCACTCCTTCCGGTTGAAGAAGTTGATAAAGCATGTCTCGATCTATCTTCTTATTGTGAGGCAACCCGCGCAGCAGATCCAATAGCGTTTCTACGCGGGTAGGAGTCACTGGTCCATCTGTGAACAATTCTTCTTCTCCTAAATCCAAAATTCAGGGGTCGGATATATCCTGCATCCGCGTGCCTCATTCGGATAGCGACCGCTGGCATCGATATAGTTGACGCCAGCACCGATCAGATGCACCACTTCGCTGCCGCGATCAAAACTCATCGCAGGCTGATTCACCTCTCTGAAATGGAAGAATACGATGGATTCATCGGGTTGCAAGCCGAAAGAGAGATCGTCATTCAGAGCGTCGAGGCGATAGAGTGTCCCTTCCGTTGGTGAAAATGCATCACCAAACACTTTCATGAGCAACTCGTGCTGTCCGGGTGTACATGCGAAGCGACGCAGTTGCTTTTGTCCCACGATTTTGCGCAATAGCGACCGGAAGGAGTTCTCGCCTTTGTATTGGAATGGATCGGGACAATCGGTGACGATTTTGCAGAGCGGCGAGGCGGTTGGTCCGACCTCAAACTCGAGTTCGACATGGCTTGCGAAGGGTCTCGTTTCTTGTCTGCACGCATGACACCCCCCACATACGCGTTGTCTTGCATCGTAAAGGTTGCGCAGGATCTTGCAGATGGAACGGTCGCCTGCGAGGTAGCTCTGCATTTGCTTCAGTCCCTCAGCGGCAACTTTCATCTCTTGTTGGCGCTGTTCCGCGATACTTGCACCGATATCATGAGCTGTAGGCGAAAAGTTTACTCTTACTGTAACCCATTCAGTGGGATCTGCCTCTTCTTCTTTTCGGTATTCGACATCGCGCACGTCGAGTTTTCCGGCGCGCAGCAGTTGTAGAATTAGTCGTTTGTTCCAGCGCACGTTCTCGTTGTACGTACGTTGACCGAGCAATCCAGTGCGTCTGGAACCGGTGTTCAACTTCCAAGTGTAGTCGTCTTCAGGTACGGCCTCACGATCTTGCCACATGCTCTCCCAGCGGGTCTGGACAATCTCTTCGCTCAGCAACCTCGGGGTCAGACCTTTGGCGACTTCAATGTCTTTATCGGTAGGGATCAATATACAGATTGAAGATGCCCCGTCTCGTCCACCACGTCCGACTTCCTGATAGTACCGGTGTGGGTTCTCAGGCATACAGGCATGCACCACTGCGCGCACATCAGGCTTATCAACACCCAATCCGAATGCTGATGTCGCAACCATAATGTCGATGTCGTCCGCGCGCCAGTTATTGAGGAGTGAACGTCGCTCGGCGGCAGGTGTCTCACCGTGAAAGCAACCGACTCGTTGAAATCCTTCTTGTCTTAGGAACCGCGCGAATCTCTTAGCTTCTGCAACTTCTGTCGTGTAAAGAATCGCGGGGCGAGGCAGACGCCAGGCGCATTCTTTGACAGCCTGCTGCCGAGCATCCGGGTAACGAAACTTGTGAGAATAGTAAGTCATCTCCGGTCGTAGGCGCTGACTTATAAATTCCCGCCATTCCCCGCCGCCTGTGCGGAACAGATGTTGGAGCACTTCGCGCATTCGCGGAGTAAAAGTTGCGGACAACAAGAATGTACGCAGCGAATATTCTGTACTCGCGATCCAATTCCGCCGCAGCGTCGCAAGCATCTGAAAATCAACTCGAAAGTAAGCGCCCCAGCTCTCTATAATGTGCGCCTCGTCAACGACTAGATTTTCGAGTTGATGGCGTCTTGCCGCCTCATCCAGTGTGTTCCGGAGCCTTCCGGAAACACACGCCTCAGGCGAGGTGAAGAGTAGTCGCGTGCGTCCTTGACGCACATGGTCGATGACTGTTTCGGGGTTAAGATTTGAGTCGTCGGCTGCGAAATATTGAGGGTTGAGGTCTGGGATATCCTTAAGAACCTCTCTTGCGCTACGCCATTGATCCATCGCAAGCGCAATAGTTGGGACGACGACAACGGTCAAACCTGTACCAAAACGCGAAAGGATTTGGAAGCAGAGGCTTTTTCCTGAACCAGTCGGAAGCGCGATTAAGGTCGTTGAGGCGGGCGGCGCGGTTAGTGCCAGCCAGGTCGCCTCCTTCTGCGCTTGCGATTGCCAATGCATGTATCCTATCGATGAGAGGTAAGGCTCGGCGATTACTTCTTCCTGAAATCTGCGAACTGTTGGGCAAGCGTCAATTCCTTCGGCGTCATTAACATAATCGTCCCGTAACCATTCCGGGGCGAAAGGCACGGCCCTGAGCTTTCCTGCGGGCGTAACGTCGAAGCCCGCTTCGGCGCCATAATCAGCAAGCGCAGACGGCAATTTGCCGACGAATAGGCTTTGTGCTTGCCAGCGCGCCACTTGCCGTAGAGCCACGGCGTGATCGGGTCCAATATCAGGGTCGCTATTCCACACCCGAAGGAAGCGCCAAATTGCGCCGTCCAGAGTGTAGCTTTCGCGCGGCTTTCCAAACGTTAAACCCGTTGGGTCTCCTAGTTCTAGCGCGCGGCGCAGAGCTTCGACAGCTATCATTGCAAAACTCAAACGACAAGTTCGTTTATGGAGAGAAATCCCAGTCCGTCCAACTTGGTGTTCCAACTTGCTAACGATAAAGCAAGTAGTTGCAGGTCCTTGATTTCATCCTGCGCCGACGCGCCAGTTCCAAGCTGGGCTTGACGCAAGGCTTCCCGGATGCGATTGCTTTCCGCTTTGATACGCCCTTCCAGACGGTCTTGCAATAACTGGTGAGCTTTCAAATGGGCCTTCTCGTGAAGATTGAGCATTAAATGTTGCCAGTCTTGACTCCCGACAGCTTGTGGTAGCAGACGCGATCTTTCCTTTGTTAAATTCCACCAATTGCGGTTCTTCCCATCAGGGCCGAGCAACTGTCGCAATTGAAGCAGACCTGGCTGATCATCTGCATATTCACCATCCACTGAGAAGAATAAATGCGTGGGGCGGACGGTGAAGAGACTCCGCGCTTGATTTCCGAGGCCGAGATTGTCGCCCAGTACCTCTAGATCCGGGGTCGCATAGAATATGAATTCGAATCCGATCCAAGGATTACGCTTCGCGATTTTACATGCAATGGCATAGGTGCGACCGGTCGGGTGCTGCGTAAGCGACTCGATCACGGCATCGAACAATTCGTTTCCGATAGAAAAAAAGTTCAATTCAGGACGTTGCTGTGCTATTTCCCTGCGAAATGTACCCTTGTAATCATCGAGCGTACCCTCTTGGTTTTTATGTAAATTAGGGAACTGACCGTAACGCACGTTATCTGCTTTGAATTTCAAGATGCCGAGTGGGAACGCTTGATCATAGACTTCTTTAACAGAGCGTTCAGCCGAGATCATGCGGAAATAGTCCACGAAGGCAGACTCTAAACCGGTTTCCTCGCTCTGCGCTTGAGAAACGTTGCGGAACCTCTCGGCAGCCTTCAATTCAAAGGATGCTTCATCTAGCACCGCTTCGCTTGCGTCTTCCGCCCGTTCTTGCTCGGCTCTTTGGTGCAACTCTTGGGCGTGAGTTATTAATCCGTCATAACCACTATGCAAAGCCACATCGACAATTGTTTGTTCAACATCCTTCAGTGCAAACTCCAACCCACTAATCGATTGGTCATATATTCGTAGACCTTCGTGGTAGCAATGTACTAGCCCCGCATCAACAGAACCCTCGCTGAAGAATACATTCGATATGACATCAAGACGCACTCTCTCGCGACCCAAACGGTCAAGTCGTCCGATACGCTGTTCAACACGGGCGGCGTACCAAGGATTGTCGAAGTGGACCAACTCGTCCGCAAATTGGAAGTTGCGACCCTCTCCGCCGGTCTCATCAGAAATGAGCAGCCACGTTTTCGGTTGCGCCTGAAATTCCCTGACATTTTGCTCCTTCTCCTCTTGGCCTAGATCGTGCCGAAACTCACGAACGGACTCTTTACCAAACTCATTCACCAACGCAGAGGCGAGTTCCTCGACTGCGCCCGGAAAGCCTACAAATATTAATAGCTTGGGCCGATCGTGATTTTGCCGCTTAGCACTCAGAAACTTGAGGAGAGCCTTCAAACGTGCCAAGGAGCGGTGCGAATCCTGCCATTGCGTATTCCGGCCCATCGTGAGCACCCATTCCGGTTCATTGTGAGCACCATTCCGGCCCCATCGTGAGCAGCATTCCGGTGCAACGTGAGCACCATTCCGGACCATCGTGAGCACTCCTTCTCAGGTTTTGGAGCG
>WNFZ01002242.1_pt1 | contig 32468 bp, 24 predicted proteins | sample 5400081 | NCBI WGS metagenome assembly WNFZ01 (sample SAMN13153365, study PRJNA577476) | soil metagenome | isolation source: 80 cm soil or saprolite under grassland replicate 1 | place: USA:California | collected 2016-06-15 | reverse complement strand
CCGACTCGATTGCGCCTGGTCACGCGATCAACCTCAGAAAATCTATGTGCAACACCGCCTGATGGAAAACGCCGCTGAGATCTGGAAATGGCTCGACGCCGAGGGGGCGCACTTTTTTGTGTGCGGCGACGCGCGCCGAATGGCCAAGGATGTGGACGCAACGCTGCGCAAAATCGTGCAGGAGCAAGGCGGCAAAAGCGTCGATCAAGCCAACGAATACGTTGAAAAACTGAAAAGCGAAAAGCGGTATAAACGCGATGTGTATTAAGTGAATGACGAAATCCGAATGACGAATGACGAAAACGTTTTAACGCTCCAACGCGTTATAGTTAGCACCATCCGAACGACGAGTGGAAGCTCGTTCCTTTCGAATAGCGAGAGATTCCTCGACTTCGCTCGGAATGACAGAAAGAGGAGACCATGTACGAAAACACTGAATTCACATTGAGCCGCGATTGCGAGGCAATCCAAATTCCGAGCGGGCAAAAAACGACAATCCCGGCTGGGACGCAGGGCGTGATTACGCAAAGTCTCGGCGGAAGTTATACCATTGCCACGTATCAGGGTTTGGCGCGGATTGCCGAGAAAGATCTCGATGCTCTCGGTTTAGAAAAACCGCAGGCGCAAACAGTTCAAAAAGTTGCGGGCACCACAAACGGTGAAGTCTCAGAAGAAGATGTGTGGAACCAGCTTCGCCAATGTTACGACCCGGAAATCCCGGTGAACATTGTCGATCTTGGGTTGGTTTACGATTGCCGGTTGATAAAAAAACCGGAAGGCGGCACCAAAGTGGAAGTGAAAATGACGCTCACGGCCCCTGGCTGCGGCATGGGCCCGGCAATCGCGCACGACGCGCAGAGCAAGATTTTGTCCATCGACGGCATAGATGAGGCCGATGTGCAGCTGGTTTGGGACCCGCCTTGGAATCAAAACATGATCAGTGAAGCGGGGCGCATGAAGCTCGGCATGGTTTGAATTCCTTTTCAATTTTTCCAATCCGCACGGGTGAGTTAGCCGGTTGCGTCGCCCGCTAGTGAAGTCAGCGCATCTCTCGCGTATTTGACTTGCTTATTTTTCTCCAACCGGATAAAAACGTCGCATGCCTGCGACGTTGGCCGAAACCACGCGCGAACGTTTGTTCGCCTCCACTCGCTGGACGATGGTGCTCGATGCCGGGGAATCGCAAACACCGCCCGACCAGGCGCTAAGCGCACTATCGGAACTGTGCCGGATTTATTGGCGACCAATCTTTCTGTTCCTGCGCCGCCAGGGCTCAAACCCAGACGATGCGCAAGATCTGACGCAAGGCTTTTTCGCGCATCTGATCGAGTCACGTGCCTACGCCCGAGCCGACCCTGAGAAGGGACGCTTCCGTTCCTTTCTGCTGGGTGCCCTCAAACATTTCTTGGCCCACGCGCGCGCTCACGACCGGAGGCAGAAGCGCGGCGGAGGCATAATCCTAGGGCAGCTCGACACGGCCGCGATTGCCGAGGCGGATGCACGAGCCGCGAGCTTGCAGCCCTGGAGTGCTGAACGCGTTTACGAACGTGAATGGGCAGAGACCTTGCTCCGGCAGGCGCTGGACCGGCTGGCCGAGGAATGCGCGCTGGCGGGAAAAGATGAGTTGTTCAAGCAGTTGAACTCACACCTTTCGGTCTCCAGCGAAGCGGCAGTTCCATACGAAGAAATGTCTCTCAGGCTGGGCCGGCCGATCACAACGTTGCGCAGCGATGTGGCCCGGCTGCGCTCGAGGTATCGCGCGATTTTGCGGGAGGAAGTGGGTGGCACCCTGGCAGAAGCGTCCGAGATTGACGCGGAGCTGCGATATCTTTGCGAAGTACTCGCGGCGGACTAATGCAGGCACAGGCGACTAGCGCGGCGGTCTGTCCTGAATGCGGGACACGGCTGGAGGGAGGATTCTCCCGCAATCTCGGGCGCTGCATGATTTGCCTGCTGCGCGTCGGATTCGACGACGCGGAAGAGCCTGACGAAGCCTCGCTTTCTTCCGTAGCGGATCGACTCGGAAATTACCGGATTGAGCGACGCGACGATGGATCGCTGTGGGAACTCGGCCGCGGCGCCATGGGAGTGACGTATCGCGCGCTTGATACGTCGCTGCGACGTGCGGTCGCACTCAAGCTCATCGATTCGGAATGGGTGAAACGCGGAGCGGAAGCACGCGAACGGTTCATGCGCGAAGCGCGGACGGCCGCATCTTTGCGGCATCCAAATATCGCGACCGTTTACCATTTTGGTGTCCGTGAAGATAACGGGCAGTGCTTCTGCGCGATGGAACTGCTGGAGGGCGAAACGCTGGAGATGCGTGTTCGCCGGACCGGGCCGCTCGACGCGCTCACGACCATCGACATCGCCTTGCAGGTCAGCAGCGCACTGGCCGCAGCGGAAAAGCAAGGCCTGGTGCACCGGGATTTGAAGCCGGCGAATCTGATGTTCGTCGCCGCCGCGCCGGATGCGAACGATTCGAGTCCCGGCAAAGCCGCAAAAGCCGACACCGTCGTAAAGGTGATCGATTTCGGCGTGGCGAAAGCACTTGTCGAAAAGCCGGATGCGATGGGCTTGACGCACGGAGGATTTGTCGGCACGCCAGCTTTCGCGAGTCCGGAGCAATTCACCGATGCGCCGGTCGACGTTCGCTCGGACATCTATTCGTTAGGCTTAACTCTCTGGTATCTGCTTACCGGCCACAGGCCTTTCGAAGGCGCGACCATCGAACAGATTCGTGTGAGCCAGCGCTCGCAAGCTCTGCCGATCGAACAGCTGAAGGCAGCACGCGTTCCAAGCCGGCTCGTGTCGCTGCTGGTGTCGATGCTTGCCCCCGAACCAGCCGCGCGCCCGGGTGTCTGTGCACTCACATCGCAATTGCAAGATTGCCGCACCCAGATCCTCGATCGCTGGAAAGCCGCGCGCGGATTGGCTGGTGCGACTGGTCTGATCCGGATGGCGGCTGCGGCCTTCGAGCTGTTCCCTAGGTGGCACAACCGAGCCATGTCCCAGAACGCGGCGCCTGCAAATATCTCGGAGAAAAGCATCGCTGTGCTTCCATTCGAGAACCTGAGCGACGACAGAAACGACGCGTTCTTCGCTGACGGCATCCGAGACGATATCCTCACGCGGCTGGCTCAAGTGCGGGAACTCAAGGTTATTTCACGCTCCTCTGTGAGGCAATATCCAGCCACCGTCCAAAGAAACCTGCGCGAAATCGGCCTGCAACTCGGCGTGGTTCACGTCTTGGAAGGGAGCGTGCGCCGTTCCGGTGATCGGGTGCTGATCAACGTGAGTCTCGTTGAAGCGCGCAACGAGCGACAGCTCTGGGCGCAACATTATGAACGAACGCTGGCCGATTCGATTGCGCTGCAAGGCGAAATAGCTACGGAAATCGCGACGGCTCTGCGCGTGCGGTTGAGCATCGAGGAGCAAACGCAACTTACGGCAAAGCCGACACAGAATCCGGAGGCCTACCTCCTCTACTTGCAGGCGGAAAAACGCGGCTGCCGCGGCGCGGCCACGTTCAAAGGCTTGGACAGGACCCGGATCGTAGAAAATCTCTACAGCGAAGCGGTCGCGCTTGATCCCGACTTCGCGCTGGCGCGTGCCCAGCTCTCGGCGACACTTGCGTTCCGCTACCACGATTTCGAGCCGAACGACGCGGTTAGAACACGCGCACGTGCAGAAGCCGAGGAGGCCCTACGGTTGCAGCCGAATCTCGGCGAGGGCTACGTAGCGAGCGCGCTTTGTCTCTACTGGATCGAGAACAATTACGAGGCCGCGCTGCGCGAGCTCGAGACGGCGGGGCGGCTGCTCCCAAACGCCGTCGAGGTGGAAGAATTTTCGGGGTTCATCCGGCGGCGACAAGGACGTTGGAGGGAAGCGCGTGCCGGTCTGGAACGAGCCCGCGCACTTGATCCTCGCGACTCGATTATCCTTGGACTGTTCGCAACGGATTACTTCCTGCGCGATTGGGCGGCGGCGAAACAGACGAGCGAAGCGGCCCTCGCCGCGGCGACCGGGCCAGCGACGCTCCTGCGCATCGAGAAGAGCTACCTGAAGCTCTGGAGCGATAATGATCTTGGCCCTCTCCTCGAAGCTGTGGCTGCGGCGCCGGCGGGTTACGACCCGGATGGCGCAGTGACCCTCGCGCGCTGGGACACAGCACTGCTCGCCCGAGACTTTGGCGAAGCAGAACTGGCGGTGAACAATTGCACGCGGGAAAGAATTTTAACAGGCCACGGAACGCCTGTGCCGAGGAGTTATTTTGTCGGATGCGTCGCCGTCGCGCGTGGGAAGCCGGAACATGCACGCGGCGCTCTCGACGAGGCGCGAGCAATCATGGAGGCGGAGCTTGCCAACACGCCGCAAGAGCCTTTCCGCCACGCCCAGCTTGGACTACTTTACGCGTTCCTCGGACGCAAAGAAGATGCGTTGCGCGTAGGCCGGCGCGCAGTCGAGCTATGGCCGATCGAGAAAGACGCCATCTACGGCGCGCAAATGTTGGGCCTGCTCGCTGTGATCTACGCGTGGACAGGCGAGCGCGATCAGGCGCTCGACCTAGCCGAGCGGTTGCTCGTTACTCCCGCGGCTGTGCTGCCCGCGTTCGAAGGCAGCATCACGCTGGCGGAGCTTCGCCTCCGTTGGCAATGGGACCCGCTGCGCACCGACCCGCGTTTCCAGAAAATTCTTGCAGGCCCAGAGCCGAAGACGGTTTATAAGTAGGCGCTGAGAAACTTTCTCCTCTTGGACCGACGGCCCCTCGCCACGTCGTCATAGTAACAAGAGTCTGTCCCCGCTAGCTGTTTTTCTTAGCGCGAGCGCCGGCTCCATCCCACCGGAAACAACGCTGAGGAGCGCGACTTCAGTCGATCTCGTAGATGCGGCAAAGCCACAACGTTACAGGACATGGCGTGGCCCATTCGACTTCGCTGAGGGCAGGCTCAGCGCACGGTTCATGATTTTTTCTTTGCAACGGCGCGCAAACTTTCGGGAAGGAACGGGAAACGGTCTTTGAACCCACAATGAAAACACTACTAATCGCCGCCACTGCCAAATTCGCTCTCCGCACGTGTCTGATAGCCGTGGCCACCTGCATCCTCGTCAATACCGCTCCCGCCGAAGTTATCCCGACATGCACCCCACCACCGCCAAACATCGTTGCCTGGTGGCCGGGTGACGGGAATGCAAATGATATTCAAGGCAGTAACAACGGAACCCTGTTAAATGGCGCGACGTTTGCCCTAGGCATGGTTGGGCAGGCCTTCAGTTTTGATGGCGTGGATGACGAGATTTCCATAGCGCATACGCCTGCGCTAAATTTTGGACCTAGCGATAGCTTTACCGTTGACGCCTGGCTCAAGCCCTCCACCTCAGTGTTGGGGACACAAAGAGTCGCACTATCGTTGACCTATGTCTGTAGTCCCGAATCAATCCTCTTGATCTTACTCACCGACGGCAGAATTGATTTCGCGATTAGGGACAGCGACAACACCGCCATCGACGTAACGTCGCCAGGCTCTATTGTGGACGGACAGTGGCATCACGTCGTAGGGGTGCGAGACGTTGGGAGTGATACAGTCAGCTTGTACTTGGACGGCACGCTGGTACACTCTCTTCCAGACGCAACCACCGGAACATTCACCAGAGCGGACGCCCAGGATCGGATAGGCTCTATCCCGGTGGCCTGTCCGACTAACAGGTACCTCTGGGCCGGCGAAATCGATGAAGTCGAGGTCTTCAACCGCGCCCTTTCTGCTTCAGAAATCCAAGCCATCGTGAATGCAGGCAGTGCCGGCAAGTGCAAGCCTTGCACGCCGCCACCGGCAAACATGGCTGCCTGGTGGCCGGCTGAAGGCAATGCCGATAACATCCATAACATCACCAATAGCGGCACGTTGCAAGGCGGAGTGACGTTTGCGCCCGGAAAGGTAGGCCAGGCGTTTAGCTTCGATGGAACCGGGGCCGTGAATATTCCAAACCAGGGGACCGAAGGAGAACTCAATTTCCAAGGCAGTGACTTTAGCGTCGATGCCTGGGTGCGGTTTACTGGCACTCTTGGGCCTGGCGTATATGCCACGATCTTCCAGAACTACTCAGGTTATTCTTTATATGAACTCTATATTGACGGGAACAATCGTGTCGATTTCGTTTTTCGAGACTTTAACGGCAACTTTGTCGGTGTGGGTGGTACAACGACATTGAACGACGGGTTATGGCACCATGTAGTCGGTGTGCGCTCGGACAAGACTGGCCGTATCTATGTTGATGGTGTCGAAGAAAATAATGATACGAATCCGGTGGTCGTCGGGGTCAATATCAGTTGCTATTACGCGCATATTGGCGGAGGGAATACCGGCACCGATTTTTGCACCGAAGGATTTGCAGATGAGAATTTCTTCACCGGCCAAATAGACGAAGTCGCCCTCTTCCGCCGCGCGCTTACTCCCAGCGAAGTTCAGGCTATCTACGTCGCCGGATCGTCGGGCATGTGCGGGTCAACGCCTACGCCTACGCCCACACCGACTCCTACGCCCACACCGACCCCTACGCCCACACCGACTCCTACGCCCACCCCGACCCCGACCCCGACCCCAACTCCAACTCCAACTCCGACTCCAACCCCTACCCCGACGCCAACCCCTACCCCGACGCCAACCCCGACATCGACACCGACGCCAACACCGACACCGGCACCAACACCTACTCCAACACCTGCCTACAGCGCGCAGATTACGCCTCCGATCAACGCCGACGGGACAAGTATCTTCAACGCTAACCGCGGGGTCATTCCGGTAAAGTTCACCCTCACGCAAGATGGTTCTCCAACTTGTGCGTTGCCTCCGGCAACCATTGCGTTGACCCGCACCGTCGGGGCCAATATCGGAATGGTTAACGAATCCGTTTACGTAATGTCTGCCGACAACGGCTCAAACTTCAGGATCGATGGTTGCCAGTACGTCTATAATCTGAGCTCGAGCGCACTCGGGGCGGGCACATATCGCGTTGATATCATGATCGACGGCGCAACCGTCGGTTCTGCCACTTTTAAGCTCAAATAAGCGGAATTGCGCAGGGCTGCTCTGCGAATCGCAACGCGCGGAAGTCTGGTAACACCGGACCGGCAGCGTCCATCATCGACCAGGCGCAGGCGCAGCAGCGCCTTCAAACCCGGTTGATACCGGTTCCGATTTCGATCCCGCAATTTCTTTGCAACGGCGCGCAAAGTTTCGGGAAGGAATGGGAAACGGTCTGCGTCTCTGGAGTACCCAGAACGACGGCCATAAACCCAAAACAAAGAAAGAAAATCATATTATGAAAAACAGAAAAAATATCCTGACTTACATCGTTGCCGTACTCTCCATCCTCGTGACCTCAGCGAGTTCGTCGCCGGCCGCGCACGGACAGACCTACTACGGCACGCTTACGCACGGCGAGTTCATCTCCTGTGACGGTCAGATCCTGGATCCGCCGCCGTACTCGGTTGGTGGCACGTGGGTTCTGAACATCGATAGGATGACACAAACACAGGTCCCGCCGCCGGCTCACCTCACAATGCTCGTCTTCAACAACGGCAGCCCTTACCTGGTGTTCCCGTACATCGAGTTGACGCCGATCTCGCTCCAAAACGGCATCTACACCTACACGTACGGAACTCAGGTGACGCTGACCCTCGATACGAATACGACTCCCGCGACGTTCTTCTGGCACGTCGAATTCACGGACAACTGTACCCTCCGCACCTACGAGTCGCTGACCTACATCGGATTGGCCAATTAGGACGTGACCCGAGGACGGTGTCCGCATCGCACCTGGCGTCGTTTAGGTGCGATGCGTGACGCCGAAGAGACCTGCCGCTTCCCCCATTTCGGCAAGCGCTGTCGCCATCGCCGGAGCAGAACCCAAGACAGTGCCATTGGTAGTGATTCGTTCTCGACTGACTACGCCGAAAACATAGCGGCGGCCTGCGCGATACGCAGCATCAGTTCCAAACTTTCTTTGCAACGCGACCCAAACTTTCGGGAAGGAATGGGAAACGGTCTACGTCTCCGGGTTCACCCGGAACCAAGGCCAGCAAAGCCAAAAACAGGAAATTATACTTATGAAAAATCGAAACATTCAGTTCAAAGCAACAGCGCCACGCTCCAAAAACACGGGACTTCTCCTCGCCTGCCTTGCGGCAGTGTTTATCTCGGCAACCACGCCGGCAGCAGCCAGCGAGATCGTGCCGTTCAACGGGACTCTCTCGGGGCTCGTTGAAACTCAGGAGCCTGTGGACCAGTGCACTATTCACGCACACGCGGCCCTTTTCGGAAACGCGACTCAATTGGGAGCCTTCACCGGGACCGGAGAATTTTACGAAAACTTCTGCGAGGACCCTCCAAATATTACCTACACTGGCACCTTTCACTTGTTTGCGGCTAACGGTGACGAACTCTCCGGCACCTTCGACGGGTACCTTAGCCCGACCGGAACGCCTGGAGTGTACGACAACCATGAAGTCTCAGACGTGACAGGCGGCACAGGTCGCTTCACCAGCGCCACCGGCCATTGGGACTCGGGTGGGCAAATCGACGTCACCACGGAGCCGCTGTCTTTTTCCCTCCCCGTGCAAGGGTGGATCTCAAGTGTCGGCTCGACGAGGCGGTAAACATTTCGTCAGTTCAAAACCAAAACCAAGCAAACAATGAAAACGGCCAGAAGTGACCTCTCATGACGGGAAGTCATTGAAAGCCTAAGCAAGAAAAGGAAATCATATTATGAAAAATCGAAACATTCACTTCAAACCAACAGCAGGGGTTCTGATCCCGCTGCTGCTCGCCTGCTTTGCGGCAGTGTTTATCTCGGCCCCTACTCCGGCAGCAGCCAGCGAGATGGTGCCCTTCAATGGCACTGTCTCGGGGTACGTTGAGTCTCAGTCCGGTATGGAGTGCGAGCCTTCACTACACGTGGTCAACTTCGGACACGCGAACCAATTGGGAGCCTTCACCGGGACCGCGGAATTCTTCCCGCGCCCTTGCGAACCCGACCCGGATCTTTGTGAAAATAATATTCCCTACACTGGCACCTTTGACTGGTTTGCGGCCAACGGCGACGAAATCTCCGGCACTTTCGAGGGGTACCTGTGCCCGACGGAAACGCCGGGAGTGTACGACAACCATGAAACCGCGGAGGTGACAGGCGGCACAGGCCGCTTCACCACTGCCACCGGCCATTTTGAGTTGGGCGGGCAAATCGACTTCACCACGGAGCCGCCCTCCTTTGTCCTCCCCTGGCAAGGGTACATCTCAAGCGTCGGCTCGCCGAGGCAGTAGACATTGTGCGCCTGATCTGCGCATCGCAGCTAGCGTTGGTCTAGTTGCGATGCGCTAGATCGACAGAGAGACCTGCGCTTTTTTCCAGTTGGGCGAGAGGCGCAGCTACCAAAAGCACGCCGTGCTACTCGATACTGATTGCGAAGCCGGTGGCAGGAAGCTTGGCATGATCCAATGATGCGCTTTAGGTTGGGGTCGTGCATGCGACGTCCCGAGAAGGAACGCTCGAGGAGAAAACGCGTCGTGTGCTGAGCGAAATTTTCGCTGGCTGCCCGGTGGAGAATGTGGGCGTGCGGCTGTGGGACGGCACAATGTGGCCAGACGATCGGCCGCGTAAAGCCGTTCTCGCACTGAAACATCCTGGTGCGCTCGGCCGCATGTTCTTGCGTGGGACAGAAGTTGGCTTGGCCGAAGCATATCTGCACAACGATTTCGACATCGAAGGCGATATCGAGGCTGCATTCGAAATCGGCGATTCTTTGATCGAACGCCCAGATGACTGCAAGAAAAAGCTGAAGCTCGGCAGTCTGCTGATCACGCTTCCCGGGAGTAATGGAAGATCGATAGTGCGATGTGCCGCGAGGGATTTGCTGTTACGCAGCGGCCACAAAAAGCATTCTCCGGAGCGTGATCGGCGCGCGGTGAAGTTTCACTACGATGTTTCGAGCGATTTCTATAGCCTTTGGCTCGATCGCCAAATGGTTTATTCCTGCGCGTATTTCAAATCGCCAAGTGACGACCTGAATGTAGCTCAAAGACAAAAGCTTGATTACATCTGCCGCAAATTACGTCTCCGGGCCGGCCAGCGGCTGCTCGACATTGGCTGTGGATGGGGCGCGCTGGTCATTCACGCTACGAAACACTTCGGTGTACATGCGGAGGGAATCACGCTAAGCGAACCGCAAGCGGAATGGGGTCGGGCACGAATCGCCGAAGCTGGATTGGGAAACAACGCCAAGATCGAGCTGCGCGATTATCGCCAGATCGCGGCAGAAGGCCGCGAACCTTACGATGCAATCGTGAGCGTTGGAATGGCCGAACACGTCGGACGTGAGCGGCTGCCGGATTACTTCGCGGCCGCGCATCGGGCGCTCAAGCCTGGCGGCGTTTTTTTTAATCAGGCAATCGGTGACGATGTTATCGCGCGACCGGGCAAGCCCGAAAGCTTTGGGAGCTCATTCATCGAACAATACGTTTTCCCTGACGGGGATACTCCGCCCCTGCCAATCACGCTGTGCGCAGCGGAGTCGTCAGGTTTCGAAATCCGGGATGTAGAAAATCTGCGCGAACATTATGCGCTCACTCTACGCCATTGGCTGCGCAGATTGGAAGCGCACCACGATGAAGCTCTCCGCTTCGTCGATGAAGCAACGTATCGCGTATGGCGTCTTTATATTGCCGGCTCGGCACACGGATTTCGGAGTGGTCACATTGCCGTTTACCAAACACTGCTCGCAAAGTTGGACCCATCCAGCCGGACCAACCTGCCTCTCACGCGCGAGGATTGGTACACGCAAAATCGCGCGGCAGCGTCTTCGATTTCTAGCAACGCTCTGTGAGTTATGAGACGTTGCATTAATTTCTTTTTCGCGGCGTTGACAGTTTTCTTGCTGGTTCTATACTCGTGACCCGCACTCCCGCTGATAAAAAATTTTTTGCGCGGGAAAATTGTTACCATGCCCCAGACTGAAATCATTTTAACCGAGAACGTTCCTGGTTTGGGCGCGGAAGCCGATCTGGTGAAAGTGCGTCGCGGTTACGCGCGCAATTATTTATTGCCGCACGGCAAAGCGCACGAAGTTACGCCGGCAAGTCTGCGGCAACTCGATACGCTGAAGGCGAAACGCGCCGAGCGTGAAGCGCGCGAGCTGAACGAGGCGGAAGAACTGGCCCGTCGAATTAGCAAAGCGCGAATGCTGTTTACACTCGAAACGGGTGAAACCGGCAAAGCATTTGGCTCGGTTACCGCGCAAGACATCGTTAATCGTCTCAAAAACGAGGTCGGGGCGGAGATTGATCGACACAAGATTATTCTGGAGCGGCCGATCAAAGATACGGGCGAGCACGAAGTGGCGATCAAGCTGCATCACGATGTGACAGCACAACTTGTTTTTCAGGTGAAATCCGCAGAGGAGCCAAAGACTGAGCCGATGGGCGCTGCGGCCGAGGAAGCTGAGAAAAAACATCGTCGATTTTTCAAGAAGCGAAAAGAAACCAAATAAATGCCGGGTTCTCAAGGCTCTCAGCCTGGGAAACCTCGTAAGACAGCGGGAAATGGCGCTGGCCGAGGTTCGGCGGCTGGAAATGGCGGAAGAGTTTTTCCCAATCCGCCAACAAGTTCTGCGCAGGATATTCACCGCTCCCCACCACACAGCGTGGAAGCAGAACAAGGCGTGCTCGGCTCGATGCTGATCTCGCCGCGCGAAGCCATCGCGGAGTGCGTTGAGAAAATTAACGAAGAATACTTTTATGTTCCGGCGCACCAAACGATCTACAACGTCCTTGTCGACCTTTGGAACGCAGGGCAGGCGATTGACCTGATCACCTTCACGCAAGTGTTGCGTGATCGGAATATACTCGAAAGCGTGGGCGGGGCGGCATTCGTCACCAACCTGTTCACGTTCGTTCCAACGGCTGCGAACGTGCAGTACTACCTCGACATCGTTCGCGACAAATACATTCTCCGGGAAATCATCTCTGCCGCCACCGAGAGCGTGCGCCGGGCTTACGAGGAGCAGGACGAAGTGAACAATCTTCTCGACGAAGTGGAACAGAGAATTTTCGCCGTGGGCGAAGACCGCTTCAAAGGTCAGATGCTCTCGATGAAAGACCAGGTGATGGAAGCGATCGAGGCGATCGAGAAGCTGTACGAACGCAAAGGCGGCATCACTGGGATCTCCACCGGCTTTGTCGAGTTCGATCGGATGACCAGCGGCTTGCATCCCTCGGAAATGATCGTGATCGCGGCGCGGCCGAGCATGGGAAAGACGGCGCTGGCCATGAATATCGCCGAACACGTCGCGATAAACGAAAAGCTGTCGGTCGGCGTGTTTAGCTTGGAAATGAGCAGCCAGCAGCTCGTGCAGCGTCTGCTTTGCTCGCGGGCGCGAGTCAATTTGCAAAAAGTGCGCGATGGTTTTTTGGGCGAGCGCGATTTTCCCAGCCTGACAGCCGCGGCCTCGAAGTTGGCGGAAGCGAAGATTTTCATCGATGACAGCGCCAGTCTCACCATTCTCGAATTACGCGCGAAGGCGCGCCGGCTCAAAGCGCAGCAGGATGTCCAACTGATCATCGTCGATTATTTGCAACTCCTCAGATCGACGTCGCGCCGTGCCGGAGCAACGTTCCGGCGGCAAACCACGCTTAAGCGATCTGCGCGAATCTGGCTCGATCGAACAGGACGCGGACCTGGTCGGATTACTTGTCAGGCCCGAGATCTACGAGGAGGACGAAGAGGCGCGCGCGGAAAAAGCAGGTGAAGCCGAATTTATTATCGCGAAACAGCGCAATGGTCCGGTCGGCGAGATTCCACTCACGTTCCTGAAGGAGTTCACACGCTTCGAAACCCGGGCGCGCAATGTGAGCGACCCGGAAGAGGCGTTCTAGGGAAATTCTGGGGAGCACAGGCTGCTAGCCTGTAGGTCTCGGCAGCTTGCCGAGACCGGGCAGTTGGAAAACTTTGGACATCGCGCGTGCAAAGATGTTGCCGGCAGGGTTGCCGGCAACTACAGGCTGGCAGCCTGTGCTCCCCAGAATCACAAACTGCTCGCCGCGTCGATAACATGCTGCGCGTCGATGCCGCGCTCTTTCATCACTTCGGCGCCGGGCGCGCTCAGCCCAAATTCGTGCAGTCCGACTACTTTGCCATCGAGGCCGACGTATTGGTACCAAATTTCGGTCACGCCAGCTTCGATTGCGACGCGACGACGGCATGAATTTGGGAGAATCTCCTCGCGATATTCCGAAGATTCGCGGTTGAAACGCTCGAAGCATGGCATGGAAACCACGCGCACACCGTTGCCGAGTTCTTTGGCCGCGGCGAGCGCGTGCTGTAATTCGCTCCCGCACGACATGATAATCAGATCGAGTTTGCCTTTCTCCTTCTGTGCGATGTAGGCGCCCCGCAGCACTCCTTCACGGCGCTGCTTCACATCGATCTCGTTCAAAATTGGAACGACCTGGCGCGTCAGCGCGATAAGTGTCGGACCGTCCGTTCGATGGGCAGCGGCGACAAACGCGCCGGCAGTCTCTTCCGGATCAGCAGGACGAATCACATCGATGTGAGGCATCAAACGAACAGAGCTCACCGTCTCCACCGGTTGATGCGTGGGACCATCTTCGCCGACCCCGATCGAATCGTGCGTAAAAATATAAATGTTCGGCAAACGCGCGAGCGCGCCGAGCCGAATCGACGCGCGGCAATAGTCAGTGAAAACCATGAAGGTCGCACCTGAGGCGCGGAAAAGTCCATGGTAAGAAATGCCGTTCATGATCGCGCACATGCCATGCTCGCGAATCCCGAAATGGATATTTCGCCCGCTCGGATTGTCACGCGTGAAATCCCCGCCGTCCTTGATGTAGTTCAAGGTCGATCCGTGGAGGTCGGCGCTACCGCTCATGAGTAACGGCATCGCCAGTGCGATCGGCTGCAACGCCTCGCTGCCCGCTTTTCGCGTCGCAATCTTGGCGTCGTCAGGAAATTCAGGAATCCTGGATAAAAGATCGGGAGGAACCTTCCTGTCGATTCCGTCATCAAGCATTTTCGCAAGCTCTGGATTTTTCTTGCGCCACTCGCTGTAAATTTTTTCCCAGCGATCGTAACCGGCCAGCAGCTTCTTTTTGTGCTCGGCGAAATAATCGCGCACCTCTTGCGAGACGAAATAATGTTCGTCGGGCAAGCCGAGTCCCTTGCGCGCGGCGTCGACGAATTTTGCGCCTGCTTCCCCATGCGCTTTGTACGTGCCGGCGACTTCGGGGACCCCTTTGCCGATTAGCGTGTGCGCGATGATGAACTGCGGCTTTCCGTTATCGCGCTGTTTCGCGACATTTAGCGCGTCCAAAAATTGTTGCATGTCCTCCCCATCGATTTCCTGGACATCGAATCCGTAAGCTTCGAAACGTCTGCGCGTGTCCTCGCTTTGCGTCTCCTTTGCCGCCGCGTCGAGGGTCACAGCGTTCGAATCGTAAATCAGGATTAAATTATCGAGACCAAAATGCCCGGCAAAAGCGCTCGCTTCCGACGCGACGCCTTCCTGCATGCACCCGTCCCCAGCGAGGCAGATGATGTGCTGATCAAAAATCCTGTGTTCGGGGGTATTCAAGCGCGCCGCCGCCATTTTTGCGGCCACGGCGATTCCGACGGCATTACCAACACCTTGTCCAAGCGGGCCGGTCGTGCATTCCACTCCGGGGGTATCACCAAATTCCGGATGTCCCGGCGTCTTGCTGCGCAGCTGCCGGAAACGTTTGATCTCCGACATCGGCAAATCGTAGCCGCTCAAGTGCAGCCACGCGTAAAGGAACATGCTGCCGTGGCCTGCCGAGAGAACAAAATAGTCGCGGCCAATCCAGCGCGGTTCGTCGGGATTGTATTTCAGAGCGTAACCGTAGAGCACCGCGCCCATTTCGGCGCAACCGAGCGGAAGACCAAGGTGACCGGATTTCGAAGCCTGCACGGCGTCCATGCACAAACCGCGTGCTTCATTCGCGGCGCGAGAAAGAATTTCGATGTTTAGACTCATGGGAAAGAAAGGAAGATTTGAATTTTCGGATTAAGATTGAAAGCGCGAATTTCTATATGACGAAACATTCGAGTTCGACAATGTATTTTCCATCGCTGAACGTCGCCTGCAGATAAATTCGAAGCTCGAAAGACCGCTACATTTGTGAATCCGCCATCACTCCTGCAAATTGTCGAGCGGCTTGAACGTCTCGCGGGGAGGTTGCCTTCTAAAATTCAAAAAGCGGTTCTGCGCGAACTTACACCGCTTAAACAATTGTTTCTTCAACAGCGGCCGCCGCGTTTTCTTTTTGTTGGTGCAAGCGGAATGCCGATGGGGCAGATCATTGGCGCTCTCTTTGCTCCAGCTGACGTGATCGAAACGCGCGACGCTTCCGCCCCCCCGATTTGCCGTTGGTACGATGTCAGTCTGCCGGATCGGGGAACAATCTCGGTCCTCGACGCCCGCGGCGCTGACGATTCGGCTCTCGGTCAGCTCCAAGACGAACTGAAATATCAAGCTGCCGATATTATTTTTTTCCTCAGCGACGAGCGAATCGCACAGGGACCAGACAAACACGACTTGGATGATTTAAAGGTCAGATATTTTGCTTCGAATAAGACGGCGGAAATGGCCACGAAGATAGTTGGGATCAGCATTCTGCCGGCGGGAGAGACAGTCGGTCCTAATCAAATCAATCTGGCTGCATCGCGGCTGCAATTAGCGCTCCGATCGAATGTCGTGGGACGCGAACCTGTCTTGGAGACATTGAGATTGATTTCCGCAGGTCCTGATCGAGGCCTCGAACTGCACAATGCAGACGCCCAGCGGCTCATGTCGACCCTGGCGCGTGAGTTGCCGAACCAGGCTCGGCTGGAAATGATCAGGATCTCGCGAAATCGCGAAGCCCAGCACGAGGTCGCGCAGCTTTTGGTGAAATCCACGACGGCCATCTGTGCAGCGATCGGTGCCCAACCGATTCCGCTCGCCGATCTGCCGATTCTGACAAGTTTGCAGGTCACAATGATTTCCGGAATTATGTATGTAAGCGGACGCGAGCGAAGCCTGCGCGCCGCCACCGAATTTATCGGCGCTCTTGGCGTCAACGTCGGCGCAGCGATGCTTCTGCGTGAAGGCGCTCGCGCGGTCCTGAAATTCTTCCCCGGTTGGGGAAACGTCGTCGGCGGACTAGTGGCGGGCTCCGGAACATACGCGATTGGTCGCGCCGCGACTGTTTTTTTTATCGACGGCGTTTCGTTGAAGGACGCGCGGCGAACGTACCGCACCAGCCGCAAAAATGCGTCACCCAAGTCACACAGGTCTTAATGGACCTCCTGTGCATTGAATAACTTGTGAATAACATGGCCCGTCCCGGGGGGTTTTGGTCACAGGATTTTGTGAACAAAAGCACCAGTTTCTGCCCTCTCCAGAGAGGTTTGACGACCTTTGTATGAAGCTCTCAGAGATCAGGGCGACGCTCCGAGAAATACAGGTCTCACCGGTCAAGATTCTCGGGCAAAATTTTTTGCATGACCAAAATCTTGCACGCTGGATTGTCAATCAAGCGGAGTTAACTCCGGACGATTACGTGGTAGAGATCGGACCTGGGTTAGGCGCGCTAACCAAGCTGGCGCTTGAGAAAGGCGCGCGAGTTCTCGCCATCGAAAAAGATACGCGTCTTGCCAATTTTTTGCGCGAACGCCTCGCTCATGCGCGGCTTGAAGTAATGAATACCGACGCGCTGAAGTTCGATGCGCGTTCTCTTTTTTCGCATCGTCGAGTGAAACTGCTTGGTAACCTTCCCTACAACATCTCGAGTGCGTTGCTCTTGAGGTTTCTGGAATATCCAAGTCCCATCTCCATGGCGTTGTTTATGTTACAAAAGGAGATGGCGCTGCGGCTTTCAGCCTCACCGTTCACTCGTGATTACGGATCGCTCACATTATATGCCCAATTGCACCATCGCGTGCAATATCTGCGCACGGTTTCAGCAACAGTTTTTTTTCCAAAACCCGACGTCAATTCCGCGCTAGTGCGAATCTTGCCTCGCGACCGGCTTGAGCTGCCTGCACGCGACGATGAGTTGCTTCAGAAACTGATTCGACTCGGCTTTTCTCAGAGAAGAAAGCAGTTAAAGAAATTACTTGGTGCACAGGTGAGCGATTGGGATGCCGCTGCTCGCAATTTGGACTTCGATCCCAAAGCTCGAGCGGAAGAGCTCTCGCTGCTTCAATGGATTGGCCTGGCGAATCACTCCGCGCCACCTGCCTGCCCAGATCGAACAGCGATGGAAATTGAGCGCTTCCCAGTGGTCGATAACAACGATCGAATTTTACGCTACGCGCAGCGGTCACATGTGCATGGGAATAACTTGCTACATCGTGCGGTCCACATCTTGATTTTCAACCAGGCAGGCGACGTTTATTTGCAGCAACGCTCCCGTTGGAAAGATCGACATCCTCTGAAGTGGGACTCCAGCGCTGCTGGCCATGTAAGCATCGGGGGAAGCTATGACGAAACGGCCCGGCGCGAGTTGCAAGAGGAACTAGGCATAAATGTTCCTCTCAGGAAAATTCTGAAACTTCCTGCGCGAGCACGCACCGACCACGAATTCATCTGGCTTTATCGAGGAGAAATTGGCGGCAATCCCGTACCCAACCGAAGCGAAATTGAGACAGCTGCTTTTTTCTCTCCCACGGTCATCGATGGCTGGGTCGCGGCGCGACCAGAAGAATTCGCGCCTGGATTTATCGAATGCTGGCGGGCCCTTCGCAAAAACGACTCCGCGAAGTGCGATATGTTTACTTAAAACCAACAAATCTACGCTTAGGCAAACGGCGCATGATCGAGCTCTTGAATTTTCGTGCGGCGCGTCTCGCCGCTTCCTTGCCTCCGTAGAGGCTGTCGCTGAACATCTTTGTCACCGCCTTGTTTCGGCGAAGAAGATGGACTTGGAAACCATGTGTCTGTTTCTTTGCGCGAGGTTTTGTGTCGATGCGGCGAATGTTCGCTTCCGAATCAGGATTAGGACGTCTTCTTCGCATGTGGATGAGAACCTAACTAAACAATCCGAGGAATCAATGAGTCAAGGTTGAGGTATGGCCGCCGCGCAATGTTTCTGGAGAAGGAAGGTTCCAGGAACGCCATTTTCGATCATACTCAGCGGCAGGTAGCAATGCGTAACAAGGATGGCCCCTCGCTCGCAGCCAGGTGACCAGCCTTACGAGATTTTGCTCTGCCATTGTCGTGCAGCCGGTGGTTGGCCGATTCATTCCGCGTCGAATGTGAAAAAAAATCGCGCTGCCTGCGCCGGGCACCGGCGGATCAGAATTGTGCCGGATCTCGATCAGCCAGTGATAGGCAAAATCACCCGAGCGCATTTTTTCGTGCGAATAATTGTCGGGAGGATTTTTCGGATCAATCACGATATGGCGATTATAGTTGGGCGACCGCGGGTCATCGCTCCAGACGTCTGCTTCAGTTACCTGGTGATATGGATAATCGGCGCCTGGAGGCAGATTCGAGTCGTATCCGAAAACCTGGCCGATCTCGAAGACTCCCGCAGGCGCTCGTCCGTCGCGTTCTTTTTTTCGAAGGCCCGGCTCGTCCTGTCCAGCGAGGCCCGTTCCCCAGGCAACTCCATTTTTGCCAAACAGGGCCGGGAAAGGTCTACTCACCGGCTGCCAATCTCCGCCACGCGATCGCTCGAACAAACGCAGCTCGCCGCGCATTGAATCCCACGTCGGTGCGATACCAACGATGAGCTGCGCGCAATCGCCAGGAACGCCATCAGGATATGCATTGATGCCCAAAAACATCAAAACGCAGATCACGAGGTAGCGCGAGATCGACATAAGGACTTACAAGGAACGTATTTTAATAATTCCGCCATTAGTTTTCACATCTGAAGCCGCGACCAATAGCGATTCTTTATTAGCGGCTCTGACGTGATCGAGTCGAAACTCTTATTTATGAAAACATTATTCTTGTCCGGAGCAGCGATTGCCATTCTGGGTTTGGCCGCTGCTTCCATATCGGGTCAGACCCAAAGCACCGGCGGCGCTGCTTACATCCAGAGCAGCAAGCTTGTTGGCACGAAAGTTAAATCATCACAAGGTGAAGAAATCGGCATAATCAAAGACGTTGTACTCGACCGCAACACAGGTTGCATGGCTTACACAGTTCTCTCCACTGGCGGCGGGGGAACGCGCGTTACTGGCGGTGGCAAAATCGTTGCAGTCCCCTGGGCAGTATATTCTCCCACAGCTGACGTAAGCGTTCTCACAGTGACTGTGGATCGGGAACGGATCAATAACGCACCGGTATTCGATTATGCACGCATCGATGAATATTCGAGGCCCGACTACATCAATAACGTCTATAGCTACTACGGCGTGAGTGCGGGAGCAGCAGCCGCTGCTGGCGTTTCCACGGGAACCACAACGACCACGGGTGCGGCCGGAACAGCGGGCGCAACGGCCAGTCCGGGGACAACGACTTCGCCGGCCGCAACTGGAACGGTTTCACCCGGCGCTAGAGCTACAGCAAGTCCACGCGCTACTGCCGCGGCAAGTCCGCGAGCAACGGCTGGAACAAGTCCACGAGAAACTGCGGCAAGAAGTCCATATGAATCTCCAAGTGCACGTGGCGCTGCAACCGCGAGTCCACCGCCCACGGAAACCGGGAGGCAGCGAAGTAGGACAGGTGCAACACCGTCGCCAAGCAGCGAAGGCGCCGAGACAGAATCGCCTCCCGAAACCCGGGAATCTCCGTCAACGGCAGGCAGCCCGGGCGAGAGAACGAAAGCACCACGGCATCGGGGCAAGCAAGGAAAGAGCGAAACCGGCACGCCGCCAGAGAGGCCCGAAGAACAAGAATAACTATCGCGTCTCCGTCGGGGTAAACCAAACTTGGAGCAAAGAGCCCGGGAGCATAAAAACTGCCGGGCTTTTTTGCACGACGAATCGCCGCTATTTTGCGAGTTCGCCTTCGACGGCGGCTGTGTCTGCGGGAAGATATTTCGCACCAATGAGCCAGGCCAAGCCAGAGGCGAAAATTATTCCGGACACAAACAGAAACGCTACATGCATGTTCGTGTGGCCGCCGATGTAACCAAGCAACCAGAATGCCTGCACGTCGCCGAACGCGTGGATGACGAAAATGTTTACGGCAAATGCCGTCGCGCGCACGGCCGGCAGCGAGACGTTGGCCAGTGCCGTGTTTGAAGGACCTGTGTTCAAGAACAAGAAAAAGATTGCCAAGAACATCGCGATCCACGCCGCGGGAAACGGAATATAAAGCGTCGCAATGAAGAACGGACATGCGATCAGCATCCCGATTCCCGAGACCCAGAAATAGGAACCAGCGAAACGCGGACGCAACTTATCGGCGATAACGCCGCCCAGAATCGTCGAGATCAGACCAGCGACTACAGTGATCAGTCCGAAGATCGTCCTGCTCATGGCTGGGCTTTGATTTCGATAAACCAGATACGCCGATACCCAATACCCCAAACCACCGGTTACAAAAGTCATCAATGTTTGTGCGACGCAGTTGATGAGATAAGAGCGTGTTCGGAAAAGCCTCAGGTAATTCCTCAGGCTGCGGCGCGGCGATTCTTGCACCAGGTGATGTGCAGTAACGCGCGGATCGCGTTGCCAGAAACAGAGCAGACCCAGCAGCAGGCCCGGAGGCGCCACGAGATAAAATGCCCAGCGCCAGCCGAGATGGGCACCGATCACGCCGCCGATGACATAGCCCAAGGCGCTGCCAACCGGAATGGCGGCGCAAAAAATCGCCATGATCCGGCCGCGTATTTCGATCGAGAAAAGATCGGATAAGATTGTCGGCGCAGCCGGGCCGTAGCCGCCTTCGCCAATTCCAACGCAAATTCGCGTCGCAAAGAGAATGGCGAACGTCGCCGCCATACCGGACCCGCCGCTGGCCAGGCTCCACAAAATCACAGCGGAACCGACGATGATCCACCGCGAAATCCGATCGGCGAGCAAACCGAGAATCGGCGCGCTGATCATGTAAGTGACGAAAAACGCGTCGCCAAGCAGACCGGTCTTCGTCATAGCGTTTACGTCGTCAGGCGCAAAAAAACTGGCGCGAATATCAGGCTCGAGCGCGGCCAGAACTTGCCGATCGATGTAATTAAACAGATTGATCCCGAGCAGAAGCAACAGCGCACCGTTCGCGCCGCTAATGGATTTCTTCATGCCGCCTTCCACCGTCAGTTGCCGATTGCAGATGGCCACGCGTTAATTGTAAATGATAAACAATGGCTTCCATGTCCGCCGCTGAACGCTCGCTCTATTTCTTCGGCCGGGCTCTGCTGCGTTGCTTTTATCGGGCCACTGCGCTGGGAACTGACAACTTGCCGAAAGGCGGATTTCTGCTCTTGCCTAACCATATCACCTGGGTGGATGCGATTATTCTGCAGCTCGCCTGCCCGCGGCCAATTCGTTATGTCATCGACCAGGAATTTTATCGCAAGCCGATCCTGCATCCGTTTTTGCGGCTGCTGCGCTGCATCCCCATCGATACGCGGCATTCTCATTCCGCCATTCGCGCTGCGACGGAAAAAATCGCCGAGGGCGAGATCGTATGCCTTTTTCCCGAAGGCCAGTTGGAACGGGCCGGAACGTTGTTGCGGCTCCGGCGCGGTTATGAATTAATTGCGCGCCACGCCAATGCAGCGGTCGTGCCGGTTTGGCTCGACCAGCTCTGGGGCTCGATCTTCTCATTCCAAGGCGGAAGATTTTTCACGAAACTGCCGAAGCGAATCCCCTACCCTGTGACCGTCGCCTTCGGCAAACCGCTCAAAGCCGAGGCCGCCGATATCGCGACCGTGCGCGAAGAATTGCTCAAGCTCGGCGAATTTTGTTTCAGCACGCGGCCATCGTTAAATCGACATCTTGCTGAACCATGCGTCCGCGGATTGAAGAAAAGGCCTTTTGCGACCGCTGTTGTCGATGGACTTGACCAAAGCCTCTTGAGCCGGTCGAAATTGCTCGGAGCTGCGGCCGCGTTGAGTCGTTATCTTCGAAAAGAATTTCACGACGAACGGATCGCCATTGTCCTGCCTGCGAGCAAAGCATCGACGGTGGCGAATCTGGCGGTGACGCTGGCGGACAAAGTCCCAGTCGATCTTAATTTCACAATCGGCCGCGCGGCGAATGAATCTTGCTGCAAGCGCGCCAACCTGCGGGTCGTCATTTCGGCCACGCAATTCATGGAGCGACTCAAAGATTTTCCGTGGCCGGAACGCGTCCTGAAGCTGGACGAACTGATGCCGCGACTAAAACCTCAAATCATTTTCTGGTGGATGATTTCGCTCCTCGTTCCCGCGCGCCTGCTTTTGCGGCTTTTGAAAATTCCAAAGGAGGGCGGTCACACCGAAGCAGTCCTGCTTTTTACAAGCGGAAGCACAGGCGAACCAAAAGGTGTGGTGGTCAGCCACCGCAACGTCGTCGGAAACGTCTCGCAGTTCCGGCAATTGCTCGACGCGACGAAGGAGGACGCCATTCTCGCCTCGCTGCCATTTTTTCACACCTTCGGATCGACTGTCACGCTTTGGTATCCGCTCATCGAAGGCGTCCGCATTGTCACCTATCCAAATCCGCTGGAAGCCGCGAAGAACGCGGCGTTGATCGAACGATATAAACTGACGCTTCTGCTGGCGACACCCACTTTTCTGCGCGGTTATTTGCGCAAAGTCGAACCGGACAAGCTTCGCAGTTTGCGTCTCGTCATCACCGGCGCGGAAAAACTGCCACTCGATCTCGCGAAAAATTTTAAGGAACGCTTTAAGCAAAGAGTTTTTGAAGGCTACGGGCTGACCGAAACTTCGCCAGTGGTAAGCGTAAACCTGCCGGAGCCGCAACCGACCAAACCCGGCGAACAAGTGCAACCATCGAGTCGTTTGGGCTCGGTTGGCAAAATGGCGCCCGGCATCGCTGCGGAAATTCGCGAACCGGAAACGGGCCACAAATTATCTTTGCATGAAACTGGAATGCTTTGGCTGCGGGGAGTAAACATTTTCGAAGGTTATCTGCACGACCCCGAACGCACAGCCGATGTGCTGCAAGATGGCTGGCTCAAGACCGGCGATCTTGGCCGGTTCGACGAGGACGGTTTTCTTTACATCGAAGGACGACTTTCGCGTTTTTCAAAGATCGGCGGCGAAATGGTGCCGCACGAATCGATCGAAAGCAAAATTGTCGATCTCCTCGGCTTGTCCGGAAGAGATGAACGCCCGATTGCCATCATGGGGGTGCAAGACGAAGCCAAAGGCGAAGCACTTGTCCTGCTCAGTGCCGTAGATATCGATCTTGCGGAACTGCGCAAGAAACTTCATGAAGCCGGCGTCCCAAATTTGTGGATTCCAAAAACAATCCAGCGCGTCGAATCCATTCCCGTCCTCGCCTCCGGCAAACTCGATCTCAAAAAATGCAGGGAACTTGTACCGACCTAGTTCATCGCAGCAGCCACTTGGGAATGAAACCTGCAATCTCTTACATCGTTGCTTCTGTCCAACGCAGCGGCACACACTTGCTTGGCAGTATCCTCCGAAGTGCGGGCGCAGGCTCGCCGGATGAGTATTTTTTTTCGAGGTATGGAGAAACGTGGGAAGGGCGCTGGGGCAGCCCATCTCGCGTCGCCTACATCGAACGCATTTTTCAGCAGCACACCACCGCCGATGGAGTCTTTGGGTTTGTAGTAATGTGGGTTTATTTCGACCGTGTAGTTCAAATGTTGCAAGAAATTCCCGCATACAAGAATTTCAATGAATCACAACTGCTCGCTGCCGTTTTCAATCGGCCGAAATATATTTGGATGCGCCGCCGCAACCGCGTCCAGCAAGCAGTCTCCTGGGCGATAGCATTGCAGACAGGTGTCTGGGCTCAAAAAACAGGCGAAAAGCCCCAAGTGCACGCTAGCCCGCGCTTTGATTTCAACGTCATTGATGACTTGTATAACCGGATCGTGGCCGGCGAAGCGGGTTGGACAAATTATTTTCATAAAAACCAAATTGATCCTCTCGTTCTCTTTTATGAAGATGTCGTCGCTTCCAATCGCGATGCTGCCAGACGGGTTCTCGAATTTTTGGGACTGCCGTTTCCGCCTGCTTTCGAAATCGCACCGCCGACAGTTCAAAAGCAAGGCACCGAACTGTCAGAGGAATGGGCGGCGTCTTATTTCAAGCTCAAGGAGAATAAGATGGGCAAACTTGCCCGTATCATCCGACGCATCCGAAACTGAATGTGTATGACTGCGTCTTCATCGCGATGCCTGGATGAAGTCGCCGGAGATGTTTTCGTCATTCGGATTTACCTGCCACGTCGTAGCTGCGCGAAGGCGGATCATTCCTTTGTCACTAAACATTCGTCATTCATTGCGCGTGTGGCGCGATTGCCTCACCGAGGAGAAACTGCTGCAACCGGTGCGCGGTAATTTTTCAACACAACGCGCTGCTTGGACACCGGCCTTTCTCCCACTCCCAGAAACGCGAGACTTGGGCGGATCGCACTGAAAGCAGCGTCAGCCAGAGCCTTGTGTCCTTGAACTGAAGGATGCCACGCGTCCACGGGATTAATCAGCTCCAAGCGGCTAAAATCCACTTTTGTTAATGCATCCGAGTACTGCACGCGGATATTACGATAGTTTTTCAGCTCGCGATTCAGACTGCCGACCATCGCTCGCATCTCGGCATTCATCATCAAGCTCAGCCTGACCATGTTTTTCTGATAAGGCGGTTGGAGAGACTCGAAACTGCGATAGCCGCTTTCAAAATACGGGTAGAGCGCCGGATTTCTCGTGTGAAGCGCCTCCGCCTTTTTCCTTGCTTTGAAGAATGCGTCAATATTCGCCAGCCCAAAGACGACGATCGCGACGTTGTGGTTTTCTCTTTTTGCGCGCTCGATCAGAGATTGCAGCGGTTCGGTGTAGTTTTCTCGAAACTTCGCAGTTATTTCTTCCAAGCGCTTTTCCGGATACGCGCGTTCGGCTGGAGAGAGTCCTTCCGCCCAGTCGAGATTGTTGTGTCCAATCCAAATCAGGATCAAATCCGGAAATCTTCTCTTGCGCAAAATCTGGCGGGCTTGCCCAGAAAGATTGCGTGTTCGGACAATTCTTCTACGAATGGCTTCGCCGGCTCTTCTGGACGCAACGAGGGCCCCGGCGCCATTGTATTCTGTAGCGACCAATGGCGTAAAAGTCTCCAATCGTTCGAACACACTATAAATGCTCGCTTGATCGGGATCGGTATCGAGAAACCAATTCTTGCGTCGTTCGGTTCTGGCTCGCCAAAACAGGCTAATCGGCGAGGATATGTAGAAATTCTGTGTAAGGCTGTCACCCATCATCGCCACGTGCGGCAATCGGTTCATGAGTTCAGCGCGACTGATCGCGCCTCGCCGGTACTCCAGGTAATCGCTGCAGAATGGAGAGGAAGGCTGTGAAATTCGCTCAAGATAATCCGGAGTCGTCGCCGTCGGCGGATCGCTCGCAACCCGATCGAACAGGAAAATCAAATCGACAAGGCTGGCCGCAATTTGTTCACCAGCCCTGACTGGTAACGGCGTTGGCGGATTCGCGAACTCTTCCGTGCCGAGGACGCAGAACGGAGTCGAGTACAGACAGAACCCCGCAAGCAAAACAAATCGCGTACGTGAGAGCATCTCACATCAGATTCGGAAACGGCGGCGGAATCGCGGTTATCGCCCAATTTGCTTTGGTCGTTTCCTTCCGGCAAACATCGTGGAGAAACTGCTGCACAGGCGGGCCCCCCCTACAGCAGCCAACGTCGCGAAGGCGATTTGTGGTGCTGAATTCATCGACTTGAGCTTGGATCGGCGCAATAAATCGCCTCGACGATCGGTTAGCCTTGACAAATTGGCGGCATTCTCGGCAAAAGCATTGCGCCAACAAAGAATTCTGAATCGGGCGAAGAACACGTCATCCCGCTGGGTTTCTTCACGCCTTTCAGACCCACAACCGACAAAATCAACTCAGCGGGAAAGAGAAATAGTACAGATCATGAATAAAGAAATATTTCAATTCAAAACAACAACAACTCCACCACTTTTCATCCCGATCTTGCTCGTCTGTTTTGGGCTTGCACCGATGGCGCAGGCAGTGGGTCCCGACACGGACGGTACCATACCCGGCTCCAACAACGGCGAAGGTATTGGGGTGCTTGTCAGCCGCACCGGTGGGGTCTGGAACACCGGCACTGGTTTCGAGGCACTTAACCAGCTCACGTCCGGAAACCAAAATACAGCGATGGGTCTTCGAGCCCTGACTAGCGATACCAATGGCGGCTTCAACACCGCCACTGGTGTTTATTCGCTCTACAGTAACGCGATCGGGTTTTTCAATAGTGCCACTGGCGCTTATTCGCTCGCGAACAACATTAGCGGCAATTACAACACTGCCAACGGTTACGCTGCGCTCTACCGCAACACCGCCAGCAACAATACGGCCACTGGGTTCGCTGCGCTCTACCGCAACACCACCGGCAGCGTCAACACGGCCACTGGTTATCAAGCGCTGCTTAGCAACACGACCGGCAGCGACAACACGGCCAACGGTTATCTAGCGCTCTTTAGCAACACCACCGGCACCTTCAACACGGCCAACGGTGTTCAAGCCCTCTCTAACAACACCATCGGCGCTAATAACACTGCCACCGGTAATGCTGCGCTCTCGTTTAACATCGCCGGCTACGAAAATACGGCCAATGGAGCTCACGCACTCCGTATCAACACAAATGGCATCTGGAACACGGCCATCGGCTTTGATGCACTCTTTAACAACACTGGAGGCATCGGCAACACGGCCATCGGCTATAGTGCGCTCTTTAGCAACAGCACCGGAAGCATCAACATCGCGTTGGGTTATTTTGCCGGAGAAAATCTCACTACCGGTAATGACAATATTGACATCGGCAATCATGGCGTTGCTGGTGCATCCAACACCATGCGCATCGGCGCCGCGACTCAAACAAGAACCTTTATCGCCGGCATTCGTGGGGTTACAACCGTAAACGCGGCTATACCAGTACTGATAGATACAGTCGGCCAGCTCGGCACGGCCAGCTCTTCGCGGCGGTACAAGAAAGAGATTAAACCGATGGACAGCGCCAGCGAAGCCATCCTAGCGCTCAAGCCGGTTACCTTCCACTACAAGAGCGATCCGGCAGCTGCCGGACCGCAATTTGGTTTGATCGCTGAGGAAGTAGCCGAGATAAATCCCGACCTGGTGGTGCGCGATGGCAACGGCGAGATTTACACCGTGCGCTACGACGCGGTAAACGCAATGTTGCTAAACGAGTTCCTGAAAGAGCATCGCAAAGTAGAGGAACATGGCCGTGAGATGCAGAAAGAGAAAGCCACAATCAACCAATTAGACATTACTGTTGCAAACCAGGAAGCAACCATCGCGCAGCTAAAATCTACCGTCGCGCAACAGCAGAAGGAGTTCCAAGTAACTGCCGCGTGTCAGGAGAAAGAAATCGAATCTCTCACTGCAAGCCTCAAAGAGCAGGCAGCGCAAATCCAGAAAGTGAGCGCCCAGCTCAAGTCGAGCAGATCTGCCCCGCAAATCGTCCTCAACGATCACCAAGTGAATTGCAGTAAACCCAATTAAACCACCCAAGCTCAACAGAAATTAGAAAATAGAAATATGACAACTCAATCCATAACAAATCCGATTAATCGCTCGTCCGCTCGTCGCGGCACGCGGGGCTTTTTATTTATCACTCTAGTGCTCGCCTGTTTTGCGCTTACACCGATGGCGCAAGCGGTGGGCCCCGACACGGACGGTACGATACCCGGCGGCAACAATGGGGAAGGTATTGGTGTGCTCGTCAGCCGGACCACCGGGGTCTGGAACAGCGGCACTGGCTTCGAGACGCTTAACCACCTTACTGCCGGCAACCAAAATACGGCGACGGGTCTTCGAGCCCTGACTAGCAATACCAATGGCGGCTTCAACACCGCCACTGGCGTTTTTTCGCTCTTTAGCAACACCAGCGGGTTTTTTAATAGTGCCACTGGCGCTTATTCGCTCGCGAACAACATTAGCGGCAACTACAACACGGCTAACGGTTATGGAGCGCTCTATCACAACCACAGCGACGGCAACACGGCTATTGGTTTTGGTGCCCTCTATCGCACCACCACCGGCTTCAGCAACACGGCCAACGGCTATGTAGCGCTCAATCGCAATACCACCGGCATCGGCAATACGGCCAACGGTAATGGAGCGCTCTCTAGTAACACCACCGGCATCGGCAACACGGCCAACGGTTTTTTTGCGCTCGGCAACAACACCACCGGCAACAGCAGCACGGGCTTAGGGTTTGAGGCCGGCGTCAGCGTTACCACGGCCAGTAACGTCATTGCTATCGGCGCCAACGGCGCGAACGTGAGCAACAGTTGTTTTATCGGCAACATTCGTGATGTGCAAACGGCAAACGCGGACGCGATACCAGTTCTTATCGATTCGGCAGGTCAGCTCGGAACAGTCAGTTCGTCGCGGCGGTTCAAGAAAGAGATTAAACCGATGGATAGCGCCAGCGAAGCTATCCTTGGCCTCAGACCGGTGACGTTCCACTACAAGACCGACGCAAAAGGCATACCGCAGTTTGGTTTGATCGCCGAGGAAGTAGCCGAGGTGAACCCCGAACTGGTGGTACGCGACGAGAACGGGGAGATCTACACCGTGCGTTACGACGCAGTGAACGCGATGTTGCTTAATGAGTTCCTCAAAGAGCATCGCAGGGTTGAAGAGCAGCAGGCAACGATCACGCAACTAAGATCTGGTGCTGCAAACCAGGATGCCACGATCAGTCAGCTCAAAAAAGGGATGGAAGGTTTCGCTGCAACTGTCAAAGAGCAGGCAGCGCAAATCCAAAAAGTGAGCGCGCAACTTGAGGTCAACAAACCCGCGTCGCGAACAGCTTCGAATAAATAATCCGTAACGCGATCGCAGAGCTACAAGCAAAGGGCCGCGGTCAACGCCTGCGGCTACCGTCGTTCGCCTGCCGCGGCGCAGCTCCGCGAAGGGGATCATTCGTTATTTTGCTCATTCCTCCAAACTTCTGTCTTGACCGATGGGCGAGAATTTTCAACGCTCGGCCTAACAAAAAAATTAACTTCGCCAAAAACGAAAGACTACAATTCTATGAAACCATTAATTCTATTCAAAACAACCATTCGGCTTGTTAGAAAACCAATGAGTCCCGTCGGCGCGGGATTTCTCATCCTGCTGCTGGTTGTCTGCCTTGGGCTTGCGCCGATAGCGCAAGCGGTGGGTCCCGACACGGACGGTACCATACCCGGCTCCAACAATGGCGAAGGTATTGGGGTACTCGTAAGCCGAACCACCGGGGTCTGGAACACTGGCACTGGTTTCGAGGCGCTTAACCAGCTCACTGCCGGCAATCAAAATACGGCGACGGGTCTTCGAGCCCTGACTAGCGATACCAATGGCGGCTTCAACACCGCCACTGGCGTTTTATCGCTATTTAGCAACACCAGCGGTTTTTTCAATAGTGCCACTGGCGCTTATTCGCTCGCGAATAACATTAGCGGCAGTGACAATACAGCCAACGGTTACGCTGCGCTCTATCGCAACACTGCCAGCTACGATACGGCCGTTGGTTTTGGTGCGCTCTATCACAACACTACCGGTACCCTAAACACGGCCAACGGTTTTCAAGCGCTCAGTAACAACACCACCGGCTTCAGCAACACGGCCAATGGTGGTGGTGCGCTCTTGAACAACACGACCGGTAACAATAACACGGCCTTGGGCGTTGGCGCCGGCGCAAGCGTCACGACGGCCAGTAACGTTATCTGTATCGGCGCCGGAGGTTCGAACGTGAGCGACAGCTGCTTTATCGGCAACATTTTTAACGCAACCGCCTCAAGCGGAACGGCGGTCCTCATCAATTCGTCAGGCCAGCTCGGAACGATCAGCTCCTCGCGGCGGTTCAAAAAGGAAATCAAACCGATGGATAGCGCCAGCGAAGCCGTGCTGGCCTTCAGACCGGTGACGTTCCACTACAAGAGTGACGCTAGCGGTACGCCGCAATTTGGTTTGATTGCTGAGGAAGTAGCCGAGGTGAACCCCGACCTGGTGGTACGCGACGAGACTGGGGAGATCTACACCGTGCGTTACGACGCCGTGAACGCGATGTTACTCAATGAATTTCTCAAAGAGCATCGCAAAATGCAGGAGCAGCAAAAACAGATTGATGCCCTGACAGCGCAACTCAAACAGCAGGCGGCGCTAATTCAAAAAGTGAGCGACAAAGTGGAGGTGAATCGATCCACACGGCAAGTGGTCGCCAACGAGCAGTAAGACGCATGGTGTGAGGCAAACTTTGTCCGCTTTTGTTTCGCTGCGACATGCACGCGCCGGTAAGAATGAACCGCCAAACACGCCAAAAGACGCCAAAAGTTCAGAGGCGAACCGCGTAGTTCGAGGAAATCTTGACGTGGGGTTGATCTACTAAAGGGCATTTTGCCTGCCGGTTCCCCAGGCTCGCCGCAGCGAGTCGGTCCGATTGGCAAACAAGATGCCTGTGTCAGGCTTGCTTATTCACAATCGCAATCTCTTTCCCAGCGTTGAAACGCTGGATATTTTCCGCAAATGCGCTGCTTGCTTCACTCCATTGCCAATCGCGTTGCAGCGCTGTTGCTGAAGTTGTTTTGCGAGCTGTTGATGCGTTTCCGGCGAACCGAGATCGGGGGGATCGCAAGACCATCCGAAGCGCGATTGAGCGCTTAAAGAACGGACGGATTGTGGGTGTTTTCCCCGAGGGCGGCATCCGCGATGGTGCGCGCTCGCTGCTGGAAGGCGCGCCACTCCGGCCGGGGGCCTCGACGCTCGCGCACATCGCCGGGGCTCCGATCCTGCCATGCGTGATTGTCGGCAGCGATCGCCTTTACTCGAAGAAAAGCTGGCTGCCGCTTCGGCGTACGCCGATCTGGATCGCGTTTGGCGATGCCATCTCGACTTTTCCCGATCTGGAAAGATTCGCGGCACGCGAACGCATCGAATGTGAGCTGACGCTCGCGTTCAAAAGTCTTTACTCGGAAGTCCGAGAAAAATTTCGGCTCAGACCGGAGGATTTACCGCATTCCCCCCAAGAGCGGATAGACGAGGCTGTAGCGGCGGTCTGCGATCGTCGCAAATCCTCTACCATAAACGGCGACGGTCACACACCGCCGCTACAGAAAGACAATCGCGAATCGCGCATGCGTTTTGGTAATCGTCAGGTCCTGCGGCGCTTCGCCGCGAGCGGCGTCGATTTGCTTATGTGCGCGTCGATTAATTTGCTTCAGTCGCGCCACAAGCTGCACGCTCGGAGTCGCGATGAGATGGCACGTTACGTGTCGGCGTGCGAGAGGCTCACTGCTACGAATTTTTACGCCGTGCCAAACGGCGCTGAAATCCCGAAGCCTTTCGGGACTGACGACGAGCCCAGCCGCATAATTACGTGGCGCAGCCCGATCAGTACAAACTTTCCTGCGAACAATGTCGTCCGCACGGATTTCTTCCCATGCCCACGCGGCTGGAGTGCACCGACGGTGCTCATGCTGCACGCGCTCATGTCCGCGAGTCACATTGGGTATCGCCGCTGTGCTGCGCGTCTTAACGAACTCGGTTGGAATGCCTGCTTCGTCCACCTCCCATATCACTATTCGCGTGTTCCGCGAGGCTACTGGAACGGCGAACTCGCAATCACGGCCGATCTCATTCGCAACGCCGAGGGGCTACGCCAGGGCGTGATCGAGGTGCGGCAGTTGATGGGAGCATTGCGTAAGCGCGGCTGCCAGGAGTTTGGCATACTCGGCACGAGTTATGGCGGATGGATCGGTGCGCTTCTCGCAATGGTTGAGCGCGATTTTCGTTTCGTTGCTTTGATGGCGCCGATTGTAAACGTCGAACACGCGATCTGGGAAAGCCCGGCCGCACGGTTTATGCGACGCGAACTCCGCCGGGCGAGCATCGAGCCATCGCTCGTGGCGCGACATTATCATCTCAGCTCGCCGATGCACAATCAGCCGCTATGTGACGCTGACCGCGTGCTGTTTGTCGCGGGTGAATTCGATTTGATTTCCCGGCCGGCAGATGTTGAGAAAATTCAGCAGCAATGGCGTGGATCGGAGCTGCTTCGCGTGCCGCAAGGACATTTCGGCTACCGCATGCTACGCGAAACGATCGCGTGGTTGAAAGAGCGCGCCCTATAGACGGCGCGAAGAGATCGATTCCATTAATCGATCCAATCCATCGCGGTGAGCAAGCGACGGAATTGAGCATCATCGCTTGAAAGAGCCGGAAGCCATTCACCGATTGGTTCGCGTTTCCACCACGCTGATTCGCCCAGTGGCGCGAACTGGTAACGATA
>WNFZ01002999.1_pt1 | contig 32510 bp, 23 predicted proteins | sample 5400081 | NCBI WGS metagenome assembly WNFZ01 (sample SAMN13153365, study PRJNA577476) | soil metagenome | isolation source: 80 cm soil or saprolite under grassland replicate 1 | place: USA:California | collected 2016-06-15 | reverse complement strand
TGGCCCAAGCCCTGGTCGCGAGCACCGACCAGCTCGGCGCGCTGGAGAATCATGCCGTCACCGTGACCGCGCAGAAGTTGCTCGCTAACGACCTTGCGCCAGGTGGCGGCAGCTTGACCCTGACCGGTGTGAGTGCCACCAGCACCAACGGCGGATCAGTCGCGCTTTCCGGTGACTCGATCACTTACACGCCGGTCGCGGGCTTCCACGGCGCAGACCTGTTCACTTACACGATCAGCGACGGCTCGATCAGCGGGACCGGCTCGGTGCTCGTGACGGTGGCCAGCGGCTCCGACCCGTCGGCCAACTGCATCGGTGACCTCCTCGTGGGCCCAGAGGGCGTGCGCGTGCGCTTCGCGGGCATTCCGGGACTCACCTACACGATCGAGCGCTCGACCGACACCCTCCCCTGGAGCCCCATCGGCAGCCTCACCGCCCCGGAAAATGGGCTGATGGAATACATCGACCATTTCCCGTCGCCGGGCCCCTTGTTCTACCGGACGATCGCGCCGTAAGTTCAAGGTTCGAAGTTCAAAGTTCAAAGTTCGAAGTTCAAAGTTCGAAGTTCAAAGTTCGAAGTTCGAAGTTCGAAGTTCGAAGTTCGAAGTTCAAATCTCAATTTTGAAATTTACGGCGTGCGCGTTCGTTCAATTCGCTGGCGTTCTGCAAGCTTGCTCCGGGCGTTCTGCAAGCTTGCTCCTGGGTTGGGTTGGGTTAAAACATCCGCCGCCATGAACCAGCGACCGGCTGATATTGCCCTGGCGGGCGCCCTGCGGGGGCTCGGTTTGGTCCTCGGGCTGGCGCTGGTGCCGGGCTGCTCGATCAAGCAAATCGCGATCAATAAACTGGGCGAGGCGCTGGCGCAGGGCAACACGACCTTCGCCAGCGACGACGACCCGGAGTTGGTCAAGGCCGCGGCGCCGTTCAGTTTGAAAATGATCGAGGGCCTTTTGGCGGCGAGTCCGCGCCATCACGGTTTGCTCCTGGCCGCCTGCAGCGGCTTCACCCAATACAGCTACGCCTTCGTCAACGAGGAAGCCGACGAGAAGCAGGACGTCGACCTGGCCGCGGCCGACGCGTTGCGGGCCAGGGCGGGCCGGCTCTATTTGCGGGCGCGAGGTTACGGCTTGAGAGCCCTGGAATTGACCCACGCGAACTTCGAACAGGGGCTGCGCCGAGATCCCAAAGCGACGGTGCAGGCCGCGCGCGTCGCCGATGTGCCGCTGCTTTATTGGACCGCCGCGGCCTGGGGCGCAGCCATCTCCGTTTCGAAAGATCAACCCGCCCTGCTGGCGGATCAGCCGATCGTCGAAGCGTTGATCGATCGCGCGTTGGAATTGAAGGAAGACTTCGAACAAGGCGCGATTCACTCGTTTTTGATCAGTTACGAAATGGCGCGAGCGGGCCGGCCGGGCGACCTGGCCGCGCGGGCCAGGCGCCATTTCGATCGGGCGATGGAACTGTCGCATGGCCGCCTGGCCGCCCCGCTGGTCAGCCTGGCCGAGGCGGTCGCCGTGCAGAAACAGGACAAGACTGAATTCCAGTCGTTGCTGCAGCAGGCCTTGGCGATCCATCCCGATGCCACGCCGTCCTCGCGCCTGCAAAACCTCGTCGCCCAGCGTCGCGCCCGCTGGTTGCTGGGCCGGACGGAAGAACTCTTCCTTGACGATCCCAAAGTTCGTTCCAAATAAGATGGTATGAGATTGATGGCACGGTTCGGGTCGTGGTCCGGGAGCCTGCGCTGGCTGCGGCTGCTGGCGCTCCTCAGTTTGTCGCTGCGGACTCCGGCCGGGGCGGCACCGATGACCGTGACGCTCGGCACCCTGGCGCCGGAGGGCACCTCCTACCACCGCTCGCTCCTGGAAATGCGTGAGAAAGGGCGCAAGGCCCCGGGCGGCGGCGTCAACCTGCGCATCTATGCCGGCGGTAAAATGGGCGGCGACGCCAAAATGGTCAGCCAATTGCGGCTCGGCGCGCTCGATGCCGCGCTGCTCACCGCCACCGGCCTGTCGGAGATCGAGCCGGCGGTGGCTGGTTTGCAAAGCATCCCGATGCTGTTCCGCTCGCTCGACGAAGTCGACTTCATCGGCCGCAAACTCCAACCCACCCTGGACAAACGGATGGAGAAGGCAGGATTCGTCGTCTTATTTTGGACCGACGCGGGCTGGATCCGGTTTTTCTCGAAGGAGCCGGTGATCACCCCGGAAGACTTGAAGAAGGTCAAGCTGTTCAGCTGGGCGGGCGACGCCACTTACACGCAGTTGTGGAAATCCGCCGGATTCCAGCCGGTGCCGCTGGAGACGGCCGATATCGTGCCGATGCTCGATACCGGCTTGATCAGTTGCGTGCCGATGCCTCCCTTCGTGGCGCTGGCCACGCAGGTCTACAGCCGCGCCCCCCATTTGCTCGAGCTGAACTGGGCCCCGATGGCCGGGGCCCTGGTCATCCGGAAAAAGGTCTGGGACAAGATCCCTTCCGAAGCGAAGCAGACCCTGAGGCAAGCGGCGGAGGAAGCTGGCAAGAGCAACAAAGCGCAAGGCCGCGCCGAGAGCGACAAGACGGTGGCGGTGATGAAGGAAAAGGGAGTCACCGTGCACACCGTCTCCCCCGAACTGGAGGCCGACTGGCGCAAAGCCGCCGAAGTTTTTTATCCAAAGATCAAAGGCACGCTCGTCCCGGCCGACGTATTCGATGAGGTCGAATGGCTCTTGCACGGTTACCGAGCCTCACAAGCGGCCCGCGGCTCCTCGAGCCCATGAGCGACGCGCCGGCCAGGGCGCGGGGTGGCTGGAGCGATTTACGATGTACGATTTACGATTTACGATGTCCGAGTTGCAGGTGACTCGGCGATCGGAGCGTGACGAACTGGACCGGTGGTTGCCTGAGACTTTTCCAGCGCGCAAAGTGGCTTAAAAAATCGCACTCATTTCTAACAAATTTATCCCGGATTGCTCATTGCTCATTGCTCATTGCACATTGCTCATTCCGTCTCCGACCATTCCCACAGGGGAACAATGAGCAATGAGCAATGAGCAATGAGCAATGAGCAATGTCCCAAGGCAGACCAATGGCCGCTCACCACCGCCCAGCACGCGCGCACCCGAGGTGGCTCCGCGGGTTGACCTGGGGGGAGAACGCGCTGGTGATGTTCGTGCTGGCGGGCCTGGTGATTCTGCCGCTGACGGAAGTCGTCCTGCGCCTGCTCCACCGGGCGGGCGTCGCCGGTTCGAGCGCGTTTGTCCAACACTTCACCTTGCTCGTCGGCGTGCTGGGTGGAGCGATCGCGGCGCGGGAACATCGGTTGCTCTCCCTCTCCTCCCTCCCCAACCTGCTGGCCGGCCAATGGAAAACGGTGGCGAGCCTTTTCAGCAGCGGGTTGGCGTCGGCGATCAGTGTCGTGCTCTGCCTGGCCGGCTGGCAGTTCGTGCAGGCTGAGCCGGCGGACAAAATGCTCGCCTACGGCATTCCGCTGCGTTTCTTTCAACTCTTCCTGCCAGCCGGCTTTGGCCTGGTCGCGCTGCGTCTGGTTTGGCACGCCTCCAACCGCTGGAGCGGCCGCGCGTTGACGCTCGTGCTGGCGGCGGCGTTCCTCTGGGTGGGACTCAAAGCCCCGGTTGATCCGGCCCGGCTGATCTGGCCGGCGATGATCGCGCTGGCCGTCGCCACCCTCCTCGGCGCGCCGCTCTTCACCACGCTGGGCGGCGCGGCGATGATTCTGTTCTGGGGGACGGGCCGGCCCGTTTCACTCATCCCGTTGGAGCATTATTATCTGGTCACCGACGCGGTGCTGCCGAGTATTCCGCTCTTCACCCTGGCCGGCTATTTTCTGGCGGAAGGGGGCGCGTCGCAACGGTTGGTCCGCCTGTTTCAGGCGCTGGTCGGATCCTTGCGCGGCGGGCCAGGGATCGTCACGGCGCTGGTGTGCGCATTTTTCACCTCGTTCACCGGCGCGTCCGGAGTGACGATTCTGGCGCTGGGCGGGTTGCTCATGCCGGTTTTGATCCAGGCGCATTATTCGGAGAAAACCGCCTTGGGCCTGGTGACGGGAGCCGGGTCGTTGGGGTTGCTCCTTCCACCCTGTCTGCCGTTGATTCTTTACGCGGTCATCGCCCAGCGAACGATCCAAAACCTGGAGTGGCCGGCCGGCACGCCACCGCCGGAGGTGACGATCAATCAACTGTTCCTCGGCGGCGTCGGGCCGGGCATCGTGCTGGTGGCATTGACGGCCTGGTGGGCCGTCCGGGCCGGGCCGAAGGAAGCCTCCGGCCGTCCCGCCTTCAACGCGCGCCAAGCCTGGTCCGCCCTGTGGGCCGCGAAGTGGGAACTGCTGCTCCCGGGTCTGGCCCTGGGGGTGATGTTCGGCGGCCTGGCTTCTCCGGTCGAAGCGGCGGCGATTTCGGCGCTTTACGCGTTCCTCACCCAGGCCGTCATCCACCGTGACCTGAGCCTGGTTCGGGACGTGCCCCGCGTCATGACCGAATGCGGTCTGCTCATCGGCGGGGTGTTGCTGATCCTGGGAGTGGCGATGGGCCTGACGAAGTTTCTGATCATGGCCGACGTGCCCACGATTGGGGCCGACTGGATCAAGGGGACGATTCATTCGCCGTGGTTGTTTTTGCTGCTCTTAAATCTCTTCCTGCTGGTGGTGGGTTGCCTGATGGACCTCTATTCGGCCATCGTGGTGGTCGTGCCGTTGATCGTGCCGATGGGCCTCGGGTTTGGCATCGACCCGGTGCACCTCGGCATCGTGTTTTTGGCCAATCTGCAATTGGGTTTCCTGACCCCGCCGGTGGGGATGAACCTGTTTCTGGCCTCCTATCGTTTCCACAAGCCGATGAGCTACGTCATGCGCGCGGCCGGCCCGATGATCCTGGTGTTGCTCATCGGCGTGCTGCTGATCACTTACGTGCCGCCGCTGACGACGCTTTTGCCGAAATTGCTCAAGTGAGTCCCGTAGGTAGTCCCGCCTTCAGGCGGTTCAGGGGAGGACAAGGACGAATGACCAATGACCCGGCCCTCCTCCGGGGAGCGGGAGGCCCATTTTCCGCTGGACACCGTGGGTCTCGAAGCTGCCATCGTTGCGGCCCAACGGCTCGTCAGATCCCAGCCGAAGGCTGAGCGAAGCGCTGCCCTGGATGCCTTCGGCCCGCGAACCTGTTGACGCGTTGCACGCGTAGATATCCGTGATATCCGTGCCATCCGTGGTTGACCTCTGAACAAACGACAGAGCAGACCACGGATGGCACGTCCGAAAATGAGCCGTCCACCTTCGGGTTTACTCAACACCTCGTCGCCCTCGACGATCTGCAAAACCTTCTCCCATTTTGTTCGGAGGTTAACCACGGATTACTCGGATTACACGGATAGTTCTCGCTGACCCCGGTTGACTCGAAATCTGTGGTCGATCTCTTCAACACTTTAACGCACTGCCCTGCGCCGCCGCCGCGGGGTGTCATCCGCGGTCCCCTCTGACCACGCGTTTCCAGGCCAACTTGGCTTCTTTGAAGTTAAGCAGCAGGGCGACCTCTAAGCCGGTAATATTGAGGTATCCTAGCATCTTGGCGATGTGAGTTTCGTTGAAGGCGGTGACGACCTTGGGGTCGGCAATCACTTTGCTGTCCACGATCAGGTCGGGCACCTGCTTGCCGATGAAGTGGCCACGGTAGTAGACAGGATACTCCTGCTGCTGACTCACCTTGTGTCCGAGCAAGACCAGCTCGATGATCAACGCGTTCTCGTAGAGTTTTTCGTCCAGCCCGGGCCGTAGTTTGTTCAACACGGTCATCGCTGCACCAATGACACTCCCGGTCAGTTCCGGACTTTAATTTCCTGCCAAAAATATTCTCGAAGATGACTGGCATGATGCGCCTCTTTCTCTAAAGTCCGTCCAATCGCATGTTCGACAGTTTCAAGCGCCTTTCATTGGGCTTTGCGCTGATTGCCGTAGCTTCTGGCATCCTGCTCTATTCGGATCTTGGTAACCGCAACCGTTCCCCCGCCCGGGATCGGCAGGGGACGCCCAATGCCAAACAACTCCGGGTTGCCCTCGTGCAGCACGCCTCGCAGACAGTGCTGGAAGATGGAGTGCGCGGAGTCATCGAGGGCCTGGCGGCGCGCGGCTATTCGGACAAAGCCCGGCTGCGGCTGCGCCTCTACAATGCCGAGGCCGACTTGCCCACGGCCAACTCGATCGCCAAAGACGTCGCCGGCGGTGGCAATGACCTGATCATTACGGTGAGCACCCCTTCGCTGCAGACGGTGGCGAACGCAAACAAGTTCGGGTCACAGACTCCGCACGTGTTTGGATTGGTGACCGATCCTTATGGCGCGGGCGTCGGTATCAATCGCACCAATCACCTCGATCACCCGCCTTATCTCGCCGGTTACGGCACGATGCAACCGGTGGCAGAAGCGTTCAAAATGGCCAGACAGTTGCGGCCGCAACTTAAGACCGTCGGGCTGGTCTGGAACCCGACGGAATCCAATTCCGAGGCGCAGACCCGGCTGGCGCGCTCCGTTTGCGCGGAGCTCGAGATCACGCTGCTCGAGGCGAATGCCGAAAACACCCTCGGCGTGGCGGAAGCCGCCAACTCGCTGACCGCCCGGGGCGTGGAAGCCCTCTGGGTGAGCGGTGATGTCACGGTGCTGGTGGCCGCCGATGCCGTCATCGCCGCCGCCAGGCGCGCCAGGATCCCGGTCTTCACGGTCATTCCGCCCACCGCAAAAAAAGGCACCCTGTTCGATCTGGGCGCCAACTACTTTGAGATCGGCAAGGCGACCGGCAACCTCGCGGCCGATGTCCTGGACGGGCGGCGTCCCGCCGAAGTCCCCGTGGAAAACCTGCTTCCAGAATCCCTCGTCGTGAACCGCCTGGCGCTCGAAGGGTTGAAGGACCGATGGCAATTGCCGGATGCCGTCGTGCAGCGGGCGTCGGTGGTCATCGACGCGGCTGGGACGCATTCACGCCTCGCGGCGTCCGCCGTGCTGGCGCGAAATCTCGGCCTCACGTTCCCGGTGGAGGTCCTGGCCGAGGCGGAGAAGGAAAAAGCGGTGGCCAACGCACCCAAGCCCGGCGCCGAGCTCAAGCCTCCGGGCCGCAAATGTCGCGTGGACCTCATCGAGTACCTGGATACGCCCAACGTGGAGATGGCACGCGAAGGAGTGCTCGATGGATTCCAGGCCGCCGGCTGGCGACGCGGCGTGGATTTCGAGTTGCGCCTGCGCAACGCGCAGGGTGACATGAGCACGCTCGGCAGCATGGTGGACGCGGCCTTGACGGAGAACACCGAGTTGATCATCGCCTCAACCACTCCCAGCCTGCAGGGTGCCCTGCGGCGCGGCCGAGGCAAAGCGCTGGTCTTCACGCTCGTCGCCAACCCCCTCCTGGCCGGCGCCGGCCGGAGCGACGACGACCATCTGCCTTTTGTCACCGGCTCCTATGTCAGCGCTCCATTCGAGGAGGCGTTGCCCAAGCTCAAGGCCTGCTTGCCCGGCACCAGGCGCCTCGGCACACTTTACGTGCCCGGCGAAGTCAATTCGGTCTTTTACATGGAACAACTCGTGGCGACCGCGAAGAAGTTCAACCTCGAAGTCGAAACCGTCGGTGTCAGTTCCAGCAGCGAAGTGCCCGACGGGGCGCTGGCTCTGTGCGGACGCAATATCGACGTGTTTTGCCAGATCTCCGATAACCTCACCGGCGCCAGCTTCGCCAGCATCGCGCAAGCGGCGAAGAAATCACGCATGCCGCTGGTTGCTTTCGCCTCGGGCCAGGCGCGCAAAGGAGCCTTCATGACCCTGTCGCGGGACTTTTACGACAACGGTGTCGCCTCGGCGCGTTTGGCGATGCGCGTGTTGCGCGGCGAGAATCCCGCGCAGATGCCATTCGAGCCGGTGATCAAGACCCGTTTCACCCTCAACCTCGCCGCCGCTGGCCAATTGGGGATCGCTATTCCCGAGAACCTGGTGAAGAGCGCCGACGAGGTTATCCGCTGACCATTGGGGCAACGACACGAAGCGAAGCCATGGAAATCAAGAAAACACAGAGCGGTGAGGCGCTTGAACTGCGATTGCACGGCCGGCTCGACGCCTACTGGGCGGACCACGTGAGCAAGGCCATCGACGACGCCATCCGCGCGGGCAGCCATAAGATCGAACTCAATTTCGCCCAGGTGGGCTATCTCAGCTCTGCCGGCCTGCGGGTGCTCCTCAAATACTACAAGGAACTCAAGGCCGTGCAGGGAAGTCTGACGATCACCCAGCCGAGCGGGGGCGCATACGCGATTCTGCAGATGGCCGGACTTGCCGCCATGATGGTGGCTTCCCCCGCGGCGGCGGCGCTGGCCCCGGCCAAAGCCGGGCCCCATTCGATTGAGAAGAGCGGTGTGATCTTTCAAGTCTTCGACCAGGCACCGGGCTCGGAGCTGCAATGTTCGCTGATCGGTCAGCCGGAAAAGTTTTTCGAGGAGGGCTTTCAAGAGGCCGATTGCACCAGCGTCTCCTTTCCTCCCGGCACATTCGGGTTGGGCCTGGGCGCGTTCGGCAGCGGCTTTCAAGATTGTCGGGAGCGCTTCGGTGAATTCGTGGCGGTGGCCGGGATGGCGGCCACCTTGCCGACGGACGGGAGCAGTGTTCCGGACTTCGTCATCACCGAGGAAGCGCTCGTGCCTGAGCTGAAGGTTTTGTATGCCCTGGCCGGCAAAGGTCAGTTTGCCCGCATGATGCGGTTTGACGCCAAGCCCGAACCGCCCGGAGTCATCAGTTTGAGCAGCCTGGTGGAAGCGGCCATGGAGATTTCGGGCACCAAGGCCGCCGGGGTGGTCGTTCTCGCGGAAAGTGCCGGGCTGGTCGGCGCGGCCCTGCGCCGCTCCCCGGGACGGGCCGACGCCAAATCACCGTTGGCGTTTCCCGCCATCCGCGACTGGCTTTCGTTCACGACGGAGCGAACGAACGAACGGAATCTGACTCTCATGGTGGGCATGGCCGTGCGCGAGCCGCCGGCGCTAGTCGCTCCCTTCGTCCGGCTGCTTGCTCCGGACGCCCGCGTGCACGGGCATTTTCATGCGGCGCTTTTTCCCTACCGGCCAGTGCAGCGGGGCGAGTTGCTCCTGGAAAAGGTGGTGAGCGGCTTGATGGCCGCCGGTTCCGCGCAGACGCTGTTGCATCTCCTGGCCGATGACCGCGAATTCGAGGGCGTGGGTCAGAGTGAGTTTATGCGCGGGGCCTGCTGGATCGGGCCGATGGCGGATTTTCAGATCACGGCGACATGAAGGGAGACAGACCATGACCTTGCTTCTCGGCGCATTCACCATCGGCTTGATCCTGGCGCTGCTGGCGCTCGGAGTTTACCTGAGCTTCCGCATCTTTAATTTTCCTGACATCACGGCGGAGGGCTCGATCACGTTGGGCGCGACCATCACCGCCACGTTGCTGGTGCGGGGTTGCGGGCCTGGATTGGCGACAGCCGCAGGTTTCGCGGGCGGATTGGTGGCTGGGTCCACGACTGGCCTGCTTCACACCAAATGCCGCATCAACGGCCTCCTCAGCGGCATCCTGGTGATGACCGCGCTTTACTCGATCAATCTGCACGTGATGGGCAAAAGCAACGTGCCGCTGCTCAACGAAGTGACCCTGGCGACGAAGGCTGAGCAAATTGGGACGCGGTTGGCCGGCAGTGCGAACGACTTGAATGTGTTGGGCTGGGCCGTGGGCGTGCGCGACGCCTCCATGTTGCTGGCCGTGCTGCTCTTCATCTCCTTGCTGGGGGTTGCGCTCTACATGTTTTTTCGGACCAACCTGGGGACCGCGATTCGCGCCACCGGCGACAATCCGCAGATGATCCGCGCGCTGGGAGCGAGCGTGGACTTCATCCTCATCCTGGGATTGGCGCTCTCCAACGGGTTGATTGCGTTGAGCGGCGCCCTGCTCGCCCAGTACCAGGGTTTTGCCGATGTGCAGATGGGGATCGGCATGGTGGTGTGGGGACTGGCCAGCGTGATTATCGGCGAGGCCCTCGTCGCCACCGGCAGCCTCGGTTTGCTCATCACCGGGGCGGTGATCGGCTCGGTCTTGTTTCGTTTGCTGGTGGCGATAGCCCTGCGCTGGGGATTAAACCCGAACGATCTGAAATTGATCACCGCGCTGTTTGTTTTCTTTGCGCTCGTCGGACCGCAATTGCTGCGGCGTCTGAAGCCGCGCAAAGTCGTCAAGCTCCCGACGCCGCAGTCATGTTGAAGCTGGAGAATATCGGCAAAGTTTTTCACCCGGGCACGCCCAACGAGGTGCGCGCGCTGCGTGGTGTTTCGCTCGGGTTGGAGCCTGGCTCCTTTCTCATTATCATCGGCACGAACGGTTCGGGGAAATCGACGCTGCTGAATGCCGTGGCGGGAACGTTCCTCGTGGACACAGGCCGGATCAACCTGGCCGGGCGCGACATCACGCGCTGGAGCGAACACCAACGGGCCCGGCTCATCGGGCGGGTGTTTCAAAATCCCTTCAGCGGCACTGCCCCCTCGATGTCGATTGCCGAGAACCTGGCCCTGGCCGCGCGGCGCGGGCGCCCGCGCGGCCTGGGCTGGGCTTTATCCAGGCGTCTGCGCGGGCAATTGCGCGATCGGGTGCGGGCGTTGAATATGGGGCTGGAGAACCGCCTGGATAATGCCATTGGCAGCCTGTCGGGCGGCCAGCGCCAGGCACTGACGCTGCTGATGGCCACCTGGCTCAAACCGGAATTGTTGCTGCTGGACGAACACACCGCCGCGCTGGATCCGAAGAGCGCCGACCAGGTCATCCGCCTCAGCCACGAAATCATCCAGCGCCACAAACTCACCACGCTCATGGTGACGCACTCGATGCAACAGGCCGTCCACCTCGGCGACCGGATTATTATGATGCACCGCGGCGACGTGTTGCATGATTTGCGCGGCACAGAACGGGCGCGGGTGCGTCCGGAAGACCTGCTGGGCCGGTTTGACGAAATACGGCGCCGAGAACAACTCGACGCCGCCACGGCCGATATGCTGAGGCTTAATTATGTGTAACTCACTTCAAGGGAGAAAAGGGCCCGCCCTCACCCCGGGAGCTCATCGTGTCCCACATCTTATTTGCTGGACACCGTGGGTTCAGACAAATCCTTGAGAAAATCGATGACCACGAATCAACTTTCTCTCCTTCGCACTCCCCGAGTGAGAGTCACTCAATTCCGACAACATCTGGTTAGGGCGCTTCACACTGCACACTCTCATGCACTCTTTCTCTGACCGCAGAGGCACGCCGATGGACGCAGATGGCGGAGCTTTTTTATCTGCGTTCATCCTGTCCATCTGCGGTTTTCTTTCTTCACCGCCGAAACGCAGAGGCGCAAAGAAGCCGAAGGGACTTGGCCAAGACGCGGTCGTTTGGATCGGTCGGGAGCGCTCGATCGCCGAGAACCGGAGCGCGAGATGGTTGACGGATGAACCGTGGACGGCCAGTCGGTGGAGTCAACGGGGATGGGCCGTTGCGGCCAGTGTCAATGGCAACGTCCCCGGCGCCCCATCCCCGGCGCTGGCCTCTGTCCTTATCTGTGAAATCCGCGTCATCCGTGGTCAACCTCTGCTGGCCAAACTGGACGACCTGACTCTCCAAATGCTTGGGGCAATGATGGCGATGTTGAAGGTACTCATTCTGGGAAACGAACAGTCTGAGGCGACCACGGATGTCGCGGATAGCACGGATATCTACGCGTCCAACGCTCCAACGCTTCAACCGCCGAACCGCTCGATGCTGTCCCACCGCGGAATATAGTTCTCCCTCTCCCCGGGGGAGAGGGCCGGGGTGCACTGCCGTTGAATTAAGCCTGGCGTTCTCGCGGTAGCCTTAATGACCGATGACCAAGCGGCGCTGGCGCCGGCCCCTGCGGCTGGTTTGGTCGAGCTTTGGGCATTGGGGCATGGTCATTCATTGGGCATTGGGCATTGGTCATTGGTCATTCGACTAAGGGGTCGCCCTGGTCGCGCGAGATCTCAATCGTCAGCGCGTTGAGGCCGTCGCGCCGCTCGTAATCCATGCGCCGCGCCAGTCGCCGCACGAGGCTGATGCCCAAGCCGCCGGGTTGGCGGTCCTCAAGGCTCTGCCCAAGTTCCGGCTCCGGCACCTGGCGGGCATCGAAGGGTCGCCCGTCGTCCAGAACCTGCAGGCGAAGGCAGTCGGTCCGGCATTCAACCCGGAGCGTGATGCGATGCTCCAGTTGATCGTCGTATCCATACTTGATGATGTTGGTCCCGATTTCCTCGGCCGCCAGTTGGACGTGGTAGAGCGCCTGGGCACCGGGCGCCTGCCGGGAGAGGAACTCGGCCATGCTTTCAATCGCCTGCATCAAGGCCGGGACGGTGCTCGGCAGTGTTCGTTCCCAAGTCTGAGGATCAGGCGCCGCCGCGTCCGCTTCCGATGAATTGGTCACGCCTCGCCAACCTAAGTCCAGGCGCGAATTCAAACAATAAGAATGCTCGCTCACGACAACCGGCGCAGCGCGAGCATGGCGATGTCGTCGGACTGTGGGTTTTCCCCCGCGTGTCGTCGGACTGCCTCCAGAACCCCGGCGACGGATTGGGCCGCCGTTTGACCCGGACGCCGGGATAACTCTTCCAATAATCGGTCTTCTCCAAAAAGCTCGTTGGCAGAGTTGAACGCCTCGGTGACGCCGTCGGTGTAGAAGAGCAGGAGGTTCCCGGGGGCAAGTTGCAATGTGTGGCTGGTGACCTGCAGCCCGGGAAACGCACCGGCGACCATCGCTGGCTGGCAAGGCACGACCTGGCACTGCCCGTCCCGGACCAGCATGGGGGCCGGGTGTCCGGCGCTGGCGTAGGTGAGCAGCCCGTTCCCAGGCTCGTAGACCGCGCAAAAAATCGTCACGAACATCTCCCTGGGGTTCTGCGCGGCGAGTGCGTCGTTGACGCGCTGAAGGATCTCGTCCGGCTTCTGGAATTGGGTCCCCAACGTGCGGATCAGCGTCATGGTGACGGCCATGAAGAGCGCGGCAGGGATGCCCTTGCCGGAGACGTCGCCAATGACAACGACCAACCGGCCGTCGCCGGCGCGGAGGACCTCGAAAAGGTCGCCGCCCACTTCCTTGGCCGGCTCCAGGAGCGCGTGAACCTCGACCCCGGCACCGCGCGTGACCGCTGAAATATCGGCGGGCAGGATGCCCAATTGGATCTCCCGGGCGATCCGCAGCTCGCTGGCAATCTGCTCCTTGGCCGCATCCGAATACGCCTTTGCCTTGAGCAAAGAACGGACGCGGGCTTTGACTTCGAGGACCTCGAATGGCTTGACGAGGTAATCGTTGCCGCCCACCTCGAATCCCTGGGCTTTGTTCTTCACCTCTTCCAGGGCGCTGAGGAACATGACCGGAATTTCCCGCGAGGCGGACGCGGTGCGCAATCGGCGACAGACCTCGTAACCGTCCAGGCCCGGCATCATGATATCGAGCAAGACCAGGTCCGGCGGGGCCTTTTCGATGCTGCGCAGGGCGCTCTCGCCGTCCAGCGCGACGCTCAGTTTATAATCGCCGCGCAGAGCCTCCACCAGCACATCCACATTGGTGCGCACGTCATCCACGATCAGGATTCGCGATTCGGACAAATCTCTCATAGGAATTGGGGTGTCAAAAAACCATGCTATCAGGTGGGCGCCGCAAAGCAACGCCGGATGCGAAACGTCACCAGGGCGCAGGACAGGATTCTTCTGCGCGACGGCGAGCGGTAGACAGTCATTGGGAGCGGCACGTGGTAGTTGCTGATCTTGACTGCTGATGACCTGTTGATCTCAGGGCCTCGGCGACCCACACCGGAGTTGGACCGCGGATTTGCTTTTTTTATCCGTGTCATCCGAGTAATCCGTGGTCAGATCCTTTTTCGTCGCGGCTCTGCCGCTCGGGGTCATCCGTGGTCTTCCCTCTTTTTTTTCGGAGGTTAACCACGGATTACTCGGATTACACGGATAGTTCTCGCTGACCTCTGGTGACCCGAAATCCGTGGTCGATTTCTTCAACACTTTAACGCATTGCCCTGCGGCGCCACCGCGGGGTGTCATCCTCGGTCCCCTACGACCACTCGTTTTCAGGACAACTTGGCTTCTTTGAAGTGAAGCAGCAGGGCCACCTCTAAGCCGGTAGTATTGAGGTAGCCGAGCATCTTTGCGCTGTGAGGATCGTTGAAGGCGGTGACTACCTTGGGGTCGGTAATGACATTTTTCGCTGAAACACCGTGCACTTCGCCATCTGATCATCCGTGTCATCCGGGTAATCCGTGGTCAGATCCTTTCTGGTTGCTGCTCTGCCGCTCTGGGTAATCCGTGGTCAGATCCTTTTTCGTTTCGGCTCTACCGCTCTGGGCCATCCGTGGTCTTCTCCCATTTTTTCCTGAGGTTAACCACGGATTACTCGGATTACACGGATGGTTCTCGCTGACCTCTGTTGACCCGTAATCTGTGGCTGATCTCTTCAATACTTTAACGCACTGCCCTGCGCCGCCGCCGCCGCCGAACGGTGTCATCCGCGGTCCCCTGTGACCACCCGTTTCCAGGCCAACTTGGCTTCTTTGAAGTTAAGAAGCAGGGCGACTTCCAAGCCTGTGATGTTGAGGTAACCGAGCATCTTGGCGACGTGAGTTTCGTTGAAGGCGGTGACGACCTTGGGGTCGGCAATGACTTTGCTGTCCACGATCAGGTCAGGCACCAGCTTGCCGATGAAGTGGCCACGGTAGTAGACAGGATACTCCTGCTGCTGACTCACCTTGTGTCCGAGCAAGACCAGCTCGATGACCAACGCGTTCTCGTAGAGTTTTTCGTCCAGCCCGGGCCGCAGTTTGTTCAACACGGTCATCGCTGCACCTATGATACTCCCGGTGAGTTCCTCCTCCTTCACGATCGGAGTTTGACCACTGAAGACACGCCTCTCAATGATTTTTTTCCCTGCAACATCGGCCGCTTCGCGGTCTGATCATCCGTGTCATCCGCGTAATCCGTGGTCAGATCCTTTTTCGAGAAAAACAGACTCGCTTCCTGCACCCGCCTTCCCTAGCATGCTTTCTCTATCAAGTGACCTCCATTGCGCAACGGCCGCTCGAACCATGATCGCTGCTCCTTCCCAAAGCTCGTGACTCGCGATCTCCCTGAATCGACGCCCTGCCCGACGCCGAACCCGGCGCGGAGCCCACGGTTCTGGCGCACGCTCAGCGGGCGGATGTTGTTGTTCGGGATCGTTCCGGCCGGGCTGGTTCTGACCACGCTCGTCATTGTCACGGCGTGGCGCATGTTCGCCTCGGCCCGCAGCGCCAGCGAAGCGGCGCTGCGGCTCCTGGCCGACCGGGTGGCGGCCGAAATCGAACGCGGCAACACCCGCGCCGTGCTCGCGTCGAAAATGCTGGTCTTCGCGCAAATGGATGGCCTTTTCGGGCAACGCGCGGCCTCCCTGGCCTACGCCAGGCGGGTGCTTGAACAGTTTCCAGAGTTCACCGGCTCCTACTTCGCTTACGAACCCAACGCGGACGGACACGACCGGGAATACGCCAACACGCCGGCCGCGGCCGCGCTCGGCGCAGCTTTCGATCCCAGGGGACGCTTCATTCCCTACTGGCTGCGCGACCGCGAGACGGGCACGCGCATCGTGCTCGAGCCTCTCCTGAACATGGAGACCAGCCTCTATTATCAAGGATGCAAGGAACTGTTCCTGCGCGAGAAACGAGCCCTGCCCATGATCACCGAGCCCTACGTTTATGAAGGCAAGATGATTGTCGAGCAGACCTTCCCCATTGTCATGGACGGCCGGTTTGTCGGCATCGGCGGGGTGGACCGCGCCCTCGACGACCTGGTCGCCTTCCTCCAATCGATCCGGCAGCGCGATCACGTGGATCTGTTTCTGATCAGCCGGGCGGGGAGATTTGTGGCTTCCACGCTCGACGGCCAGGCGACGCGTCACCATGCGCCGCTCTCGCTGCGGACCCTCCGCATCGGCGAAACGGGCTACCGCGATCTCTTCAAGCGTTTTTACGACCGTCGCATTTCGCGCGAGTTGGAATTGGCCCGCGATCCCATCAGCGGGCAGCGCTGCTACTTCGCCAGTTCTCCCGTCCCCACGGGCAATTGGCTGGTCATCGTCCGCGAATCGGAAGCCACGATTCTGGCGCCCGTTCGCGAGGAGGCGGAAGCTTTTTTGGGGCTCGTGATCGGCGCGCTGCTGCTCGTGTCCGTGCTCTCCTGGTGGATCACTCGCCAGACCTCCCGCCGCATTGGCCGGTCGGTCACCGCGGCGGATGGCCTGACCCAGGGTGATCTCAGCCTGACGCTCAACCTGGACGAGAAATACCAGGACGAAGTGGGTCAACTGGCCCGCAGTTTCAACCGCCTGGTCGCGACCTACCGGGGAATCGCCGACGTGTGCGCGGCGATCGCCCGCGGCGATTTCAGCGCGCGGCTGGAAAAGCGCGGCCCGCGGGACGAGCTGGTCGAGGCCATCAACCACATGGCGACGGCCCGGCAGCAAGCCGAGAAAGAACTGGGCGCGGCCAAGGAAACCGCCGAGGCGGCAACGCGGGCCAAGGCCGACTTTCTGGCCAACATGAGCCATGAGATCCGCACACCGATGAACGGGATCATGGGCATGGTGCATTTGGCGCTGCGGACCGAACTCACCCGGCAACAACGCGATTATCTTTGGAAGATCCAGCGCTCGGGCGAGCAGTTGTTGACCATTATCAATGACATTCTTGATTTCTCGAAGATCGAGGCCGGGAGATTGGGGATCGAGCAGATCGACTTCGAGTTGGACGAAGTGCTGGAGAACCTCTCCTCACTCATCGGCCTCAAGGCCTCGGACAAGAACCTCGAACTCATCTTTGATTCGGATCCACGAATTCCGCCGGTCCTAATCGGGGATCCGCTGCGGATCGGCCAAATCCTCATCAACCTGTGCGGCAACGCCGTCAAATTCACCGAGCAGGGGGAAGTGCTCGTGCGCTCGCGTTTGATCGACGCGCGGGAAGATCGGTTGCGGCTGCGCTTGGAGGTGCGGGATACCGGAATCGGGATGACTCCAGAGCAACTGGCCAAGCTGTTCCAGGCTTTCAGCCAGGCGGATACCTCCACCACTCGAAAATACGGCGGCACGGGCTTGGGCCTCGCCATCTGCCGCAACCTGGTCCAGCTCATGGGCGGGGAAATCGGCGTCGAAAGCGAACCCGGGAAAGGCAGCGTCTTTTGGTTCACGGTTGAAGTCCGGGCATCCCCAAAACCGCGCAAGAGACACGCCGCGCTCCAGGCCGCCAATTTCCGCGACCTCCGGACCCTGGTGGTGGACGACACCGAGAACGCCCGCGAAGTTTTCGCCGAAATGATCCGTTCCCTGGGAGCCGAGGCCGTGGTGGTCGATTCCGGCGCCAAAGCCCTTCGCGCCCTCGAGGAAGCCGCCGCGGTCGATCGGCCCTTCGGCCTGGTTCTGCTGGATTGGCGAATGCCGGAAATGGACGGTATCGAGGTGGTTCGACGGATTCGCGGCCAGGCGCGGTTGAGCCCCAAGCCACACATCATCATGATCACCGCGCACGGTCGGGAAGATTTTTTCCAGCAGACGAGGGAACTCCAGTTGGACGGCACGCTCCTCAAACCCGTCAGCCCATCTTCGCTCTTCGAAGCGATCGCCGGCGCGATGTCGGGGGATTTCCTCAAGAGCGAAGCCGCGGCCGCGCTCAGCCGGTCTGGCGAAGCGCCGGCCGCCGGCCTTGGCCTTCCTTCGGTTCGCGGCGCGCGGGTGCTCCTCGCCGAGGACAATCCCATTAACCAACAGATCGCCCGGGAAATTCTGGAACAAGCCGGCGCGCTCGTCACGGTCACGGATAATGGCCGCCTCGCCATCGAGAAACTGCGCCTCGGGCATTTCGACCTCGTCCTGATGGACGTGCAGATGCCCGAGATGGACGGCTATCAAGCCACCGCGCAAATTCGGGCCGATCCGCGCTTCAAGGATTTCCCCATCATCGCGATGACGGCCCACGCCATGAGTGGTGACCGGGAGAAATGCCTTGCGGCCGGGATGAGTGATTACGTAACCAAGCCGATCGATCCGGCCCAACTCATCCTCAGCATCGCCCGCTGTTTGAGGCGAGAACCAGCGCCACCGGGCGGCTCGAAGGACGGGCCGAGTGAACCTCCCCGAACCGTGCGTTCCGCCGCTGCCGATCCATTGCCGGATGCCCTCGAAGGCGTCAACGTGGGTGAAGGACTGCGTCGTCTGGGGGGCAACAGGAAGCTCTATTTGCGTCTGCTTCGAGACTTCGCCATGGCGCAGGCAAGACTGCCGGATCAAATCCGGGAGGCAGTCGATGCCGGGGATCTGGCCGCGGCGAGCCGTCACGCCCACAGTCTCAAAGGGGCCGCGGCGAACCTGGCGATGCCGGAAGTTGCCACCAGTGCCGGCGAACTGGAAACCGTGCTGAAAGACCAAGCCTTGCTCTGTTACCAGCCGAAGCTCGCCGCGCTGGAAACGGCACTTGCCGTGGTCTTCGACTCGCTTGACCAACTCCCGGCACCTCCGGAACCGGTCGCAGGTTCTGGCGGGACAACGCCTGCACCAGTGACATCCCCGGCTCCAGACCAGCCGTGCCATCGCGCCGCCGCGCGGGAGCTGCTGGCCACGCTGCGGGAGCAGGTCGCTGCCGGCGATTTGGATGCCGCCCATGCCCTGAGCAATTTGGAGGCGGTTTGCGGCACCCACTTTCGCACGGAACTGGAGGCGCTGCGGCAACATTTGGATGCCTTCAATTTCGAAGATGCCAACCGGGTCGTCGCGACGCTGGAAACTCAGCTCCGCGAAGTCTAACCAGGCTTGTGTTTCACCCGTTGTTCTGCTTCTTTTCCCCTTGTCCAACCCTGAATGATCGCAACTCACCAACCCCGCATTCCGTCAGCCGCGTTTCTCGCGCTGGCGCTGTGCGCGCTTTCTGCCTCCGCCCAGCCCTTCACCGTTGATTGGTTTAGTATCGACGGCGGTGGCGCCATGAATGGCACGGGCGGCGTATTCACCATCGACGGCACCATCGGCCAGCCTGACGCCGGCCCGACGATGAGCGGCGGCAATTTTTCCGTGACGGGCGGGTTCTGGAGCCTGATCGCCGTCGTGCAAACGTCCGGCGCGCCGCGCCTCACCGTCAACCTCACGACCTCGAACAGCGCCATCATTATATGGCCGTTGCCTGCGACGGGCTTTTCGCTCCAGGAGAACCTGGCCCTCGGCACGACCGGCTGGGTGGATGTTACGAACAGGCTCCGGGACGACGGCTTGAACAAGTTCATCATCGTCAACCCGGCGACGAGCGCCCGGTTCTACCGGCTCTTCAAACCGTGAACCTGGATCCGCGAAGGAGCCGAGCGACAGGGCTCGCATCCTCAATCGCATTGGTCGACGGCGGGCGGCCTGATTTTTATCGGCGCCACCGCGGACGAAACGTTCCGGGCATTTGATAAGCAGACCGGCGCCATCCTCTGGCAGGCCAGGCTGCCGTTTGGGGGCAATGCCACCCCGAGCACTTACATGTTAAATGGCCGCCAATTCGTCGTGATCTCCGCCGGAGGAGCGAAGTCCGGCCGCCCCGCGGGCGGCAGTATCGTCGCCTTCGCCCTCCCGGAAGCCGCGGCCAACTAAGCGTCGAGGCAGTTGTTCACGCGAGAGGTTGAACCGCTAATCTTCGCTAATCTCCGCTAATGGCAGACCAACTGAACGTTTATTCCAGTGTGCCTTGGTGCCCAAGATTTACCAGGTAACCGGCCTGGTAAATATGTTCCGCGAGTGCGCAACCACGGTCGTTAAGATGCCGGAATTCCCGGCTTGATGCACTCACACCAGCCATCCACTGTCCCACCATGCCAAGGCGTATCGGAATTTTTTGCGGGAACAGCAGCTTCTCCAGGAGGAGCGCATCGCTGCGTTCAAGGAATACGCCGATGATGTCAAGAGTGGGCGCTTCCCGGAACGGCGTCACCTCGTGACCATGGATGAGGCCGAGTTCAATGAAGCCGTCGCCGACATCGAAGCGAATCGCCACGTACCATTGTAGCAGCCGACTCGACAGGGATGCGCCGGATGCCTTATACCACCTCCATGTTAACCAGACGAATTCTCGCAGTTGGCGCCTGCTTTTGTGCAACCACGATCCTCATCGGCCTGCTCGCCCATTCGGCAAGGGCGGCCGAGGCTTACACGGAGAATCCCGGCAAGGAAGGAGATGGCAAATACACGGTTGGTCCGGATTACAAAATCGATCCCGATCTCACGGACCGGGGCAATCCCAAAGGCAAATCCTTCGAGTTCACGATGCGCCTGGCGGACAGCAAAATTTTCCGGGGCGACGATTCGACCCTCGAGCCGGAGAAGAAGCCGGTGCGAAAGGAGCGAAAGATCTTTGTTTACGTCCCGGCCGCTTACCGGGATGGCAGCAAAGCCCCAATCCTCGTCATCCATGACGGACCCGGCCAGCTCCACCTGGTGCGCAACGCGCTGGACAACCTGACCCTGGCAAAGGAGTCGAATCGCAAGCTGCCTGCGTTCATCGTGATTGCCGTCGAGAACGGCGGCAATGATGGCAAGAACAGCGAGCGCGGCCTCGAATACGACACCATGTCCGACCGCCTCGCCCGGTTCATCCATGGCGAGGTGTTGCCGGCCGTTCTGACCAACGCGGAGATCAAAGCCGCCTACCCCCGATTGGCCCTGACGGATAATCCCTGGGGCAGAGCCGTCATGGGCTGCAGTTCGGGCGGCGCTGCGGCCTTGACGATGGGCTGGTTTCGACCCGATTTGTTCCGTCGTCTCATCGCTTATTCCGGCACGTTCGTCGATCAGCAGGACGACGACGCGGCCGAGGAAGCGAAATATCCGTTCGGTGCGTGGGAATATCATTCCGGCATGAAGCTGATCGAAAACAGTGAAAAGAAGCCATTGCGCATCTTCACCCACGTGTCCGAAAACGATCTTCGCGCGAAAGATCCGGAGGAAACGCATCACAACTGGGTGACGGCCGGCCAGCGCACCGCGGCGGCACTTCAAGCCAAAGGTTATAATCACCGTTTCGTTTTCAGCCTGGCCACGAGTCACTGCGACCGCCGCGTTTTTGAGCAAACCTTGGCCGACACACTCGTGTGGATCTGGCGCGGCTACCACCCCGACTGAGTCTCAAGGGCGCAAGCTACTTTCTGGCGCTGCTCCGCAGCTAACGGCCTGCACTCAGCTCACCCAAAAACTCAGTGCTGCCCAATTGTTGAAACCATTCGAAGTTGCTCTTGCCACTCGCTGGAAAACGGCGGAGGATCGGTGATCATGAACTCATCAGAACAACAACTCTCCGGGACCCGCCGAGGGTCAAAAATCAGTTCCCGACCAGGATCCGTTGGCCGAGCATTATGGCCAGCCCGACCAGCCAGGCCGATGAACAGGATTGGCCGCCGCGATTTCTTGAAAGGCGTCGGCGCGCTTGGGCTGGCCGGCGCGGCCTCGCCGTTCGTGGCCGCTGCTGCGTCCATCACTCGGCCCAGGCCCAGCCCCATCCAGCATATCATCGTGGACATGCAGGAGAACCGCTCCTTCGACCATTACTACGGGTTCGCCCCGTTCGTGGGCAGTTACGGCGTGCCGGCCGGCTACGCGCAGCCCGACGGCGCGGGCGGCTTTGTGTCGCCCTATCACTTCACCAGCCTCTCGACTCCGGACATCGGACATTCCTGGAACGCAATGCACGCGGAATATGATGGCGGCGCGATGGACGGCTTTTACACCACCGACGGGATTAACGCGCTCGGCTATTACACGGCCGACGATCTCCCGTTCTATTACAGCCTTTTCGCCACCTCGACGTTGTGCGCGAACTATTTCTGCTCGGTGATGGGGCCCACCTGGCCCAACCGCTTCTACCTCGCCGCCGGCACCTCCGGCGGGATCACGACCAACGGCGTGTGGGGCTATGGCGTATTTGACTACCCGATCATCCTCGACCTGCTCGAGGCGGCGGGTGTCAGCTGGAAGGTCTACAACATCGGTTGGGACAGCGTGCCCTACGGCAACACCGACAATGTGTTTGTCTTCTGGAAACGATGGGCCCACGACCAGCGCACGCTGGGCAGCAAAGGCGATTACCTCAACGACCTCCAATTCGGCCGGCTGCCTCAGGTCTCCTTCATCATCCCGAGCTACGCGCGCGGCTGGGACGAGCACCCGCCCGCCGACGTCTCCGTCGGGATGGGCATCCAGCAGGAGCTCATCACCGCGCTGCGGCAGTCCTCGGCGTGGAGCAGTTCCGCCTATATCCTGACCTACGACGAGTCGGGCGGTTACTTCGAGCACGTCGCCTCAGCGCAACTCGACGCTTACGGCCTGGGCATTCGCGTGCCGACCTGGGTCATCTCCCCGTTCGCCAAGCCCGGTCACCTGGAGCCGACGCTCTACGAGCACTCCTCGGTCCTGAAGTTCATCGAGACCGTCTTCGGCCTGCCCACCCTGGCCTCCGTCAATCACCAGTTCGATGCCGCGACGCCCGGTGGATCCAACAATGAGGCAGCCAATGGTCAGTCTTTCGGTCCGCCCGCGCCGCCGCGCGACGGCTTGCGCACGATCGGAAACCTGATGGAGTGTTTCGCGTTCTGACCCGGCGCGTCCCGCTTCAACACAGAGAGAGCCTCGGCGGTGATAAAGTTGCCGGGCGCACCGGCCGACACGCGGCGCGGCATCTTCAGCACCGCGGCGGGTTCGCCCGCGATGTCCTGGGCGTTGAGTATGAGAAGTCAGAAAGATCGGGATGAATCGTCTATCTCGCCGAATTTCCTGAGGTGACTGGCTCATGGCGAATGGTTGGATGATTTGGACACATGGACTCGGAAATGCCACAACTAAAAAGAGGACAGGGCGCATCTCAGTTTTTGGGGGAGCGGAGTCCAAGGCGTTAGCTGCGGAGCAGCGCCAGAAAGTAGCCCACGGCGCCAGCCGTGGGGGTCGGCGCTGCAGGGCAAGAGCCGCGGAGCGGCGAAAGAATTGCCAGCCTTGGTTCTGTCGCCCCTGCCGGGGCTTCGCCACCATTGCGTCACCTCCCACGGCTGGCGCCGTGGGCTACTTTCTGACGCCACTCCGTGGCTCAAAGCTTGCGCCCTTGAAATGCAGAGCCGCGCAAAAACTCAGATGCGCCCAGGACAATCGTGGCTTGACACTCTCCCGCGACATTGGTGAACTCAACCTTGTCTCGACCAAGGTAGGAGACAGGATCCCGATGGGATAGTCCGGATAAACCAGAACTCGGCACTGGGAAACCATAAATCCTAGGATGGTTTCCCGACTCAAGGAGAACAAAAAGATGCGCAATTACGTAGCCTTGTCAGACGAGGAGAAACTCAAACTGCTGCAGGAACACAGCTTTCAGGCCCCATTTCCCACGCTGGACCAAAAGAACTGGTGCCTCCATTGCGAAAAAGAGTTCGATGGCCGTTCCGCGCGCGTCTGGATGGATAGCGTGGGCGAATACTGGCTGGAATGCGGCACCCCCGGGTGCGACGGCTCCCCCATTGACTGGGCACCCTACCCCTGGTGGGATGAACATCATCCCCTGACCAAACAGCGCGAAGCCGAGGGCGGCGACCCCAATGTCCTCCACTGGTGATTCCTGGGAAGCCTCCACGGTTTCTTGACCGCGCATTTTGACCATGAACCGCTTAAACTTGTAATTAGTCGCACAGTCGGGCTGTGGTGGTGATTGCCTCCTGCTCCAGCGGAGCAGCGGGATACCCTGTCGTGATGCACTCGTGCAGATACTGCTGGAGAAACGGCCGAAATCCACCAAACCTCTCGTACTGCAAAGTGTGGACAAGCTCGTGGAAAACCAGTCGGCGGTCACCCCAACCATCTGCCCGAATGAAAATTCCATGCCACAAGGTGAGTCCGGCCGTGCGAGGTGAGATGAGTTGGGTGGCCTCGGCGGCGGCGCGGAGGGCGGGGTGCTCTGGAATGGGAACGCGAGCGACCTTCAGCAGCCTGACTTTCTCAGTGTGGACAATGCCAATCTTCACGGCGTCGGAGGTCTGACCAGGTGAGAGGGGCATGCCGTCACGCAGGATCAGGCGTTCCTGCTCCTCGGCCCAGGCACAGGCCAGCGGAAGCAACAACTCGAACTGTTCTTGCGAGATCATACGGGTGCGACGTAGAGCAATTAAATAAAACCGTGGCCACAAAAGAACGCAAAGAAACACAAAAAAGAGAAAGATCCTTGCGTTCTTTGTGTTCTCTTGCGGCCAGTAGTTCCATCAAGCACGTCCCGAGGCCCCGCCCTTGATACCCGGCGAAGGCAGCAGCATCCTCAGCCTCGTCGTCCCTCGTCCGATTTTCCGGCCTGCTCATGAACTCGTCGAAATCTTGCCGACACCGGTCGCACCACAAATCAACCTGCTCTCCCTCTCTCGGATGACCGACGGTGAACCAGCCCGAGAACGCACCGCCAGCCGCCGGCGCGCCACAATACTAGCAGACACCGTTGCGAACACGCTCTTGGAACCTTCTGTGAGAAGCCACGTCACCCGGTGCAGCCATCTGCTCCCAGCAAATCGCGCACAAGTTTTGAGTCTGCGTCGTGTCGCCGATGACCATCGTGTGGTGCATCGTCGCGGGGCGTTCGTGACAGCCATCGCAGAGTTTCAGTTGCTGGGGCATTTCAACGAGAGATGTCCGCACTCAGCAGCCCGGCTCACGAAGTGCCGCGCTCGCTACCAGAGCGCGAAGGCCGGTTTTGGGGCGGCGCATAGTTGGAGCGTGAAGCGCATCTCCGATTTTCCATCACGCGTTGAGCAGAGCGGCGGAGCGGCGTTTCGCTCCGTCGACCTGTTACGCCGCGTCCTCCACCAGTCTAAAAAGCTCATGGAAATATCCTGTCTCTTCACGGCTACAGCATATCGTGTAGGCGGTCCTGAGGGACAGCACGTAGCGCTGGTATCCGGGCCAATTGCGGATGTCGTGTGGCACGATGCTCTCGTGCAACTCATGATAGCGCACCGGCTGAAAGCTGACCCGGATCGGCTTGGGGTCATCCAGCGTGAGAATCCGAACCCGCTCGCCCCGCTGCAGTCGCGCCTTGCCACCGGGAAAGATTGTTTTGGGAACCCACGCGAAAAAATCCACCTCGCAATCTCGCACCGCCTCCCAGATCTGGCCCGTGCTCGGGAAGAGGATGTCGGGCGGCAACAGGGACCGCTCGTAATCCGCTGAACGGCGCAGGAAATCAGCCGAATCGATGTCGTCCGTTGCCTGGTTCCATTTTGGAACTGGTGGAAGTTTCATGGCGCGCCGATCCGTCCTGACTTTCGAGCAGATACCAGCCGCCGCCGTGCAAAAGGACTGGGACACGGCGGTGAAGGCGAATGCAACAGCCGCCAATGTGGTTCCGAGAAATGCGCGTCGTTTCACGGCGTGACTCTATCGCATGGCACGAGCGGCGTCGAGTGGACCTGGACCAAACTCAACCTCCGTCGCTGGCCGGCGGAAAAGCCTCGCCAGCGCGGGTGAATTCACCTGTAGTAAGCGGCACGCCCGTGGCCTGACTCTCTCGGCTGTTGTCAGCCGGCGGCGACGACGAAGAACTGGAATTCTGATTCTATGCGCGGATGGCGGCGGTTTCTCGGATGGCTTGGCGGTCTTTGCGTCGCCGGCCTGCATTCTGCCCCGGCGGCGGACCCGGTTTCGGTGCATTGGCCGCAGTTCCGCGGACCGCAGGCGCGCGGGGTGGCGCAGGGTTTTAAGACCCCGGAACGTTGGAACGTCGAGACCGGGGAGAACATCCTCTGGCAGACGCCGGTGCCGGGACTGGGTCATTCATCTCCCATCGTCTGGGGCGACCGTGTGTTTGTGACCAGCGCGGTCAAGGAAGGGGAGGCGCCTCTCAAAGTCGGCCTCTACGGCGATGTGGAATCGGTGGATGAACCGGTCAAGCATCGTTGGGTGCTGCTCTGCCTGGGCAAGACCACGGGCCAAATCCTCTGGCAGACCACCGCCCTCGAGTCGGTCCCGCGGATCAAGCGTCATCCCAAGTCAAGCCATTGCAGTTCCACCCCCGCGACCGACGGCCAACGGGTCGTCGCGTTGTTCGGGTCGGAAGGATTGTTCTGCTTCAGCACCAACGGGACGTTGCTGTGGAGGAAGGAGCTTGGTGCCCTCGATGCCGGTTGGTATCGCGACCTGACTGCACAATGGGGCTTCGGCAGTTCTCCGGTGATCGATGGCGGGAAAGTCATCGTGCAGTGTGACGTGCAGACCAATTCGTTTCTGGCCGCGTTCGCCCTGGCCGACGGAAAGGAACTCTGGCGGGTGGCGCGCAAGGATGTGCCCACCTGGAGCACCCCGACCATCGACCGCAGCGCGGGACGCGAGCAAGTCCTGGTCAACGGCTGGCGGCACGCGGGCAGCTACGATCTCGCCACCGGCCGGGAACTCTGGCGCCTGAGCGGCGGCGGCGACATCCCGGTGCCGACCCCGGTCGTCGCGCATGGGTTGGTCTACCTGACGAGCGCCCACGGGCCTTTCTCCCCGATCCGCGCCATTCGCCTCGAAGCCACCGGGGACATCACCCCTGCCGAAGTCGGCGCGACCAACGCGCACATCGCCTGGAGTCAGCCGCGCGGCGGCGACTACATGCAGACGCCCCTGGTCGTCGGGGATCAATTCTACGGCTGCAACGATGCGGGTGTGCTTTCATGCTGGGATGCGCGCACAGGTCAACCGCATTATCGCGAGCGAGTGGGTGGCGGCGGACAAGGTTTCACCGCCTCGCCAGTCTCTGCGGACGGAAAACTCTATGTCACCAGCGAAACGGGCAATGTGTTTGTGGTGCCGGTCGGGCCGAAATTCTCCGTCAGCGCGACGAACCGGCTCGGGCAAACCTGCATGGCGACGCCGGCGATCTCCGAGGGGACGATCTTCTTCCGCGCGCGCTCCAGGCTCATCGCCGTCGGTCTGAAACCCTGATCACCAAGTTCACCAGGTCATCCAGATTCCCGGCACGGTCATTTCACAAAAAGCTTCCATAACATCGCCACGCCGTATACGCAGCGCCAGAACTGAGCAACGCGAGCGACCCAGGGCATTGGCGTTGGCAACTTACGTGGTCCGCTCCCATTCGCTCCAGTGGTTTGGTTAGGCAATTTCCGCTTTAAAATTACAATCTATCCCCGGCCTGCCAGCGACAGATCTTACTATCGAGCTGCGCGCCGCAGCCTGGACAGTTTAAAATTACAATCTATCCCCGGCCTGCCAGCGACAGATCTTACTATCGAGCTGCGCGCCGCAGCCTGGACAGTAAGTAATCCATTTTTGACGCCCGCCGCGAGACGGGCGAAACCAACCAGTCCAACTATGATCAACCTCACAATTCGCACAACGTCCCCGGATTAATAGTCGACCACAAACAAGACAGTGCGTGGCCGGACACGTTCTGATGTTCTGTCGGCACTTGGGGCAAATAGGCGCGGCACGGCACCACGCGGCGTACCAGAGCACACCTGCCAGCCCATTTATGACCAGCCACAGGGGCGCACTGCGAACCAGGATGGTCAGATTATTTACTCCGAACCACGCCGAAAGCGGCAAGCCGCTGATGGCGGCTGACATGACTCCAAAGGTAAACAATGGAAAACCATAGTGCCTGCTCATCGGTGAGCACCAACTCAGGGGGCAACACCGTTCCGCACTGGCCACAAACCTTGGATCGGCGGCTGTAAATCAGTGACTGGCATGCTGGGCATCTGAAGCCGAGGGATGGCAGGGCCGGGGCGAGGTGGCCTTCACAATGTGCGTGCCCGGGGCTTTTCGCTTCTCTCTGTTCGTTGTGTGTGCATGGACCCATTGAGCGGTGTCCCCCAGTTCACGCCACGTATGGGTTTGACGTCGGCGTCGGCCAACCCGGAGGGTTGCCAGAAATTAGCCGGGGGTCGAAGCGCAGCGCAGACCCCCGGTGCGCGTCGCACAGTGCGTCGGCACCCTGGAAGGGTGCCAGAAACTGGCCGATTTTCTGGCATCCTTCCAGGGTGCTGCTGATGACGGGGCGCTGACCGGGGGTATCGCTCGCTGCGCTTCGCTCAACCTCCGGCTAATTTCTGGCATCCCTCCGGGATGGGGTGAGTTTGGCGCGGGCGTCGGGCGGGCCCCAGGTGCTCAACCAGGTTCACGGCAACGCCTGGTCTCATTTCGAGCATGGCAGTTTTTGCGCCTATTCTGGACTGGTCGATGGCCCTGCGCACGCATTCTCTAGCGTGCGGAGAACGCGCGGTGGAACTTCTGCGGAGAGAAGTTGAACCGCTAATCTCCGCTCATCTTCGCTAATGAGACAAAGAACGTTGGGCGGTTGGTTCGTTTGCCTGGTGACATGTGCGACATCACATCAATAATACTTGTTTCATTAGCGCGGATTAGCGGTTCGGAAAAGAGGTTGCGAACGGAATGAACCGCTCATCGTCGCTCATCCCAAACCGACCGTTCAGCGGCGAGCGCGAGTTGATTTGATGCCTTGCGACTTGGCGTCTTTGCGCCTTTGCGTTTTGATACCGTCCATGACAACGCAGAGACGCAGAGGCGCAAGGACGCGGAGAGGAACAATTCATGCGCCCGTTGCTTAGGTCCCTTGCCCGATCAGCGTGCTTGATTCTGCTGGCAGTTGGCCTGGCGGCATGCAAGCGCAGCCCAGCCGATTCCTCGAACCGATCCGCCGCCACGCCGGCTGGTCCCTCCGATCAGTTCCTCCGCCTGATGAATGCCGGCAAGAATTATCTCGATCAAGGCGATTCGACCAACGCGCTGGCCATCTACAAAAAGGCCGAGGCCATTGTCCCGAACGACGCCGAACTGCGACTGAACGTGGCCAATTGCCATTTGTTGAGCGGAGCGGCGCTCGAGGCGATCCGGGAAGCGGATGAAGTTTTAAAACTCGAACCCAATTCCGCGGCGGCTTACTTTGTCAAAGGAGCGGCCTATCTTCGTCTGTCGAACCCGGAGGAGGCGGTGAAAGCCCTGGAGAACGTGAAAAAGATCGATCCGGGCGAGACGGCGACATTTTTTCAACTGGGGAGGGCCAGGATGGGATTGAAACAATGGGAAGCAGCCATCGCCGCGTTCCGGGAAGGTATAGCGATGGACCCCAACCATCTTCACCGGACGGCGCATTACCTGCTGGCCCAGGCGCTCCTCGGGGCAGGACGGCAGGAAGAGGGGCAGCGGGAGCTGCAACAGCACCAGGCCAGCCTCGAGGGAGGAGGACCCGCCGTGGGCGACGCCACGTTCGAAAGGAGCAAGTTCACCCAGGCCCGCGTGCCATTCAAACTGGCGCAGCCGGATCAGGAGGGAATCAAAATCAGGTTTGTCGATGCCACCAAAGAGGCATTGGGCGATGGCGCGCGGAATTTCTCCGGCCCGATCGGGGTGATTGATGCGAACCATACCGGCTGGAACAGTCTCTTCGTGGTCGAGCCGGGGCGAGGCTTTCGCTTGCTTTGGAATACCCAAGGCACATTCCATCCCCAGGGCGCGCCGCACCCGGCCATGCCGGCGGCGACCTATTCCAAAATGCTGGTGGGCGACCTCCAGAATGACCGCTTCGACGACATTATCGTGCTCGGGGACAGAGGCAGCCACGTTTTCAAGTTCGGGACGAACGGGCTGGCGATGGATGTCTCGTCGCTGAGCCGCTTGAACGCCCTCAGCGCGAGGGACGGAACGCTGATGGACCTGGACTTCACGGGGAAACTCGATTTGATCGCGCTGACCGGCAATACCAATGAGCTGCGGGTCTACCGCCAATTCGGTCCGCTGCTTTTTACCGACATTACCAGCACGTCCGGGATACCTGCCTCGCTGCACAACGTGCGGGCGGTCATGATGGAGGATTGGAATCGGGACGAGAACATGGATGTGATCGCAAGCCGGAAGGAGGGGCCGCCGTTGCTCCTGGAAAAACAGCGCGGCGGACGGCTGGTTCCTCGCGAGCCGACCAACTGGGTCGCCGGCGCCGTATTTGCCACGGGCGATTTTGACAACGACCTGCGGCCGGACCTGGCCGTGGTGGGAGATGGGAAGATCAGCATCTGCTACAACGGGGGGGAGCGAAAGGAAATCGCATTTCCAGACTCTACGGGTTGCCGCGAGATGGTGGCGGTCGATTACGATAATGATGGCTGGCTGGATCTCTGGGCGATTGGAGAAAAAATGCGCGTGTGGCGCAATCTCGGTCTATCCGGGTTTCAGGAACGAACCGCCCGGCTTGGCCTGGACAAGTTTGAGGGAGGCCCCGTGTCGGAAATCCACTTCGCCGATTTTGACATGGACTGCGATTCGGACGTAGTTGTCGCGCTGGCGAACGGGGGCCTGCGTTATCTGCGCAACGAGGGTGGCAACGGCAACTCGCAGGTCAAGGTGCGATTGTATGGGACTCGTTCCAACGCCAGCGGGATCGGCTGCAAGGTGGAGATCGAAACGGGGGGCTTGCGCCTGGTCCGGACGGTCCAGCGCCTGCCGGTGGAAGTGGGGGTGGGGAAATACCAGAAGCTGGATTCGTTTCTGGTGCATTGGTTCAACTGGCCCCAAGGCTCGGCCGAGGTGCCGTTCCAATGCCGGGAGCCGCTCTTCGCCTTGGAATTGTCGATTCAGGAAGGCTCCTGTCCTTACCTCTATGCGTGGGATGGAAAGCGGTTTCGGTTTGTCACCGATGTTTTGGGAGCGGCGCCACTCGGCCTGCCCCTGGCGGAGGGCCGCTCTATTGAGGCCGATCCAGAAGAGTTTGTTTGGATTGGAAACGAGCAGACCTTCCCCGCCCGGGACGGAAAGTACGAGCTGCAAATCACGGAGGAGCTTCGCGAGGTGCTCTACCTGGATGAAGCGAAGCTGGTGGTGGTGGACCACGAACCATCCACCGAGGTGCATCCCACTAATAAGCTGCTGCCCGGCCCCCCGTTTCCCCGCGGCTCACTCCTGACGTTGCACCAGGAACATCCCTTGCAAAAAGCGGTGACGCTGGAGGGACAGGAAGTCACCGCTGCTTTAAAGAACGTGGATGGCCGGCGCGTGTCCCCGCCCAGGTTGCGCGTTCCGCAGCTCCGCGGCCTGGCCGAGCCGCATGGAGTGGTCCTGGATTTCGGGCCGTTGGACGCGAGCAAACCCCTGGTGCTGGTGATGAATGGCTGGCTTCGATTTGGCGGGGGCATGGCCAACATCGCCGCTTCCCAGGATCCGTCGCTCCCGTTTCCGTTCCCCTCCCTGGAAGCGGAAGTCGCGCCCGGAACTTGGAGAGCGCTGGACGTCACGGTGGGCGCGCCAGCCGGCAAGACCAAGACAATCCTTGTGGACCTGGAAGGGAAACTGGAAGCGGGCGCGCGCCGGTTGCGTTTGACTGAGGCCTTTGAAATTCATTGGGACCGCATCGCGTTAATGGAGAAAAAAACCAACGCGCAGACGAAGGTCACCTTCATTACCCCCAGCGAAGCGGATCTGCATTTCCGCGGCTTCAGCTCTCCGCAAAACCTGCCGCCAGATTGGCCACTCACACCCGACTACGACCTCGTCTCCTCGAACTCCTACTGGACAATTACCCCGGGCGGATGGTGCACGCGCTGTGGCGACGTCTCCGAGTTGATTGCCGCTCGCGATGAAGGACTCGTTTTGATGAATGGCGGGGATGAATTGAGCCTGAAATTCGCGCTGAACACCCTGCCGCCGAGACCCGCGGGGAGCGTCCGCGAATTTTTTCTTTACGCGGATGGCTGGGACAAGGATTCCGATTTTCATGTGGTCGCGGGCACGCAAGTCGAGCCGCTGCCTTTTCACGGCATGCGCGATCAGGGTTATGGCGAGGAGAAGCGTCCCCGGTTCCCGAGCGATGCGCTGCACCGAAAATACAATACGCGGTGGGTCGAAGGGAGAGTTCTCAAACAAACGGCAACGCGTTAGTGCAGTGCTCACAAAATTCGCGCGCAACACCTGAACAGTAAAAAAACCGCTAATCTCCGCTAATCTTCGCTAATGAAACAAGGAGCGCTCAAGGTTTGGCTCGTCGCTGCGGGAAGTAACCAACGCCAGTTCCATCATGATTCCTCTATTAGCGTAGATTAGCGTAGATTAGCGGTTCCGAAAAAGGATCGTAACTATTCAGGTCTGCGGTCGAATTCGCCCTCACCCCGGCCCCACTGCCGTTGAATTAAGGGAGAGGGCAACATCGGGTCTTCTCCTGCTCGCTGCGCCATCATCGGCTCCCAGCCCCAACGGGGCTGCGACCCAGAGCCCAAGGTTGCCGCGCAGCGGCTACCTTGGGTATCGTGGGTGAAGAACATTCAACCCCGAAGGGGTTGAGCCAAGGAAAGGTCACACCATGCCACGATCACTCTCTGCCGTGGGATGAACGGTATATGTGAGACTGAGGGAGGGAGGGCGCGCTTGAGGCGCATCGCCGACCCCAAGGGAGGCGCCGCAGGGTAGGGGGCGGAGG